>TARA_R110000868_G_scaffold235373_2_pt1 | contig 21815 bp, 26 predicted proteins | sample TARA_R110000868 | Tara Oceans TARA_R110000868 (sample SAMEA4397489) | marine metagenome | biome: Polar Biome; feature: [SRF] surface water layer (ENVO:00010504); material: water (ENVO:00002006), including particulate matter (ENVO:01000060) such as... | depth 5 m | reverse complement strand
GCCAGCCGCAAATCCATGGGCAAGGAAGTCTCCTATGGCGACCGCACGCTGAAATGCCAGAACGCCGACACCTTCGATTTCTCCACCGTCGACCTCGTCCTGATGTCGGCCGGCGGTGATGTATCGAAGGAATGGGCGCCGAAAATCACCAAGGCCGGCGCGATCGTCGTCGACAATTCCTCGGCCTGGCGCATGGATCACGACGTTCCGCTCGTCGTGCCCGAGGTCAATCCGGAAGACCTGGAGATGGTCAAGAAGAAGGGGATTGTCGCCAATCCAAATTGCTCGACCATCCAGCTCATGGTCGCCCTCAAGCCGATCCATGACCGCGCCAAAATCCTGCGCGCCAATTGCGCCACCTATCAATCCGTCTCCGGCGCCGGCCAGGCCGGCATGGACGAGCTCTGGGTCCAGACCAAGGGCATTTTCGTCAATGATCATGCCGATCCGGTGAAATTCACCAAGCAGATCGCCTTCAACGTCATCCCCCATATCGACGTCTTCATGGAAGACGGTTCCACCAAGGAAGAGTGGAAGATGGTGATGGAGACGAAGAAGATCCTCGATCCCAAGATCAAGCTCTTCGCGACCTGCGTGCGCGTGCCGGTCTTCGTCGGCCACTCCATCGCCGTCCATCTCGAGCTCGACGAGCCGCTCAGCGCCAAGGAGGCCCGCATGATCCTGCGCGAGAGCCCCGGCCTGATGGTGATCGACAAGCGCGAGGACGGTGGCTACATCACGCCGGTCGAATCCGTCGGCGAGTTTGCCACTTTCGTCTCGCGCATCCGCGAAGACCCGACGGTCGAGAATGGCCTGGCGCTGTGGGTTGTCGCCGACAATCTGCGCAAGGGTGCGGCCCTCAACGCCGTCCAGATCGCCGAGGGTCTCAATAATCGCGGCCTGCTGAAGCGCGGCTGACGCGCGCCACGGCGTATCTGCATCCCGGCCATTCGCAAGAAACGGCTCGCAATGGGGGCGCAACCTGCCTAAGTGCGTATCCCGCCCTGGCAGGAGAGCCGCCTGATGACCGAGCCCAGCGAAACCGAGATGCGCCGCGCCCTGCTTGCAGGCCTGTCTGGCTATCTGATCTGGGGCATCTCGCCGCTATACTTCCAGCTGGTGAGTTTTGCCGGAGCGATCGAGATTGTCGGCCACCGCGTTGTGTGGTCGCTGCCGCTGCTGTTTGGTGCGCTGTGGTTTGCCGGCAAGCGCAGGCAGGCTTTCGCGGCGCTGGAGGACAAGCGCGTGCTCTTCACCTTGCTGGCGACGGCCTTCCTGATCTCGATCAACTGGATTGTCTTCGTCTATGCGGTCAATACCGACCGCATCCTGCACGCTTCGCTGGGCTATTATATCAATCCGCTGATGAGCGTGGCGGTTGGCGTCGTGGTCCTGCGCGAGCCGCTCGGTCCGTGGCGGATTGCGGCAATCCTGCTCGCCACGCTCGGCGTGCTCAACCTCGTGATCTCGGTCGGTGAACTGCCCTGGATCTCGCTGGCGCTCGCCTTCAGCTTCACCGGCTATGGCTATCTGCGCAAGGTGGCGGCGGTCGACGGGCGGATCGGCCTGTTCTGGGAGACCGCCTTCGTGCTGCCCTTCGCGCTGATCGCCCTCATCTGGCTGCAGATGCATGGCGAAGGGCATTTCCTGGAGAGCCCGGTCGAGGCCGGCCTGCTCATCCTCGCCGGTGTGATCACCATTGTGCCGCTATTGCTCTACATTATCGGTGCGCGCGGCCTGCGGCTCTCGACCATGGGCCTGTTGCAATTCACCGCCCCGACGCTGCAATTCTCCATCGGCCTCCTGCGCGGCGAGCCTTTCACCACCGCCTATATGGTCACCTTCGGCCTGATCTGGGCCGGCGTGGCCTGCTTTGCCTGGAGCCAGTTGCGCCGCGACCGGCTTGCCGTGGCGACAAAGGCCTGAGGCTTCGCTAGGCTGGGCGCAAACAGGAGTTTGCATGAGCGATTTTCCAGCCCCCGTCCGCATCAAGACCAATGGTATCGAGCTGTCCGTGCACCTGGCCGGACCCGAGGATGGCCAGCCCTTGCTGCTGGCCCATGGCTGGCCGGAACTGGCTTATTCCTGGAAGAACCAGATCCCCGTTCTCGCCGGGGCCGGCTACCGCGTGATCGCGCCGGATCTGCGCGGCTTTGGCGCCTCGGACTGCCCTGAGGGTGCCGGGAACTACACGGTCGACACCATGGTCGCCGACTTTACAGGCCTGCTCGATGCACTGGGGCACAAGAGCGCCGTCTTCATCGGTCATGACTGGGGCGGCATTCTGGTCTGGCACGCGGCCATGCTGGCGAAGGACCGCGTCGCCGGCGTGATCGGCGTCAATACTCCGCACCTGCCGCGAGGCTCGGAACCGCCCACCAAGTCCTTCCGCGATATTGGCGGCGAAGATCACTATGTGCTGCGCTTCCAGGAGCCCGGCTATGCGGAAAGCCGGTTTGAAGGCCGCGAAGATGATTTCTTCGCCTTCATTTTCGGCACGCCGGCGACGAAGGAACAATTCGACGCCCTCTACCCGGAAATCACCCATATCCCGCGCCTGTTCGAGGGCTTCACCGGGCGTTCGGAGAGCGGCATCGTGGTTGGGCCGGAAGACCGCAAGGTCTATGCCGACGCCTATCGCAAGACCGGTTTCGGCCCGGGCATTAATCTCTACCGGAATTTCGACGCCAACTGGCAGCGTATGGGCGGGGTCGACCACCGGCTCGCCATGCCGTGCAAGCTGGTCGCGGCCGAAAGCGATTACATGCTGCCGCCCAAGCTCGCCGCCTGGATGCCAGCCCTGTGCAAGGATGTCGATATCGACATTCTCGAGGGTTGCGGCCACTGGACGATGTGGGAACAGCCTGAAATGCTCAACGCGCTGATGCTGGAATGGCTGGTCCGCCGTTTTCCGGCGTGACGCCGGCTTGCGCAACACCCCCCTAACCTGCATTAATGTCTCTGACAATTTGAGGGCAAGGGAATTGACCGGATACCGCGTCGAAATCAGACCCGGGCAGCATTGCGCAATTGTGTGGCTGAACGGACCGAAGGCGGTCGAGAACCTGATCGTCAGCACCGGCGATGTCGCCGCCCATCCCGACTGGTCGCCCGATTTCGATATCATCGTCGCTGTCGGCGCTGACTCAGACCTCAATGACGTCACACTCGAAAAACTGATTGCCTATCAGAGCTTCATCGCGGAATGGAGTGACAAGCATCGCTACGGCCCTGACAGCCAGGCCGCTATAGTGTGTGACGATGCGCTGAAACGCAGCATCGTGGAGTTATGGCTGGCGGTGAACCGGCTCGCCACCGGAGTCGAGGACGGGATTTTTCCGCGGGTCGAAGATGCCATCGCCCGCCTGGCTCGCCCGGGCGACGCCTGGGCGTAATCCGGGGCGGATGGAAACACAGCGATCCTGCTGGAAGGGCGGCCTGGACCCGGTTTGGGTTTTCCGGGGCTGAAATGGAATTATGGGTGGGCGGCAGTGAAATACCCCGTTGAGATCCGGTCGAAAGATCATTGCGCCATCATCACGATCGACGGGCCGTTTTCGGTAGACAGCTATATGACGGCCTTCTCCGGAATGGTCGCACATCCGGACTGGATGCCCCTATTCGACCTGATTGTGATCATCAGCACGCGCTCGGATTTCAACGACACGAATCTGGCCAAACTCCTGGTGCTGCGAGACGCCATGCGGAGTGTGAATCCGCAGCATCGCAGCGGCGCAAACCCGCGAACCGCAATCGTGTGCACCAATGAACTCAAGCGCGTCATCGCCGACCTCTGGCTCGCCCTGCTCGACACTGACTGGCCGATCGCATTGAGAATTTTCATCACGCTGGACGAAGCGCTCGCTTGGCTCGCCGACCCGGCAGACGGGATGGGGCCGTGAGATGACGCGCGCAACTCACTGCAGGCTCGCTGCGATGGCGGCATCCCCGTCTACAGACAGCCGTAGAGCGCCGTCAGGAGCCTTGTCGGGCGGGGATCTCCGGCGAGGAAATGCTGCTGGCGGTTCATGACATAGGCGGCGCTGAAATTGCGCACAGGGTCGGCCATGGCGAGGGAGCCGCCCCAGCCTGACGAACCGACGCTCTGCAGTTCCGGCCCGTAGAGGCGCTCATGCGAATTGCGCATCAGGCCGGCCGCCCAGGACAGATCGAAGGGCAGAACCTTGTCGCGGCCGGCGACGCGTTCGCGGGTGAGATCCTGCAGGGTTTCGTGCGAGATGAAACGGTGGCCCTCGAGCCGGCCATCATCGGCAAAGACGCTCATCAGCCGCGCCAGCGAACGCGCCGTGCCATGGCCATTGGCAGCGGGAAATTCGGCCATGCGCCACTCGGTTGCGCCGCGGCGGCCGGGTGATGACCAGGGCTTGAGGAAGGCGACCGTCGCTTCCGGGCCAATCTCGCCGAGATCGGGCAATTCCCGTGGCATGGCGTGCTCGGCGGTGCGGGCGTGTTCGCTTTCCGGCAGGCCGATATGGAAATCAATCCCGCGCGGCCCGCAAATATCCTCGCGCAGTATGGCGCCGATGGAGCGCCCATCGGTGCGCCGCGCCAGGGCGTCGACGATAAAGCCGAACAGGATCGGCGAATAGCCCGAGCCCGTGCCGGGCTCCCACATCGGCGCCTGGCGCGCCAGTCGGGTTTCGATCAGGCTTGTGTTGAACCAGTCACCGGCATCCATTTCCTCGACCAGGCCCGGCAGTCCGGCCTGGTGAGACAGGGCCTGGGCCACCGTGATGGCAGACTTGCCGCCCGCGGCAAATTCCGGCCAGAAATCGGCGACGGGGGCGTCATAATCGAGCAGGTCACGATCGACGAGACGGGCGATCACCAGCGCCGCGACAGCCTTGCCAGTGGAATAGACCGGCACGAGCGTGTCCTCGGTCCAGTCGCGCGTCTTCTTGCGGTCGGCCCAGCCACCATAGAGATCCACGACCAGCTCGCCATCGAGCCGCACGGCAAAGCCGGCGCCGATTTCGTCATAGTCGGTCCAGTTGGCGATGAAGGCATCGCGCACGGCTTCGAAACCGGGCGCAACATGGCCGTGAACATGGGGGATGGTGTCGGTTGTCATGGCGTCTGGCTATCCTGTTGCGGCGGCGGCAATCAAGCCGCACCGGACACCGCCATCACAGCGGTTCGGCGCTCAGCCTGATAATCGGGTCATGCGGCATCGCTGCCGCCGCGACCAGTGACAATTCAGTATGACCGCCCTCATTGGCGCGGATCACCAGGCTGACAACGGCGGCCACCGAGCTTTCCAGCGCTGCCTTCGGATCCGCCCCGGCGAGAAGGGCTGCCGCGAATGAGGCCGTCAGAGCATCGCCCGTGCCTTTTGGCGCTGTGGGGCAGCGATCATGGGTCACGATCCAGCTTTCGCCTTCACTGACATACATGACCCCGATCCGCCCTTGCCGCGGCAGGGAAGAGACCAGGGCCGGCCTCCCCAGCGATTGCGCGGCGCTGATCATGGAGGCCAGATCGGTCAGGGTGCGGCCCGTCAGGTGTCCAAGTTCGAAGACGTTCGGCGTGACCAGATCGGCGCGCGGCACGAGCTGGTCACGGATCGCCGTGGCAATTTGCGGCGCGACATAGAGCCCCTCCGGCGCATCGCCCATGATCGGATCAATGATGATCAGCGGCGTCTCACGGAAGGCGGGCTTGTTATCCAGGATACGCCTGCCCGCGCGCACCGCATCGATCGCGCCTGCCGCCGCAAACACCTGCGCCGCATCGCCAAAGTATCCCGTCAGTACGAGGTCGGTGATGTCGAGACGGCCTTCATAGGCGATCCCGTCGAGCATCGACTGCACCATCTCGGGCGCCACAATGCCGCCGCCAGGGGCGCCGCGACCGGGGTGACGGCCATACAGCACAGTGGGAACGAGCATGGTTTCGATGCCCGCCGCGTTCAGCACACACTGGTTCGCATCCCCACCGACCATGGAGGCTGCAACATGACTTGAAATCAACAGCGCCAAAGGCATGGGTTTCATGCTACATCCCTTCCCCCGCCTTTCGAAAGCCCCGCATGAAGCGCCTGATCAGATCCGCCCTCTATGTTCCCGCAAACAATGCGCGCGCCATTGAGAAAGCGGCCCATCTCGGCGCCGACATGCTCGTGCTCGACCTCGAGGATGCGGTCGGGCCGGACGAGAAAGAGGCCGTGCGCTCGCAGGTCCCGGCCGCGCTCGCCAGCTGGGCCGCATCGGGCGCGATCTGCGCCGTCCGGGTCAATGGGCTCGATACACAATGGGGCATGAGCGATCTGCGCGCCGCCAGCCAGGCCCAGGCCGTCGTGCTGCCCAAGGTCGACCAGGTCGGCAATCTGCATGCGGCGCGCACCGCGCTGAACGCCTATGGATCGTCCATTCCGCTCTGGGCGATGATCGAGACACCGCGTGGTGTGCTCAATGTCGCCGCTATCGCGGGCGCCACGGGAACCGGGCTGGGCGGGCTGATGGCTGGCGTGAATGATCTCGCCAAATCGCTGAAATCCGTGACCACGCCGGAGCGGACAGCGCTGGTGCCGCACCTGGCCCAGATCGTCTGTGCCGCCCGCGCGCATAATCTTTACGTGCTCGACGGCGTCTATAACCAGTTTCGCGATGTTGAGGGCTTCCGCGTCGAGGCCGAGCAGGGCCGCGTGCTGGGCTTTGACGGCAAAACCCTGATCCATCCGGGCCAGATCGAGGATACGCATCGCTGCTTCCGGCCCACCGTCGCCGAGCTCGACCGCGCAGCCCGCATCGTCGCCGCCTTCACCGATCCGGAAAATGCCGGCAAGGGCGTCATCAATCTCGAGGGTGACATGGTCGAACGGCTGCACCTGGATGCCGCCCGCGCCCTGCTCTCGGCCGGCAGCGGAAATGATCCCTGAGGCCGGCCCCGGCACACCTGAACACGTTTGCACTTTTACAAATGGGCCGGAAACGGCTTTCATTGGCGGAACCAAGGAAACATACATGACCGATTCGACGACCATCTGGCACAATCCGCGGTGCTCCAAATCCCGCCAGACGCTGGCGCTTCTGGAAGCCCGCGGCGGCACACTGACCATCCGCAATTACATGGAAGACAAGCCCAGCGTGGCTGAGCTGAAAGAGGTGATGAAGAAACTCGGCTTCACCTCGGCGCATGAATGGCTGCGCAAGTCCGAGCCGGATTATCGCGATCTCGGCCTCAAGGCGATCGAGGACGAGGCGGCGATCATCAAGGCCATGTCCAGCCATCCCCGCCTGATCGAACGCCCGGTCGTGATCCACGGCAAACGCGCCATGATCGGCCGCCCACCGGAACAGGTGCTGGAACTCTTCTAGCCCACGCCCCGCAACCGGCCGCGATAGGCGATCACCAGCCCGATCCCGGGCAGGCTGAGCCTGACATTGAACACATGCACCTCGCCGTCCGCGCGTTCGCGCGCCTCGACTCGCGGCGCGAGGGCGGCTGGCAGCGGCAGGAACCACAGCGCAACGCCTTCCTGGTGGAAATCCACACCCTCGGGGCCGCCCGTCAGGCGGAAGCTGAGACGAAAGGGTCCGAAGCGCTCATAGAGCTGTCCGTTCCGCTCACCCTGGACGGTCGCAAAGCGACGTCCGCCATACCAGCGCTCGAGCAATTCACCCTCATCCTGCAGGCTGACCTTCACACGGGCCGGCACCGCACTGCCGGACGCGGGCAGACGCAGCATCGCCGCCGCGAGCCGGGCCATCGGATGGCTGCCGCGCGCAATCTCGGCTTCGCCCTCAAACAGGACAGACGGGTCGGGCGTGTGAAGCGCCCGAGTTACCGCGGGCAGTTGCGCCCAGGCCGCGTCGCCGACCAGCCGCTGATAGAGGGGAGCGTCAGCTGTCATGGGTGAGGGCTGCCAACAAGGGACAATTGCCGCCGCGGCGCTGAGGTTCCGGCAGGCGATTCAGAGCGGGCCGGGGTGCCAAGGATTGCGGTGTCTGAAGATCCCGTACAAGCCCTACGCGCTCCAGCCCTTTCAGAACAATCCAGCCGGGATCGATCTGGCCCGGCTCGATTCCAAGCCGCGCCGATCCGGGGAAGGCGTGGTGATTGCTGTGCCAGCTCTCTCCGAATGTGATCAGCGCGGCCAGGGGAATGTTGAACCCCTGCACGCAGGCGCCCTGCACCCGCCAGCCCTGATGGCCCGCCCGGTGAGCGAAATGGCCGACCAGCCAGTGTCCGGTCAATGAGACCGCGACGCGCAGCGCAATACCCCAGATCACCCACTCAACCCCGCCGATGAGCCAGAACAGCATGGCCCAGGGCAATTGTTGCAGCATCCAGCTGCGCTCAAGCCAGACATAGACTGGATCATCCATAACCTCGCGCTCGACCCAGAGCCGCGGCGGATGCCTCAGCTGCAGCGTGCAGTGCATTTGCCACCAGGCGTCCTGGAGAAAGCTGCGCTTGTGGGAGTAGAAATCATGGCAGGCCTGCTGACGCTGGGCCCAGTCCCGGGCGTCATGGATACGGATCATGCCTATCGGGCCTGCCATGCCGACCAGCACGCCGAGATAGACCAGCATGTATTCCAGCCATTTCGGACAGTCGAAGCTGCGGTGAATGAGCAGGCGGTGCATGCCGATAGAATGACCCAGCCCGATCGTGATCGCGGTCGTAACCAGAAACACGGCTGCATTCTCCCAGGACAGGGTGCAGGCAGCGCCGACGAGACCGATCACGCTGAGCGAGAGGGTCCAGATCGACCTTGGCGGCGACCATCGGACACGTCCGGTAACGGGGTCCGATCCGGCGGTGGCGTGAACACGTGTGGTGGAGATCATGATGGCCTCGCGAATTGCCCGCTATCGCGGGATGTAGCGTGTGATCGCCGGGCCTAACCCCCGACGAATTTGGCGATGCGATTTCCCAGCTTCATCAGGGTGATCAGGGTGGATTGTGGCAGGGTGCGCATCTGGCCGTACCAGGACGTCAGATCGAGGACGAAATCCTCCATCCGCTTCAGGCGTTCGGCCACCTCCCTGGGTGTGTTGGGATCGTCTTGCGCATGGGCCGAGCATTCGCGCAGCACGGAGACTGTCGGATCGATTTCGCGTTGTTTGCGGGCATCCGCGATGGCGAGGAGCATGCCCCAGGGCTCGTGCGTGGCGGTGAAGAGGTCGCGCCGGTCGCCCATGACCTGCTCGCGCGTGACCAGGCCAAGCGCCTGCAATTCCTTCAGTGAATTGGACACATTGGAGCGGGCAATCTGCAGCGTTTCGGCAATATCCTCGGCCAGCAAGGGGGTTTCGGCGAGATAGAGGAGGGCATGAATCTGGGCAATCGAGCGGTTCACCCCCCAGCGTGCGCCCATTTCCCCCCAATGGAGGACGAAGCGTTGCATCGGTCCGGAAAGATACATGGCTGGATCCGTCTCTTGTTTCTGTATCAAGAGAAATAGAACGAATATGCCCTCTCGTCACCGGTGCACATTGTCACAGAGGGGCAAACCCTTGCATACTCGACCGCGCGCGGGAGCCAGACGCCCAGCCGAATGAGTTGAGCCGGAGACTGTCAGTATCATGCGTATTGCTGTCGTCGACGACGATCCGATCGAGCTGATCCTGCTTGAGGAATTGGCTGGTGATTTCGACAAGACGTTGAACTTCACTGGCCATACGACGCTGAAATCCTTCATCGACAGCGGCCCGTCACAATTCGACCTGGTCTTCCTCGATCGCCGCATCCCGCCCTATACAGAATTCTCCGAAACCTTGCCCATGCTGACGGAAGCAGGCTATCGCGGCCGCGTGATCCTGATGACGGCCCATGGATCAGGCGTGCGCGCGGAGGATTATGAGTTCGAGATTGTCGGGCCGGTCGACAAGCTGGAACTGCTGGATCCCGCCCGGCTAGAGGCGCTGATCCGCAATCTCTGAGGCCGCGTGCGGACCGGTCACAAGCAGAAGCTCACGAATGACTTCGCCCAATTGTTTGGCCTCATCGGCGCGCGCCGACCCCCGGCGCCAGGCAATCCCGATCTCCCGGCCGACCACGGGCGGATCGAAGGGCCGTACCGCCAGATCCATCCGGTCAACCAGGCCCGCATCAACGGCCATGCGCGGCAAGAGGGTCGCACCCAGCCCGGCCTTGACCATCTGGACCAGGGTATGAAGGCTGGTCGCGGCGAAATCCGAGCGCACCGTTCCCGCTGAACAGGCCGCCAGGGCGTGATCACGCAGGCAATGCCCGTCTTCGAGCAGCAAGAGCGGTTCGCCCGCCAGATCAGAGGCGGTCAGAACCGGCTTCGAGGCCAGCTTGTGGTCGGGCCCGCAGGCGAGCAGGAATTCATCGGTCGCCAGTGAGCGGGTCTCGATCATTGCCGCTTCAAAGGGCAAGGCGACAAGCGCCGCATCGAGGCCGCGCTCCAGCAGACCGTCATAAAGCCTGTGGGTCAGGTCCTCGCGCAGATAGAGTTCCAGCTTGGGGAAGCGGCGCCGAAGGGTTGGCAGCACGCGCGGCAGCAGGAAGGGAGCGATCGTCGGGATCACGCCCAGCTTGAACGGACCGCTCAGGGGCTCTCCGGCAGCCTGGGCGGCAATCACCAGGTCCTCGGCCTCGGTCATCACCCGCCGGGCGCGTTCCAGCACAGCCTCGCCGGCCGGGGTCAGCACGGCCCCGCGGGCACCACGCTCGACGAGGATCACGCCAAGAATCGCCTCCAGCTCCTTGATCGCCGCACTCAGTGTCGGCTGGGTCACGAAGGCGGAGTCGGCGGCGCGCGAGAAGCTGCCATGTTCGGCCAGGGCGAGGAGAAACTGGAGCTGACGCAAGGTGGGGAGCTGGGACATGTATTGAGTTTACCTATGGTTCGCCAAAAAACAATCCATTGGCTTTATATCCGCGGCGCGCGCATACACTGGCTCATGTTCGAACGCCGGCGATTGAGGCCGGCCCTTTCAATTGGAGACACACATGCTGGGTATTGGCGAAAAACTGCCAGACTTCGAAATCACAGGCGTAAAGCCAGGCTTCAACAATCATGAGGAAAATGGCGAATCTGCTTTCGAGGCGATCACCCAGGAGAGCTTTTCCGGCAAGTGGAAGGTCATCTTCTTCTACCCCAAGGATTTCACCTTCGTCTGCCCGACCGAGATTGTGGCTTTCGCCAAGCTCAATGGCGAGTTTGCTGACCGCGACACCGTCATCATGGGCGGTTCCTCGGACAATGAATTCTGCAAGCTGGCCTGGCGCCGCGAGCACCCTGATCTCGACAAGCTGGACATGTGGCAGTTTGCCGACACGACCGGCTCGCTGATCGACTCGCTGGGCATCCGCTCCGACGCCGGCGTCGCCTATCGCGCCACTTTCGTGGTCGATCCCGACAATGTCATCCAGCACGTCTATGTGACCAATCTCAATGTTGGCCGCAATCCGGAAGACACGCTGCGCGTCCTCGACGCCCTGCAAACCGACGAGCTTTGCCCCTGCAACCGCCAGGTTGGCGGCGAAACGCTCTGATCTGATACCGGACGGCCCCACTTCCCCCCTCGGAGTGCCGTCCGTGCGACCCCGGAGCCGTCACCTGTCCCGTGATACGGCTCCGGGGTTTTTTACCCCCCGACACTTGCAACTGCGACTTAATCGCTTGAGGAGAGCGTGATGAACCTCGAAGACCTGAAGAATGCCCTGCCCGACTATGCCAAGGATCTGAAGCTGAACCTGTCTTCGCTGGCCCGCGAAACCGAGCTCGACGATCAAAAGAAATGGGGCACTTTCCTCGCCGCCGCCTATGCCACGGGCGAAACGACCACCCTGAAAGCCATTCGCGGTGAAACCGCTGACAAGCTCGAACCGGCCGCCGCCGAGGCCGCCAAGGCAGCGACAGCGATCATGGGCATGAATAATGTCTATTACCGCTTCGTCCACCTGTCCTCGAACAAGGAATACGGCACGCTGCCCGCGCGCCTGCGAATGAATGTCCTGGCCAATCCAGGCGTCGGCAAGGCGGATTTCGAGCTCTGGTCGCTGGCCGTCTCCGCGATCAATGGCTGTGGCGCCTGTATCGACAGCCATGAAGCCGAGCTGCGCAAGCACGGTCTGACCAGCGCGCAGATCCAGGCCGCCGTCCGCATTGCCTCCGTTGTGAACGCCGTCGCCCAGACTCTCGCTGCAGAAAGCGTCGTTTAGGCTTTTTTAAGACATCCGCCACAATTCAGACCGCTGGAGATAACTCTCGAAAACGTATGGCTTTAGTGCGTTTTTTGGGAGTTATCCACAGCTCTTGCATTCCATAAAAAACTCCGTATAATGAGTGTATGTCCATGATTGATCATACGCTCGACCATCTGCCGAAACGCACCAGTCCCGAAAGCCATGCGCTGCGGGGCGGACGGACATGGTTCTCCAACCGGACGATTTTCCGTGCCCGTCACTATGCCGACCTGTCCTGGGCGCGGCTGCTGTGCCCGCTGGGAATTTCGGTCGCGCTGGTGGCTGCGGGTCAATTGCTGATCACCGGCGAGCTTGGCGCCCTGGCCAATCTGGCCGGCGGTATCGGTCTGGTCTGTTCGGCCCATGGCGTGCTGTCCAAGCTGATGCTCGGCCGCGACCGCAGCTGACGCCTGGCCGGCTCTGTCCGGCCCCTCTACCTCCCCTGACAATTGACCGGCCCGCCACAGGCACTAGTGTGCGGAGCATTGATTTGGGCCCGATCCGCAGATCGGCCTCACGAAGGGGAAATCCATGGGCTGGTGGTTCGGACTCAAACTCTGGCAGCGCGTTCTCATTGCTCTGGTGGCAGGCGTTATCGCCGGGCTCAGCCTCTCAGCCACAATGGGCCAGGAAGCCGCCACGATCTGGATCGCGACCTGGATACAGCCGATCGGGAATGCCTTCATCAGCCTGATCAGAATGCTGATCGTTCCGCTGATCTTCACGACCCTCGTGTCCGGCGTTATCGCCATGGGAAAACCGGCCAAGCTGGGAACCCTGGGCCTCAAGACCGTCGCGCTCTATCTCGTCACAACCCTGTTTGCCAACATTATCGGCCTGACTTTCGGCACCATCTTCCAGCCCGGCGCCGGCGCCGATCTGGGCAATGTCGAAGCCGTCCCCGTCTCAACCGATGCACCCTCGATTATCGACCGCCTGCTGGACATCATCCCGACCAATCCCGTCGCAGCCCTGGCTGACGGCAATGTCCTGTCGATCATCTTTTTCTCGATTCTGCTCGGCGTCGGCATCCTGGCGACCGGCAAGGCCGGCCGCCCGATGGCACAGCTGTTCGATTCCGCCGCTGAAGTCGTGCTCAAGGTCACCCATTATGTGATGGAAGTCGCGCCCTATGGCGTGTTTGCCCTCATCACCTACACCGCGGCGAGCCAGGGGCTGGAATCCCTCAAATCGGTCCTGGTCCTGATCGTCGCTGTCTATCTCGGCCTGATCACTCACGCTCTCATCACCTATGGCATACTGATCCGGGTCATCCTCAACCTGCCGCTGATCCGCTTCTTCCGCGGCCTCACGGATCCGATTGCCGTCGCGTATTCGACAGCGTCCTCCTCGGCGACCCTGCCGGTCACTATCGCGGCCTGTGAGGACAATCTGGGGATCAAGAAATCGGTCGCTGGTTCAGTCCTGCCGCTCGGCGCCACGATCAATATGGATGGGACTGCGCTTTATCTGGGCATTCTGGCGCTCTTCACGGCGCAGGCCTTTGGCTATGACCTGACCTTCGTCAATTACGTCATGATCGCCCTGACTGCAGCCATCGTCTCGATCGGTGCCGCGGGCATTCCTTCGGCCTCGCTCTTCCTGCTGGCCATCGTGCTGCAGACCTTCAACGTCTCGCCCGAGCACATTGCCATCATCGTCGGCTTCATCCTGCCGGTTGACCGGATCATGGATATGGCGCGCACCGCCATCAACGTGACCGGCGATGCCGCCGTGGCAACCGCAGTGGCCAAATGGGAAGGCGAGCTGGACGAGGACGTCTTCCGGGCTCCCTCGACAGTGTAGGCGCGAAATTTTCCATATCCGGTGATCCAGGGGCAGGGGCGTGTCGTAAATCCCCAAGTGTCCCAGAGCCGGAGTTGGCGTCTTGCCCTCAAAACAAAGCCTTCTCCTGCTCATCCCCACACTGGTTCTGACCGCCCTGATCATCTGGGCGGTCAGGGCTGGGGAATTTGATGCCGCCGGCGCCTGGCTGACCGGCACGCCCTGGGGCATCGTCACGCTCACCGACCTCTATTTCGGCTTCACCCTGAGCGCCCTGGTCATCGCCGCGACCGAGCGACGCTGGTTGCCAGCCCTGTTCTGGATCCTGCCCATCTTTGTGCTGGGCAATGTCTGGACCGGCCTCTGGTTCGTCCTGCGCTGGCCGGAATTGCTCAAACGCTTGCGCCCGCAGCAGGACAGCTCCGGGGCCTGACCGCCTCAGGCAAACCGCCAGAGCGCCTCCATCCCCCGGCCCGGACCGTCACTTGAGACCGTCATCGAGCCGCCAAAGCGCTGGCACAGGCGCTGGCACAGGGCGAGGCCGAGCCCGACCCCTTCAATGCCTTCCGGGCTGATACCGGCATTGATCGCCTCGATCTGCGCCGGCTCGAGCCCACGCCCCTGATCACGGACCCGCAAACCGTCCATCGACAGCGCGACGTGAACCGTATCGGCGCCGGAATGCTGCAATGAATTGCGCACCAGATTGCTGGCAATCACTTCAATGACAGGCCCCGGTATCGGCAGGCAGACGGCCTCGCATTCCTCAAACAGGATTGCCGCGCCACGCACCTGAGCGGCGGTTTCGAGCCCGGCGATCGCTCGCGCGACGGCGAGATTCACCTCGACCGGCTCGTCGGCGCGCTGTTCGGGGCGGGACAGCCAGAGAAAGGCTTCCGAGGCCCCCCGCATCTGCTCCATCGCCCGCCTGAGCCTGTCGAGTGTCGATGGGTCCGGCGGCGCGCCGGCACGGGCGCCAATCAGCTCCAGCGCATGATCGGCGACCTGGAGCGAGCTTCGCAACTCATGGCTGACGCCTTGATTGAACAAGCGTTCGCGCGCCAGCGCCTCGCTGGCCCGGGACAGGCTCGTTTCCAGTGCGCCGGCCAGGACACCGACCTCGCCGCGGCCAAAGCGGGCCGCAAAGCGCGCCGGCGGATCGCTCTCCCGCCGTGAGGAGATGAGGGCTGTAAGTGCCTCGACGGGCCGCGCCGCCAGACGGCCGACAATGAAGCTGACAAGGGCTGTGGCGAGCAGGCCGGCAAGCGCGATCAGGGTGAGGAAGCGCACATAATCACTGACACCGCCGGCCGCCGCCCGGGCCTCGGTCGCATCCAGGATCAGCAGGCGCGAGCGACCCTCAACGCCTGGATCCATGCTGATGGCCTCGTATTCCCGGCCATCTTCACCGGTAAAGCTCTGGAAGCCGGGCCGGGTCCGGTCAAAGCCTTCCGGCAATAGCTCGCCCACTTCCGGACCCTCGGGGCCGGCCCGGACAAAGGGCGAGCCGGGTTGCCAGTCGTGCTCACCATGATCGGCCGCAGCCATGAAGCTGTTCGCCTCCCGCCCGAGCACTTCGGTGAGAAGCCGGTCCTCGGCCGACCGGGTCAGAACCATGAAGATCAGCGTATAGATCGCCACCAGCACGATGGCCCACAGGGCAAACATGACCGCGATTCTCGTCGCCAATTGTTGCGGCATTATTGGCCTCCCGAGTCATTGAGCGCATAGCCGTGCCCGCGAATGGAAACCAGTTCGACGCCGCTTTCGAGCCGGCCGAGATGGCGCCGCAATTCGGAAATATGCGACCGCAGAGGCGAGCTGTCCGGCTCCTCCTCTCCCCAGATCGCCGTGACCAGCCGGTCGCGGCTGACCGCTTCGGGATAGCGGCTCATCAATGTCGTGAGCAGGCGGAAGACGATATTCGGCAGGTAGACGGGTGTGTCCCCGATCGACAGCCGACGCGCCTGCGGCTGATAGCTCAGCGCGCCGACCTGCACGGCACTGCCGCCGGTCTGGCGCAGGCCCAGCGCACGGATACGGGCCGAGAGCTCTGCCAGCGAGAAGGGCTTGACCAGATAATCCCAGCCGCCGCTGTCAAACCCGCGCAGCTTGCCGTCCAGATCGCCCCGCGCCGTTGTGAAGATAACCGGTGTCTGCAAGCCGTGCTCACTGCGCAAGCGCCGGCAGAGCTCGAAACCGTTTACACCCGGCAGATTCACATCGAGCAGGATCACATCATGATCGCCGCTCACCGCCAGGGCCAGCCCGTCCTCGCCATCATAGGCGATATCCACGATATGCGCTGAACCGGACAGATAGTCCGCGATATTGCCGGCAATGTCGGCATCGTCTTCGACCAGCAGAACGCGCATCTCCGTCTCCCCAACTTGGCCGGCCCATTGTGGCACCTTCTGGCTCAAGCGAGCGTCAAGCGCGACGGGCCCCCGCCGGCTTGAGCATGACTTGAGCCTGGGCCGCCTAGAAAGACGCACCGATCAGTCTGAACAAGGATTTTCTCATGTTTGCTCTCTTTCGCGCCGCCCTTGCAGCGGCGGTGCTGCTGGCGCCAGCGGTCCAGGCACAGTCCGTTGACCTCGACACAGCCCTGGCGGCTGTCCGCGAACAGGTCGACATGCCGGGCTTCTCCGGTTCCGTTGTCGTCCTCCAGGACGGCGTGCCCATCTATGCCGAAGCGCGCGGCATGGCCGATGCCCAAAGCGGCCGCGCCAATACGCTCGAGACGCGGTTCAACATCGCCTCGGTCGGCAAATTCCTGACCGCTCTCGGCTATCTCCGCGCCGCGGCGGAAGCCGGAATCGTCGATCCGGCCGGACTGCACCCGGCAACCCTCCTGGGCGAGAGCGACACCCTGGTCACAGCCGATCTGACCATGGGCGATTTGATGGCACACCGCACGACCGCACAAAGCTTCTTCGGCGCGCCGGATGGCGAGACCCGCACGGCCGCAGCGCAGAGCAATGCCGATATCTTTGTCCTGGTCCGTGAAGCGCAAGCCGCACCCATCGCCCGGCGCGAGGACGGCCTGGCCTACAATAATTCCAATGCCATCATCACCGGCGAGATCATCGCCCGTCTGACCGGCGAGAGTTATGAGGCCGCCATGCAGCGCCTGGTCTTCGATCCGTCCGGCGCATCGAGTGCGGCATTTGCCCGCCAGGCCCAGGCCGAGGCGCTTGACCTGGCCCGGCCCTACCTGCCCGAGGGCTACGATCCGGAGGTCGCGATGCGGCGTCGTCCAGACGGCCCGACGCCGTCAGACTATCCGGTGCTGGCCTCAGACCCGTTGAGCGGAAGCATCTCCATGGCAGCGGGCGGCTTGTATATCTCTGCCGGAGACCTCGCCCGGATCGGTGCTGCGGCGCTGGATGGGGGCCTGGTCAGCCCTGACCAGCTCGAAATGATGTGCACCAGCCAGGTCGAGCGATACGGTCTGATTTTCGGGATGGGCTGCGGCGGCAGGGTCTTTGGTCCTGGCCAGAGGCGCTGGGGCCATAATGGCGGCGCGCCCGGCGTCAATGCTGAACTCGCCCTGTTTCCCGACCAGAATATCGTCCTGGCCGTGGTCGCCAATCACCACATGCGCGCCACACCGGTACTCGAAGCCTTCGAGGCTGGCCTCTTCGGCCTCGGCCAAGGCGGGTCGGAAAACGGGTTTATTGTCCGGCACTAACGAGCCCGCGGGACATTGCTGGCGGTGCCCGGAGAGAGTGCCGGCGCCGCCAAACCCGCTTGCGTCGTGACCGCGATCACGGCACTCAGCGCCTGAAAGCACTAAGCACCAGCCCATCATCGGGCATGGTGGCGCAAGGATATGTGTCCAATTTGAACCTTTTTCGGGACACATTTTCAGCTTGTTTGTGATGATTATAGATCATTAACAGACTCACGCTCGACTTGGGGTCGAACGGATCGAGACTTTGGGGACGGGCATGCGCAGGACACAAACAGCCGGGAGTGCGATCGTAAAATCAGCCTTTCTGTGGCTGACCATCGGTGCCGTCATGGCCTCGATGTATGGCGCGCTGCTGACCACCCGCGGCAATAACCGTCACCAGCTGCGCTTCGAAATGTCGGAGCCGGCGCCCGTCATGACCGCGAGCAATGATATTCTGGCCGAAAACGCCGAATAATCGCCTGCCGCTCCGCGCCGCAAGCGGGGCAATACCCCGATCTTTCCCCTCACAGCTTGACTCCACGCGCGCTCGCGCGTAAACGCCGCCCCTTATCACGCAAGCTTCACTGCTTGTCTTACCTGCACATTTTCCGGGACCGGAAAGGGAGGCAGGCGAGATCCCCGCTCGGCGAAGTGTTCGCTCAGCGGGGTCGCGACGCTTTGCGCCATTGGCAAGAAGCGGACTGAAAACGACCGGACGCAGACGAAACCGCAAGACGCAACAGGCAGGACCCCCGGACACATGTTCGACGCGCTGACAGACAGGCTTGGCAGTATATTTGACACCCTCACCGGGCGCGGCGCGCTGTCGGAGAAGGATGTCGATACCGCCCTGCGCGAGATCCGCGTCGCCCTGCTGGAAGCCGATGTCGCCCTGCCGGTCGTCAAATCGGTCATCAAGCAGATCCGCGAACGCGCTGTCGGTGAAGACGTCATCCGCGCCGTCGCGCCGGGCCAGCAGGTCATCAAGATCGTCCATGACGCGCTGGTCGAGCTGCTCGGCGGTGAAGGCGAGCCGGAAGGCCTCTATCTCGAGGGCGAGCCGCCGATCGCCATCCTGATGGCCGGTCTGCAGGGCTCGGGCAAAACCACCACCGCCGCCAAGCTGGCCCGCCGCATCACGGCGCAGGACAAGAAGAAAGTCCTGCTCGCCTCGCTCGATACGCGCCGTCCCGCCGCGATGGAGCAATTGCAACAGCTCGCCGCCCAGATCGATGTCGCCTTCCTGCCCATCGTGCCGGGCCAGAAAGCCGTCGACATTGCCAAGCGCGCGATGAGCGCTGGGCGTCTGCAAGGCTTTGACGTTGTTATCCTTGATACGGCCGGCCGTACCTCGATCGACGAAGAGATGATGGCCGAGGTGAAGGCGATTGCCGACCTCACCCATCCGCACGAAACCCTGCTGGTCGCCGATGCGCTGACCGGTCAGGATGCCGTCAATACGGCCGCAAAATTCCACGAACGCCTGCCCCTGACCGGCCTCGTCCTGACCCGTATGGACGGTGATGGCCGCGGCGGCGCCGCCCTGTCGATGCGCCATGTCACCGGCCTGCCGATCAAATTCCTTGGCGTCTCGGAAAAGACCGATGGCCTGGATGCCTTTGACGCCCGCCGCGTTGCCGGCCGCATTCTTGGCCGCGGCGATATCGTATCCCTCGTCGAGAAAGCCGCCCAGGATTTCGACCAGGAAAAAGCCGAACGCATGGCCAAGAAAATGGCCAAGGGCAAGTTCGACCTCGATGATCTGCGCGAACAATTCAGCCAGCTCAAGAAAATGGGCGGGCTCGGCTCAATCATGGGCATGCTGCCGGGCATGAACAAGGCCGCCAAGGCCCAGGTCGCTTCGGCTGGCATGGACGACAAGATGCTGACCCGCCAGGAAGCCATCATCCTGTCGATGACCAGACAAGAACGCGCCAAGCCTGAAATTCTCAAAGCCAGCCGCAAGAAACGTATTGCGGCCGGTGCCGGCGTTGATGTCGCTGACGTCAACAAGCTCATCAAAATGCACCGCCAGATGTCCGACATGATGAAAAAGGCCTCCAAGGGCGGCCGCGGCGGGCTCGCCGGCATGATGGGCGGTATGGGCGGCGGCATGCCTCCAGGCATGGGCGGTATGGGTGGCGGTCAGCAACCCTCGCCTGGCCAGATGCCACAAGGCCTGCCCGGCCTGGGCTCGAAACCGTCGCAGGGTTCTGGCAGCCTTCCTGGACTGGGCGGCGCTCCACTCGGGCCGGATGGCCTGCCGATAGGGTTTCCGAAGAAATGACGCGCTTCCTTCTCATAGTCGCAGGCTTTGCCCTGCCGCTCACCCTTACGGGTTGCGGTGCAACAGATCCCTATGCACTGCGCGGGCATTACGCCATGCCGCGATACCCGGTCATCAATGGCGGTTACCCCGCGACCTGCTCGGTTGAATACTCGGTCAGGCCCGATGGCACGACCGATGATCTGTGCGCACGTTGCGCCTCGTGGGCCCAGGGACATGTCAGCGAAGAGGCTGAATTGCGCATGCTGGACGCCCTCGCGGAAACCTCGCTGCACGCCGTCGAAAGATGGCGGCGCAACAACCCGACCGGAGAGACTGTCTCCGGCTTCCGGGAGGTTTTTACCTTTGAGCCCGTACCGATGGAACGCTCACAATTTCCAGCCGTTCCGCCTCGCGACGCACCGGCCATCTGCATTACCCAAACCCAGACCGAAACCCGATCCACAAACTGATTGATCCAAACGAAGGACTAAAACAATGGCTCTGAAAATCCGTCTCGCCCGTGGTGGCGCCAAGAAGCGCCCTTACTACCGTATCGTTGTTACCGACGCTCGCGCCCCGCGCGATGGCCGTTTCATCGAAAAGATCGGCTCCTACAATCCCATGCTGCCGAAAGACGCCCAGCGCGTCGTGCTCGACCTGGAAAAGGCCAAGGCCTGGATTGCCAAGGGCGCCCAGCCAACCGATCGCGTTGGCCGCTTCATCAACCAGATCGAGGCTGACGCCTGGGCCTGGAAAGCCGGCACCAACCTGAAAAAGGGTGAGCCAGGCCAGAAAGCCAAGGAACTCGCTGCCGAGAAGGCCGAGAAGGAAGAAGCCCGCCTTGCTGCTATCGCTGAAGCGAAAGCTGCCAAGGAAGCGCCTGCCGCTGTCGAGGAAGCTCCTGCTGAAGACGCACCGGCTGAAGACGCTGTGGCCGAAGAAGCCAAGACCGAAGAATAGTCCATTCAGGGCATTGTCCGCTCTCTCTCCCTGCGCGCAGGGGGAGAGGGCGGCGTCCCGGGACCTTGACCATGACATCACCCAACACGCCTGATCTCGTCTTTGTCGCTGCCATTGCGGCGGCGCATGGCGTTCGCGGCGAGTGCAAGGTGAAAACCTTCACCGGCGACCCCGCCGCCGCCTTCACCTATGGCCCCTTCCTCGATGCCAATGGCGTCGAGATCCTGCGCGCCAAACGCTGGCGGCCGGTCAAGGATGGCTGGGTTGTCGCCTTCGACAAGGAAATGAGCCGCGAAGAGGCCCAGGCCCTGCGCGGCACGCGTCTCCACGTCCCCCGTTCCGCCCTGCCAGCGCTGGACGAGGAAGAATACTACCATGCCGACCTGATCGGCCTCACCGTCGAGACCCTCGACGGCACCCCGATGGGCCGGGTCAAGGCAATGCATGATTTCGGCTCGGGCGACCTCATGGAAATCACCGGCACGCCGGAACGCCCCGGCGACTGGTTCCTCCCCTTCACCCACGCCTGCGTCCCCCACATCTCCCTGAAAGACCGCCGCGTCACCATCGACCCGCCCGAAGAGGTCGGCTCGAAGGATGAGGAAGAGGGCGGCGAGGGCTGAGGGCCGCCTCCCGGGACATGGCCCGGCTCTGCCGGTGCGTGTCCCCACTTGGGTAGGTAGAGCGGGGGCCTCGCCAAGTGGGGACAGGCACCTGTTTCTGTGAAGCAGGACCCTGTGCCCCGACTTTATCCATCACCAACGCCGCAAGTTCTCGTCATCCTGACGAAGGTCAGGACCCAGTTCGCAACGCGGTAACATACGGAAATATGGCGCCAATTCAGTTCGCCTTGTGTCTGAAACTGGGTCCTGATCGTCATCAGGATGACGCTTGATAGCGCGGTTTATCCCCACCCCCTCCACGTCGCAGTATGATGCT
>TARA_R110000868_G_scaffold185103_2_pt1 | contig 21843 bp, 10 predicted proteins | sample TARA_R110000868 | Tara Oceans TARA_R110000868 (sample SAMEA4397489) | marine metagenome | biome: Polar Biome; feature: [SRF] surface water layer (ENVO:00010504); material: water (ENVO:00002006), including particulate matter (ENVO:01000060) such as... | depth 5 m | reverse complement strand
CAAGGCAAGCCTCGGCTGGCAGCACCAGACCCGCAAGGGCTACACAGAAACCGGTGGCGGCGCGGGCGGCTTCTCGGTTGACGATGTGTCGAGCGATACGATCCGTGGTCAGGTTGGCGCGGAACTGGGCCTCAAAATCCAGGACCCGAATGCCAAATGGAGCGTGCGTCCGAGCATCCGCGCCGCACTCGCGCAGGAATGGCGCGAAGGTGACACGTCTGCGACCGGTCGGTTCAACACATCGGGCGGCGGCTTCCGCACCGCGCTCGACACGCGCGACCAGACCTATCTGGCGGTCGGTGCCGGTGTTGAAATGACGGTCGGCGGCGGCGTGACGGCCTTTGCCTCCTATGACGGTGGCTTCGGCGGCAACGCTGAAAAATCCGGCGGCATCCGCGTCGGTGCCCGTCTCGCCTGGTAACGGCTGAACGCTAAAAAACAAGGGCGATCCGGAGATATTCCGGGTCGCCCTTTTTTCATTCGTTTGATATGTGAATCGCAGATTCAGTCATGACAAGAATGCGGATTCGGGTGTTAGATGGCGCGATCTGATTGAATCGCTCTGGGGCAGGCCGGAGCTAAAGAGTGCGGGCAATATCCGGCGATATCGTCGGGCTGGGGAGCAAGTCCATGAAGTCACCGTTTTCAACAACCGGATTGCCTTTGCGCGTGCGATTGCTGAGCACCACGGCACTGGCCGTGGCCGGCGCGGTCTGGATGGCATCTGCCGGACCGGCACAAGCGGTTCCGGGCGGATCCTGCGTGACGACGACGCCGGGTGGTGTGACGACAGTCACCTGCTCTGGCTTTACCAACGATCAAGTTTATGCCGCAGATGATAATACGGTCGTGACGCTGAACGCCGATGCAACCGTTGGCTATGAATATGATCCGGCTATTTTGCTCGGTGGCAACCGTGCCAGCCTGACGCTGAACGAAGATTCGACGGTTTATAGTTTGGGCGGCGAATTTGCTGTCGTGGCCTACGGCGACCGCAACACAATTGTTCTGAATGACGGCGCAACAATCGAGAACACCAATACGCTTTACGGTGATCGTAATTATGCCGCCGTCGGCATATATGCGGATACAAACGCTGCGCTGACGTTGAACGGCGGATCGCACATCATTATGAACGGTGGCACCGACAACAGCGATTACGACGGTGTGAATTTCGACGGCGTTTATATGATCGGCGGGACTATGGCGGTCACGCTGAACGGTGCGTCGTCGGTCACCGTATCGGGAATTGGCACCGCCGGTACCAATACATATACGGGCATCTATTTAGAAAGCTATGCACAGACAGCGGCTGGGCGTTCATCGATTACGCTCAACGGTACTTCGAGGGTCGATGTCATTGGGTCTGCTTCCACCGATGGAAACGATCTCGTCGGCATTCAGGCGGGCGCCATGCCCAATTCATTTGCACCGACCGTGGAGCTCAACGGCGGATCCTCGGTCAACATCACTGGCCAAGGCTACACATCCAGCAACAAGTATGAGGGCATATTCAGCGCAGGGACCGACGCACGCGTGACGCTGAACAGCGGTTCTTCGATTAACATCACCGGCGATGGCAACCTAACCAATAAATATTTGGGTGCTTTTGTTTACGGCATTGGTGACGGTGCCGGAACCGTGGCCGGAAGCGTGACGCTGAACGGCGGGTCGTCGATCAACGTGACCGGCGGATACGACGCCTCTGATGCTCAGATGGCCGGTATTTTCGCGAAGGGTTACCAGGGAGGCATTAACGTTGCGCTGAACGGCGGATCACAGATCGTGATGACCAGCAACGGCGACGCCTCTGTATTGCTCGGCATCGAAACTTTTGGCACGGGCTCAGTGACCGAATTGAACGGCGCGTCGAACATTACAATCGATGCGAATGCGAGCGGTGGCACCAGTAACAAATATATCGGCATCGCTGCTTTTGAATTGGCGGAATATGCCAATCAGATAGGCCGCATCACACTCAATGCGGGTTCGTCGGTGGTTGTGCAGGGCAATTCATCGACCAGCACAAAATATGTTGGCATCGTATCTTTCGGTTTCTACGGAAGCGAAAAATATACCTCGGATGTGACGCTGAATGACTCGTATGTGTCGGTCCTTGGAGGTAGTGGATCCGACAATAAATATGGCGGTATCACTGTATTCGGGTCCGGCGCAACAGTTACGCTCAACGGCGCGTCGCGCGTTTTTGTTGATGCCTATTACGGCTCCGGAGGCGCTGTATTCGGTGTGATAAGTTCCGGTTCAGGCAACAGCATCGCTCTGAACGGCACATCTCTCATTGATGTTGTTTCCCAAGACAGTGTCTACACCACCGGAGTGGCCGCTGACGGATCTGACCTTACCGTCACTCTCGGTGCGTCAAGTGCTGTCAAACTCAAAGTGTACGGTGGCGACGCCGGAGTTGGCATTGGCACGCAGGGTGGCGGGACAAGCGTCGCCATGAGCGGTGAGTCCGAAATAGAAGTCCGCGGATGGAGCGTCAATTCTCTTTACGGTATTGACGCCGGCAATGGTGCCAATGCGATTACCCTCAATGGAGGGGCACGGGTCGCGGCGATCGGCAATTTTGCTGATGACGTTGAGGGTATTCACCTCAACGGAGACGGAAATTCCGTTGTCATGAACGGCCATGCACTCGTCTATGCGGGTGGGTATTATTCGATTGCTGCTGCCGCAGGCATCGTGTCGCGCGGCGACTACGCCACAATCACAATGAATGACGATTCCAGGATTGCTGTTGACGGTCCAGGCGTGGAGGGTGCCAGAGGCATCCGCATGAGCGGCTATGGAAGCTCTGTGGCGCTCAACGACAATGCGGCGATATTGGTTGCGGGCGACGGTTCGGGCAACCGCAATGGTGGCATTGTGCTCAACGATGATTCGCATATGTCGGCCACTCTGAACGACAATGCCTACATCAAAACCGAGAATGTGGCCGGTATTTATGCCCGCGATGTGAGCGATAGCACGATCACACTGAACGGCAACTCACACATTGAATCCGTTGACGCAGCAGGCATCAACGCCCATGACGTTGATAATTCGACGATTGAAGTGGGTGCGGATTCATTTGTGCGTGGCACGAGGGCGATTCAACTGCGTGGTAATTTCAACAACATCATCGTCGCCGGTACGCTTTATGCGACGAATAATAATGCCATCACGCTGAACGGCACCAACAATACGATCACACTCAATTCGGGTGTTGTCATAGGTGGCATCCGTGGTGCAGGCAACGGCACGGACCATCTGGTGCTGCAGGGCGCAGGCGCCCTCGGCTATGATGTGAGCGACATCGGTACGCTGGATGTGGACGCCAGCGGTATCTGGAACCTCCTCTCCACAGCGACATTTGGAGACGTCGCAATCAATTCCGGCAAGCTCGCCGTCAACGGCATCCTGAATGCCAACAGCATCACCGTGAATAGCGGCGGCACGCTGGGTGGCAACGGTTACGTTTACGGCGAAGTGACCGTGGAAGACGGCGGCATACTCTCGCCCGGCAACTCGCCCGGCACCCTCAATATTGTCGGCAACACCACGCTCACCGCCGGTTCGATCTTTGATGTTGAAGTTGAAGGTCTGGTTGCGGACCTTGTGAATGTTGACGGCGACGTGACAGTTGATCCCGGTGCCATCCTGACACCGCATTTCCTTGGCGGCGTTGATGGTTTTGTCGGCGATGTGCTGACAGTGACCGGTGGTCACACGATTACGGGAACCTTCATCATCGGTAACGGCGGCACGGTCGATTACACCGATCCGAGCAAAGTCTCGCTGACGGCGGTGTCGTCATCCAGCATGAACGGTGGCCTGTCGGCCGGTTCATCGACCGGCTTCACCTTCCTCGACACGGTTCTCGGTCAGGCCGAAAAGGGTATCGGCCGGCACCACAATCTTTGGGCCTCCGCGCTATGGCACCATTCCGACCGCACGGCTGACGGCAACTCTCGCGGCTTCAGCCAGAAGGGCATGGGCGGTGCCTTCGGCGGCAATGTGATGGAAGCCGGTGGCATGACGCTGGGTCTTGCCGGTGGCTATGTGGACAGTGACGCCGTGACTACCGGTGGCGGCACTACGACGAAGATCAAGGGCTATCACGCTGCCGCTTATGCAAGCTACGGCATGGGAGCGACAACGCTGACCGGTGCAGTGACAGCCGCTTATCAGGATCAGGACATTTCGCGCAACGTGCTTTCTGGCGGCGTGATTGTCGGCGCAGACAGCGCACCCAAGGCCTGGCTGGTGGGTGCGGGCTTTGGCATCGGCCACGCCATTCCGCTCGAAGGGGGCTTCACCTTGACGCCCAAAGCGAGCCTCGGCTGGCAGCATATGACGCGTGACAGCCTGACAGAATCCGGCGGCGGTCTCGGTGGCATCAGCGTCGGCGAAATCACAACCGATACAATGCGTGGTCAGGCCGGTGCGGAACTGTCGCTAATGGTGCGTGACCCCAACGCCATGTGGTCGGTGCGTCCGAGCATTCACGCCGGTGTCGCGCAGGAATGGCGCGGCGGCGATGACAATACACGCGGCACATTTACCGCCACTGGGGCGGCGTTCAATGCCGCACTCGACACGCGCGACCAGACTTATCTTGCCGTCGGAGCCGGTGTGGACATGACCCTTGGTGGTGGCGTTACCGGCTTCCTTGCCTATGACGGCGGCTTTGGCGGTGACGCCGAAAAATCCGGCGGCGTTCGCCTCGGTGCGCGCTTCGAGTGGTAAGGACTGACATATTTTGAAGTGAGGGCGGCTTTGCAAAAAGGCAAGGCCGCCCTTTTTACTTTCATTGAAATAAATGAACGGTGGTGCGCGCGATCCTCACCTGAAAGGGTGATGGCACGAGCAAACTGAAACATGCGTTATGACCCCGTGTATATTTAAGGGGGCTGGTCTGTTGCTTTATTCTAAAAAACTTCGCGCGCGTTTGTTGGGATCAACCGCCCTTTTTGCCGGGGCATTCATGCTGGCCGCAGGGGGCACGGCTTCGGCCGAACTGGTGGCTGAACCTTGCGATGGTGGCCCGGCATCGGCAGGCGGCAGCATCACATGCAGCGGAGATCACACCTATGCGATGATCTCGAATTTCGACGATCTCACTGTCACGCTCAATGCCGATGCCAATGTTTCCTATATCGGCGGACCGGTTATCCAGTTCTACGGCGCATCGAACGATCTCATTCTCAAAGAGTCTTCCAACCTTATTTCTTTCGATGCCTATAGCGCTGTTGTGCTTGGGGATGAAGACGGCACCGTGACGCTGAATGGCGGCGCGTCAATCACGCTCTACGGCTATGGCGGTAGCGGGCTGAACAAGACTGTGGAAGCAGGTGGCAAGGGTAGTGCCATAACGCTGAACGGCGGTTCAAGCATTGTTTTCGTCGGCGCAGGCGGCGAGCGCAAATATGCCAGCGGCACGGCTGTCGCGCTTGATGGGGAAAACGCATCTCTGGTGCTCAACGGCGGTTCGTCAGTCGATGTCACCGGCGGCTCGACCTATGGTTCGGCGCCATATGCCTACAACAAATACACCGGCGTGCGCGCGGTAAACATCAGCCAGACCATCCTACTCAACGGCGGCTCCACTGTTAACCTGACCGGCACAGGTGACGGCTATGGCCGCTACATCGGCATTGATGCGCAGGGTGGCTATGCCAAATATGCCGACGAGGCCGGGTCTATCACGCTCAACGGCGGTTCGTCGGTCAATGTTTCGACACCCGGCGGGTCTTACAACACGGTTACAGGCGTTGCTGTTGGTTACGGTGGCAGAAAAAAAGCCAGAGTTCGTCGCGGTGGTGGCTACGCATCATCGCTCACGCTCAACGGCAGTTCGAGCATCAATGTTGGCGATGCCGATGGCGGTCTGGACGTCGGCAGAAGAGTGATGGGTCGCGAAAACAAATATATCGGCGCATCATTTGGCGGCCACGACGGTGTGCTCACCCTTAATGATACGTCGAGCATCAACGTCACGCCTGCACCCGGGAGCGCCAGTGGCATCGGCATCGATGTGAATGCGCAGAACAGCGAAGTGACGCTGAACGGCTCGTCGTCGGTGAGCGTTTCTGGCGAAGCGTCCTATGCGGCCTATGGCATAAGGCTCTACGGCGGCGCCAACGTCGTCACGCTCAATGGCACATCGTCAGTACAGGCAAATGGCAGCGGTGGCTATGTTGCAGCCGTGTCGATGCGTGGCTATTACAATGATCTGGTGTTGAACGACGAAAGCTTAGTTGCTTCGTCCAACGGTTTGGGCGTCGTCGTATGGCGTGGAAACTACAATAACGTGGAGATGAACGGCGATGCGTCCGTGCAGGCATACGGCACCGGTATCGCGCTCATTGATCAGCGCTCCGCAACGCTGACGCTGAACGACAACGCCTCAGTGGTCGCTGAAACAGGCGAGGGCATTGTCGTTGACTATGCCAACAACACCGTCATCACACTGAATGGAAGTAGCTCTGTGGTGGGCGACAAGGCCGGTATTGTCGTTCTGGGCGAATATGAGGATTGTTGCGACACCTACTACTCCCACGATGTAGAAATTTTTGTGAATGCGGGTGCGAGCGTGACCGGCAAGACCGGCATCGTCTTTGCGGAAAACACATACAACAGTCAAATCTTCGTCGGCGGTACGGTGACGGGCACGATGGGCACCGCCATTGATTTCTCCGATGCCGGCAACAACACGCTGATACTTGGCACGGGCGCTGTGCTGAACGGCGATGTCGTGGGTGCCGACGGTGGTGTCGATGCGCTGGTCCTGACCGGGCAAGGCGTATTGAGCGCCGATGTTTCGGACTTCGATTTTCTTCACGTTGAGGCCGATGGAATCTGGAACCTCACATCCGACCTCAACCTCAGCAACGGACCCGACTACGGTGTCGTGATCGAAACCGGCGAACTTGCGGTCAATGCAACGCTGACAACCGGCACGGTGACGATTCTTGAAGGCGGCACACTTGGCGGTAGCGGTATAATCATTGGCGACATCGACAACTTCGGCACGATTGCACCCGGCAATTCACCCGGTACGCTCAATGTGGTCGGTAATGTGACCTTCAACCCCGGTTCGGGTCTTGTGGTGCAGGTCGAAAACGGCGTGGCCGATCTGATCAACGTCACAGGTGGTGACGTGACGATTGATCCGGGCACATCCATCACGATGCAGTTCCTCGGCGGTGTTGACGGTTTTGTCGGCGAGGTCATTACGACAGATCAAAATGTCATCGGTACGTTTACGAGCTTCATCGGTGGCACGTTCGATTATTCAGTACCAGGCATCGTGTCACTCACATCGGCATCGCCTTCAAGCATCAATGGCGCAATGTCGGGCGGGGCGAGCGTTGGCTTTACCTTCCTTGACGCTGTGCTCGGCAATGCTGAAACCGGTGTTGGCACTGGCAAGTCGCTGTGGAGCACCGGCCTCTGGCAGAACGCCGATCGTTCATCGACATCAACCGCGCGCGGCTCGAACCAGCGTAGCCGCGGCTTTGCTTTCGGCGGTGACGTCTTGCAGGTCGGATCGCTGACGCTCGGCCTCGCTGCCGGTTATATCGACAGCGACGTGGAAACAGTCGGCGGCGGCACGAAGACAGGTATCAAGGGTTACAATGGCGCGCTCTATGGTGCCTATGGCTTCGGTAACACATTCGCCACAACAGCGGTGACGGTCGCTTGGCAGGATCAGGACGTAAAACGCAACGTCTTGTCCGGTGGCACAATCGTCACGGCCAACAGCTCGCCCAAAGCCTTTGCCACAGGCGCAGGCCTGACCGTCGGCCACGTCATTCCAATTGAGGGCGCATGGACGCTGACGCCCAAGGCAAGCCTTGGCTGGCAGCATGTGACGCGAGATGCCTATAGCGAAACCGGTGGCGGGCTCGGTGCGATGTCAGTCAACGAAGTATCGAGCGACACGCTGCGTGCGCAGGTTGGGGCGGAACTCGCCTTGACCATCAAAGCACCCGACGCGAATTGGACAGTGCGGCCTGCCATCCGCGCGGCAGTGGCACGCGAAACGAGGTCTGGCGATGATTTGGCGACGGGCCGGTTCCTCGCCTCAGGGACGGCCTTCGGGGCCCAGCTCGACAACCGCAACCAGACTTACCTGGCGGTCGGTGCGGGCGTTGACGTGAAGATCGGAAACGGCATCACGGCCTTTGTCGATTATGACGGCGGCTTCGGCGGTGATGCTGAGAAATCCGGCGGTGTCCGCATCGGCGCCCGCTTGGAGTGGTAAATTCTGCCTGCCGCTGGTATGCGTAGTGCCAGCGGCAGGAGAAGAATAAGTGACCACCGGCTATACATTTGACGGGCTTATCAAGATGTTTCAGGCAGATAGTATTCTGCCTGAAACGCCTGAAATGCGTGGGCTGACAGCAACGCATATCGTCCCCTATGTCGATGCGATCATGCGCGACATGCTTGAATTGCGCGGCGAGACAGATGCGCATTTTCGCGGATTGTTGGCGGGCAAGGCGGCAGATGGCCCGTATCGTGACGGCGGCCTGGGCGCGGGCACGGCGGATTATCCGATCAGCTTTTGCCTTGAGATCACCCGCTACATGTTGGCGCTGATGTCGCGCGAGCCGGTGCCCGTCCACATGACTGGACTGCAAGCGCTGCATAATTTTGTGCGCGCCGGTGGACAGGTGAAGCGCGTCTGGGGCGCGTTGCGCGGGGGCTATTTTCAAAACGCCATTCAGGTCGGCACTTATTATCTCGATGTCGCCAATGACACGGTGACGGTGACCAAACCCAAGATCGAAATGCTGCCGCTGGCGGATGCAAATTTCAACAACATCACATCGTTCTTTGAGTTCGCCCGCGTCGGACAGACCTATTGGAAGGCGCGAATTATTCCCAATATCTACTTTCCCAATGTCGCACCTTTTCTGCCTGCCATCGCTTTTGATGCGCAGGGTGTGATGCGGCTTGAGGCGCGCAACAGCTATATGTTCCCCATGAACATGGCGAGCCGCTTCCGCTCGGGTCGTGATTTTTTGATGGATGATCGGGAAACACCGGAGGCCCTCGCGCCTTACGCCGCCGCTGTGCGCTGCTATGCGGATCGCGACCCACGCTGCCGCGAGCGCGATCATCCCCTGTGGTATGACGGGAACGCCCGTGAGGCGCTGGAGGCACGCTTTGCTCAAGTGATGGGGTTGGATGAGACCAAACTCATGGTCGAAATCAATCGGGCGCTTGGCCCGGACACGCAATTGACCGATAGTGCGAAAATGAGCGGTGACCTGCCGCATATGCTGACGGCGGAGAACTAAGAATGGCCTCGAAACCTATGGTGGTCGGCGACGACGCCCACAAAGAGCCTGTGGCACCGTTCCATCTGAATTTCACGCCGGGTTTCCAGAACTGGTTGGCGCGCCACGACGCGGGCCTTGCCTTCTCAACTTATTCCGCCGGTAAAGTGGTGATGATCGGGCGCGGACGCGACGGCAGTTACGCCGTGTCAGAACGCACCTTCGACATGGCCATGGCGATCGCCTCGACCGACGACGGTTTCATGCTATCGATGCGCCATCAGGTCTGGCGCTTTGCCAACAGTCTGATGCCGGGTCAAATCCACGAAGGTTGGGACCGGCTTTATTTGCCGCGTCAGGCGCATGTGACCGGCGCTGTAGACGTGCATGATCTCGCCATCGACCGCAAGGATCGACTGCTCACTGTCGCAACCGGGTACAACTGCGTCGCAAGCCTCGATATGCGCGGCAGTTTCAACCCGATCTGGAAGCCGCCCTTCATCGACAAAATCGTCGGCGAAGACCGCTGCCATCTGAACGGCTTCTGCCTTGAAAACGGAATTCCTGCCTATGTGACGATTATCGGCAAGTCCAACACACGCGGCGGCTGGCGCGAACACCGCGCGGATGGTGGCCTCGTGATGGACATGCGCACCAACAAAGTTGTGTGCGAAGGCCTTGCCATGCCGCACTCGCCGCGTCTCTATCGCGACAAGCTCTGGGTGCTGGAAGCAGGTACAGGCTGGTTCGGTTCGGTTGATCGCCACACGGGCAAATTCGAACAAGTCGCGTGGTGCCCCGGCTTCGTGCGTGGCCTGCGCTTCATTGGCGACTATGCGATCATCGGCATTTCGAAGCCGCGCAATAAAGTGTTTGAGGGCTTGCCGCTCGATCAGGAACTGTCCACGCGCGGCGTCGAGCCTGTATGCGGCGTCTACATCGTCAATATCAAAACCGGCGAAACAGAACACCGCATCGACATCACAGGCTCGGTCGAAGAACTCTATGACGTCATCACGCTGCCCGGTGCTTTCGCACCGTTGCTGGTGGGTTTGCAGGGCGATGAGGCGAAGAAGTTTGTGTTCCTCGGACCGGACACGTCGGGCAAGAAGTAGATCCCTTCATTGCGATCAAAGATAGAATCGGCGTTTTCCGATTTAATCTGTAGATGGTGCATATATGGCATCAATTTGCCTCATGTCGGGAAATGGTTAGTCGCCATGTACCCGCCTCTACAGTCTTATGGCCCCTCAAAAATTAAGGGGCTCAAATGCATATCAAATCAAAGTCGCAGCGTCGGTTGCTTGGATCAACGGCGCTGGCGGTGGGTTTGCTGATTTGGGCGTCCGCACCAGTTCAGGCCGGGGTCGCTCCGGCGATCTGCGTTAGCACTGTTTCATTGGGCGCTGAATCCATCACATGCAGCGACTACAGCTACACCACGATCTCCCGCATTGCGGACGATGTGACGGTGACACTCAATCCGGCGGCCGAGGTGGCCTACGGAGGCGTCGCCACTGTGGAACTTTATGGCGACCGCAATTCGGTGACGCTCAACGGTGCCTCGACCATCAGCGGCCGTGATTCCCTCTACAGTGTGTTTCTATACGGTCGAGACGATGCAGTGACGCTGAACGGTGGCTCGTCCATTTACATGTCCAGCGAAGGTGCCATTCACAGCACGGCGCTCAGGGTCGAAGGCGAAAACCCGGCAGTCACCCTAAATGGCGGATCGGACATCACGTTCGTCGGCAATAATTCTACATATGTTAATGTCGCCGGGACTGGCTTTGAATCCTCTGCCTTGGGTACGACGCTGACTCTGAATGAGAGTTCGACAATCAATGTGTCGGGCGGCACAGGCGCTTACGGCGGCGACAGCACCTATATCGGTGCGATCATGGCGGGTGACAGACAGACTGTTGTGCTGAACACAGGTTCGTCGATCAATGTAACGGGCACGGGAAGCTATGGTGGCAGCTCCACCGGCCTGCGCATGAGCGGACGGCCCGCGGCGATCGCTGATGAAGCCAGCGCTGTTACACTCAACGGCGGATCTAGCATTAATGTCAGCGTGACCAGCGGCGCGTATTATTCATTTGCGACAGGCATCGACCTCAACGCGCCCCGCGCACCGCGCCGCATGGCCTATAGTGGCGTATACACGCCTAATTTCACGCTTAACGATGATTCAAGCATCAATGTTTACGGCGATGGCGGTCCGACCAGTGATCAGAATGTCTATGTCGGGGTGAGCTCGAAATCGCTCATCCGCAGCACGATCACGCTGAACGATACATCGGTGATCAATGCGGGTCGCTCGGGCGGCTACGGGTCAGCGATCGGTTTAAGGCTTGGCGGCAGCTATATTGACGTTGTGATGAACGGTGCTTCTTCGATCTTGGCCGGAGGAAATGACAGCAATTATTCTACAGGCATGTTGCTGAATGGCGATCATTTCCAGGTGACGCTCAACGACACGGCGCGCGTTGAAAGCGGCAGTCTGAACAGATCGACAGGCATCTATGTTGGTGGTTCTTATAACAGCGTTACGCTGAATGACGCGAGCCATGTCTCCGCGCAGTATGGACCTGCCGTTCAAATTGTTCGGTCCTATTACGGCAGCTCGGTTACGCTGAACGATGATGCAACAATTGTTTCGACCGTTGGCACAGGCGTCGATGTCTACGACAGCACATATGCCAATGTGACGCTGAACGATCGTGCCAGCATCGTCGCGACCTACGGCAATGGCATCGTGCTTGATGCGGCGAGTGATTCAACCGTGACGCTGAACGGTGATAGCCGGATCGAGGCCAGCGTCAATTACGCCGGTATTCTCGTCACGGGTAACTACAGTGCCTACGCAAGTGAATATCGCAGCCGGCGCAATTCGATTGTCGCGAACGCCGGAACGACAATTATCGGCGGCACGGGCATCCTTATTGAAAGTGGCTACTACAACAATGTTTTTGCCGCTGGTTATATTGAAGGCACCTCAGGCGTTGCTATTGATTTCAGTGGCACGGTAAATTCGACACTGACGCTTGGTACGGGCGCGACAGTGGTTGGTAGTGTTGAAGGACGCGTCGGGGGGCTCGACCGTCTGATCTTGCAAGGCGAAGGCACACTTGCAACATCGATCAATAATTTCGACACGCTGTCGGTGGATGCAAACGGCATCTGGGACCTGACGGCCGATCTTGATCTCGATGGCAGCTTCGGCGGACTTGTGGCTGTCAACTCAGGCACATTGGCGGTCAACGCGGATTTGTATGCGCACGGCGGCGTGACGATTTATGACGGTGCGACACTTGGCGGCAACGGGGTCATTCACGGTGCTGTCGTGGTGAGAGAAGGTGGCACACTCGCCCCCGGTAATTCACCCGGAACAATCAATGTCGTCGGCAATGTGACGTTCGATGCCGGATCGATTTTCGCGGTGCAGTTTGAAGGGACGGACGCCGACAGGCTGAATGTTAACGGCAATGTGTCCGTAGCGCCCGGCGCGATTATCCAGCCCGAATTTATTGGCGGCGTTGACGGGTTCAGCGGCATCATCATTCAGGCGACAGGTCCGATCTTCGGAACGTTCGGCGTCGGATCGGGCGGCGCGGTGTATCAGACACCGGGCGAGGTCTACATCACGGCGACGTCATCATCGAGCATGAGCGCTGCAACAGGCGGCGGCACAGCAGCGGGATTCAGCTTCCTCGACACCGTGATGGCGCAGGCATCAGCCACCTACACAGAACCTAACCTTTGGGCGTCTGCCATCATCGACCGATCGGACCGGACAAGCACGGGCGCGAGCCGAGGCTATCGCCAGACAAGTCAAGGCGGAGCTTTCGGCGGCACATTGTTGCAGACCGGCCCCACAACGCTGGGCATTGCAGGTGGCTTTGTCGAAACGTCTGTTGATACCTTGACCGGAAGCTCGAAGGCATCAATCGACGGCTTCAATCTCGCCGCCTACGCCACATACCGCTTCGGCGGCACGGTCCTGACGGCGGCGGTGACGGGCGCCTATCAGGATCAGGACATCAGCCGCAATGTGCTGGTGAGCGGCGTGATCTCAGCGGCCAAGGGCTCTCCGAAATCATGGCTCGGCGGCGCGGGCTTCGGCATAGCGCATCCTATTCCGCTCGAAAAAGGCTTTACGTTGACACCCAGAGCCAATGTCGGCTGGCAACACATGAACCGCGATGCATATAGCGAAACGGGCGGCGGCGATGCCGCAATAGCGGTAGACGAGATTGCCACCGATACAGTCCGAGGGCAGGTGGGTGCGGAGCTGTCATTTATGGTCAAAGACCCCAACGCTATGTGGTCTGTACGACCGAACATTCATGCCGGTCTGGCGCATGAATGGCGCGGCGGCGACGGAAACGTCAACGGTACTTTCATCGGGACAGGCGCATTCGTCGCGACGGGAGCAGGCTTTGTTACGCCGCTCGATAGTCGCAGTCAGACAAATATGGCGATTGGGGCGGGCATCGATGTGACGGTCGTACACGGCATCACGGGTTTTGTGAGCTATGACGGCACGGTCGGCGGCGACGCAGAACGGTCTGGCAGCTTCCGGCTTGGCGCACGTCTGGCCTTCTGACGCCGAGCATTGTTTGAAACGAAAAAGGCCAAGGCGCGATGCCTTGGCCTTTTGCTTGTCGGATCAGCGCCACGTTAGCTGGTCTGATTTTTGCCGCGTGCCTGAATGCCGGCGCGGCGTTCTTCGATCGCGGAAGCATCGACCGAGCTATTAGCCTCGCCTGAGAAACGCAATTCCGTTTTGAGTCCTTCGCCGAAGCTCTGAGCAAAGCCGTCATTGATGAGTTTCTTGTAGGCGGGCAAGCACTGCGGCACGACGGTCAGCATATCTTCGGCAAGCTTGCGGCAGACGGGGATGAGCTCTTCCGGCCCGACGACGCGGTTGACCATGCCCCATTCATTGGCCTGTTCAGCCGACAGGAAATTACCCGTGAGCGAGAGTTCCTTGGCGCGGTAGATGCCAAGGACGCGGCTGAGCTTCTGGCTGAGGCCCCAACCCGGCAGGATGCCGACGCGGGCGTGTGTGTCTGCAAAGCGCGCATTGGTGGAGCAGATGAGCAGGTCGCAGGCGAGAGCGAGCTCAAAGCCGCCTGTGATCGCCACACCGTTGATCGCGCCGATGACGGGGCCTGAGAAACGGTTGATGGAGGTGACGGGATCCTTGTCACCAATGGTGCCGCCGACAGTGCTCGCACCTGATCCAAGCTCTTTCAGATCAAGACCCGCGCAAAAAGCTTTTCCCGAACCCGTCAGAATGACGGCTTTGACATCGGCGTCAGCTTCCAAAGCTTCGAAGGTTTCTGCGATGGCACGGCGCAATTCGCCGGAAAGCGCGTTCATCGCGGTCGGGCGGTTGAGCGTTACGAGAGCGATTCCCGCCGATTTCTCGACGAGAAGGACCGGCTCTTGCACTGAATTCGTCATTTTTGTCTCTCCATAACCCAAAATTTCGCATTGTAAGTGGCTCTAAACCTGATCTATCAGAGGGGGCGTTTGGCCGCAATCAATCGGCGTGAGGCATTGGTTGACCCGGGCCCCCTCATCGGACAGCATGCGCGACCTTGAAGGCCCCATGGGGCCACCGCCGACTTCGCTATCCCTGAAACAATTGAAGGCTCGGTTTATTGAGCACGACTTCATCCGACGAGAAACAGCCGCTGAGGCTCGCTCTCCACGTCGCCGCGCTTGGCGTCGTTTTCGGCGATATCGGGACAAGCCCCCTTTACACGATCCGCGAATGCTTCGACGAGAAAGTCGGATTGCAGCCAACCGCGGAAAGTGTGACCGGCGTGCTGTCGCTTGTCTTCTGGGCCATCACAATTGTGGTGATGACAAAATATGTCTTCTTCATTTTGCGTGCCGACAACAAGGGCGAAGGCGGCGTGCTGGCCTTGACTGCGTTGTCGCTGAAACGCGCGGGCAACAACACGCGCCTCGGTGGCGCAATTATGATCGCAGGCATGATCGGCGCGGCGCTGTTCTACGGTGACGGCATCATTACACCGGCCATTTCGGTACTGGGCGCTGTTGAAGGCCTCGCCGTTATCTCGCCGGCCTTTGCCGACATGACCATGCCGATTGCAGCCGTGCTGCTGATCGGCCTGTTCCTTGCGCAAAAGGGTGGCACCGCCCGCGTCGGTGCTTTCTTCGGCCCTGTCATGGGCGTCTGGTTTCTGTCGCTGGCGGCGCTCGGCGTCTGGGGCATCAGCCACGAGCCCGCCGTGCTTGCGGCACTCGACCCGCGCCCCGGTCTTGATCTGCTGATGAGCGGGAATACGCGCCCGCTGCTGCTGCTTGGTGCGGTCGTCCTCGCCGTCACCGGCGCTGAGGCGCTTTACGCTGACATGGGACATTTTGGTGGCGTCACGATCCGCCGCATCTGGCTCACATTTGTCTGGCCGGCGCTCATCCTCAATTATTTTGGTCAGGGCGCGCTGATCCTGCATGATCCGGCAGCGGTCGAAAATCCGTTCTATCTGCTCGCACCAGAGTTTCTGCGTATTCCGCTGCTACTGCTTGCAACAATGTCCGCGATCATCGCCTCGCAGGCTGTTATCTCCGGTGCTTTTTCGGTGACGAGCCAGGCTGTGGAACTTGGCTGGTTGCCGCGCGTGCGTATCCGCCACACCTCGGCACGCGAGAGCGGCCAGATCTATGTGCCGCAGATCAACGCCGCGATGATGGTGGGCGTGCTCGCTGTGATTTTCGGTTTTGAAAATTCATCGAACCTGGCGTCGGCTTATGGCATCGCCGTTGTCGGCACGATGGTGATGACAACGCTGCTCGGCTTTTACTACTACCGCTATATCGCCGGATGGCCGCTGATCCCTGTGTTCCTCGCCGCCGCCGCCCTGCTGACGATTGATCTGAGCTTCCTTGCTTCCAACCTCACCAAGGTGATTGAAGGCGGCTGGATGCCAATTATGGTCGGCATCGTCATCGTGACGGTGATGGAAACATGGCGACGGGGCCGCAAGGCGCTCGCTGAACAATTCCTCGACGGTGCTATCCCGATCGAAACGCTGCTAAAACAGGCCGCTGACCAGAAAATCCAGCGCGTCAAAGGCGCGGCCGTCTTCCTGACCAGCAATCTCGATACAGTGCCCACGGCGCTATTGCATAATCTCAAACACAATCAGGTGCTGCACAAACGTGTGGCGCTGCTGCGTGTGAGCACCGAAGACACGCCACGTGTGGCGCTGAGCGATCAGCTGAATGTCGAAACCCTGTCCAACGGGTTTGCCAAGATCGAAGTGCGCCATGGCTTTATGCAACCCGTTGACGTGCCTGAGACGCTGGAACGTTGCCGCACTTTCGGTCTTGATTTTCCGCCGATGGAAACCAGCTATTTCGTGAGCCGCCAGACATTGGTGCACGAGCATTCTTCGAAAATGCCGGGCTGGCAGTCGCAGCTTTTCATTCTTCTGATGGATTATGCGCTGTCGCCGACGGAATATTTCCAGCTTCCGCCGAACCGCGTCGTCGAACTCGGCACGAAGACCGAAGTCTGATCTTCACGCCTTCGCCTTGATGCGTTCAGCCCTCAGCGCTGAACGCCGCAACTTGCCTGCGTCGTCGCGCAAAGGCTCGTGCGCGAGCTCAATTGTTTTTGGAATTTTATAGCGCACGAGACGCTCGGCGAGATGGGCGCGAAGGGCCGCTTCATCCAAGCCGCCCGGCGCGTCGACGAGCGCGTGGATCGTATTGCCCATGTCATCATCGGGTAAGCCGATAACGGCAGACGAACGCACGCCGGGAAAGGCATCAATCGCGGCTTCAACCTCGGCGGGATAGATATTCGCGCCGCCTGCGAGGATCATGTCTGTGTGGCGGTCTGCGAGGTAAAGGTAACCGTCTTCATCCATCCAGCCGATGTCTCCGATGGATTCCCATCCGCCATCAATCTGTTTCGATGTCGCCCCTATATAATGGTAGGTGGTGCCGGGACCGGCGATCGGACGCATGAAAACCTCGCCGGTTTGGCGCGCTCCGAGCGTTTCGCCATTCTCGCCGACGATTTTCATTTCGCAATGTTCAAGCGGACGACCAACGGAACCGCGATGGGTAAGCCACTCTGCTCCATCAATCCATGTCGCGCCTTGCGCTTCCGTACCGCCGTAAAGTTCGTGCACGCGCATGGGACCGATCCATTCGATCCATTTCTCTTTGAGCCATGCAGGGCAGGGGGCGGCGAGATGCAGCATGATGCGCAAAGCCGAGAGATCGTACTTGTTGCGCACGTCTTCCGGCAGGTTCCAGATGCGGTGCATCATGGTGGGCACCAGCATGACCCAATCGACGCGGTGCTGCGCGAGGAGGCTCAGCGTTTCTTCTGCATCAAAGCGCGTCATCACAATGATGTGATTGCCGCGCATGAGGCCCTGCATCGAAAATGAAAAGGGGCCATTATGATATAGCGGGCCCGGCACAAGTTGAGCGCGACCTGTTTCTTGTTGAAGACTGACGGCAAGCGGATCGAAAGCGCCGGGGTCATTGGAGACGATGATCTTTGGTCGGCCTGTCGAGCCACCGGAGGTCGGGGCTTTCCAATAGCGCGCAGTCTTTTCTGGTAGTTCAGCATCCGATAGGGATGCGTCGGGCGTGAAGCCCGCGTCGATGCAGGTGACAGTACCATGTGCACCGGAGGGCGCTCCAACCACAAGCGAAGGTGCAGCGACTTCGACAATCATCTCGCGTTCCGCGAGCGGGAGACGTGCGGAAATTGGCTGCGGCGTTGCGCCGAGCTTCCATACGGCAAAGCAGGCTTCATAAAAGCCTATGCCATTGGGCAGGCCGATGGTGACGAGATCGCCTTCTTTGGCGCCGAGGCCAGCATAAGCACGCGCCAACCGGTTGGTGGCGGCATCGAACGCGCTCCACGACACTGTGCGCCCTTCATGCGTGATGGCGGGCTTGTCCGCGCCTTGTGCTGCCCAATAGGCCGGAATACGTCCGATGGGCAGTACAGGCATGGCGGCGTCCTTTTTGTTTTAGGTCAGAGCGCGAAGCCCAGTGCGAGAGACCCGAACTGGTCCATCCTCGGCTGACCGTAAAATTCCTTGGTGCGGAAATCGTGAGTGAAGCTTAACCGCGCGGAACCAAGGACCGCAACTGCGCCGAGTTTGAAGTCGGCAACCAGCGGCCGTTTATCGATGCTCTGACTGTCGCGGAACGTATTGCCGTCGAGGAAAATATCACGCGCGACGGCGCGGGCTTCGGCACCTGCAAAGAGATACCAGTCGAAACCCGTCGACGTGTGGAACCATTCCGAACCGCCCGATGAGGGATAGATGCGCGGCGGACCGAAATCATCCGGCAGTGACGGTCCGATGCGCCAGACGCCGCCGACGCCCGCAAATGTCGAGACATTGCCCAGCGCCACAGTGCCATAAGGAATGATATCAGTGGCGAGGCCGAACAATTGAGGTGTCTGGAAAAGATTTGACCGCCACGCGCGTTCGAAACTCACATTGACGCCGATTTCGTCTTTGATCTGGTTATCCCAGCCGTAGGACTTTTCGGCATTGATGAGCTTGTGCCAGTTGTTCTGCACCTGCTCGCCGCCTGCCGACGGTCCGACGACACCGAGGTCGAGCTTCCACTGGTCCTGCCAGGCTTCGCCAAGATCATTGGTGCGAATGCTTTCGAGTGAAAGCGTGGTGTGGAGCCAAGCGGCATAGGGCCGGTCGGTGAGAATGGGGGTGGACTTGTCCGTGTCGTCGGGCGTGAAGATCACCTGCGACAGGGCCACGCCGAAACGACGGGTGACGCCGGTGATGTTCTGCTCATTGGTGAACAGCGAAAAAAGCGGCGGCGCGGAAAGCGACTTCATCCATTCGGGCAGATCATTGGTCGGGGCCGACAGCCAGCCGAGCTTCAGCCCGTTGGTGTAGTGCCTGTCCGTGTTGGCAATTTTGGCGAAGAGATCATTTTCGACCTGCAGCGTAAGAAATCCACCGTCGGGTGTGATGGCTGGATCAGGCAGTAGCATTTTTGATGTATCTGCCGGTGCATCAACGCTGTCGTCGGCTAAAGCCGGAGTGAATGCAGCGCACAATAGGGCGACAGCGAGAGCGGAAATGCGGCGAGCCTTGGGGGGGCGGTTCGTCAACATAGGGAGGCACCAAATTCAAAATGGAAAGGTTGCTTGACGGGGGGAAAGAAGGCGCTGTCCAATGATACCAAAGAAATAGCAAAAACGGGCAGCATCTCTCGTCAGTGAGCGGGCATTGTCCAAGGGAGAATAAGCATGAATGTGTCGCAAATAGGGTCGGGCCTCAGCCGCGAAGCAGCAGCGGCGTCTGGAATGATTATCGCCTTTCACGCCCAACAAACGCCGGACCGTGCAGCGATTATTTCGGAAGCAGGAGACCGAACCTACGCTGAGCTCAACACGCGCGGCAATCAGCTGGTGCGGGCGCTACGGGCGGCGGGCCTTAAGCCGGGCGACGCGGTGGCGCTCCTCTGTTCCAACCGGCCCGAATTTGCCGAAGTCTGCGTTGCCTGCCAACGTGGCGGCTTTCGCTTAACGCCGGTCAATTGGCATCTCAAAGGCAATGAGGTCGGCTATATCGTCGACAATTGCGAAGCGCGCGCCTTTGTCGCCGATGCGCGGTTCAAAGGATCAGCGGTCGAAGCGGCTTCCATGTCGCCCGGCATGGTGATCGGACTTGCAGTCGGCGGAGATATACCCGGCTTCACGAGTTACGACGACGCGGTGAGCGCGCAGGATGGCAGCGACATTGACGATCCGGTGCTTGGTACACAGATGATGTACACATCCGGCACCACGGGCTATCCCAAAGGCGTGTTCCGTCGCGAGGCGGCACCCGTGTCGCCGCTGCTGGTAAAGCTAACGGAGACGGCGGGCTTCCGGGATGGAGACATCGCGCTGGTCACTGGCCCGCTCTATCATGCGGCGCCGCTGGCGCTCAATCTCAACTTTCCGCTCAATGCCGGAATCGGCTGTGTTGTGATGGACAAGTGGGACGCGGAGGAGACTCTGCGCCTCGTACAGGAACATCGCATCACGCATACGCATGTCGTGCCAACCATGCTGCATCGCATTTTGAGCCTCGATGAAGCGACGCGTGCGAAATATGATTTTTCAAGTTTGCGCTGGATCCTGCATGGCGCCGCACCGTGCCCGACACATGTGAAGGAACGCTCCATCGAACTTTTCGGACCGGTAGTGTTTGAATATTACGCAGCGACCGAAGGCGGCGGCATTTTTGTAGACAGCCACGAATGGAAAGACAAAGTCGGCACCGTGGGCAAGCCCTTGCCCGGCGTTGTCGTCCGCGTGGTGAACGACAATGGCGATATAGCCAAACCAAAAGAAGTCGGCACGATATATTTTGAAGCGCCTGCAACGGGCCGCTTTGAATATTTCAAAGCGCCGGAGAAAACCGAAGGAGCCTATCGCGGCAATGATTATACGATGGGCGATATGGGTTATCTCGACGAGGATGGTTTCCTCTATCTCACAGGCCGTAGCGCCGAAGTCATCATCTCGGGCGGCGTGAACATTTATCCTGTCGAGATTGATCAGGAAGTGCTTGAACACCCTGCCGTTTATGACGTCGCCGTCGTCGGTGTGCCTAACGAAGAATGGGGCGAGGAAATCAAAGCCGTTGTGCAGCTGAACGAAGGCTTTGCGCCATCCGACAAGCTCGCCGCCGAGATTGTTGCCTTCGCGGCTGCGAGGTTGCCGGGCTACAAGCGCCCGCGCTCGGTGGATTTCACGGACGATCTGCCACGCATGCCATCGGGAAAAATCGTGCGTCGCACTGTGCGCGATCGCTATTGGCAGGGTGAAAAGAAGATTTGACGAATTACGTGTCAGCCCAGCGGCGCAGCAAATTGTGATAGACGCCGCTGAGGCGCACGACTTCGGGGTTGTTCGTGCCGTGTTCGCTGGCAAGCGCGCGGATGGAACTGTCGAGATCAAATAATAGCGTGCGTTCGCCGTCATCCCTCACCATGCTTTGCAGCCAGAAGAAGGACGCGACGCGCGCGCCCTTGGTGACGGGTGTGACGTGGTGCAGGCTGGTTGAGGGATAAAGCACAATATCGCCCGCAGGTAGTTTTACCTCCTGCGTGCCGTAATTGTCTTCGATGACAAGCACGCCACCGTCATATTCTTCCGGTTCGCTGAGAAAAATCGTCATGGACAGGTCTGTGCGCACTCGCACCGGAGTACCCGGCACGATGCGAATGGCATTGTCTACATGGGTGCCGAAATGTTCGCCGCCTTGATAGCGATTAAACAGTGGTGGAAAAATCTTGAGCGGCAGAGAAGTTGAGACAAATATTTCGTTGCGTGCCAGAGCGTCCAGCACCATGTCGCCGAGCTTTTGGGAAACCGGCGAGCCTTCAGCGATTTGTTGATTGCGCTTGACGGCGCCCGACTGTTCGCCAGCCGTCACTTTGCCATCAATCCATTGTGCCTCGTCGAGTTCGGCGCGGAAGGCGGCGACCTCGGATTTGCTGAGCAATTCGGGAA
>TARA_R110000868_G_scaffold35362_3_pt1 | contig 21869 bp, 21 predicted proteins | sample TARA_R110000868 | Tara Oceans TARA_R110000868 (sample SAMEA4397489) | marine metagenome | biome: Polar Biome; feature: [SRF] surface water layer (ENVO:00010504); material: water (ENVO:00002006), including particulate matter (ENVO:01000060) such as... | depth 5 m | reverse complement strand
AAGGGCGGATGAGGCGGGCAATGGTGCCGCCTGCCAGCTTGGCGCCGCCCGCCTCACCCCCGGCTTCGCCGGACCCTCTCCTCACGGAGAGGGAAGGGGCTTGCGCTTGGCGTCGCTAGCCCCATTCGGTGGGAGAGCGCTTCACCACGCAAAACGGGACACGCACCGGCCTCGTTGAAGCCGGACCATGTCCCGGTGTCGGTGGGCATTGCGGACGATCCGTCGGGTGTCATGCGTTGGTATGCGGGGGTAGTTTGTCCCTGCGGACCGTCCACAACCCGGTGAAGCCCGGCTCCTTCGAGCCAATTGAGGGCGGTCTGATCGTGACCAACCCGGCGCCACCCGTCCGCCTCATACTGTGCACCATCCGGGGCGGAACGTGGGGCTAGTATGGGCGCAGCTGAGGGGGCGGGGATAAAAGCCGCGCAATCGCCCGCAAGCTCCTGATTTCACCCAACGAGATGCGGGGATAGGCGGGCCGCCTGTTACGGCAGCACGACCCGGTAGCGCATCGCCTCGAAATCCAGTGTCACCTGATCGGCGCGCTGGATGAGATCATTGCCGATGGCGGCAATATCGCCAGGCGGCAAATCCTCCTCCGGTGGATCGATGGTGAGCTCATTATAGGTCAGCTCGACACCGCCAATGCCCAGGCTCAGCGTGTCGAGCTGGTTGATTGCGATGATCTCCTCACCGCCAAGCCCGCCGCGTGTCCGTTCCGACGCGACCAGGCGCGCGCGCTCCGACGCGTCGAGCAGGGGCAGGAGGCCGGGGCGGAAAATGGTGCGCGAGGCCCCGGAATCGAAGAAGGCCCCTGCGGCCCGGTCGCCGTGCCACACTTCCAGCCCAAGCCCGTCACTATGCCAGTAGAGCCGCGGATCGGTCGCTTCGAGCGGCGCGGCCGCAGCGCCGAAGGACAGGCGTGTGCCGCCTTCTGACCATGCCATCCGCCCGATTGCCGCATAAGCCTGCAGGCCCAGAATACCGTCGGCAGTGTAGGCGCCGTCGGCAAAGGTGAGATCGTCATCGGGCAGGACCAGGAAGACCAGATTCTGGATGATCACACCCGCGAGCTCGATCCGTTCAGCCACAGCCAGCCGCCCGGTCACGTCTTCGGTCACCGTGCCGACCTGGACCTCACCCTCCAGAAAGCGCAGTCCGGCGGCGCGGGCATGCCGCTCCATGATGACTGATATCTCGGCGCCGGTATCGACCAGCATGGGGACAGAAACCGACCCCCCCAGTCCGACATCGATGCGCATCTGATTGGCCATGTCCCGCGTCACAGCGAGCACACCACCCGCAGCGCCGGACAGGGAGACCGGCGGGACGGGGCTGGCGATTTCATACAGCGCCCGGTCGCGTGTGACCTCGGCGCGTCGCTCGGTGTCGTCCGTCAGGCTGAGCACATGGCTGAGCGCATCGGCGGCGTCGCGGTAACGCGTTTCGAGGAAGGCGCGTTCCGCCAGGGCATCAAAGGTCTGACGCTGCTGGATGCGGTCGAGTCCGTCGGCCCCGGCGATCCAGGCGGCAACATCATCGAAATCGTCGGCATCGGCGCCCAGCGTCAGACGGGAGATCGCCACGGCCCAGCTACGCCCCGCCGCCGGTGCGTCCTCGCTCGCCAGGCTTTGGGCCAGCGCCGGCATCTCGCCCGCCTCGATCATGGCCTCATAGACCGATGGCGTCTGCGCTTGGGCCATGGCGGCACCGGTCAACGCCAAGGCGGCAATCAATTCTCTCATACCCATCAGAATACGCCTTATTCTCTATCAGCCGGGGAAGGTCTGCAGGCCGACCTCGATCAGGGCTCCGTCGACCAGCGCCAGGCAACGCTGGCTCTCCATGCCCTGGACGTAGCAGACCATTGGCGCAGCGCTGGCCCTGAGATTATCATAGGCCTCGCGGCTCATGCCCTCGGCGGGAAGGAAGGGAAATTCACTGTCATCCTGGAAATATGGCAGATTGGCTGTCGTATCGGCATAGCTCAGAGCTGCCAGCCAATCGTCGAGGGCGCTTTCCATCGGAAACTCCGCATCGACCCAGGCCAGGGACATGACTTGATCGGTCGGATAGCTGGTTTCGTCGAGGATTTCGCCCGCATGATTGACGAAGCTGAGCCGCGCCATCACATGGCCGGCCAAGTCACAGCGGGTCTCGGCGGTCGCGGTGATTTCCGGTGCGCCGGCCCAGACCCGGTCGAGGCGGATGCCACAACCGGTATCGCCTTGCGCCTGGGCGGCGGTGCCCGCGGCAATGAGGCCCGACACAAGCGCGAAAATCCGGAATTTCCTGGTCATATTATCCCCGATAGTGACTAGGCGCCGACAGCACGGGGCCGGCGGCGCGATTGATTTTTCGATGTCAGTTTAGGGCCTGCCACGTCGATATCCAGCAATATGGGCCGGATCGGCCGAAACAGGCTGCCGCCCCCACTAAATCACGGCCTCACCCGCCGGTTCGCGCATATTATAGCTCGACGCCATCACCCGCCCATAAGCCCCGCCATTGGCGATCAGAAACACGTCACCCTCGAAGCTTTCCGGCAGCAGGCGCTGGGCACCCATGCGGTCGGCGGTTTCGCAGATCGGGCCGACGATATCGGCAACGTATGCCGGGGCGTCGTCGAGATGGGTCAGGTTGAAGATCTCGTGCCTCGCGCCGTAGAGCGCCGGACGGATCAGGCTGTTCATGCCGGCATTGATCCCGACAAAGCGCGCATCCGGCGTCTGTTTCAGCTGGGTGACGCGGGCCAGCAGCACGCCGGCTTCGGCGATGATGAAGCGGCCGGGCTCGAGCCAGAGCTGGTATTGCGGAAAGGCAGTGTGGAGATCGGTCAGCACGGCGCCGAGCGCGTCCATATCGATGCGGCGGGCGCCAGAGGCCTCGTCGACGCCGAGACCGCCGCCGAGATCGAGAATCCTCACATCGGGCAGGGCGCGGGCCGTCTCCGCCAGGAAGACGCCGACCCGGCGCCAGTGATCAGGATCGCTGATGCCGCTGCCGGAATGGACGTGCAGGCCAATGATTTTCGCGCCGGCTTTCGCCGCCAGCTCGATACCCTCGGGCAATTCATCGGCATGCAGGCCGAATTTGGCGTCCGGTCCGGCGGTGCGGACATGTTTGTGATGGCCTTCCGGGCGCTGGGGATTGATCCGCAGCGTGATCTCAGCGCCGGCGAAAATCTCCGGCCAGTGGCGCAGCGGGTGCAGCCCGTCCAGCGTGAGGTGGACGCCCAGTTCCAGCGCTTCGGCATACTCGCTGCGCGGCGCGAAATTCGGCGTGAATAATATGCGGTCGACCGGCAGGCCGGGCACGGCCGCCATCGCCGCATGCACTTCGCCGATCGAGACGCATTCGACGCCGAGCCCGGCAGCGACCGCGGTGCGGATCACCTCGGGATGGCCATTGGCCTTCATCGCATACCAGCCGCGGCTGAGATGCGGCAGGCCGGCGACGGCCTCGGCGCGCGCCTTGACGGTGCTGAGATCATAGACATAGAGCGGCGCGTCGCTCGGACAGAGCGCCAGCAGGGCATCGCGCTTCGTCCGCCACCAGGCGGCGGGGCCGGCGGTATCGGTGGGCGCATCGGCCTGGCCGATCTCGCGCCAGCTCGGCCCAAAAGTCGGATCAAGCGGCTTGGGCTGGATCAGCTGGTCGTGCAGGCGGCGGCAGAGCGGTTTGCCCTGGTCCTCGTCGACGACGACGGTGAGGTTGAGATCATTCGCCGCCTGGCTGATCAGGCGCACAGGGTAATGGGCAAAGGCCTCCATCGCCGGGCCAAGCTGAGCCAGCAGGGCGCGCACGCCGCGGCCGACCATCGAGACGGCGGCGCAATTTTCGATCATTTTGACGCGCGCGATGGTGGCGAGTTCGTCCTGCAATGCAGCGAGCACGGCGGGGGTGAGGGAGGGATCGGCATCGAGCGAGACGGTGACACTGGTCTGCGAGGTCGAGACCAGATCGATCGAGACGCCATGACGCGCGAAGGGCTCGAAGGCGCTGGCGAGGAAGCCGGCCGCATGCCACATGCCGTCGCTGTCGAGCGTGATCAGGCGGACGCCGAACTTGACCGACACCGCCTTCAGGCGCGGTGCGTCTTCCGACGGGGTGGCGCTGATCCTGGTGCCGCTCATTTCCGGGCGATGCGTGCACAGCACCAGCATCTCGATCCCGGCTTTGCGCACCGGCGCGATGGCGCGCGGATGCAGCACTGAGCCGCCCATCGAGGCGATTTCCTGGGCCTCCTCATAGCTCAGCGCCTTGATCTGGCGCGCGCCGCCGGTCAGGCGCGGATCGGCCGAGAAGAAGCCGGGGACATCGGTCCAGATTTCCAGTCGCTCGGCACCGAGCTTGGCGGCGAAATAGGCGGCCGAGGTGTCGGAACCGCCGCGCCCGAGCAGGGCGGTATCGCCATCGGGGCGGCGGGCGATGAAGCCCTGGGTCAGGGTGATGTCGAAGGCAGGATCGATCAGGCGCTGCTGCAGCGCGGCGTCATGGCCATGCTCGCAATCAGCGCTGAGATAGCCGTTGACCGCGCCGCCGCTGCGGCTGGTCAGGAGATCGCGCGCATCAAGCCATTGGCACGCCACGCCGCTTTGGTTGAGCCAGGCCGCGCCGAGACTGGTCGCCATCAGCTCGCCCTGGGCCATGATGCGGGCACGCAGGCGCGGCGAGGCATCGCCCGTCAGCGCCAGACCGGCGCGCAGCCGCGTCAGCTCGGCGAAGCAGGGCGCCAGGACGGTCCCGCCATCGAGGCCGAGTTCTTCGGCGAGCTCGATATGTTGTGCCTGGACCGCCGCGAGCTCGTCCTCGCCCTCACCGGCGATGGCGGCGGCGATCAAGGCCTCGAGCCGGTTCGAAATACCGGCAATCGCGCTATGGACCACGAAGACGCGTTTGCCGTCGGTGCGCAGGGTCTGGATGCGTTTGGAGATCACGCGCCAATCGGCCAGCGATTTGACGCTGGTTCCGCCGAATTTCAGCACGATCCAGTTCTGCGCGTTATCCATTGTCACCTCCAGCCCGCTAAGGGGCGCCCGGCTCCTTACAGGCTTGACGTCTTGCGGCCAACGGATAGTTGGCGATCAGCCTGCTTTTCTGCGTTGCTGCCCCGCTCTGGGAGTTTCGCGTTTACCCTTGCCGCAAAATCGTGCAAGAGACTGGCGATGATGCCTTTTCAGATCGCTAAGACGCCTTCCGACGCCGTGGACCAGCTTATTGTGCTGCACCGGGCCTCCGTTGAGCGTCTCCAGACCGCCCTCAAAGCCTTCCTCGATGGCGGTCCTCCACCCTCTCCTGAAGCCCGTGCCAAAGGCGCTTTCGCCTATCCGGAATTGCGGGTGACCTATCTGCCCGACGGGCCGCCGCCACCGGTCAGCCGTGCTTTCGGCAAGTTCACGGATGCCGGCGTCTACGCCAATACGATCACCCATCCCGATCTGTTCCGCGATTATCTGATCGAACAATTGACCCTGCTCAATGGCGAGTATGACGTCACGATCGAGACTGGTCTGTCGGACGTGGAGATGCCCTTCTCCTACGTGCTCGACGGCGCTGATGATCTCGACATGGATGCCGCCAGCCCGGCCGAACTGGTCAATCACTTCCCCTATGCCGATCTGAGCAAGGTCAATGATGATCTGCCCAATGGCTTGAGCCCGTCCGTGCCCGGCATGGTACGGCCGCTAAGCCTGTTCGCCGCGCCGCGCGTCGATTATTCGCTGCAGCGCCTGCGCCATTATACCGGCACGCCCTATGAGGATACGCAGCAATTTATCCTCTTCACCAATTACCATCGCTATGTCGACGCCTTCTCGGCCTGGGCCATCCGGCAGCTGAAGGAAGACAATCACTACGAGTCCTTCTCGGCCGCCGGCTTTGTCGAGGTTGATGCCAATACCTCCAATGCCCATGCCCTGGTCGAGGGCGCGCCCTGGCGCCGGTTCCAGATGCCCGCCTATCACCTCAAGGCGCCGGGCGGCCGCGGCATCACCCTGGTCAATATCGGTGTCGGCCCGTCCAATGCGAAGACGATTACCGACCACCTCGCAGTGCTGCGGCCGCAATGCTGGCTGATGATTGGTCATTGCGGCGGTCTGCGTCACTCCCAGCGGCTTGGCGATTACGTGCTGGCCCACGCCTATCTGCGCTATGACGGCGTGCTCGACGAAGATCTGCCGATCGAGGTGCCCGTGCCGCCGATTGCCGAGATCCAGATCGCGCTGGAAAGCGCCGTCGCCCAGGTCAGCGGCGACAAGGGCGATGCGCTCAAGGCGCGCCTGCGCACCGGTACCGTTGCCACCTTTGCCGACCGGAACTGGGAATTGCGCTATGCCGCCCAGGCGCGGCGCATCAATCAGTCACGCGCCATCGCGGTCGACATGGAATCGGCGACGATTGCCGCCAACGGCCTGCGCCTGCGAGTGCCCTATGGCACTTTGCTCTGCGTCTCCGACAAACCGCTGCACGGTGAACTCAAACTGCCCGGCGCCGCCAATCTCTTCTATCAGCGCTCGGTCTCCGAACACCTGGCCGCCGGGATCGAGACCATCGAGATCCTCAAGCGCGATCGCGGCGCGGCGCTGCATTCGCGCAAGCTGCGCAGTTTCGACGAGCCGCCCTTCCGCTAGGCACGGGTGCAAAGATTGTCGCTGCCGAGTCTTGCCGCGCTGCCCGCGATTGCGTACCTCCAAGGCATGACACGGATCAAACCCCTCGACGGCGTCCATAATTTTCGCCATTTCCACGGCTATCAAGCCGCCGATGGCGCGCGGGTGCGGACCGGTCTCTACCGGTCGGGGCATTTTTCGCGCTCCAGCGCGGCTGATCGCGATGTGATCCGGGCGCTTGGCATCGCCGTGATCGCCGATCTGCGCCGCCCGCGCGAACGCGAACTGGAGCCCTCGGTCTGGCCGGCTGATCATGCGCTGCGCGTGATTTCCTCTGATGCCGACAATGATGGCGAGCCGCCCCACCTCAAATTTCTGCGCACCGGCGATCATTCGCTTGAGGCCGTGCGCGGCTATATGCAGAGCGCCTATCGCCGCATTCCGCTCGAAAAGGGCAATCAGTCGGTGTTCCGCGACGGCTTCAGGGCGCTGGCCTCGGGCGAGGCCGATACCGGCTTCCTGGTGCATTGCGCCGCCGGCAAGGACCGGACCGGCATTTTCTGTGCACTGGTGCTCGAGGAATTGGGCGTCGACCAGGACGAGATCATCGAGGATTATCTGCTGACCAATACGGCGGTCGATTTCGACACACTGGTCCCGATGGTCCGCAAACGCCTGCAGGAGACTCACGGCCAGGTCATGCCCGAGGCTGTGATGCGGGCCTTTCTCGGCGTCGAGGCCGATCTGCTCGAAACCGCGCTGGCGACTATTGGTGATCGCGACCACTATTTGCGCGAGGTGTTGGGTATCACCGATGCCGAGCGCGCGGCGCTGCGGGAGCGCTGGCTGGAGCGATGAGCCCGCTCTTGCAGGCAAACGCCCGGACTCCGCTTGAGATCGTCCGGCCCTGGCGTGATCCGATCACCGCTTTCGCGCCGCTTTCCCAGCACGATCATGCCCTGCTCCTGCATGACGGACGGAGCGGCCGCGCCCGGATTTTTGCTTGGCCGACACAGGTTTTCGCCGAGGGCTCGCGGGACGGTTTCGAGGCGCTGCAAGCGCAATTTCGCACCGCCGCGCCGGACGGCATGCTCGCCGGGCTGTTTGGCTATGATCTCGGCTCGGCGTTTGAAGATGTGCCGGCTCACGCCGACCGCTGGCCGTCCCTGGCGTTTGCGCGCTATCCGGTCTGGGCCGAGTTCGACCAGAGCGCGGCGAGCCTGACCGTGCGCGGACGCGATGCCGATCTGGTGACGCGCCTCGCCGATCTTCTGGGCTCTGAGCCAGCCGCCAGCCCGGCCCCGCCGCCCGCCAATGGCGCGGCGAGCTGGACGGCCCGCTGGTCGCCGCAGCACTACCTCGAAGCGGCCCGCACGGCGCGCGATTATGTCCATGCCGGCGATGTCTTCCAGGTCAATCTCTCGCAAGCCTTCGAGGCCAGACTGGCCGGCGGCGACGCGCCCTATGCTGTGTTCGAACGGCTGTGCCGCGCCAGCCCGGCGCCACACGCCGCCTGGTTCCGGCTCGACGCTGATCATGTGATCCTGACGAATTCGCCCGAGCGTTTCGTGTCAGTGCGCGGCGGACGGGTCGAGGCGCGTCCGATCAAGGGCACACGCAAACGCTCGGCTGATCCGGCCGAGGATGCCGCACTGGCCTCCGAGCTGGCCGCGAGCGCCAAGGACCGGGCGGAGAATCTGATGATCGTCGATCTGATGCGCAATGATCTCTCGCGCGTCTGCACGCCCGGTTCGGTGCATGTGCCCATGCTGTGCGCCGTCGAGACCTATGCCAATGTCCATCATCTCGTCTCGGTCGTGGAAGGCGAACTGGCTGCCGGCCGCGACGTGTTCGATCTGGTTGCCGCCAGCTTTCCGCCCGGCTCGATCACCGGTGCTCCGAAAGTGCGCGCGATGCAGATCATTGCCGAGCTCGAAGGCGAATCGCGCGGACCCTATTGCGGCGCGCTCGGCTGGATTTCCGAAGCCGGCGATATGGACCTCAATGTGATGATCCGCACCGCTGCCATGCGCCGCGAAAACGGGGCCTGGCATGCCACGATCCGTTCGGGCGGCGGCATTGTCGCCGATTCCGATCCGCAGGCCGAGTATGAGGAGACCCTGACCAAGGTCTCGGCCCTGCGCCGGGCCGTGGAGGGGCAGGCATGACGGTCTGGCTGAATGGCGATTGGGTCGATGACGGCGCGGCGGTTTGCGTCGCCGATGATCGCGGCCTTCTGCTTGGCGACGGCCTGTTCGAAACCCTGCGCCATGCCGGCGGCGAACTGGTGCGTCTGGCCGCGCATGAGCAGCGATTACGCACGAGTTGCGCGGCGCTGGGGCTGGCCTGTCCGCTCGACCAGATTGCGCTGCGTTCGATCGTGGCGGAACTGGTTGGCCGCGCCGGCCTGCATGACGCCGCAATTCGCTTGAGCCTCACGGCAGGTTCCGGGCCGCGTGGTTTGGCCCGCTCTGGCTCGACACAAGCCTCCTGCCTGATCACGGCGGCACCGCTTATGCCGGCACCGGCCAGTCTCACCCTTGCAACCACATCGCTGCGCCGTTCGGGAAGCAGTTTTGCGGCGCGGCACAAGACGCTGAGCTATATTGATAATGTGATGGCGCGGCGTGAGGCTCAGCGGGCGGGGGCGGGCATGGCGCTTGTTCTCGACACGGATGGGCATTTGTCTGGCGCTGATTGCGCCAATCTGTTCTGGATCCGCGAGGGTCGGCTTTTCACCCCGTCGCTGGAGTGCGGCGTGCTGGCGGGCACCGCGCGGGCGGTTCTGATCGCTGGCCTGAAGGTCGAGCAGGGCGACTTCGCTGTGAGTGAGCTGGACGATGTGAGCTGCGTCTTTGTCACCAATGCCCTGATGGGGGCTGTTGCGGTGAGCGAGCTCGACGGTCGGCCGCTTGGGTCTGGCCAAGGCGTGCCGGACGAGGTCACGGCTCTGTTGAACCGGGTCTGATTGAATACAGGGCCGGGCTGCAGCCGGGGAGAGGTGCAGCCCGGCGCCCGTTCTACCGGCGACTGCGGCGTTCGAATTGCCACTGGCCGGAACCGTCGCGGCAGGATTCAAACGCGAAGCGCTGGTAGTCGCCATCGGAGTCGAAGGTCTCCGCTTCGCCCGACAGGCAATCGCGTCCGCGTGACCGGTAGTGATTATTCGGCTTGATCGTGCCGCGCCGGCCGGTCTCCGGATTTTGCCAATAACTCACATGGCCACCATTCCAGGCACTCTCATGAGCGTAGCTGAACTGGTTGCGATCGCATTGCGACCAGCCCTGGCCGAGTGAGGCATTGATCTGCGCGATACCACCCAGGCCAAGGCCGAGGCCGACCCCGCTGCTGCGCCGCTCGCACGCGGGAGCATGATAGGCGAAGCTTTGGCGGTCATAGCCGCGCGTGTAATAATGCGGATGAAAATGGCCGCGTGTGTCCTGATGCCGGGTCTCGGTGCGGTGCTCGAGCACAAGGCCCAGACCCTGGGCGTTGGCCGGGACTGCCGAGCCGAAGCTGACAGCTGCGGCGGCGAGGGCGCAAGTCAAAAGGGAGTATTTCATATCGTCCTCCTGTTGATTTCGAAGAAATTGATCGAGGTGGATCAGACAGCGCGCGAGCGCTGGCCCAGTTGATGCGAAAGGCCGAGCAGCAGGACAATCAGCAAGCCGGCAATGATGTAGGGCCAGATGCTCGTTGACGCCGAACCTCCGCTTGACTGCGCCTGCGTTGCGGGCTGCGAGCCCTGCTGTTCGAAACGGATCTCGGCCCGATCGGCGGCGCTCGTCTGGGACGCGGCAGCAGCCTGTTGGTCACGCACGATCACGGTGTCGCGTCGCGGGGCGCGATAATTGCCGTTTGAACTGTCGACATAGGTGACCCGGGCCGGTGCCGGCGCCGGAGCTTGGGCAGCCGGGGCGAGCTGGACCGAGGTGACGGTCTGCGAGGGGCCCTGCGCCGATGCGGCCGATGCGGCCTGGATTTCAGCGAGCTGTTCCTGCACCGCGGCTTCAAGGCTTGAACCGTCGGGCAGTGTCGTCTCCGCGGCCGTGCGGGTAGAGGTCTGGATCGTCTGGACCGTGTCGCTGTGTGCGGCCGCGCTCATTTCACTGCCTGTCATGACCGACCCGGTGCCGGCATCGCTCTCGATGGCGGCCTGGCTCTCGGCCTGAAGCGAGGTAGTTTCGGTGGTGGCGCCGGCCCGGCGTGCGGCGCGTCGCGCCTCGCGGGCTTGCCGCGCTTCCATGCCGGCGCGGGTGGCGCCGATCCGGGATGTGGTGAAGTCGGTGCCGGTCTGACCGATTTGTCCGGCCCGGGCCGGATCAGCCACTTGCTCGACGGCGGAACCGGCCGTGTCGGTGACTCCACCGAGCTGGGCCTGGGCGGCGCTGCACAGAAGCATGGCCGGCAGAATGGCAAATATCGCGGTTTTCATGGCTATTCCCCTGTTGTGTATCCAGCGGCCCGGCCGTTTACCGGGCTGCATAGGGGACAACGAGGGGCGGAGCGGGTTTCTTCCCGCGGGGTCAGAAATAATTCAGCGCGAGGCTGTTTCAGCCGCCGAAATCTGAGCCAGACCAACGACACCGGCCCCATAGATCCGGTCACGGCCGCGCGCACCCTGGTCTTCGGCGCTCGCCAGCAGCGCCGCGATGACGCTGGCCGCCGCCTCGCGATCGGGGCGCTGAAGTTGGGCCGCCAGCAGGCCGCTCACATAGGGCGCAGCGAAGGATGTTCCGCGCACGGCGCTTTCGCCGCCGCCCGGCTGGGCTGCATGCAGGCGCATGCCCGGCGCGGCGATATCGACATGGTCGCCGCGGCACGCCTCGGGCAGGGCGCGGCCGCGGGCGCTGACGCCGGTGACCCCGACCACACCGGGATAGGCAGCCGGGTAGAGCGGGTCGGCCGCCGGCCCGTCATTGCCGACGGCGGCAACCAGGATATGGCCGCGGGCGATCATCATTTCGACGATGCGTGCGAGAACGCGATTATCGGGGCCGACCAGGCTGATATTGATCACGGCGACGTCTTCCTCGGCCATCCAGCCAAGCGCTGCCAGCAGAGCCGCAACACTGCCACCGGTCGGATCGCCGCCATAGACGTCGGCCGAGAGCAGGGTCGCGCCGGGCAGGACGGCACCGAGCCGTTCGGGCTGGCCGACCAGGAGTGAGGCGATGCCGGTGCCGTGCGCCGCCGGGGCGTAGACCGGGCCTTCAAAGGCGCGGGTCAGGATTTGGCTCGCGGCCAGATCGGGATGTTGCGTGTCGACGCCGGTATCGATCAGACCGATCCGGTAGGCGCCGGCCTGGCTGACCGGGCCCGTCACCGTGGTCGCCGCCGCGCTGCCAGTATCCTGGCCCGACCGCGAATAGAGATGATTGAAGTCATACACGCCGCCCGGATCAATCCGGCGCACCAGATCAAGCGCACGCCGGGTCGAGACGCCCGGCGGTGCGTTCAACACCAGCGTATTGACACCCAAGCCCGGCAATTCGCGCTGGCTCAGCACTGAAAAACCGGCAGCGAGGATTTGCGCCAGGCTTGCACTCGACGGTGCGATGGCCGTGATCTGGCTGCGCAGGATGACGCTTCGGTCGGGACCGCGTTCCAGCAGGCGTGGATTGGCGCGCAATAGCCGGGTGAGCGTATCGCGCCGGGCGCGCTGCAGTGACCGATCGGTCTGCTGTATCGAATCGCGCAGGCTGTCATTGAGCTGGCCGGTCGGGATTGTGGGCATGGTCGGCAGGCTGGGCGTACCCTGCAGCTGCGCCGGGGCCGGTGCGGTCAGCGCCATGGCCATCAGGCCGACGATTATCAGGAGGAGGCGCATGGTGCTGACTTTCTGTTCGTTTCCGTGTCACGCTGCTTTATGTTTCAACGAATGGAAGAAACCTTTTCTTCCCGACGTTATCGGATCAGGACATGGACGCCAATTCGCCCGATGGCCAGGCTTTGCAGAGCATTCGTGATGAGATCATCACGCTGCTGCCGCGGCTGCGCCGGTTCGCGCGCTCTTTGACGCGTGATCCGGCCGACGCGGATGATCTGCTGCAGCTGACGGTCGAGCGCGCCCTTGTCAAACTGGAACAATGGACGCCAGGCACCCGCCTGGATAGCTGGATGTACCGGATCATGAAGAATATCTGGATCGATGAAATTCGCGCCCGCACACGCCGCTCGGCGGTCTTCGCCCCGGAAGAGGCCGGCGAGCGCGTCGGCGTCGAGGATCCGGATTTCGAGCGGCGCCTGCGTGCCATGTCGGTCGAGCAGGCTATGGAGACGCTTCCCGATGAACAGCGCCTCGCGGTTAGCCTGGTTCTGGTCGAGGGCTTGTCCTATCGCGAAGCGGCCGAGGTGATGGATGTGCCGATGGGCACACTGACCAGCCGGCTGGCTCGCGGACGTGCGGCCCTGGAAGCCAGGCTCAACCCGCAGGAGGGCCATGGGGCATGACCTATGATGATGAAACCCTGATGGCCTATGCTGATGGCGAGTTGGAGACCGAGCTTCGCCACGAGATCGAAGCGGCCTTGGCCTTGGATCCGGAACTGGCGCGCCGTGTGGAAGCTCACCGGCGATTACGTGTCCAGGTCTCGGACCAGTATCAGGCCGAACTCGAGGCCCCGGTCCCGGACGCCCTGATGGCGCTGCTCCAGCCGGGACTTTCCGATGATGTCGCTCCGAAGGCTGAGCGGCGGGTTCTCCCCTTCACCCCTCCGGCCGCGAATGACCGGCGGGCGATGTGGACCAATCTGGCCGCGATCGCTGCGAGCTTGTTGATCGGCGTGCTGATCGGCGGGCAATGGCCGGGCCGGGATGGCGGTGATGTCCTGCTGCGCCCGACACCTGACGGTCTGTTTGCGGCCGGCCAGCTTGAGGCTGCTCTGACCGGCGATGTCTCAGGGGCCAGGGGCAGTGACGGGATCGAGATGATTCTGACTTTCCCGACCGCCGATGGCAGCTATTGCCGCAGTTTCACCGCCAGTGGCACGGCCGGGATTGCCTGCCGTGAGGATGCGGGCTGGCAAGTGCGCTCGACCGGATCGCTGGACGCGTCCGGCGGTGGGGAAATCCGCACAGCGGGATCAGCGCTGCCGGCGAGCTTGCTTGAGGAAATTGATCGGCTGAGTATTGGCGATCCGCTTGATACCGGCGGCGAAGCCGAACTGATCGCTCGTGATTGGCGCCCGGCAAACTAGCCGCGTGCGACCACAATCGACTGGCGCGGGCGCAGATAGAAGACTTCATTGATATCGAACTGGCTGACACCAAGCTCGTTGAACATCGTGTCGTAGCGATATTCGACCTCGACCATGATGACCGAACGATTGCGCTGCAGAACACCGACCGGGATCGGTGCGGATCCGCCGGCGGCATAGGGTGTCAGGCCGACCGCATCGCTCCACTGCACCGTCACTTCATCGGAGCCGTTCATCAGCACGCTCGTGATGCGCACTCGAAGCGGCGTCGGATCGAAAGGTGAGATGATGACGCGGCTGGCGGTCATGATATCGGCCATCTCGCCATCGGTGATGACATCATCCTGGGCCACCAGATCGGCAAGCGCGCTGGCGGCGCTGGTGATCTTGCGGTCGATCGACAGGGCGAGGCTGATCTCGACGGCGCCGAGATAGAGCAGGATCATGAAGGGCGCGATCAGCGCGAACTCGACAGCCGATGCGCCGCGGCGGTCGCCAATCATGCGCCTGATGCCGGATTTCAGGGCTCTAATCATCGAAGGGCTCGTTCCTGAAAACGGTTGCAGCGGAGAGCAGTCTTTGATTGCCGGACATGTTGGACAGGGCACCGCCGAAATTTGGCGTCAGCAGGGACCAGCGATAGAAAACGCGCACCAGAACAATATCGCCGGCCTCGCCCGGGTCCCAGCCGAAGCTGTCGCTATCCAGGGAGCCGTCTTCCTGGACAGGGCTGGTCTGGTCGACTGTATCGAAGCCGCTGAAGACGCGGACATCGAATTCGAGCCGGTCGCAATTGCCCACCACTTCAATGCGGGCGCAGATCTCGTCCTGGAAGCCGGATCGGGTCATGCCGGCGCTCTGTGCCTGGCCGGTGCGGATCTCCCGCGCCGTTTCGAGCACGGCATTTTCCAGGACCGTGCTGGTGAAGAAGACCGCGGCAATCTCGATCATGGCGAACAGAAGAAAGAAAAAGGGCGCGGCGATGAGCGCGAATTCAACCGCGGTGGCGCCTGACTGGTCGCGCCGGGCGCGACGCAGGAACCGGATCAGCGGCATGCCGGGCTTGGTGGGCGACAGGCGGCTCATCATTCATGCTCCAAAGGTTGATCGGTCTTGCGTCCTGCTGCCTGGGCTCAGGAGCCGTCATCGACCGCTGACTGGGCAATCGACAGACGGGTCGCCTGCTGGCCGTCGAGATCGGTCACACGCTGCGCATCATCGCCAACGCGGGGCACTTCATCGCAGGTGTCGGCGCAGCTCAGGGTCGAACGCTCCGGTCCGCGATACAGCGCCACCTGGCCGGCAAGCGGGTTGGTGACGGCGATTTCGCGCGAATAGATCACCCGGCCAATGCGATCGAGCGCAATGACATTGGTGCGGCCTTGCAGTCGGCCGGTCAGGATCAGGGTGCGCCCGTCATGGACCAACGCGTCAGCAATGGATGGATTGCCAATGACGACGGCAGAGGCCTCGCCGGGCAGGCGGATAACCTGGGCATGCTCGACAGCAATCGTCAGATCCTCGGCGAGTGCAGGTGCACTGCATACGAGGGCGAAAGTCATGATGGATGCGATACGGCAGATCATGGGGGCGCTCCGTCCACACGGGTGATCCGTGTACGAGCCATCATCTCGCGCGCGTCTGAATCTTTTCTAAACGCGTATGCAATTGTTTGAAGGATAGTACAGGGTCGAAAATTGTCGTTTTGTTTACTATAGCGAACGTTCGCTGATATATAGATTTTGTTAAGTACGTATTTTTACTGAATGGAAATCCTTCTCGTGTTTATTGGGTCTCGTACAGGAGGGGTCGGGACGGATCGTCTCCTGATGGTGTGGACTTTCAACGGGAGTAAAAAACATGAAGATGATTTCTCGCTTTTTCAAAGACGAATCTGGTGCCACCGCTATTGAGTACGGCCTCATCGCCGCTCTGATCGCCGTTGTCATCATCGGCGCAGTGACCGCACTCGGCACTGAGCTCTCGGGTAATTTCGACGCGATCACCGCGGCGATCTAATCCGACACCCAGATTATCGGGTTAAAGCAAGGCCGCTCCGAAAGGAGCGGCCTTTGTTTTGTCCGCTCGCCACTGTACTGGTGAAACGCTTCGATTTGCCAACCTGCCATTAATGCTCTCGCGTTAGTTTCGCCTCGTTGCAGAGACGGGGATATCGGCATGCTTCTTCAAATCGTCAGTCTGGCCTTGATCGCCATGGTCGTGTTCGCGGCTTATTGCGATGCAATCCGCTTCAGGATTCCCAACTGGCCGGCGATTGCGATTGTCGCACTATTTCCCGTGGCCGCTCTGCTCGCCGGCCTGGGTTGGGTCGAGGCAGGGAATCACCTGCTCGCCGGATTTCTTGCCCTGTTGTTTGCGATGGCCTTGTTCGCACCGGGCTGGATTGGCGGTGGTGACGGAAAATTGTTTGCAGCCGCGGCGCTCTGGTTTGGCTGGCCGGGTGTGGTCGTCTTGTTGATTCATACGGCCATGGTGGGCGGCGCGCTTGTCATCTTGCTCTTGCTGCTGCGCTTTGCCCTGCCCAGATTGGGAATTTCGACCGAAAGGCTGGCCGGAACAGCGCTCGAAAACGGTGGCCCGGTGCCCTATGGGATCGCAATCGCGGGTGGTGTGGTGTGGAGCCTGCCGGCCACGGTGTTCGCAATTTCGCTCTGAGACTGACAGAAAATCGCAGGATGCGTGGCAATGATCTCCAAGAATTAACGGGGCTTTGAGGAATTGGACGTCTCATCACCGGTGTATCCGTGTGCCTGAGAGGTTTGAATCGTCCAATGAATGCGGTCCGTATTGCCATTCTTGTCGCTGCAGCCATCGCTGCCATCGCTGTGGCATTCTTCGTTCGTCAGGCGATGTCCACCCCCGTGGTGGCTCCCGTCGCCGTGGTCGAGGAGCGCCCGGTCGTGCGTATTCTTGCGGCACGGCGTGATCTGGCGATCGGCGAACGGGCCTCAGCGGCTGATTTCTACTGGCAGACCTGGCCCGACGAGGCGATAGCCCCGGGCTATATCGTCGAAAATCGCGGCCAGGGCATTGAAGATCTGGCCGGTTCGGTGGTTCGCGCCCCGATCGGTGAGGGCGAGCCAATCACCGGTCGCCGTCTGGTGCAGCCGGGCGATGCCGGCTTCATGGCAGCCGTGCTGTCGCCAGGCATGCGCGCCGTCGCGGTTCCGATATCCGCCGAACGCGGCGCCGGCGGCTTCATCCTGCCCAATGACCGCGTCGATGTAATTGTTTCCTTTGAAGAAGATGTGCAGGGCCAGCGCGGCTCGACCCGCACCTATGTCGCCCGCACAATCGTTGAAAATGCCCGCGTCCTCGCGATCGACCAGACCTTTGGCGGCGATAATGGCGCTGAAAATGTCGTCGGCGAGACCGCGACGCTGGAGCTGACCCCCGACCAGTCGCGTGCCGTATCGCTCGCGATTGCGCGCGGCGAGGTCACGCTCGTGCTGCGCAGCCTGCTCGATAATGAGGGCGGCCCTGTTCTGCTCAGCGGCGGCGATGCGCCGAGAAATGCTGGCGACAGCGATATGAATAATTCCAGGCAACGCGATGTGACCCTGATCCGTTATGGACATTCACAGACCATTGCCCTCGCTGACGATAATTGAGGTCTGAGGTGATGATCCGCTCCCTGTTCCTGCTCGCCGCCATGGCGATGACTGCGCCAAGCCTGGCGCAGGCGCCCGGAAGCGAGCGTGGCAATACCATGCAGGTCTATATCCGCGAGCCGGGCAATGGTCCGGTTTCGGAAAGCCTGCTGCTGCCGCTGAGCAAGGCGGCCGTCATCAATCTGCCGGTCGATGCGGTCGATATCCTCGTGACCAATCCGGAAATCGTCCAGGCGGTGATTCGCACGCCGCGCCGCGCCTATCTGCTCGGCATGGCGGTTGGCCAGACCAATGCCTTCTTCTTTGATGCCGACGGCCAGCTGATCCTCGATCTCGACCTGCGCGTCGAGCGTGACCTCGGCCCGTTGCAGGAATCGCTGGACCGCTTCCTGCCCAATTCCCGCGTCACCGCCGAAGCGATGAATGATCACATCGTGCTTTCCGGCTCGGTTCCAAGCGCCGTCGATGCTGATACGGCGCTGAGCATTGCCCAGCGCTGGGTTGATGATCCGACGCGGATCCTGTCGATGGTCACTGTCGAGGGCCGTGACCAGGTGATGCTGAAAGTGCGTATCGTCGAGATGCAGCGCTCCATCGTTCGTCAATTGGGCGTCAATCTCAACGGCACCACCAATTTTGGTGAATTCGTGCCGCCGGTCCGGATCCCGCGCTACCAGAATATCAATGGGCTCGACATCCCCGTGATCGATGCCAATGGCAATGCCGTCTTCGACACGATCTCGGATGGCTCCTATGCCAGCCAGACTTCGGTCGGGACCAGCAATGGTTATGGTGTGGCCGGCAGCGCACTCGGCGGCCTGCTGCTGGGCGGCACCCTCAATAATCTGGTCGACGGCGTGTTGCAGAGCTCGATTGGCGCGACCCTGAACGCGCTCGAGCGAGTTGGCCTGGTGCGCACCCTGGCCGAGCCGAATCTGACCGCGATTACCGGCGAATCAGCGAATTTCCTCGCCGGCGGCGAATTCCCGGTTCCGACCGGCCGCGATCGCGACGGCAATGTCATCATCGAATACAAACCCTTCGGTGTCGGGCTCGGCTTCACGCCTGTCGTGTTGTCGGAGGGCCGCATCAGCATGCGTATTTCGACAGAGGTTTCCGAACTTTCGTCGGACGGCTCACTGGTCCTGAACCAGACGGTCACGACTGACGGTGCCGGCAATCAGGTTGTGATCCCCGGGATGACGATTCCGGGCCTGACGGTCAATCGCACCGAGACGACGGTTGAACTGCCATCGGGCGGCAGCCTCGTGCTCGCCGGCCTGATCCGCGAAGAAACCCGCCAGAATCTCGATCAGGTTCCGGGCATTGGCAATGTGCCGATCCTCGGCTCGCTGTTCCGCTCGCGCGACTTCCTCAACCAGGAAACCGAACTGGTCATCCTGGTCACGCCTTACCTGGTCGATCCGACCAATCCGTCTGCCCTGGCAACACCGGCGGATGGATATCAGAACGCCAATGAGCTTGATGCCAATCTCTTTGGCCGTCTCAACCGGATCTATTCCGTGCCTGGAGCCGATACCGGCGAGCGGCGCTGGAATGGTCCCGTTGGCTTCCTGTTCGATTAGTGGAGTATCCGATGTCGTCGAAACCCAGCGCCAGACTCCTTGCAATTGCCCTGTTCGGGTCAATGATTTTGGCTGCCTGCTCGACGACGCCGGTGGGTCTGGATCTGCCGCAACCGACAGCCGTCGCCGAAACGTTTCGCGCCGACATGCCAGTCGATCCGCGCGATAATGGTCTGACCTGGGAACAGGAAGGCATGCTCGCGGCCATCGCCACCGAGTACAAGGTGCGCGGCCATGGCCCGCTGGTCATCAGCTATCCGCAGGGCGCCGCCAATGAAGACGCGGCGATCGGCGCCATCGCAGCTTCGCGAACCTATCTTTACGAGCAGGGGCTCGACTGGCGGCAAATTACCGGCGGCGCCTATGACGCGCGTCAGCAGGGCAATGCTGCGGTGATCTTTACTTTCACGCGCTATCGCGCCGTGGCCCCCGACTGCCAGCAGGGCTGGGAAGATCTGCGTCCCAGCTTCGACAATCACCATAATGAGCGCTTCGGCTGTGCCCTGGCGGTCAATCTGGCTGCGATGATCAGCGACCCGCGCGATCTGATCGCGCCGCGCAATATGGACCCGTCTGATGCCGGGCGCCGGCAAACCATTCTCGACCATTACCGGGCGGGTGAATCAACCACGAGCGAGCGGAGCGACCATGAGAGTGGCACCGTGAGCAGCGTGGGTAATTAATCGAGGGGCGGAAGGAGCGATCATGGCTGACGCAAAACATGCCCTGAACAGGGACGCGATGCTGGACGGGGATGATCCCTTTCTGGACGCTTCGGATATCGAACGGCTGATGCTGGGTGAGCCTGCGCCCGGCGTGGCTGCGGTCGAAACCGCTCACCAGCAGCCCGCCTCTGAGGCGGAGCAGGAGCGTGGAGCGCGTCGCTTCGGCGCCGTTGCGCCGCAGCTCGAGGATGAGTTCACCGAGACCTATCAATTCGAAGCGCCTGAATCAGCGGCTCCGGTGCAAAGTGCGCTCGAAGCTGAATTTGCCGATATGCAGGACGAATTCATGGCCAGCCAGGCGGCGATGCCGGCTGGTGAAGCCCTGTTCGGTGAGATCGATAGCGGTTTCGCCGACCAACCCGTTCCGCGGATTTCGATTGCCGCCTATTGCGAGCGTCCGGAGACCGGCGCGCTGGTGCACAATGCCGCCGGCGACCGCCGTTTGGCCAAGGCGCATTTGACGGTCGAGCTGGGCGGGCTTCCTGCCGCGATCGAGCGTTATCATGATGCGACGACGCCCAATCTCCTGATCGTCGAATCCGGCATGCGTGGGCAGGGCCTGTTCGATCAACTCGAAGAGCTCGCCGCCGTCTGCGACCCCGACACCAAGCTGATCATCATCGGCGCCGCCAATGATATCGCCCTCTACCGGGAATTGATGAAGCGCGGCGTCAGCGAATATCTCGTTCCGCCGATGACACCGCTGCATCTGATCCGCTCAATCTCGGACCTGTTTCTCGACCCCGATCAACCATTTGCCGGCAAGACGATTGCCTTTATCGGCGCCAAGGGCGGCGTTGGCTCGTCGACCGTGGCGCATAATTGCTCCTGGGCGCTGGCTGAAGGCTTGCACACCGATGCCGTGCTGGTCGATCTCGATCTTTCCTTCGGCACAGCCGGCCTCGATTTCAATCAGGACCCGGCCCAGACACTGGGCGATGCGCTCAATGAGCCCGATCGTCTCGATGATGCGCTGCTCGACCGGCTTCTGGTGCGTTGTACCGAACGGCTGAGCCTGTTCTCGGCACCTGCCACGCTCGACCGGGACTGGGAATTCAGCCCGAGCGAATACGAAATGGTGCTCGACAAGGTTCGCCGCCAGGCGCCTTTCGTGGCGCTCGATCTGCCGCATTTGTGGCTGCCATGGGTGCGTCAGACACTGCTCTCGGCCGACCAGGTTGTCGTCACCGTGACGCCGGATCTGGCCTCCCTGCGCAACGCCAAGAACCTGTTCGACCTGATCGCCGGCGCGCGTCCCAATGACGAATTGCCGAAAGTCGTGGTCAATATGGCGGGCATGCCGAAACGGCCTGAAATTCCGGTGAAGGATTTTGCCGACGCGCTCGGTACGCCGCCCGCACTTGTTCTGCCCTTCGAGCCGCAATTATTCGGCAAGGCCGCCAATAACGGCCAGATGATCACCGAGCTCGATCCGAAATCCAAGGCTGCCGATGGCTTCGCCCATCTGGCCGGCCTGGTGACCGGGCGCACGGCCGCGCCGATGCGCAAGCGCTCATTCGTTTCGAAATTGTTCGGAGGCTAGTCCGTCATGTTCGGCAAACGGGCTGGAGGTCCAACACCGAAACCGGCATCGGCGGCTCCCGCACCGGCGAAGGTCGAGCCGCGCGCGGCCCCGGTTGCCAGCTCCGCAACCCGCCCGGCATCCGGATCGGCAGCGGGTGCGGGCGGCAAGCTGGCCCCGCAGCAGGCACCGAAATCCGTCAACAAGACACCCGCCAAACCGGTGGCTCGCACCGCCCGTGTCGCAGCTGACGCTGTCGGTGGGCGCTCAGAAGAATATTACGCGATCAAGACGACGATCTTCAACGCCCTGATCGACACGATCGATCTGGGGCAATTGTCGCGTCTCGACCAGGAGACGGCCGCGGAAGAGATCCGCGATATCGTCACCGAAATCATCTCGATCAAGAATGTTGCGATGTCGATCGCCGAGCAGGAACAACTGCTCCAGGACATCTGCAATGACGTGCTCGGCTATGGCCCGCTCGAGCCGCTTCTGGCGCGCGACGACATCTCCGACATCATGGTCAATGGTGCCGACGCCGTCTTCATCGAAGTCAACGGCAAGGTCGAGAAGACCAATATTCGCTTCCGC
>TARA_R110000868_G_scaffold91679_5_pt1 | contig 21871 bp, 19 predicted proteins | sample TARA_R110000868 | Tara Oceans TARA_R110000868 (sample SAMEA4397489) | marine metagenome | biome: Polar Biome; feature: [SRF] surface water layer (ENVO:00010504); material: water (ENVO:00002006), including particulate matter (ENVO:01000060) such as... | depth 5 m | reverse complement strand
GGTCGGAATGGTCAACGATCACATGGTCAGTTGTCCGCGCCACAAGGCCTGCGCAAAGCTCGCACCGAAAGCAATGAAGCGTCCGCGCGCTTAGGAACTTAGAAACGACGTTGCCCGCAGATTAATTCTGCGACCCTTCGTTTCGCCACATTGTGGTCGCGTGCAGGTCAAGGTAGTCGCGTACACCAACTCCTGTTGCAGCAAGCGTAGGGAGCACACAACAATGTTCAAGCGTCCGAAGGACACAGACCAAGAAAAGGCCGACGCCGACAGCCTGCCGCTGTCGAGCGGCTCGCGCATGACAGAACGAACTGCGCAGAGCGATACCGAACCGACGCCAACGCGTCAGATCACCCCCTCTTATGAAGTAAGGAAGCCCGCCGTGCGCACGCTTCAGACACACTCTCCCTCTTTCGGCTCCTCCTCATCCTCTGCCGCCTCGATGGCATCCGGCAGTATCACGCCGGCCAACCTCCATGTTGGACGCGGGCTGAAGCTTGAGGGCAAAATCCAGTCCTGCGACACACTCGTCATCGAAGGTGACGTGCAAGCCACCATCGAAAGCGGCACGCTCACGATTTCGGAAACCGGCGAAGTGCGCGGCGAGGCCACCGTCGATCAGGCCGAAATCAACGGCAAATTCGACGGCACGCTCATTGTCCGCAAATGCCTGACCGTCAACGCAACGGGCCGTATCACCGGCACAATCCGTTATGGCGAGTTGAAAGTGGAACAGGGCGGCAAGATCAGCGGCGAAGTGGAAGCGACTGAGACCAGTGCCCCCGCTCCGGTGGCCGCGGCGACCACGTTGCGCGCAAATTCGGGCACGGGCGACAGCACTCCTTCTCTGCGTTCGGGTGAAAGCGCCGCTTCCGCCTGACAAGAGCGTCCCGTCCTCGGCCAGATGCGACCGTGACCCCTGCCTCCGGCAAGCGGGTGCGGTCGCATTTGCGCAAGGGCATTCACACCAAAGCGAAGTAAAACCGGCATCTTCAGCAAGACCGGTGCTTTTGCATGCGGATTATGGTGCTTAGACAGTGGAATCTCGCGCAAGCCTGGCCTAATTTAGCGGCTTCGGCCAAGGGAGGGCCGGACGGCGGCCTTATGTTCGCCGGAGATGCAGAAAAGTAACCAGGTGATCCATTGACCAAAGTCGTCATCAGCGGAACGGGCGTCTTCACGCCGCCCCATTCGATCAGCAATCAGGAACTTGTCACAGCCTTCAACACTTACGTCGGCAATTTCAATAAGGCCAATGCCGACGCGATTGCAAATGGCACGGTTGAGGCGCTGGTCGAATCCAACGCGGATTTCATCCACAAAGCCTCCGGCATCGAAGCCCGCTTTGTGATGAACAAGGACGGTATCCTTGATCCCGACGTGATGACGCCCATGCTGCGCGAGCGCTCCAACGATGAGCCCTCGATCCTTGCCGAGATGGCGGTCGACGCAGCGCATAAGGCGCTCGCCCGTGCCAACAAGACCGCCGCCGACATCGACGCCGTGCTCGTCGCTTGCTCCAATCTTGAACGGCCCTACCCCGCCATCGCCGTCGAAGTGCAGGACCTTCTCGGCATTGAGGGTTTCGGCTTTGACATGAATGTCGCCTGCTCGTCAGCGACCTTTGCCATTCAAACCGCTTACGACATGCTGCGCTCGGGCTCGGTGCGCACGGTGCTGATCGTGGATCCTGAAATCTGCACCGGCCACTTGAATTTCCGCGACCGAGACAGCCACTTTATTTTTGGCGATGTGTGCACTGCGATTGTCATGGAACGTGCGGAAACCTGCACCGCCAAAGGCGCATGGGAAATTCTAGGCACGCGCCTGATCACGAAATTCTCCAACAATATCCGCAATAATTTCGGCTTCCTCAACCGCACCGCACCCGAAGGTATCGGCGCGAAGGACAAGCTCTTCGTGCAGGAAGGCCGCAAGGTCTTCAAGGAAGTGGTGCCGATGGTGTCGCAGCTCATCCTTGACCACATGGCCGACGAAGGACTCGACCCCAAAGACCTCAAGCGCATGTGGCTGCATCAGGCCAATATTGGCATGAATGATTTCATCGGCCGCAAGGTGCTGGGCCGCACGCCCGAACCGCATGAGCAGCCGAACATTCTGAAAGAATATGCCAACACGAGTTCAGCAGGCTCCATCATCGCCTTCAGCCAGAACAGCGAAGACATGGCGGCGGGCGATCTTGGACTGATCTGCAGTTTCGGTGCGGGCTATTCGGCCGGCAATGTGCTGGTCCGCAAGCAGGCTTAAGGTTTCAGGGGTTGGATGGTGTTGATGCGGAACGTTCGCATCTCACCGTCTTCTTCCGTGACTGACACATACTCGCCCGTCTTGAAAACGTGCTTGTCGAGTTTGAAAAACGGCTCATCCGCCTCGCGTGTGCTGGCGTCATAATCGATGAGCCAACCGCGGCCGATGTGGCGCAACAATCCCACACGGTCCGCCTCACCCTGCCAGAAACGTCTCACTGTGCAGGCTTTGGAATTGGCCTTCCAACCTTCAGGATCAAGCATGCCCGCGGCGTCCAGCGGAACAACAAGATCATAGCCATGTGCCGGTGAGCCGTTCGGGTGATCATCGTTACGCGCAAGCGTCAGATGAACGCGGTGAAGGGTCATTGCGTTTGTCCTCTCTGTTTCATCATTCAGACATGAGTGCGGATAACCACACATTCCATGCGACAAATGCGCTAATGCGCCATCAGCACCGGTATCGTCGCATGTGAACGGATGTGCTGCGTTGCACCGCCGATGATAAATTCGCGCAGGCGCGAGTGACCATAGCCGCCGACGACCAGCAAATCTGCGCCAAGCTTTTCGGCCTGATCAAGCAAGGCACCACCAACCGAGCGACCTGCCGCCTGCTCTGCCGTATGAATTCCGGCGCTGATGCCATGAAGCGAAAGATAGTCGGCAAGCAATGAGCCAGGTTCGGCTTCGTCGCCGTGATTGCCGATGCAAAGAATTGTGACGCTCTTGGCCATTTCGAGAAAGGGAATGGCAGCTGTGACCGCATGCGCGGCCATCGGGCTTCCGTCCCAACCGATAGCGACAGTGCCGCCGACATGGATGGCGCAGGCCTTGGGCGCGATGAGCACAGGCCTGCCTGCGCTCATCATCGCAGCTTCCAACGTGCTGCCGCCTGCGACACCGGCGTTGCCTTCGCCGAAGACAACAATGTCGGAGAGGCGGCTATGGGCAGCGACCATATCATCGCGATGTCCGGCCACGTCCAGAAAGCGTGCCGACGGCATGGGTGCCGTGCCGGCCTCTTTGGGCGCGAGCGGCAAGCCTGCTTTGCCTGCGGCATCGGCAAACATGGTGCGGGCTTTGTCCGACGCCTGATCGGAACCGGATTTTGCCGCCTGCATCAATTGTTCGATCACCTGGCCCGACACGCCGTCGCCGAGATAAGGCAAGGCTTCGGTGGGATCGGGACGGACAAACAGACCGACAAGCTGAGCACCAAAGGTCTTTGCCGTTGTCATCGCTGTGCCAAGCACAGCGGCCTCTGTGTCGGCACCCGATAGCGGGACGAGAATCTTGCGAACGGCCATGATCTCCACTCCTCTTTCGTTTCAGACTCTTCTGACGTGTTGCACTCAAGCCTATGCGCGCTCGCCACCCAGCAGCAATACGGGACAACCCGCAGCCGCCGACAGTTGCGCGGCATCATCGTCGTCACCCAATGCATGCGCATTGATGACGATCAGCCCAGCATGGGCCTTTCGCGCGGCAATGGCGAGATCGGCAGGCGCAAAACCGCGCGCAAAAAGGCGGCGAAATGGCGCACCTATGCGCGTCGCCAGTGTTTGCGTAAAGCCGACGCAGGCTTCGCCAAGGCTCGAACCTTCATCCACTGCCAGCAGAGGCCTCTCCGGCAGCGCCATCTGAGGTGCCTTTAGATCGGGCGTTGCAAAACTTGCCGCAACCGCCACGCCGCGCGCTGCCAGCAGTACGTCTGCCCGCACATCGCGTGTCGCTGCGCGGATCGCGCGCCCCACATCGCGCGGACTTGCATCATGGGCGCGGATCACCAGCGTGTCGTCGGCGCTTGCATGATGCGCGAGTGCGGCAAGGCGATGGCCGCGCGCAATGTCGAAGTGCCAGCCGATATGTGCCTCCCGCGCCGCGCGTTCGAGAATGCGCCGCGCGATATGGGCCTGCGCTTGCATGGCGCGCAGCATTTCGGCTTCGCTCATCTGGCTCATCGCGCCGGTCATCGAAATTTCGCGCGCAAACGGAAGTGCTGACAGGGCCAAGAGATTTTCGTCCTCGACAAAAATGCCGTTGAGGTCTGCGTCAACAGAGGCCGCTACGCGTGCCGCCAGCGCCAGCGCCTCACGCGCCATGAAGCTTGTGTCGAGGCCCACGACGATGCGGCGGCCTGTGGCAGGCGGCTTCGGCGCTTGCGGCTTTTGTTCTGCCATGACGGCTTACTTTCTTCCGCTATCGTCAACGCGCTGCGCAAAGCGCCGTTGATTATCGGCAAAGGCGGCAAGGCGTGCTTCGGCGCGCGCATAGACCGAACCGGCGGTGAATTTGCCATCGGCATTGCGCTTGCCGGCGGGAGAACCCATCAACAGTTCGACGCCTTCCTCGATGCTCTCGACGGGATAGATTGCGAAGACGCCGCGCTCCACCGCATCGACCACATCTTGTCTCAACATAAGATGCTTCACATTTGCGGCAGGAATGAGAACGCCCTGATCGCCGGTCAGACCGCGCCGCATGCAGACATCGAAAAAACCTTCGATCTTGTCGTTGACGCCGCCAATGGCCTGCACCTGCCCCAGTTGGTTGACCGAACCCGTCACCGCCAGCCCTTGTGAGATAGGCACTTCGGCGAGCGCAGATATGAGCGCATAAAGCTCTGCTGACGAGGCACTGTCACCGTCGATGCCGCCATATGATTGTTCAAAGACAAGACTTGCCGACATGGAGAAGGGGATTTCCGGCAGGAAAGACGCCGAGAGATAGCCCGATAGAATGAGCACGCCCTTGGAATGAATGCGCCCACCGAGATCAACTTCGCGCTCAATGTCGAGCACGCGGGCGGTGCCGAAACCCATGCGCACCCGCGCAGTGATCCGCGAAGGACGCCCGAACGAAACCTCCCCCATCGACAAAACGGAGAGACCGTTCACCTGCCCCACACATTCGCCTTCCGTGTCGATCATAATGATGTCACGCGTGATGAGTTCGAGGCTCGATTCACGCATCCGGTCGGCGCGTCCGATCTGCGCTTCAAGCGCCGCGTCCAGGTGAAAGGCCGTGATGTGATCGGCAGATTTGCCACGCGCGATATAGTCAGCTTCGCGCAACAGGTCTGCGATGGGCCGCACGGCGGTTGAAAGCTTTTCGGAATCTTCAGCAAGTCGCGAGGCGCGTTCAATGAGGCGTGCAACGCCCGAACGGTCAAGCGGCAGCAAATCTTCACTGCGGCAGAGACCGGCAAGAAAGCGCGCATAGAGAATGTCGTTCTCGGTTTCGCGGTCTGTTACGTCGTCGAAATCAGCCGCCACCTTGAACAATTCGGCAAACTCAGGGTCCGCATTCGACAGCATGTAATAGAGATGGCGTTCACCGAACAGCAGCACTTTCAGATCAAGCGGCACGGCGTCCGGCTCCAGCGTCACCGTACTCACCATGCTCATAAATTCGCCGGGGCTTTCGATGATGATCTTGCGACGGCGCAGGGCGCGTTTCAGCGCTTCCCAAGCGAGCGGCTCGCGAAGCAGTTTTAGCGCGTCGATGAGCAAGTAGCCGCCATTGGCACGATGAAGAGAGCCCGCCTTGATGAGCGTGAAATCGGTTACCAATGCCCCCATCTGAGGCACATGCTCGACGCGGCCCAACAGGTTTTGCAGCGTCGGATGGTCTTCATAGACAACGGGCGCGCCGCCGCCGATGTAATCGCCGCGCGATTGCGTCGCCTGACCATTGCCAACGATCACATTGACTTCGTAGCGGCGGAAAGGATCAACCGTGCCGAAATTCGGCGATGGCGCATTTTGACCTGCAGCGACAGCGGGTTGCGGCACCACACCCGCAAAAATGCCAATATTGTCGATGAGATCAGCGGAGACAGACGAGAGCCAATCGCGCAAGGGCGTGCTGGTGTCAAAGCGTTTGCGCAGATCGCGCATGGCACGCTCGACGAGCCGCGTCGCCACTTCCGTGTTCAGCGTCAGCATGCGCTGGCGATGTTCCTTTTCCCAACCGGGCAGGTGTTCGAGAATGTCGGCAAGTTCTTTTTGAAAACCTTGTATCGCCGTTTCAATGCGCTTGCGCTCGGCCTCCGACAGCGCGTTGAACGCGTCAGGCTTCAGCACATCGCCCTTGTGTTCACCCTCTGTCACGACAGGGGCAAGCGCAAAACCTGATGGCGTACGCAGCAAGGACAGGCCTTGGTCCTCGGCGCGGTTGCGCAGATCCTCAAAGGCGTTTTCCTGCCGCAGTCGAAACTCTTCGGCGATCATCTGGCTGCGGTTTTGATAGTCTTCGCTGTCGAGTGTGCCGGGCACGGTCACTTTCAACTCGTCCACAAGCTGCGCCACCGCGATCTTGAGCGCATTGCCCGCGCCCGCGCCAAGCTCCAGCACGATGGGCCGGTGCGGCGCTGAATAGCGCATGACATAAACCCAATCCGACGGCGCGCGTTCGCGGCTTGCCACATCGGTCAGAAATTTCGATACCGCGTCGAGTTGGCCAGAGCCGTCAGGTCCGAGCACGAAGAGATTATATCCGTGGCGACGGATGCCGGTGCCGAAGCGCAAAGCGTCGAGCACACGGTCCTGACCCGCAAGACCCGGCAGGTCTTCAAGCTCGCTGGTGCTGCTGAAGGTGAAGCCCGACGTATCGCAGGCACGATAAAGGAGGTCCGCTGGTAGTGGATCGACTGCCATTTTTGTTCCGCTTTGCCGCCCCTCAGCCATCCGCGCCCGCCGCGCTTGTTCTTTCGCCAAGTCTAGGGTCAGCCGTCGCCATGAGCAAACGCGAGCCCTGACAAATTTTTGTCACCACGCCGCACAAGTGCCCTACATTGCGCCTCCCACACGGAGACATTCAAATGCCGAGCCCTACACCCAAAACGCCCCGCGCCTGGCAGCGCATGTTGAGCGGACGCCGCCTCGACCTGCTCGACCCCTCGCCGCTCGACATCGAGATCGAAGACATTGCGCATGGCCTTGCCCGCGTGGCGCGCTGGAACGGTCAGACAATCGGCGACCATGCCTATTCGGTTGCCGAACATTGCGTGCTGGTGTCGGACATATGCGGGTTGATCCGTCCGGGCTGGCCGGACAAGTGGCGGCTCGCAGCCCTGCTGCATGACGCGCCCGAATATGTCATCGGCGATATGATCAGTCCCTTCAAGACCGCGCTTGGTTTTGACTACAAGGCCTTTGAGCATCGGCTCGAAAGCGCCATCCATATGCGCTTTGGCCTGCCTGTGGATTTGCCGCAGACGGTGGAAGACATCATCAAGCGGGCGGACAAGGCGTCGGCCTTTTTTGAGGCGACGCAGATTGCAGGCTTTTCCGATGCGGAAGGTGCGGAGATTTTCGGTCGTCCGCGCGGGCTTGCGCCGGTGAAGCTCAGGCCGCTGCCTACAAAAGACGCACAGGCGAAGTTTCTCAAGCGCTTTGCCGAGCTGACCGCTGCCTGAGTCTTGTCGCCAAATCTTCGCCCGAATCGGCTAAACTGCTGGCGCAGCGTTCTTTTGGCGGTGCTTTTCACAAATTTGTGCTATGTATTGCCAATGATTTACATAAGCCCCCTGAGCGGTGTCGAGGACGCGATCAAGCGCCACGGGCCGTCGCATCTTGTCAGCCTTCTCGACCCCGACAGCATGATCAGCACACCGGGCGGCATCGACGCGGCTCGCCATTTGCGCCTCTGCGTCAATGACATTGCCACGCCTGTTGACACGCTGACGCCGCCCGGCGAAGCGCATGTCGCCGAGCTCATATCTTTTATCCGCGACTGGGATCAGGCTTCGCCCCTGCTTGTGCATTGCTGGGCTGGCATCAGCCGTTCGACGGCTGCAGCCTTCATTGCGCTCTGTGTGCTGAACGAGAATCAATCCGAGGACGCGCTCGCCCAACTCATCCGCCAGCGCGGGGCTCATGCTTATCCCAACCGGCTGATGGTGCGCCTCGCCGATGATCTTCTGCGCCGCAAGGGCCGCATGCGCGATGCGGTGGAGGCGATGGGTCCGGCGCGGGCCACATGGGAAGGCGTCACATTCTCTGTGCCCGTCCATCCTGAGGTCTGACGCGCGATGGCCAAACCCGCTGCCTCCAAGTCCAAAGAAAAACCCACCAATCAGGGCATGGCCGACAAGGCTGTGGTCATGGGATTGAACGCGGCCATTGTAACCGTGTCGGGCGACCAGCCGAAAATTCTCGTGGTGCCGCAGGCGGGTGCAGGTGCCGCCGACAGTTGGGACGCATTGCCCTTCGGTCCGTTCGATCCGCTACGCCACCGCACACTCGACATCGGTTTGCGCGACTGGGTGCAGGAACAGACGCATCTGGCGCTCGGCTATGTCGAACAGCTTTATACATTCGGCGACCGTGGCCGTAACGCGATGGAAGTCAACGAGGCGGGCGCGCATGTTGTCTCGGTCGGCTATCTGGCGCTGACACGGACGAATGAAAGCGAACAAGAAGGTGCCGCCTGGCGCGACTGGTATCAGTTTTTTCCGTGGGAAGACTGGCGCGATGGCAAACCCGCCATCATCGATCAGGCGATTGCGCCATTACTGCGCGAATGGGCGGCAGGACAGGCCGACGCCAGCCCCGAAGAACTCACGCGCGGCAAAAGACGCGACCGCATCAGGCTTTATTTCGGTCTCGACGGTGTACATTGGGACGATGAAAAAGTGCTGGAACGCTATGAGTTGCTTTACGAAGCGGGTCTGTTGCGTGAAGCCGCGCGCGACGGACGGCGCAACGCACTAAGCGCCGAGAGCGAGAAAAACGGCCAGCAAATGCTTGGCCTGCCAATGCAGTTCGATCATCGCCGTATTCTGGCGACCGCCATGAGCCGCCTGCGCGCCAAACTGAAATACCGTCCCGTGGCCTTCGAACTCATGTCGCCGGTCTTCACACTTTACGAATTGCAGCGCACGGTTGAGGCCTTGCTCGGACTACATGTGCATAAGCAAAACTTCCGCCGCCTTGTTGAAAAGGGCGGACTGGTCGAGCGCACAGGCAAGATGACAACGCGCACCGGCGGGCGGCCTGCCGAACAATTCCGTTTCCGCCGCGAAGTGCTGAACGAGCGCCCCGCGCCGGGATTGCGTCTTGCGCCTTCCAAAAGCAGAGCCGTGAGCTGATATGAAAGATATTTCCGTCAAAGCCGTCGCCATCAGCTCCTTCTTCAGTTTTGCGCTGATGATCGTAATGATTGTGGTTCTCGGCATGATCTTCGCTTCGCAATTTGAAAGCGCGGATGGCGGTCCGGGCGACGCTGCTGCCGTTGCCGCTGCTTATGAGGCCTCGTGGTTTTCCATGTGGGCCTTACTGGCCGCCGTCGCAGCGGGCGCGCTGGGGGCGGCTATTGCCAAGCGGGATGAAGTTTTGCACGGCGCACTGTCGGCCAGCCTCAATGTCGGCTGGGGGATTTTCTGCTTTATATTCCTTACGCCCTTCACGCTTTTCGGTCTTTTTGTGCTTGCGCTCAATCCCTTGCTGGGTGCGCTGGGCGGCTGGCTCTGGCTAAAGCGTTCTAAATAATAGGCTTTTCAACCTGTTCGATTTTGAATTAGCCCTGTCGTCGCACCGACATATTTCAGATTGACGCTTGATAATGCTCAAGCGTAGCATATCTATCATTGGAGACCGGCCCTCTCGGAGGTGTCGGTGTTTTTGATCCCGATAATATGCTCAAGTTGAGCATTATTAGGAGACGAGAAGATGGCACTGGCAGGCGAACTGAAGCGTTCCGACGCGACCGCAAAGCCCCGAGCACGCGTGTTCAAACCGGTCGATATGCCGGAACTTGAATACACGCCGGGTCTCGCCAAAGAGATGGCCCCGCTTTACGAAAAAGTGAAGAACGTGGTGCCGTCCATCGAGTGGCCCTTCTTCGCGCCCTATATCCACGCCATCAACCGTCTGAAGAAGGAGCGCGACGCCGTCATCCTCGCGCATAACTATCAGACGCCGGAAATCTTCCATTGCGTCGCCGACATCGCGGGCGACAGCCTCCAGCTTGCCAAGGAAGCGACGAAGGTCGAAGCCAGCACGATCGTCCAGTGCGGCGTTCACTTCATGGCGGAAACGTCAAAGCTTCTGAACCCGCAGAAGACCGTGCTCATTCCCGATGTGAAAGCCGGTTGCTCGCTGGCCGACAGCATCACGGGGGCGGATGTGCGCCTGCTGCGCCAGAAATATCCCGGTGTGCCGATCATCACCTATGTGAACACGTCAGCCGAAGTGAAAGCCGAAAGCGACATTTGCTGCACATCGTCCAACGCCTTGCAGATCGTCGAAAGCTACGGTGTTGACCGCGTGCTGTGCATCCCCGACGAATATCTGGCGCAGAACATTGCCAAGCAGACCGACGTCAAAGTGATTGCCTGGAAGGGCCATTGCGAAGTGCATGAGCGTTTCACGCCGGAAGAATTGCGCAAGTACCGTCAAGACGATCCGAACATCGTCATCATCGCGCATCCTGAGTGCCCGCCGGCTGTGGTAGCTGAGGCCGATTTCTCCGGCTCGACCAAAGGCATGATTGATTGGGTCAAAGCCAACAAGCCTGCCCGCGTCGTCATGGTGACGGAATGCTCGATGAGCGACAATGTCGCCGTTGAAAATCCCGATGTCGAATTCGTGCGCCCCTGCAACATCTGCCCGCACATGAAGCGCATCACGCTCAAGAACATTCTCGACAGCCTCGTCTATATGCGTGAGGAAGTGACCGTCGATCCGCTGATCGCCGACCGCGCGCGCCTCGCCGTCGAACGGATGATCAATCTCAAAAACTGACGTCACCGTCAGTCACAGCAATAGTGTCGAGAGGCACGTCATGTCACAGCGCAAAATCGTTGATGCCGGCGACGTCTTAATCGTCGGCGCGGGGCTTGCCGGACTTTTCACGGCTCTGAAACTCGCGCCCCGTGCGGTCACAGTGCTTGCTGCCGCGCCCATCGGCGATGGCGCGTCGAGCGCTTGGGCGCAAGGCGGCGTCGCGGCCTCGGTCGATGCCGGTGACACGCCGGCCTCGCACACACATGACACGGTGGTTGCCGGTGCGGGCATTGTGGACGAAGCCGTCATGCTGCGCATCGCGCAAGAAGCGGGTGATCGCATCGAAGACCTGTTGCGTCTTGGCGTCCCCTTCGACCGTGATCTGGAAGGCAAACTTTCACTTGGCCGCGAAGCCGCCCACAGCCATCGCCGCATCGTGCGTGTACGTGGCGACCGGGCTGGCAAAGCGATCATGGAAGCGCTCGTCGCCGCGGTGCGCGCGACACCCTCCATTCGCGTGCTGGAAGGCTATTCGGCTTTTGAGCTCATCAAAGTCGATGGACGTATCTGCGGTGTCCATGCGCATGACGCAGACGGCAAAGTGCTAAGTGTCAGCGCCAAGGCGACCGTGCTCGCGTCGGGCGGCGTCGGACAATTATTCGCGGTCACAACAAACCCCGTGCAGGCGCAGGGTCAGGGCATGGCCATGGCCGCGCGCGCGGGCGCTGTGATTGCCGATCCTGAATTTGTGCAGTTCCACCCGACCGCCATTGCGGGCACGCGCGATCCCGCGCCGCTTGTCACCGAAGCCTTGCGCGGCGAAGGGGCGATCCTCATCGACGGTCAGGGGCGCCGCTTCATGCCTGCGGTCCATCCCGACGCCGAGCTTGCTCCCCGCGATGTGGTGGCGCGTTCGATCTACCGCGAGATTGCCGCCGGTCGCAGCGTCTTTCTCGACACACGCGGCGTGCTCGGGAGCCGTCTGCCGCAAGCCTTCCCGACGGTTTACGAGAATTGCGTCAGCATGGGCGTTGATCCCCTCGCCGATCCGATCCCCGTCGCGCCCGCCGCGCATTATCACATGGGCGGCATCAATGTGGACGAGCGCGGTCGCACCAGCCTCGGCGGGCTCTGGGCCTGCGGCGAAGTTTCCTCAACCGGCGCGCATGGCGCAAACCGTCTCGCGTCGAACTCGCTTCTCGAAGCCGTCGTCTACGGCGCACGCATTGCTGAGGATATTGCAGCGAGCGCACTCACTGCGACACCTGACGCGCTTCCCGCGCCGACACTCGATCCGACACTTGCCGTGCCCCCTGCCCTCGTCATGCAATTGCGCCGGCTGATGAGCGCATCTGTCGGCGTTGTGCGCAACCGCGAGGCGATGGTCGCAGCCATTGATGAAATCACGCTGCTTCGTGATGCAGCGGGTGCGGACAATCTTTTCAGCAATCTTGCCACTTCCGCGCTTCTTATTGCAGCAGGCGCGCTCGCGCGTGAAGAAAGCCGCGGTGGACATTTCCGCAGCGACTTCCCCGAACCGCTGGAGGCGTGGCGTCACCGCACGTTCATCACACTTGCTGAGGCGCAATCCATCGCCACCGACGCCGCCCGATCCACGCCCGCGACACAAAAAGGCTCCTGCGCATGACTTTGACCGACCTTGAGCCCCTGTCGCCGCTCTTAATCGAACCCGCCGTGCGTGCCGCCCTTGTCGAAGATCTCGGACGCGCCGGTGACATCACGACTGAGGCGACCATTCCCGCCGCCGCCAAAGCCCGCGTCGTCATTCGCGCGCGCGAAGATGGCCGCATTGCGGGTCTTGATTGCGCGCGCACCTCGTTCCGCCTGATGGATCCCGCCTTGCGCGTCGCAGTGGAAAAGCCCGACGGGTCAGATGTGATGCCCGGTGATGTCGTCGCCGTCATCGAAGGCAATGCGCGCGCCATCATCACCGGCGAACGTGTCGCGCTGAATTTCATGGGGCATTTGTCGGGCATCGCCACGGCAACACGCGAACTTGTGCGCCTCACCCAAGGCACCAAGGCGCGCATCTGCTGCACGCGCAAGACGACGCCGGGTCTGCGGGCGCTCGAAAAATATGCGGTGCGCGCAGGCGGCGGCATGAACCATCGCTTCGGCCTCGATGATGCCGTGCTCATCAAAGACAATCACATCGCAGTGGCGGGCGGCGTGCGCAACGCCATTGAGCGGGCGCGGGCGCGCGCGGGCCACATGGTCAAGATCGAAGTCGAGGTCGATACTCTCGACCAGCTTGAAGAAGTTATGCAGATCGGCTGCGAAGTTGTGCTGCTCGACAATATGTCGCCTGAAACGCTGACCAAGGCCGTGAAGCTTGTTGCAGGTCGCGCCATTTGCGAAGCCTCAGGCCGCGTCACGGCAGAGACCGCCCGCGCCATCGCCGCCACCGGCGTCGATCTCATCTCCTGCGGCTGGATCACGCATTCAGCCCCGTGCCTCGACTTGGGTTTGGATTTCGACGCGCTGACGGCGTCCTGAGCAAAACCGCCTTCCCGTTTGCGTGGGCTTTGAAATTCGCTAGACTTCGGTCCATCGAAAATACGAACGCGAAAAGCGGGGAGAGAGACATGGGAAGCGCAAACGGGCGGAAGTCCATTTTCATCACAGGGGCCGCCTCAGGCATGGGGCTTGAAACAGCACGCCTGTTCCACGGCAAGGGCTGGTTCATTGGCGGCTATGACGTCAATGCCGATGGCTTGAAGAAGCTCGAAGCCGAACTCGGCGTGGACAATTGCATCGTCCAGACGCTCGATGTCACCGACAAGAAGGCCTATGAAGCGGCCATTGCCGCTTTCGGTGCGGTGACGGACGGCAAGATGGATGTGCTTTTCAACAATGCCGGCATCGGTCGCGGCGGTTTCTTCGACGAAATGCCCTTTGAAGACATTCTGGCCGTTGTGAATGTGAATTTCATCGGCGTGCTCAACGGTATCTATTCGGCGATGGGCTTGCTCAAATCGACGCCCGGCTCGCTCTGCTTCACGACATCATCGTCCTCGGCCACCTATGGGATGCCGGGCATCGCGGTCTATTCGGCGACCAAACATGCCGTGAAGGGCCTCACCGAAGCCCTTTCCATCGAGTTCCGTCGCCACGGTGTGCGTGCAGCCGACGTGTTGCCGGGCCTCATCGACACGCCGATCCTTCCCGAGGGCACGGCCGCCAACGCGCCCAAGGAAGGCATGTTCCGTTCGATCCCGCCGGTTGAAGTCGCCAAGGTCGTGTGGGAAGCCTATTCGTCGGACAAGCTCCATTGGTACGTGCCGCCGGAACTGGTCGAACTCGACAAGGCCGCAGGCAACATGCCGGAAATGGTGCGCGAGCAAATGGCCACCACTGGCCCCATCGCCAAGGCGATCGAGGAACAGGCCAAGCTCGCCGGTAAAAAGTAAACCTCCCGGCACGACACAACAAAAAAGGCGGAGCCAGAAGCTCCGCCTTTTTTCGTGCCGCCCGATGGCCCACGTGATCAGCTTTCGTGATCAGCTTTCGGGATCAGACAGTCCGTCGGCATTACTGCGATAGAACACATGCTGGCCGATCTTGGCGACTTCAACCATATGCGGGGCCCAATAGGGGCTCACATAGGTCGCGTGATAATAGGTTGCAGTGCCGATGATCGACTTATTGACCTGACCCGACAGCACGTAATGCGCCAGACGCTGCGCCTTGCGCCACGCCACCTTGTTGCGCGGGTGCTTCATCGAATTGCCGCAGGCAAAAGAGAACTGGCAACGACCGCTGCTGGCACCCTGAAAGACCACACCACAGATGCTGGACGGGTAACGGCCGGACAGGACACGGTTCAGCACCACTTCGGCAACCGCGAGCTGGCCTTTGGCGTTTTCGCCGCGCGCTTCGTAATAGATGCCTTCAACGAGGCAACGGCGCTCTCTTTCGAGGTCATTGAGTTTGATCTTGAGCACAGGCTTTGCCGTCACCGCGCCGCGCATCAGCAGCGCATCGCCGTCGGTCGAACGGAAAACGGCGGGCACCATGACCGAAGCCGGAGCGTCGGCCACTGCCGAGGCCGGGATAATGTCGGCGGTTGTCGTGCTGTCTTGTTCGTTGCCAACGCTCACGGCGACCACGTCGCGGCCGCCTTCAGCCGAGGCGGTCAGCGCGGATGCACCACCGGCCACAAGCTGCGGCTTTGCCTGAACGGATATCGCGCTGTTCACGAGGGTGCCAGTGACCACGGTAAGGCAAAATAAACCAACCGCGATATGCGCCGTGCCAGAAACGATATGGCTCACATCGAGCCATTCAAAAAGTCTACGCATCGTACTCCAATCCGACCGCTACGTTGTTCTCTCAGTTCCCGGTGCTTCCCCGCGCCTTTCTTATTGCGGGTCGCCTCATCCCTTCTTTCAAAGGGTGCCCCTCAACGGCGAGGGGCCTAACGAGTTACTGCGGACAGCTTTGCTGTTCGTGCCAGAGCCCGATGCCTTTCCCCGACACCTGGGCATTCACACATTCATTAATTGATCGTCGAATTAGCACAGGCTCAGAAAGGCGCAAAGGCTTTCTTGAGGGTCAAATAAGCGCATTCCAAAATGTGCTTGGTTTGCCTCAGATTTCGGGGTTAATGCCCTTACAAAAATCGGCAGAATCACCCGATTTTTACGATTCATATTGCGCGATAACGTCGCAGTTTTGACATTTTCACGGGCACCGATTCATTTTGCCGCGTGACCTTCGCAATAGCGAAATAATGTACGCCATCACAGATTGTGGCGAAATAATGCCGCTGTCCCAGCGATTCAATTGATTGCATTCACTTTCCAATCAGACGCTGCGTCACTCGCTTCAGGGCAAATATGTCGCGTCGGCATATATTCTTTATACTGAATTAATATGAAATGATCCGTCATCGGACAAACTCGTCAGCTTTCGGAACATCGAGCTGTTTGATGTGTCAAAATCAGCGCCCGAAACACCTCTCCGGCGACCCTTTTTTGAGGTGCCGAAACCACGCCATCCGCACGGCCTACAGGGTAAATTTCGGCACGTTTTGGTTAACCCGAAAGCCAAAAAAGGGGCCTTTTAGGCCCCTTTTCCGCATGTTTGATGAGATTTTGTCAGTTCAGACGTCGCGCTCGTTCGACAGCGAAAGCGCCGACTGGGCGGCGGCCAGACGGGCGATCGGCACGCGGTAAGGCGAGCAGGAAACGTAAGTCAGGCCGACCTCCTCGCAGAAGGCGATGGAGGCCGGGTCGCCGCCATGCTCGCCGCAGATGCCGAGCTTGATGTCGGGGCGGGTGATGCGACCGCGCTCCGCCGCGATGCGCACCAACTCGCCCACGCCTTCGGTGTCCAGCGAGACGAAGGGGTCCTGCTGGATGACCTTCTTGGCCACATAGTCATTGATGAAATTCGCCGCATCGTCACGGCTGATGCCATAGGTCGTTTGGGTTAAGTCATTGGTTCCAAAGGAGAAAAACTCAGCCGACTCAGCAATCTGGCGGGCCAGAAGGGCCGCGCGGGGCAACTCGATCATGGTCCCGATCTGATAGGTCAGGGCCGTCCCCTGCTCTCTTTCGACAGCTTCGGCGACGCCGACAATCTTGGCTTTGAGCATATCGAGCTCGTTTTTCATCGAAACGAGCGGGATCATGATCTCGGGGATCACGGCTTCGCCTGTCTCTTTGGCCGCTTCAATGGCGGCTTCAAAGATGGCGCGGGCCTGCATTTCGTAGATTTCGGGATAGGTGATGCCAAGGCGGCAGCCGCGATGGCCGAGCATGGGGTTGAATTCATGCAGGTCGTTGACGCGACGGGAGAGCTTGTCGAGATCGATGCCGGTCGCTGTCGCCACCAGCGCCATTTCCTCGTCCGTCTTGGGCAGGAATTCGTGCAGCGGCGGGTCCAGCAGGCGGATCGTCACCGGCAGGCCTTTCATAATGACGAAAAGCTGGCGGAAGTCGTCGCGCTGCATCGGCAGGATTTTGGCCAAAGGCGCAATCCGGCCCGCTTCATTGTCGGCCAGGATCATCTGGCGCACGGCGACAATGCGGGTTTCGTCAAAGAACATATGTTCGGTGCGGCAAAGGCCGATGCCTTCCGCGCCGAATTTGCGCGCGGTGGCCGCATCCAGCGGCGTTTCAGCGTTTGTGCGCACTTTCATGCGGCGGTAGCTGTCGGCCCAAGTCATCAGCTTGGCGAAATCGCCCGACAGTTCCGGCTGAAGCATCGGCACTTCGCCTTTGATGACCTGACCCGTCGAGCCGTCCACGGTGATGATGTCACCTTTTTTGAAGGTCTGGCCCATGACCGTGAATTGTTCCGCCTTGTAGTCGATGCGGATGGTGCCGACGCCCGAGACGCAAGGGCGGCCCATGCCGCGCGCGACCACGGCCGCGTGGCTCGTCATACCGCCACGCGTCGTCAGGATCGCAACGGCAGAGTGCATACCGTGAATGTCTTCAGGCGATGTCTCGATGCGCACGAGCACCACGTTGCGCCCCTCGCCTTTGGCGGCGGCAGCTTCATCGGACGAGAACACGATTTCGCCTGACGCTGCACCGGGCGAGGCAGGCAGGCCCGTCGCAATCACTTCGCGGGCAGCGTCGGGGTCGAGCGTCGGGTGCAGCAATTGGTCGAGCGAGGCGGGGTCCACGCGCAGCACGGCCTGTTTCTCGTCGATCAGACCTTCGGCGGCCATTTCGACCGCAATCTTCAGCGCCGCTTTCGCCGTGCGCTTGCCCGCGCGGGTTTGCAGCATCCAGAGTTTGCCGTTCTGCACGGTGAACTCGACGTCCTGCATATCGGCGTAATGTTTTTCCAGCCGCGCGAAATTGGCGAGCAATTCGGCAAACACCACCGGCATCGCTTCTTCCATCGAGGGCTTGGTGTCCTTGGCTTCAAGGCGCGAAGCGGTCGTCAGCGATTGCGGTGTGCGGATGCCCGCCACCACGTCTTCGCCCTGCGCGTTGACAAGGAACTCGCCATAGATCGCGCGTTCACCGGTCGACGGGTTACGCGTGAAGGCCACACCCGTTGCCGATGTTTCGCCCATATTGCCGAAGACCATGGCCTGCACATTGACAGCCGTGCCCCAGCTTTCAGGAATATTGTGCAGGCGGCGGTATGTTTCCGCGCGCTGGTTGCGCCACGAGCCGAAGACCGCACTGATCGCGCCCCAAAGCTGCTCGTTCACATCCTGCGGGAACGGACGGCCGAGTTCTTCCAGCACGATGGCCTTGTAGCGACCGATCAGATCGCGCCAATCGTCGGCTTTCAACTCCGTGTCGAGGTTCAGCTCGTGTTCTTCTTTGTAATATTCCAGCACTTCCTCGAAGTGATGATGATCGACGCCCAGCACCACGTCGGAATACATCTGGATGAAGCGGCGATAGCTGTCGAAGGCAAAACGCTCGTCCTTAGCGCGGATCGCAAGTCCCGCCACTGTCTCGTCGTTCAGGCCGAGGTTCAGCACCGTGTCCATCATGCCGGGCATCGAGGCGCGTGCGCCGGAACGCACGGAGACGAGCAGCGGGTTCGCCTTGTCGCCGAATGTCGCGCCAACGGTTTCGCCTACGGCGTTCAGCGCTTTGGCCACCTGTCCTGCGAGGTCGTCAGGATATTGCGCGTTGTTTTCATAGTAAGCGGTGCAAAGCTCGGTCGTGATCGTAAAGCCCGGCGGCACCGGCAATCCGAGGTTCGACATCTCGGCAAGGTTCGCACCTTTGCCGCCCAGCAGATTGCGCATCGACGCCGCGCCCTCCGCCTTGCCGTCACCGAAAGAATAGACCCATTTCTGTTCAGCCATCGCTCACGCCTTTGTTGGGCAGTACCAATTCATCAATCAAGTTCGTCATGCGCGGGCTTGACCCGCGTATCCACGTCTTTGCCACGAAGGAAGGCGTGGATGGCCGACCTCCTTTATATAAAGGTGGGTCCGGCCATGACGGCTTTAACTTTGGTCGCGGGGCGCTTACCCCTCGACTTTCGAAAAATCAGCGACCGTGTGAAGGCTCGCGCGGATCTGCGCCAGCAGCTTCAAACGATTGTCGCGGAAACCGTCTTCATTCACCTTCACGCCGTCGAAGAAGGCATCTACCGGCGCGCGCAATTGCGCAAGAGCGCCCATTGCCGCAGCGAAATCCTCCGCCAAAATTGCAGACAACGAAATTTTCGTACTGTTATCGGCTGCCACGGCCAATGCCTTCTCTTCGTTTTCAATCAATTTTTGATGATCCAAGTCACCTTCAAAAGATTGATCATCTTTCTTTTCTTCAATCTTGAGGATGTTAACCGCACGCTTATAGCCCGCGAGCAGGTTCGCCCCATCGTCAGTAGCAAGAAAGGCCGACAATGCTTCAACTCTCCTGACGATCAGCACGAGATCATCTTGATCCTTAAGCGCGTAAACCGCGTCAACAAGGTCGTGGCGAACGCCTTTGTCCCGCAATTGTTGTTTGAGTCGGTCTTGGAAAAAACCTCGGAGACCAGAGATTTCAGATGCTTCGAACGCAGCATCAACCGCGCCTCTAACACTATCTGCTTTTTTTGCCTCATTGATCCAACGTGCGAGCGCGGCGTCGCCAATCGCACCGTACTGCTTGATAGAAAAATAGAGCGCATCGGAAAGCTTCAGACGTAACCCCGCCTCTAAAACAATACGAATAACGCCTAGCGCAGCACGTCGAAGCGCAAACGGGTCTTTTGATCCCGTTGGCTTTTCATCAATCGCCCAGAAGCCAGCAAGCGTATCCAACTTATCCGCCAAGGCAACAACCATACCGAGCGGCGTCGATGGCACAGCATCCGTCGGCCCCAGCGGCGAATAATGTTCCGCGATGGCATCAGCGATCTCATCGCCCAAGCCATCTTCGCGCGCGTAGTACGCGCCCATCAGGCCCTGCAATTCAGGGAATTCGCCGACCATGCCGGATGTCAAATCCGCTTTCGCCAACTCGCCCGCGATCTGCGCCTTGTCAGCATCTGCACCGGGCACATAGGCCGCGAGTTCGCGTGCCAGTTTGCCAATCCGCATCGCCTTGTCATGCACCGTGCCGAGCTTGGCGTGGAATACAACTTCCTTCAGCTTCGGCAAGCGGCTTGTCATCGTGTGTTTCTTATCCTGATCCCACAGGAAACGCGCGTCGGAGAAACGCGCGCGCAGCACGCGTTCGTTGCCGTTGACGATGGCTTTGCCGCCGTCTTCCGCGATGAGGTTTGCCACCACGATGAAACGCGGCGCGAGTTTTCCGCCCGCATCAACGCAGGCAAAATATTTCTGGTTCGCGCGCATCGTGCTCGTCAGCACTTCCTGCGGCACGGTCATAAAGTCATCGTCGATCTTGCCCATCAATGGCACAGGCCATTCGACAAGCCCCGCCACTTCATGCAGCAGTGCATCATCTATAAAAAGATGAAGTCCCGCTTCCTGAGCAAGATGCAATGCGCCTTCCAGAATGACTTTGGCGCGTTCTGCCGGATCAAGTATCACCTTGGCGGCCTTGAGCTTCGCCTCATAATCGGCAAACGACGTAACATTGAACCCGTCCGGTGCCATGAAGCGGTGACCATAGGTCATGCTGTCTGCCGACAGGCCTTCCAACTCAATCGGCACAATCTTGCTGTCGAGGATGCACAGGATCGAATGCAGCGGGCGCACCCAGCGCAATGAGCCCGAACCCCAGCGCATCGACTTCGGCCAGGGGAAATTGCGGATCACGTCCGGCACGATTTCCGCGATGAGGTCAGCTGTGGCGCGGCCGGGTTTTTCCGTCACGGCGAGATAGAAGGCACCTTTCTTGTCCTCCTGCACGGTCGCCTCATCAATCGAGGCAAGACCAGAGGCACGCAGGAAGCCGTCAATCGCCTGCTGCGGCGCGCCGACTTTCGGTCCTTTGCGTTCTTCCTTGATGTCCGGCGTCTTGTCCGGCAAGCCGTCGATCACCAGCGTCAATCGGCGCGGCGTCGCAAAGGCGCGCGCATTGGTGCTTTCGACGCCCGCCGCTTTCAGCGCATCGGTGACGAGCTTCGACAAATCCTCGGACGCGCGCTTCTGCATACGCGCAGGGATTTCTTCGGAGAAAAGTTCGAGAAGGAGTTCGCTCATCGGAAAGCTCCCCCCACCCCAATTGCTGCGCAATTGGACCTCCCCACGAGGGGGAGGTTATTAGAAAGGAACATGAATTGACCTCCCCCTTGTGGGGAGGTCGAAAAATCCGCCTTCGGATTTTTCGGGTGGGGGTTCGCCGCAATCACACTCATGCTGCGTCTCCCGTCTGCGTTTCCGACCACGCTTTCGCGCATCCCTTGGCGAGATCGCGCACACGACCGATATAGGCTTGCCGCTCGGTCACGGAAATCACGCCGCGCGCATCGAGCAAGTTGAAATTATGGCTCGCCTTGATGCATTGGTCGTAAGCGGGCAGCGGCAGGTTCTGCGCCAACAGCGCATTGCATTCTTTTTCCGCGTCGGCGAAATGCTGAAACAGCATTTCCGTGTTCGCGAATTCAAAATTATGCGCGGAGAATTCCTGCTCGGCTTGCAGGAACACGTCGCCATAGGTCACGCGGTCTTCGCCCGTCGCGCCGTTGAAGTCGAGGTCATAGCCGTTGTCGACGCCCTGAATATACATGGCAAGACGTTCCAGCCCGTAAGTCAGTTCGCCGGAGACGGGGTTGCACTCCTCCCCGCCCACCTGCTGGAAATAAGTGAACTGCGACACTTCCATGCCGTCGCACCAGACTTCCCAGCCAAGGCCCCATGCGCCCAGCGTCGGGCTTTCCCAATCGTCCTCGACGAAACGGATGTCGTGGTTCTTGGAATCGACGCCCAGCACTTCGAGACTCTGCAGATAAAGCTCCTGCAGATTGTCC
>TARA_R110000868_G_scaffold37481_5_pt1 | contig 21883 bp, 21 predicted proteins | sample TARA_R110000868 | Tara Oceans TARA_R110000868 (sample SAMEA4397489) | marine metagenome | biome: Polar Biome; feature: [SRF] surface water layer (ENVO:00010504); material: water (ENVO:00002006), including particulate matter (ENVO:01000060) such as... | depth 5 m | reverse complement strand
TTTCTATATTCCAGAAGAAGATCGTTGGGTAACCTTAAAGGTTTCAGCTAAGGCTTTAAAGAGTATAAATAAAAAAGGAATTTCCGTTGTTTTGAAAGAAGCAAAGGAAAAAGGGTTAATAAAATAATCCTGAAATACTAAGATAACAATGGCAAAGAAAGGTAACAGAATTCAGGTTATTTTGGAATGTACGGAGCACAAAGAATCTGGCATGCCAGGTACTTCAAGGTACATAACCACAAAAAACAAAAAGAACACTCCAGATAGGATGGAAATTAAAAAATTTAATCCTATCCTAAAGAGAATGACAGTTCATAAAGAAATTAAATAATACGTCATGGCAAAGAAAACGGTAGCGAGTTTACAAACAAGTTCAAAAAGATTGACCAAGGCCATTAAAATGGTAAGGTCGCCTAAAACAGGTGCTTATACTTTCCAAGAGTCTGTAATGAGTCCAGAGGTGGTCAACGACTGGTTGAAAAAGAATTAAAAACCTAAATATATTTGGTTATAAAGCTACTTTCTAATGAAAGTAGCTTTTTTATTTTTATATCTTTGATGAAAAGGAATACGCCAAGAATATGAGTTTATTTAAGAAAATTTTTTCTACACAAAAAAAGGAATCTTTGGACAAGGGTCTAGAAAAGACCAAGACCAATTTTTTGTCCAAACTTAGTAAGGCGGTTGTTGGGAAGTCCAAAGTAGATGATGATGTTTTGGATAATTTGGAGGAAATATTGGTTTCCTCGGATGTTGGTGTAAATACAACCTTGAAGATAATAGACCGCATAGAGGCCCGGGTATCCAAAGATAAATACTTAGGAGTTGATGAACTTAATGTCATCCTGCGGGAAGAAATAGCAGGCTTGTTATCCGAAACCAATTCCGGCTCAGAAACCGAATTTACAGTTCCCTTGGTTAGAAAGCCTTACGTGATAATGGTGGTTGGTGTCAATGGGGTAGGTAAGACAACTACTATCGGTAAATTGGCCTATCAATTTAAGAAACAAGGTTTAAAAGTCGTCCTTGGTGCAGCCGATACCTTTAGGGCCGCTGCCATAGATCAGTTGCAGGTTTGGGCCGATCGCGTAGATGTTCCTATTATAAAACAAAATATGGGTAGTGATCCAGCTTCCGTGGCTTTTGACACCCTTAGTTCTGCCCTTAAGCAGAATGCGGACGTGGTGATTATTGATACCGCTGGTAGATTGCACAATAAGGTTAATTTAATGAACGAATTGACCAAAGTAAAAAAGGTAATGCAGAAAGTAGTGGAAGGCACCCCTGATGAAGTCCTTTTGGTATTGGATGGTTCCACTGGGCAGAATGCCTTTGAGCAGGCCAAAGAATTTACTAAAGCTACCGAGGTAACTTCCTTGGCAGTAACAAAATTGGACGGAACGGCAAAAGGAGGCGTCGTCATAGGTATTTCAGATCAATTTAAAATCCCGGTAAAATATATTGGAGTTGGCGAGGGAATCGATGATCTTCAAGTATTTAATAAGGTCGAGTTTGTTGATTCTTTTTTTAGTGTCAAAGGATGAAGATAATCCTTCGGTTTTTTAAAATTGTAATTCTTTTATTGGCGTTGTTGGCAATCATCTATTTTTTGGGTCCCAAAGTAGATAAACCAGTGTTGACTATGGATCTTCCGACTGTGGAAACGGATTTAAATATGCTGACCAGCAAACTTGTACAAAGTGAAAGTGCCAATGCAAATATTAAGGTCAATAATGAATCCCGTATAATCTGGTACGATTCAATTCCTACTAAAACAGAATACTCTATTTTATATCTACACGGCTGGTCTGCCAGTCATGAAGAAGGGGCTCCCTTACATACTGAACTGGGAAGGAGATATGGCGCCAATGTATTTTTACCTAGATTAAAAGGGCATGGGGTACGGGATGATGATGCCTTTTTGGATTTAACGGCAGGGGATTACTTTGAATCCGCCAAGGAAGCTTTCGCTATTGCAAAAGAAATAGGAAGAAAGGTTATTGTTATGGGTACCTCTACAGGCGGTACGTTAGCGCTATATTTGGCCCACGGAGAGGAGGATGTCGCTGGTCTCCTTCTTTATTCTCCGAATGTAAAAATTTATGACCCAACGGCGCCCTTATTGTCTGGCCCTTGGGGATTACAACTGGTGAAAACCATTATGGATGGGGATTATTACGAGTCCGTGGCAGATTCCTTGAAGCAGGCTTACTGGACTACAAGGTATAGGGTAGAAGCTTTGGTGCAACTGCAGATCTTGTTGGATGAAACTATGAGACTAGAGGTTTTTCAACAAATACATCAACCTACATTTTTAGGGTATTACTATAAAAATGAGGAAGAACAGGATAAGGTGGTGTCCGTGCCCGCCATGTTGGAAATGTATGATCAATTGGGGGTTAAAGAAGGTTTGAAACGAAAAGTGGCTTTTCCCAATGTAGCCAACCATGTAATGACATCCTATATTACTTCGAAGGACTTGGTATCTGTAAAGTTGGAAACTATTAAGTTTTTAGAGGATGTGCTTAAATTACACCCTTTGGAATAATGCCTTTTGAAGCATCAACAGGCCTAAATGGTCGATTTCCGCATAGATCAGGCTAATTTATAACTTCATTTATTTTTTTCCATAAATCAGTATCGAAGGTGGTAGGCCCCAATTCCTCCTCATCGGCAGAGTCTCCCATGCGTATGACCACCAATCCCTTGCTGGGTACCACATATAGCTTTTGGTCCAGGGCACCTAGACCGGCAATAAGATCATCGGGTGCATCTGGTATTAATTTTCCGGGGAACAATTCTTCCGATCCAGGTATTCTAAAATTACTTTTTCCATTTAACCACCAGAGGTAGCCATAAGACTTGTTCAGATCCTGGGAAGTATTGGTCATGGCTTCAAAATAGCTGGGATCGTCCAGAATCTTGTTGCCATCCCAAATTCCTTTGTTGAGGTTCAAGAGTCCAAAACGGGCCATACTCCGGGCATTGCTAAAATATAGGTTAAGATAGCCTGTTTTTATCCAAGACCCTTGCATCCCTATTTTATTGCGCAGTTTCTCATTAAAGTAATCCTTAAAATCTTGCTGGACGGCCCCACTTACAATATTGTCCAGGAGCGTATAGGTTGCATTGTGGTAGTACCAAAATGTATTGGGATCATCTTTGTATATTAAGCATTCCATGTCGGTACAGAAGCTATTTTCCACAGTGAAATCCAGTCCGGTAGTCATGGTAAGATGATTTTTTACGGTAATCTGTTGCTCCTTTTCCGGGCTAAGGGTAGACCATCCTGTTCCCATATAATCGGAGGAGGGGTTGTTTATAGAAAGTAAGCCTTCCTTTTGTGCAATCCCTACCGTAAATGCGGTCAAAGTTTTTGCGGCGGAATTCCAACTGTGGTTTTTAGAAGCGCTAAAACTTCCAAAATATTTTTCCATAACAATCTTTCCATCCTTCAAAAGGATAAAAGCGTCTGTGTTATTTTCTTCAAGGAAATCGTAAAGAGGTTGTTCTCCACTGGAATTCCATTCCAATTCCTCAAGTGATACCGTTTTCCATTCTTCCGAATTCAATGGCGGAAAATACATTTCCTCGTTAGGAGGAATCGGTACTTTATCATCGCTGCCTTTAGAGCATCCAATTATACACCAAACAGCAAATAAACAGCTAATAAGATAATGTGCTTTCATAGGGCTTTATTGGTTAGAGTTCAAATGGTTATAAAGGTTTAACGATAAAAGAATAAAAAAAGATATAATGGGACTACAATCTTTTTTCAAGTTGTACTTTTGCACTTTATTTGAAAAATATGCGTACTAAGTCACTTAAGAAAAATAGGATTAATGTAGTAACCTTGGGTTGTTCCAAGAATGTATACGATTCGGAGGTGTTAATGGGGCAATTAAGGGCCAATAACAAGGAAGTTGTACATGAGGAAGAAGGGAATGTTGTAGTGATAAACACTTGCGGTTTTATTGCCAATGCCAAGGAGGAGAGTGTCAATACCATTTTGGAATATGTTCAAAAAAAGGAAGCTGGTGAGGTAGACAAGGTGTTTGTTACAGGCTGTTTAAGTGAGCGTTATAAACCGGACCTTCAAAAAGAGATTCCCAATGTGGATGAGTATTTTGGAACCAGTGAATTGCCTAATTTATTAAAGGCCCTGGGAGCGGATTATAAACATGAACTTATTGGTGAGCGATTAACGACCACCCCTAAAAATTACGCTTATCTAAAAATTGCAGAAGGTTGTGATCGTCCCTGTTCCTTTTGTGCCATACCCATAATGCGCGGGAAACACAGGAGTACCCCCATTGAGGATTTAGTTACGGAAGCCAATAAATTAGCGGCCAAGGGAGTTAAGGAATTGATTCTTATTGCCCAAGACCTTACTTATTACGGTCTTGATCTTTATAAGAAAAGAAACTTGGCAGAATTGCTTAACGAGTTGGTGAAAGTGGAGGGTATAGAATGGATTAGATTGCATTATGCTTTTCCAACCGGCTTTCCTATGGATGTTTTGGAAGTGATGAAAAGGGAACCTAAGGTCTGTAATTATCTGGATATTCCATTGCAACATATTTCAGATACCATATTGAAAAGTATGCGCAGAGGTACTACTCAGGCTAAAACAACTAAATTGCTACAGGACTTTAGGGCTGCGGTCCCCGAAATGACAATCAGGACTACCTTGATCGTAGGTTACCCTGGGGAAACGGAAGAAGATTTTCAGACATTAAAAGGGTGGGTGGAAAGCATGCGCTTCGAAAGATTGGGCTGTTTTACATATAGCCATGAAGAAAATACCCATGCTTTTAATCTTGTGGACGATGTACCTGAGGAAGTGAAACAACAAAGGGCTTCGGAGATTATGGAGTTGCAGTCACAGATTTCTTGGGAATTGAACCAGGAAAAGGTAGGTAAAACGCTAAAGTGTATTATAGATCGTAAAGAAGGTAAATATTTTGTAGGAAGATCTGAGTTCGATTCACCTGATGTGGATAATGAAGTTTTGGTAGATGCAGCAAAACATTATTTAAAAGTAGGGGAGTTTGTTGATCTAAAGATTTTTGAGGCCGCCGATTTCGACCTTTATGGCGAACCTGTTCAGCTTTAGTAATTTATAGTCGATATAAGTGATTGATACAACCGCAAATAATGTAGTGGTTGTTATGCTGATTGTTGTTTAGTTTTTTCATTTAATTGAAGTTTAATGGGTTAATTGCCCTTTAAAAAGTGAAGCTTCATATTTTTTCATATTTTTAGTCAATTAACAGACCAAAATATGAATCGTAGATTATTTATTACAGGCGCAGCCACTGCTGGTGTTGCAACAATCTCCATGGCAAATGCCTTGCCCTTGGAAATTCCAAAAAAAGAAAAGAGATATCAAAATGGACAAAGTCCATGGCCGATCTGTTTGGATACGGCGACCATAAGACCTGCAAAGGGCTTGGAAAAAAAGGTGGAGATTGCAATTGCGGCAGGCTATGATGCCATAGAGCCCTGGGATAGTGATTTGGAGGAATACGAGAAAAATGGGGGAGACCTTAAAGTGATGGGTGCCAGGATAAAAAAGGCAGGTTTGTTTGTGCCCAGCATGATAGGCTTGTGGGGATGTATACCAAAGAATGAGGAGGAATTTCAAAAATCCTTACCAGCCACCAAAAACAGAATGAGGATGGCATCGGAAATTGGCTGTACCTATGTACAGGCAATACCTAATCAAGTAGGGGAAAACTTTGACACTCACTTTGTTGCTTCCTGCTATCGAAGATTACTGGAAATAGGGGTAAAAGAGTATAATGTAATACCAGCTTTGGTATTTGTAAAGATGTTCCCTCTAAAGACCATGGGCCAGGCAACCGCTGTAGCCATGGATGCCGATCACCCTAAAGCCAAAATAATTCCGGATGTATATCATATGTATATTTCTGAAGGAGGCTTTGAAGGCTTAAAACTTTTAAATGGTGATATTTTTGCTATTTTTCAGTTTAATGATGCCCCCAAAGGAATGGAGTTAAAAGATATGGAAGACAAACATCGGGTTTTTCCAGGAGATGGAATATTACCGCTTCCGCAGATTTTAAAAGACCTCAAAAGTACAGGGTACAAAGGGTGTATTTCTTTGGAATTATACAACCCTGAATACTACAGTATGGATTTATTGGAGGTGGCCAAGACCGGACTACAAAAGACCCTAAAAGTAATTAAAGAAGCGGGAGTTTAATTTTATTTCCGCCCATTTTAAAGAAGGGCTTATCATAAAAGGTTATTCTAATTCCGAATAGCAAAATAATGCCACTTAGGATCATCTGTAATGTAATTACCTCATTTAGAAATATCCAGGCCAATAGGGCGGCCAATATAGCTTGGGCCAAAAGGCTTAGGGAAACTCTGGTAGCCCGCATATTTTGGGTGGCATAGCTGATTAGGGTCCAAGCCAATAGCTGACAGACCAATCCTTGGATAAAAAGAACTAACCATCCAATATTGGAAAAGCCGTTAAAAGGTTCGCCTAAATACCAGGATATGATCCCTAAAAAGAATGAAGAAGATATGAGGCTTAAGGTCATAAAGTTTACAATGGAGATTTTGCCCAACACCTTTTTGCTAATCAGGATATAGATGGCATAGAATATTCCTGATAGCACTCCAAAACTAAATCCAATATCAAAAGAAAGCTGGGTAAAGAACTGAAAACCTACCAAAGTAATCATTCCTAATAGAGCAATGCCGGTACCTATCCAAAAATTTCGGGAGGGCTTAGGTCTTAAAAATATAAATGTACCGATCCCAACCCATACCGGTGATAGGTTGGTCAACAAAGATGCTTGCGTTGCTGTTGAATTTTGAATTGCAATATTCCAAACGGCAACATCAGATCCAAAGCATATACCACATAAAAGGGCCAGAAAAAATGTATTTCCTTTCGGAATTTCCAATTGTTTCGTAAATATGGCATAGGGCAGTATTACGGCCAATGCAATGGCCATTCTATAGAATGCGGAAATAAGACCTGGTGTGTAATTTAATTTCACCAAAATTGGAAAAATGGAAATACAGATAATTCCAATAATTAGGGCAATCCGAGGTCTTGTGATCATTTTGAAAAAAGAACAAAAATAGCGAATAGTAAGATTTGTTAGTGGCTATAAAAGGAAATAAAAAATAGCTGCCCAATTTGATGTTCATTATATAAAAAAATAAAGAGGTGTGCCTTATAGGGAAAATTCCGTCCCATGCACTAGCTGATTCAATTAAGCCTTTAGATTATTAGGGATTATATACTTGTGTTGGAGGGAATGTAGGTGGACTTGTTTAGAACAATGGAGTAAACCCATCTGTGTTGCATCAAGATCGGCAGAGTTTTGCTCATCGGGTATAATGTTGATCCTTGATAAAGCAATGAGGCATATTTTACTTATTTTTGTGCTACTTCCATATTGTAAATTTCACGGCCCAATTGTGCTAAAAAGGGAATTCCAATAGCTTCATATTCGTACTTGTCATCATTGAAGATTCCATCCTTATTAACCAAAAGGGTGGCGCTTAGGATAAATTCAATATTGTTTTTACTATCGGTAATATAGGCGCAATCCGTAACGGTGCCATAAGCATTGCCAACTTTGTTATAAATTTTGAGATATTCGGGAATAGTGTCATTCGTATCCCCGTACATAAAAAACTTACCATAACCATCGTTATACTCCATTTCATCATAACCTAAATTTCTGGGTAGGTCGGACATAGCCTTTAAAAGAAACTTGTATTGGTCAGGACTTAGATTGAATTGCTGGTTTTTTGAGAACTGGTCGGGAAATATTATCCTTTTCATTACTTCATTCTGGGTACCGATCGGAAAATAATTTTTAAGGCTAAAATCGAATGGTTCGCTGGTCAAAGTGTTCTCTTCGTAGAAGCCAATTCCTTTTTTAATTCCAGATAATATTAAAGGCTTGGCAGGCATATTAGTACTTGGCTTCAGCATAGTTGTTGTGGTGTCATTTAGGTAGGCTACCAATGGCACTGTAGTTACTTCAAAAGCATTTTCTGTAGAAAGTCGGTGAGAGATTCTAACCGGTGAAATCCCCTTGTTCTTTAGCCTTTTATTTATACCGTCCTGACCTAAAAATTCGAACAATCGGTTGTTGGCTTCATTATCACTTACAGCAAAAATTTTAGAAATCTCATTGGCAAATGTAGTTTCCAAGGAGTCACCTTCTACGTAAAATTGGGTGTAAAGGTCCAGGGAATCCATTTCGTTCAATTTTTCCAGGGTCAGCAGTACCGTTAATATTTTAACGGTACTGGCGGGGTAAAAGTAGTTGCTATCATTGACCTGATAATTGTAATCGGTGAAAACAATACTGTCCTTTAGCCTTTGAATTTTAGTGTACCTTATTTGTAACTCATATTGTGCGACACTATCCATCACTCTTTTTATTTTGGAATTGGTGGAGGATAAGGCCAGCTTCAAAAAATCTGGCTGTTCAATATGGGGGCTGCATGAATAAAGTATAGAAATTAATAAAGCAAGGGAAAAAATATATCTTTTGCCCATAGGTTTGGTTTTGTTATTGCTTTTCGGAGTAAACTTCTCCGCGGTGTGGTTTTAGGGCATCCCGTACAGAGATCATTTCAGATTCGGTTACAACGAGGTATGCAATGGCGTGCATATCACTCAGCGTCAAATCTCCAGTGATGTTCAAGGTCAAATTTTGGGCCAAAATATATTCGTCAAGGTGTTTTTTATGATGCTGTGCCGTATTCTGGGCAGATTCACCCCTAAAATCCCAAATTAGTTTAATATGTCTTTCGTTCATTGAATAAAATTAACAATAAAAGGAATAACATATGCTCTAAGCAATAGTTTAAATGTAACTCGGGTTTATTAAAAAAAGAGAACTTGCATAATGCGGCTTAATTGCTAAATTTGCGGGATGGATTTTTGTAATTTAAAGTTGGTAAGTATCTCCAGATTATTGGTGAGTGCATTATTGCTCTGTACTTTTATATCTTGTGATTCTCTTTTTAAGAGGAAGGAAGATAAAATTCCTGTAGCTAGGGTAGGAGAGACTTATTTGTATAAAGAGGATTTGAAGGCCCTTCTTTTGGCAAATATGTCCAAAGCGGATAGTACCTCCTTGGTCAATAATTACATTAATAATTGGGCATATAAACAATTATTGCTGTCCAAGGCCAAAATAAACCTGCCACAGGATAAGCTGGAACATTATGAACAACTGGTTTCCAATTATAGAACAGATCTCTACACGGGGGCCTATAAGGAAGCATTGGTCTTAAAATCCCATGATACGGCTATTAGTAAGGCCCAGCTTACCGAATTTTATGAGCGTGAAAAAGAAAACTTCAAGTTGAAGGAGCGGATAATGCAATTGCGGTTCGTGGAATTGCCAATTCAATATTTGGATAAGGATTTGGTAGCTAAGAAATTAAAGGATTTTAAAGCGGAGGATAAGCGTTATTTGGATTCTATAAGTGTGCAATTCAGAAAGGTTAATTTTAACGATTCTATCTGGGTAAGTGTTTTTCGTGTAATGGAGGAAATTACTCCCTTAACCACTGAAAATCAGGATAAATACTTAAAAAATTCACAATTTTTTGAATTACAGGACTCTTTAGGGGTATATTTGGCGAAGGTAAACGATTTGTTGGAAATCAACGATATTGCTCCACTTTCATATATTGAACCCACTATAAGGCAACTACTTTTAAATAGAAGAAAGTTGGACTATATGAAGAAATTGGAAGTAGAGCTAATGGATGAAGCAATTAAAGAAAAAGAATTTGAAGTTTATGAAAAAGCTAATTAAATCAAGTTTTTCCCTATCTATTTTATTTTTGACCGGGATTATAAGTGCACAGGAATCTGAAACACTCCCAGATACCCAGGTGGAACCTCAAGAGGTTATTGTTGAGGAATCAATGATTACCAAAAATGATTCTGTGAACAATTTTGAAAGAATAAAATTGGATGGAATCGCAGCTGTAGTGGGCGATTATGTAATTCTGGAATCGGATATAGAGAAAACTTTGATAGATCTTAAAAGTCAAGGGGCCTCTACAGCGGATGTAACAAGATGTGGTCTTTTGGGCAAATTGATGGAGGATCGCTTGTATGCCCATCAAGCGGTTCAGGATAGTATTTTGGTTTCGGATGATGAGGTAAATTCACAAGGAGACCGACAGTTGCAGCAATTGGTGTCACAGATCGGTTCTATGGAAAAGGTATTGAATTATTATAAGAAGGATGATGAAGCCAGTTTTCGTGAAGATTTGTACAAGATAAACAAGCTTAGAATGCTTTCCGAAAAAATGCAAAACAAAATTGTTTCGGAAATAGAGATTACTCCTGAGGAGGTGAGACAATTCTTTAACAAGATTCCGGAAAGTGAAAGACCTGTATTTGGAGCAGAACTGGAGATTGCACAAATTGTAAAGGAACCCAAAGCTACGGATGAAGAGAAGCAAAAGGTAATAGATAAACTAAACGGCATTAAGGCCGATATTGAGGAAAATGACGCCAGTTTTAGCGTAAAGGCTATCTTGTATTCCCAAGATCCAGGGTCAAAATCCAAAGGAGGGTATTACAGTATGACCCGTGAAACTCCTTTTGTCAAGGAATTTAAAGATGTTGCTTTTAGTTTAAGGGAAGGTGAAATTTCCGACCCTTTTGAAACGCCTTTTGGTTATCATATCATTTTTGTTGAAAAGATCAGGGGTCAGGAACTGGATTTAAGACATATTCTTATTTCTCCAGAGATTTCCCAAAAGGAATTGGACAAAGCTAGAATGGAATTGGATAGTATTAGGCAAGGAGTGTTGGATGGTAAATTTACCTTTGCAGCTGCGGCGCTAAACTTTTCTGATGAAAAGGAAACCAAGTTTGATGGTGGTTTGTTAAGGAACCCACAGGATTATAGTTCACGCTTTGAACTTACCAAAATGGAGCCATCATTATACAACCAGGTCAGGGATATTAAGGATAATGAAATTTCCAAACCAGTTTTGGAAAACGATCCCAGAGGTGGTGGACCTAAGTATAAAATAATGAAAATTACCAACCGTTATGACGAGCATGTCGCCAGCTTTTCCAAGGATTACATAAAAATTCAGGAATTGGCACTTAGGGAAAAGCAATATAACGCCATTAAGAAATGGATGGACGATCATATTGAGGACACTTATGTAAGTGTTAATGCTGGTAATACGGACTGTGATTTTGCCAATAATTGGATAAAGGATTAATTGCATGTCAGATGTATCGGCAATTAAGGATCTGGTTGAAAAAAATAAAGCATTAAAACAGGAAATAGCCAAGATTATTATTGGTCAGGAGGAGGTAGTTGATCAGGTACTTCTTTCTATTTACACTGGGGGGCACTCCCTGCTGATCGGAGTACCCGGTTTGGCAAAGACCCTTATGGTAAATACGATTGCTACTGCCTTGGGTCTGGGCTTTAAAAGAATTCAGTTTACTCCTGATCTTATGCCCAGTGATATTTTAGGGAGCGAGGTATTGGATCAAAATAGAAACTTTAAGTTTATTAAGGGACCAATTTTTTCTAACATAATTTTAGCGGACGAAATTAACCGTACACCTCCCAAAACCCAGGCGGCACTTTTGGAAGCTATGCAGGAAAGGGCGGTTACCATAGCCGGAAATCAATATAAGTTAGACTTGCCATATTTTGTTTTGGCAACCCAAAATCCGATAGAACAGGAAGGAACATATCCATTACCAGAAGCGCAACTTGATCGCTTTATGTTCGCAATAGAACTAAAATACCCTTCCATTGATGAAGAAATTAGGGTAGTAAAGGAAACAACCGCCGACTTTCAGCCAGAAATTGTTCCCATGTTTACCCCTAAAGAAATATTGGATATTCAACATTTGGTACGTAGGGTACCAGTGCCGGATAACGTAGTGGAATACGCAGTGAAATTGGTGAATAGCACAAGGCCCAATCAAACGGGTGCCTCGGAATTTGTAAAACAATTTGTAGATTGGGGAGCTGGTCCCAGAGCTTCACAGAATTTAATTTTGGGAGCAAAAGCCCATGCCGCCGTGCACGGAAAATTTTCACCGGATATCGAGGACGTTAAAGCCGTGTCCATGGGAATCTTAAGACATCGTATTATAAAAAATTATAAGGCGGAGGCCGAGGGAATTTCCGAAGAGGATATCATCCAAAAGCTTTTATAGCCATGCCCATCTGGCAAAAACCTTACTTTTCAGAGGTATAAAAAATTGTATTTTATTGCATTTCCATTCCAATTAGCGCATTCTTTTTTACAATTACGTAAATTTGGCGTATCCTTGGGGGATTCTTGGTATAAAAGTTTTATAAACGTAAGGTATTTTCTTAATTTTGAGGAATAACTTAAACTAAAATTTGTAGATAATGGCATTCGATATTGATATGATTAAAAAGGTGTATGCTAACATGTCTGAGCGTGTGGATAAGGCACGTGAAGTTGTGGGCAAACCCTTGACCCTTTCAGAGAAAATTTTGTATTCCCACCTTTGGGATGGGAGTCCTAACAAGGCTTTTATAAGAGGTAAGGACTATGTTGATTTTGCACCAGATCGAATCGCCTGTCAAGATGCTACTGCGCAAATGGCGTTGTTGCAGTTTATGCAAGCTGGTAAGCCTAAAGTGGCTGTACCTACCACTGTTCATTGTGATCACCTTATTCAGGCAAAAAGTGGGGCCGTTGCAGATTTAAAAGTAGCCAACACCTCGAGTGCTGAAGTATTCAATTTTTTGGAATCGGTATCCAATAAGTATGGAATAGGCTTTTGGAAGCCGGGAGCAGGTATTATACACCAGGTAGTACTTGAAAATTATGCATTTCCAGGAGGAATGATGATAGGTACAGACTCCCATACGGTAAACGCGGGTGGTCTTGGAATGGTTGCTATTGGTGTTGGTGGTGCCGATGCGGTTGATGTTATGGCCGGAATGGCTTGGGAACTAAAGTTTCCAAAATTGATAGGTGTAAAATTAACAGGTAATATTTCTGGTTGGACATCAGCCAAGGATGTTATCCTAAAAGTAGCCGGTATCCTAACCGTAAAAGGAGGTACGGGAGCTATTATAGAATATTTTGGTGAAGGAGCTTTGAATCTGTCCTGTACAGGTAAAGGTACCATATGTAACATGGGTGCGGAAGTAGGTGCTACTACCTCTACCTTTGGATACGATGCCTCTATGGAAAGGTATCTGAGGGCTACGGACAGAAATGATGTTGCTGATGCGGCAAACGCGGTTAAGGATTACTTAACGGCAGACCCAGAGGTTTATGCCTATCCTGAGAAATATTTTGATGAAATTATTGAAATAGATTTGAACACGCTTAGACCACATCTAAATGGACCATTTACTCCAGATTTAGCTACACCTGTAGGGCAATTGGGAGAAAAGGCAAAAGCCAACGGATGGCCACTTAAAGTAGATTGGGGACTAATAGGGTCATGTACCAACTCTTCTTATGAGGATTTGACCAGGGCTGCTTCCATAGCGCAACAAGCTGTTGATAAAAAGATAATAGCAAAATCCGATTTTGGAATTAACCCAGGATCTGAGCAAATTAGATTTACAGCCGAACGTGACGGTTTATTGCAGATATTCGAAAATTTAGGGGCAACCGTTTTTACAAACGCTTGCGGACCATGTATAGGCCAATGGGATCGAAGTGATCTTAAAGGTGACGAAAAGAATACCATAGTCCATTCCTTTAACCGTAATTTTTCCAAAAGGGCGGATGGAAATCCAAACACACATGCTTTTGTAGGTTCTCCAGAAATGGTGGCTGCCATAGCAATTTCGGGTAGATTGGATTTTGATCCAATGAACGATACTTTGATCAATGAAGATGGGCAAGAAGTGAAGTTTGATGAGCCAATGGGAATTGAATTGCCTCCAAAAGGTTTTGAAGTGGAAGATGCAGGTTATTTGGCGCCTATGGAAGATGGTTCCGGAGTTGTGGTAAAGGTAGATCCCAAATCGGAGCGTTTGCAATTGCTAGAACCTTTTACTCCTATTAAACCTGAAAGTTTACAAGGGGCTAAATTATTGATCAAGGCCTTCGGAAAATGTACAACAGATCATATTTCCATGGCAGGTCCTTGGTTGCGTTTTAGAGGGCATTTGGATAATATAGCGAACAATACCCTAATTGGGGCAGTAAACGCCTTTAATAAGAAAACTAATTTTGTAAAGAATCAGCTCACTGGTGAATATGGAGGTGTACCGGATGCGCAAAGGGCATACAAAGCCGCTGGAGTAAAAACGGTAGTTGTGGGAGATCATAACTATGGAGAGGGATCCTCACGTGAACATGCTGCTATGCAGCCTAGACATCTGGGAGTTGCTGTGGTAATTGTTAAGTCTTTTGCAAGGATTCATGAAACCAACCTGAAGAAACAAGGTATGCTGGGGCTGACATTTGCGAATGAAAGTGATTATGATCTAATACAGGAAGATGATACCTTCAACTTTGTGGATATAAAGGATTTTGCCCCAGAAAAGCAAATTACCTTGGAATTAGTGCATAAAGATGGGAGTAAGGACACTATTAAGCTGAATCATACTTACAATCAATCACAGATAGAATGGTATAATGAAGGCTCTGCTCTTAACGTTATAAAAAGAGAGAACGCGGCTTAAATTAATACAGTAAATACTTTATAAAAACTCCTGATATTCATCAGGAGTTTTTTAGTTTTGACAAAAGGATAAATTAAATGAAAATTCGCAAAAAAACAGTTTTGAACATTGCCGTTATGGCTTTAATTTTATCTTTTTTTGTAACGCCTTTGGGCGATTATAGTAAGGTCTTATTAAATAAATGGTTTTCTTTTTCGCCCGAGGTAACCAATGAAATCAACAGGGGACAGATTACTAATTACAATTGGAAGTTAAAAGATGCCAATTGGAACTTTTTCAATTTTAATAAATCCAAGGGACGTGTGGTATTTATTAATTTTTGGAGGTCTTGGAATATTCCTAGTAAGGCTGAAGTGGAAAGTATTCAGAAATTATATGATCAATATAAGGGCAAGATAGATTTTTATATCATCACCAATGAAGAGAGGGAGCCCGTAGAGAAATTTATGGAAGATCATGGCTTTACTTTCCCTGTTACCTATTCCATAGTAGGGGATCCCATGCCTGTAGACGGTTCCAAACCACCACGGTCCTATTTATTGGACAAGGATGGTAGGATTGTTATAAGCAAGGAGGGAGTGGCCGATTGGGATAATGAAAAAATATATATTCTTATTGAATCCCTACTGAAATAAAGCAAATACTCTAATCCTGTTAGTGTAGGTGCTTTTCTTTACCACGGAAGGCTTAATTGGCATACCGGATAACAGCAATAATTAGTAGATAATGTTCCATTTTATTAAAAAGCCATCCAAAAATCAACTCCTCAATATGGTGTTGATTTTATTCTTGGCGCTCTATTTGTTCACACCCTTGGGTTTTTATGTAAAAGTGTACGTTAACCGTATCTTGGCCTATAACCCTACACCAGTGGAGGAACGTGAACAACAATTTTTATCAAGTTATCATTGGGAGTTAAAGGACTCTGAAAATAATAATTTTAATTTTGAGGAGGCAAAGGGTCAAGTGGTTTTGCTTAACTTCTGGGCTACTTGGTGTCCGCCGTGTATAGCGGAAATGCCCGGTTTGCAAGAATTATATGATGATTATGGGGACAAGGTAACCTTCTTGTTTGTGGCTCAAGATCAGGAGAAAAGGGTTCAAAAGTTTATTCTAAAAAAAGAATATACTTTGCCCGTTTATTATGAGAAGTCTACAACGCCAAAGCAACTATTCTCTAAAAGTATACCATCAACTTACCTCATAGGAAAGGACGGTAAAATAGTTGTGGCAAAGACTGGGGCAGCGGACTGGAATAGTAGTACAACTAGAGCCCTCATAGACGGCTTGTTGAAGGATTAGTATTTAGATCTCCTAATGAAAATTTTCTTTATTTTTAAAATACTTGAAAGGCACGAATAGCATTCCAAAGCATTCCCCGTCCTCTTTTCCTAAATGTTTGTGATGCATCTTATGTGCCCTTCTAACACCTTTGGCGTACCAGTTGTTCGCATTTCTAAGTATTTTGAACCTTTGGTGTATAAATATATCGTGAACCAGAAAATAGGCGGCCCCATAGGCCAATATGCCAAATCCTAATGGCCAACCATACCAGAAGTCGGTTTGGGAACCCAACCAAAAAAAAGTAATACTTACTGCAGCATAGAAAAGGAAAAAGGCATCGTTTCTTTCAAACCAAGAATCGTGGTCCTTTTTATGGTGGTCCTTATGTAGGGACCATAAGAAACCGTGCATAATGTATTTATGGGTAAACCAGGCCATGAATTCCATAAAGGAAAATGTAGCAAAGAAAATTAAAATCCAAATCATCATTTTCATCCTAAACCAGCTTTAATTTATAATTAATATACGATTTTACCAACAAACCAAATTTTTGTGGATTGGAAACTCGGATTCGGGCACTCTTGATCTTTGTAGAAGGGGTTAGTTGTAGTTTTTTCAATAATTTATTATAATATCTATAGGCGGTATAAACTCCAAACTTGGCTTCATTGGGCAGGTTTATTATTCCCGAATACCCCAATTTAAAATCGGCCTTTATTTCATTTACAATTTTGTTTTTGGCTTCCTCGGTCAGATCGTTCATATTGGTGTGTGGAAAATAAGATCTATTCAAATCTTCAAAATCTGTTTTTAGATCTCTTAAAAAATTCACTTTCTGAAAAGCCGATCCCAAGGCCATTGCGGAGGGTTTTAGTTTGTCATAGGCCTCCTTGTCTCCCTTGATAAAGACCGTCAAACACATTAATCCAACAACATCGGCGGAGCCGTAAATATATTGTTGATACTGGCTCTCGGTAAGACGAACGGTTTTTTCCAAATCCATCCGCATACTCTTCATAAATGAGGTTACTAGATGTAGTGGAATGTCATATTTATGGAAAGTTTGTTGAAACGAATTTAGAATGGGGTTAAGGCTTATTTTTTTATCCAAGGCATCCTTCAAATCCGTCTCAAATTTATCCAATAAATACAATTTATCGTAGTCGTGAAAACTGTCCACAATTTCATCCGCAAACCGTACAAAGCCATAAATGTTATAGATGTCACCTCTTATGGAAGGAGCCAGCATTTTTGTGGCCAAGGAAAAGGAGGTGCTGTAACGTTCGGTGACGAGCTTACTGCATTCCAGGGAAACGGTATCAAAAATTGACTTCATTGGTGAAATTTTTGATGTTTAACAATGAGTTCCGATACTAATTTCCCAGAAATTAGGGCAGGGGGCACACCGGGACCTGGTACTGTAAGCTGACCCGTGAAAAAAAGATTTTTTACTTTTTTACTATGTAATTTGGGTCTGAGAAAGGCTGTTTGCAAAAGTGTATTGGCCATGCCATAGGCATTCCCTTTATAGGAATTGTATTGTTCTATAAAGTCATTGACACAAAAGTCCTCTTTAAAAAGGATATTATTTTCAACTTTCTGGTCAGTTAGTTTCTGAAACCGGTCTATTATAATGTCGAAGTATTTATTTCGTAATGGTTGGGTGTCCTTTAAATCAGGGGCAATAGGAATTAAAAAAAATCCTGTTTCACAACCTTCAGGTGCCATGCTATAATCTGTAATCGACGGAAAATTGGCATAGAAGAGCGGGGCTTCTGGCCATTTGGGGTCATCATATATTTCAATGGCGTGCTGTTCAAAGTTGGTGTCAAAAAATAGATTATGGTGCGAAACGTTTTGTAGTTTTTTATCAAACCCCACATAAAATAAAAGGGATGATGGTGCGAAGGTTTTTTTGTTCCAATAGGCTTCGGAGTATTGGCGATATTGGGGATCAAGCAAGGTTTCTGAATGATGATAATCGGCACCGCTCAGCACAACGTCAGCCATTACGGAGATACCGTCTATACTAATTCCGGTGGCTTTACCCTTGGTTACTTCAATTTTTGTTACGGCTTGATCGGTGTAAATTTTGACTCCCAATTCCAATGCCAAAAGTTCCATGGCCCTAATTACTTGATACATGCCCCCTTTGGGATGCCAAGTGCCCAGTCCAAAATCCGCAAAATTCATAAAACTATAGAAAGAGGGGGTATTGTTAGGTTTGGCACCTAAGAACAATACGGGAAATTCCAGCGTGGATATCAGTTTTGGGTTTTTGAATCTTTTGCGTACATCGTGACTTATGGATTTAAAGAATTGATCCAATCTAAGTACGGTATCCCTACTTACCAATTCCAAAGGGGAAAGTCCAGGGCGTAGTACTATTTTATGTATGGCGATTTCATAATTGTCCTGTGCTTTTTTGATGAACTTACGTAGAGGTTTGGCACTCCCTTTTTCTATTCGTTCAAATTCATCACAGATTTTGTCCATACTATCGCCAATGGTAATAATATCGTCCGAAAAGAAAATTTTATAGGCAGGGTCCAACTTGTCCAGTTGATAGAAGTCCGATGTCTTTTTTCCGAAGTCATTAAAAAAGCTATCGAATATATCTGGCATCCAATACCAGCTAGGGCCCATATCAAATGTAAACCCATCTCGGACGAACTGCCTTGCCCTGCCGCCAACGGTTTTATTTTTTTCATAAATGGATACCTCAAAACCCTGCTTTGCCAAATAGCAGGAAGCTGAAAGTGATGAAAATCCTGATCCGATTATGATAACTTTTTCAGCCATAGGTTGTTCTGTAAATAAAATGATATGATTCTTGGAATGCCTTGTCGATAATGAAAATAAGGTATATAGTTGGCAAGTCCAAAGGTTTGATAAAATAAAAAAACCGTTGACTTCTTATTAAAAGTCAACGGTTTTGGTGCCCACGACTAAATCCAATTTTTACACTAAATATAGTATTAATGTGTAGTACAATATAGTTTTGTTTGTATTATAGCTACAATACTATAAACTAGTACAAATTGATATATGAATCGGTCGGGCAGAGGTCGGGCAAAATTAGACCTAAAATTGTACATAAAAGTTTTTAAAATATAAACGGTATCGATATACATTTTGGAACGAACTAAATGTAGTTTCGCACTTGGAACGTCGTGCATTTTAAAAATTCAAGATAAGTACTTCGTAGTTGCTAGAGCGTTCTTTTTTTGATTTTGATTTTTTTTGTGGCATAATACAAAAGTAAATAATATTATCCTATTAGTGCCATCCCTTTAGGCATCCATAGAGGCTGTTGTTCCCAATTCTTAGGAAAATCCATACTTTTAATATAATCTATATTTGGGTATTTTTCAAAAAGTTCAACTATTTTTTCTTTAAAACTATTATTGGGGTTAACCCTATCAAGCAGATACTTAATAATAGATAAATACATGTATGATTTGTTTCTAGAAACCCCATTTTGCTCAATCCATTTATACGACAGTTCTTTGTTTGATTTAAGAACTTTAATAGCTAACTCTCGATTCCAAAATCTTGAATGATGTGCACATATATTACGGCAATATGTTATGGCTATCAACCAATTCTCTAAAAGCTGATAAGGAATACCAAATTCGTTGGAAATTTTAGATTTTATAGACGTATCCTTAAGATTAGAAAATGTTTTCGAAAGGTGAGCAAAGGTCACTATTTCCATTACCATCCAACTTGGCATGTCATTGTTTGCATACTTTCTTTTAAATTGTATTACAAAGTCTTCTGAGCTATCATTTTTTGATTTATCAATACTGACTTTTCCATTTTCTTGAACAGACAAGTCTTTAAATAATTTGTCGTGCCTATACCAAAATGCGTCATATCGCAAAGATAGATAATAAGTGATTTTTGATCTAAGAGCAACTTCAATTTTTTCAATGTTCCCCAGTAATAAAATTCGCAACTCTCTATCAAAACAATACATTTTAAAAGAGCTTTCAAAATAGCTGTCCGGTTTGAACTTATGCTGGTCTTTTGGAATATCCAATTGGGGATATAAGTATCCTGATAGCCTAAAATAACCTATCTTATCAATTAAATGAAGTGCTTTGCAATAATCATCAACCTTTAAACCCCTAGAAATGAGTAGTTGAAGTTGCTTTTTATGAGTGGTTGGCGGTTTCCTGTATAAGTCCAAAATAAAATAATGGCTAGGTCTAAAAATAGAACACCACCCCTAATACGCATCACAATGATAGGCGGGAGTGGTATGTTGCCTCAAAGATATATAATTATATCTTATTAAAAACCCAATACCTATACGTATTATCTATAGTTCCGTATAGTCTAATAGAGCATCCTTATGAACAAGGATGCTCTATACTTAACTACTGGTTAGCATCTTATAAGGCAACACGCTTTCACTCCCTTCTAAGAACTGCTCAAAACGCTCATTGGAAGTTAAACTACGGTTGTTCCATCTTGCAGCATAGTCATCCAAGTAACGACTAACATGCTTATCACTACATTTCCGGCCTCTTGTGGTCTTGTGCGGCTTAAGTCTTCCGTAATGTGGACATGCGGAAGAATCTCCCCACCTAATATCTTGATAATATTCTATACCAGTTGATTCTTCTTTGAAAAGGTCTAAAAGCTATGGAAGTGACTTGAATTGCTTGGCTGATATATTTTGATATACAAATACAGTTATTGTCCCTTTATTTACCTAATTTAAAAGATAATTATTTGTAGTTTTCTTTCAAATCAACATATATGGAGCCAATCACATTAACTAAAAGTAGAGACATATCCGCATACTACCGTGGGTCTATGATACAATGGGCAATAGACGTAGAATTGAGAATTGATATTGTGATAGGTAGATTTTTATCTTCCAATAAACAGGAACGTGTGTTGGACACAATAGAAATATTTGATTCAGCTGAATCTATTGGTTTTTATGCAAAGAATATGGCTATTCAGTACATAATAAAGAAACATTATCCACAATTTCTAAAGGACAATAAAGGTTTTTTGGAGGACATAGATTACCTAATAAAAACACGAAACATAGTAGCTCACAAAAGACCCGATATTAGTTTAAATGATTATTCTGTTTTAGGTTGGGCTAAAACAAGTAAAAATAGCGTAGGAAAAAATTCATATTATATAAATAAAGAGACGTGTGCTAAATACAATAATTTAGCTGCCGATACCTACGCAAAGATAATTGAACTAGAAGGTTTAGTAGCTCCACAAAATAAAGATGGGTAAGCAGCCCTAATTGTGGATCCCCCATTTAAAAAAGTTGCAGCCTATCCTACGTGAGTTAGATATTCCTTTGTCTAACATTAGAATATTTTATTTTTTAGTGTTTGTCCCATAATGTATATAGATGCCGTCTTTAATATAGAGAAACCTAAGGAGCTTAATCTTGAAACTGAATGGCTTTAGTATAGTATAACTTTAGTATAGTTTATATAGTATAACTTTAATATAATTTAAAGAACAAATAGGTTTAAACCGAATCCACATTGGATTCAAGAATATTCGTGATAAATTACTGGTAATTAGTTTATTGTACCTTGTGTTTAATGTAGAGTAATACAATTTGTCCGACCATTGCCCTGCAAAGGTATAATAAGGACTAAAATTATGTTATTACGTAAACACCTGTAAATCAGTTATTTAACTCACAAAACGGTCGGGCAGAGGTCGGGCAAATAAAAAGCTAAGTAGTTGACAATCAACTACTTAGCTTTAAAAATCGTGCCCACGACTAGATTCGAACTAGCACGTCCTTGCGAACACCACCCCCTCAAGGTGGCGTGTCTACCAATTTCACCACGTGGGCATAAAAAGTCTAGCTAAAAGACTTTAAAATAATTTCTAAATTTAGGTATTTC
>TARA_R110000868_G_scaffold12110_7_pt1 | contig 21894 bp, 25 predicted proteins | sample TARA_R110000868 | Tara Oceans TARA_R110000868 (sample SAMEA4397489) | marine metagenome | biome: Polar Biome; feature: [SRF] surface water layer (ENVO:00010504); material: water (ENVO:00002006), including particulate matter (ENVO:01000060) such as... | depth 5 m | reverse complement strand
GGATGCTTTCTTTCGCTCCGTCATCACGCGCTATGAAGGCACGCGGCTGGGGCGGCAGGAACTGGACGCGGAACTGATCGAGGACAACCCCGATGCGCTGTGGTCGCGCGCAACGATTGACGCAACGCGCGTGCGCACCGCACCGGAGCTTGTGCGCATTGTCGTGGCGGTGGACCCGCCCGCAACGAGCGGACCCAACGCGGATGAATGCGGCATCGTGGTCGCGGGCATCGACGCAGGCGGTCGCGGCTACGTGCTGGACGACCGCTCGATGGGTGGCCTGACGCCGCTCACTTGGGCGAGCCGCGCGGCTAAAGCCTATCGCGACTATAACGCCGACCGCATTGTCGCCGAAAGCAATCAGGGCGGCGAAATGGTGTCCACAATTATGCGCCAGGTGATGCCGAACGCGGCGCTGAAACTGGTGCGGGCAACACGCGGCAAATGGCTGCGCGCCGAGCCCGTGGCGGCTTTATATGAGCGCGGGCAAGTGTCCCATGTCGGTGCGCTGGCGCGATTGGAAGACCAGATGTGTGACTTCGTGCCCGGCGCCGCGAAAAGCCCGGACCGGCTTGATGCGCTTGTCTGGGCGCTGACGGATTTGATGTTGGGGAAAGAGACAGGCGCGCCGAAGTTGCGACGGTTGTGAGAAAAGACCCTCACCCAACCCTCTCCCAGAGGGAGAGGGCTATTCATAAATGATCTCTTCCCCCTCTCCCGTTGGGAGAGGGTCGGGGTGAGGGTCTTTGTTTAAGGAAATGAATATGTCAACTAACAATGCGTCGGTAGCTTGGAAGCGCCTTCTGGGCTTTCGTTCTCCCTCCGCGTCTCAACAAAAAATGAGCCGCACCGGCGCGCTCATCGCGCTGCATAGCCAAGGCCGCGCGCAATGGACGCCGCGCGATTATGCGCAGCTGGCGCGCGAAAGTTTCGAGCGCAATGCGGTGGCCTATCGCTGCGTGCGCATGATCGCCGAAGCTGCCGCCAGCCTGCCGTGGTTGCTCTATGACGGCGCACGCGAGCTGACCGAACATCCGTTGCTCTCGCTGCTCGAACAACCCAACCCGCATGAGAGCGGCGCGGACCTGTTTGAAGCCTGGTACGGCTATCTCGAAGTCGCGGGCAATGCCTATCTGGAAGTCGTGGAACTCGACGGGCAACCGCGCGAGCTATATGCACTGCGTCCCGACCGTATGAAAGTCGTGCCGGGCCGCGCGGGCTGGCCAGAGGCCTATGAATATGCGGTCGATGGGCGCGTGACGAGCTTCCGCTATGATCCGGCACGCGGCGAACGCCCGATTATGCATCTGAAAATGTTTCACCCGACGGACGATCACTACGGCATGAGCCCGCTGGAGGCCGCCGCCTTTGCGGTCGACATCCACAATGCGGCGGGCGCTTGGAACAAGTCGCTCTTGGACAATGCCGCGCGGCCTTCCGGCGCGCTGGTCTATAAGGGCGCGGACGGCAATGCCAATCTGACCGAGGATCAGTTTCAACGATTGAAGGCGGAACTGGCCGACAACTATCAAGGCGCGGCCAACGCGGGCCGACCGCTGCTGCTGGAAGGCGGGCTCGACTGGACCGCGATGGGCCTGACGCCGAAAGACATGGATTTCATCGAAGCCAAACGCGCCGCCGCCCGCGACATCGCACTCGCCTTCGGCGTACCACCCATGCTGCTCGGCATTCCCGGCGATAACACGTTCGCCAATTACGCCGAAGCAAATCGCAACTTCTGGCGACAGACGGTGCTGCCGCTGGCGAGCCGCACGGCGAGGGGCCTGACGCGTTGGCTTGGAGATCGCTATGGCGAAGACCATCTGCGGCTAGGGTTTGACCTCGACGGCGTGGACGCGCTGGCGGCGGAACGCGAGGCACTGTGGGCAAGGGTCGGACGTGCGGATTTTCTCACAGACGATGAGAAGCGGGCAGCGGTGGGGTATGGCAATCACTCGAATGCCTAACCTCCCCCTTGAGGGGAGGTCAAAAATTCCACTTAGAATTTTTGGGTGGGGGTTCCGAAATCTCGTCAGACTCAGCGGGTGAATGGCGCACTGTCCCCCCACCCAAAAAATCTAAAGAAGATTTTTTGACCTCCCCACGAGAGGGAGGTGAAGTGAAGAGGCACCTACATGAAACTCGGTGAACAATCCGGCTGGCGTATCGACCGGCATGTGCCCGTCGCCCTTGTGCTGACCATCATCCTGCAAACCGGCGCGGCGTTGATGTGGTCCGGCGCGGCGGCTGAAAGGCTCTCGGCGCTGGAGTTGCGTTCGGCGCGGACCGATGAAGTGGTCGAGCGCACAGCGCGGCTGGAAGAACAGACGAAGGCTATGCGAGCGTCATTGACGCGGATTGAGGAGAAACTTGATCGCGCGATTGCGCGGTAGACGAATGAAATCCAGTACCGGTATGATCGGGAAGAACGCCGGAGTGAATTGCCGGACGCGGAACTGGGCTGGTTTGTTGAAACTTTGCCAAATGGTCATGTGCATGCCGTGGTTGATACAGTGAAAGACGGCCCTATGGACAATACGGCGGAATTTACGGTGCCACCCAATCACTATTTTGTTTTGGGAGACAATCGCGATAACGCGATCGATAGTCGTTCTAGCGCCGTTGGTTATGTCCCGCAGGATAAGATTGTTGGGCGCGCCGTTTACTTTTACTGGAACGGTGCTGATGGATGGTTTGATTTCAGGCTGGTGGATTGAGAAAATGCGTGCAGCTTGGCTTTCTGCAATTGGCTTAGCGGCTCTGCTTTTTGCGGTGAACGCCGCTGACGCGTGTGCCTGCATTCATGAGCCGGGCTTGGCATGCGCAAGCGTGAGCGCAAATGACAAAGACCCTGCAGTTCGGCGCAAGTTTGAGGTGATGTTTCGTGACGGGTATGTCATGGCAACGACATGTAGCGATAAGTACGGTCCTTCGCGTTATTTGTTCACGACAAAAATAGGCAAGGGCGCAGATGGCATTTGTCGTTATCGACAGGAAGAATATTCTTTGATTGCTAGCGACGGAAAATATTTATGGTACGAGTGGCTGGAGAATGGAACGACTGCTTCGCGGGTGACAGGAAGTTTCTCGGCACGACCAAATGGCGAGTGTCCGGAAGTTGGTGATCCGCTCTACAAAAGAGAATCCTAGAAAATGCCTGATGGTGAGGCCTTTCACGTAGCCGGCCAGACGTTTGTTCGCGCACTCTGGGCGACTGCATTTTTTGCGATTGTATTTCCAATTGTCGCAATGGCCGCGACGCTTGCGCCAGACAACTCGCCACCGGATTGCCATGTCTATTATTCCGACAACAAGTACGTTGGTGTGCAGAAAGTGTTCGGACGGTTTTTCCGCGATGGATATGAGTTCGGAAAGATTTGCGGGGCTGTTAGAGGGGAAACTTCTTATTTTGTCGGACATTTACCGGTAAAAAATTCGACAAGCGTTTGCCGTTACACACAGGTCGAGTTAATGCGCGACCATCGTGGCAGATGGATAAGAATCTATGATGAGTTGATGCAAGACAAGACTGGCAAATGGTTCAGATTTCATCAATGGCATGAGTATGATGATGAGTATGCCTGGTATGGAAAAACAGAATGTCCGCCCGTCAATTTAGATAGGTACGCGGGCGCATATCTCAGAGCGGATGGAGTGTCGGACGAGTATGTCGGTGTGCTCTGGAAATTCTGGGACAGGCTAAAATCGAAAGGTTTGAATGCGCAAGAAACATTTTCGAAAGTGCCAATCGACTATTGGACGCGTGCATTTTTGGATGACGCAGCAGCTGGCTTAACGGAAGGTAATTTCAAGCTCGAAGCGCTACATGCCAGTTACGATTGTGATGGAGTCGTTGATTGGCGCAACGAGAAAAAAATCCGCGTGTACGGGATGTCAATTGTCAACGAATGGGAAGGTTGGACTATTTGTGGGAAAATTGTCGATCAAACTTTTTCACCGAATGTAATCGGAGCGATACTGTACTAACCTCAGATTTTTTGACCTCGGAAGATAGAGTGGCCCCACGCATGTAACAAGTAAGACGGTCACCGGGATTAAATTCTGAGACGGCGCAGAGTTTGAATTGAATAAGTGAAGCACCCCACGGGGTGCTTTTTTTATGGGAGGACGCGTGAGCGACGAGGTTGACGATATTGAGCGCAAGGCGATGCGGTTTGATTTCAAGAGTGTCGGCGGTGACGGCACGTTTGAAGGCTATGCATCGTTGTTTGGTGCAGAGGATCTGGGGCGGGACATGGTCATGCCCGGCGCGTTTCGCCAGTCGCTGCGGCGGCGCGGGCATCGCGGCGTCAAGCTGCTTTATCAGCATGACCCGAACGAGCCTATCGGTATCTGGACAAAAATCACCGAGGACGCGCGCGGGCTTTTTGTGCAGGGGCGGCTTCTCGATGATGTCGCCCGCTCGCGTGAAGTGCTGAGCCTGATGCGCGCAGGCGCGATTGACGGGCTCTCCATCGGTTATCACGTGGTGAAAGCCGATGCCGACAAGAAAACCGGCCTCAGACGTTTGTGGCAGGTCGATCTGTGGGAAATCTCGGTTGTGACTTTTCCCATGCTGCCCCAGGCGCGCATCAGCGCCGTCAAAAACGAAAAAGAAGCGCGCATTAGCGCGGTTAAAAACTCGGCCAAATCGACGGCAAGTGTGGCGCGGGCATTCCGCCTCGCTGCGCGCATTTTCAAACCCTGAAAACTAAAGGAGCACTTATGAGTGCCATAGATAAAGGCGTCCCGCGCATCGGGGCGTCGCTGAAGAACCATGCTCTTGAGACAAAGAGCGCATCGGACAATCTCGAAACGAAAAGCGGTCCCGCCGCCCATGAGGTGCGCGACGCGCTGGACGAATTCCTCGGCGCGTTCGAGGACTTCAAAGACGCCAACGACGAACGCCTCGGCCAGATCGAGCGCAAACTGAGCGCCGATGTGGTGACGGACGAAAAGGTGGACCGCATCAACCGCGCGCTCGACCGCCAGAAAAAGACGGTGGACGAGCTGGCGCTCTCTTTCGCCCGCCCCGAAATCGGCGGCAGCGACACGCGGCAGCGGCTCGACCCCGCCAAGCGCGAACACAAGCGCGCCTTCGACACTTATGTGCGCAAAGGCGAGACACATGAGTTGCGAAGCCTTGAGGCAAAGGCGCTGGCCGCACAGTCCGATCCCGACGGCGGCTATCTCGTGCCTGCCGAAACGGAACGCATGATCGACCGCGTGGTGTCGGAAGCCTCGCCCATCCGCGCCATTGCCGGCGTCCGCCAGATCGGCGCGGCAAGCTACAAGAAACCCTTTGCCACATCGGGCTTTGCCAGCGGCTGGGTCGGCGAGACAGAGGGTCGCGTGCAGACGGACGGTGCGCAGCTGTCGGAAATTGAATTTCCGGCGATGGAGCTTTATGCGATGCCCGCTGCCACATCGACGCTGCTCGACGACAGCGCCGTCAACATCGACCAGTGGCTCGCTGAAGAAGTGCAGACGGCTTTTGCCGAACAGGAAAGCGCGGCCTTTGTCACCGGCGACGGCATCCGCCGTCCGCGCGGGTTTCTGTCATACGACAAAGTGGCCGACGCCAGCTGGAGCCATGGCAAGCTCGGCTATATCGCCACCGGCAATGCAGGCGCTTTCCCCGCGTCGAACCCGTCCGACATTCTGATCGATCTCATCTATGCGGTGAAGGCGGGCTATCGCGCCAACGCCCGCTTTGTGATGAACCGTTCGACACAATCGGCGATCCGCAAGTTCAAGGACATTGACGGCAATTATCTCTGGCAGCCGGGCATCGCCGCCGGTGCACCGCCGACGCTGCTCAATTACCCGATCACGGAATCGGAAGACATGCCGTCGATGACGACGGATGCGACGGCGCTCGCTTTTGGTGATTTCAAACGCGGCTATCTGATTGTGGATCGCCTCGGCGTGCGCGTGCTGCGTGACCCCTATAGCTCCAAACCCTATGTGCTTTTCTATACGACAAAGCGCGTGGGCGGCGGTGTGCAGAATTTCGAAGCGTTGAAGCTTCTGAAATTCGGAACGGCTTGAGGAGGGCCGCCCCATGAAAGACCTGCATCACAATATCAAAACCGTGCAGACGCTCGACCCCGCAATCACCACGGCCACGCGCGTTGGCGCGCCTGTGGATCGGCGCGGCTTCGAGGCTGTCGAGCACATCGCCATGTTCGGCGCGAGCGGCGACACGCTGTCGGGCTCGGTCAAAACCGATGTGAAGCTCGAAGCCTCTGAAGACGGCACCAATTGGTCGCCGGTATCAGACGCCGGTGAGGTCAACGGCGGACCGGTGTCGGAAGCAGGCGTCTTCGCCACCGTCGATAGTACCTCTGTCGATCAGAAAGAGTACCGCATCGGCTATGTCGGCAATGCGCGCTACAGCCGCATTTCGCTGGTGCTGACCGGCACGCACGAGAACGGCACACCGACTTCGGCCATCGCCATTCTTGGCGCTGCGCATGTGAAGCCTGCCGTCTGACGACGGGCGCTTTGCGGACCGCCCCGGCCCTTTGCCCCTGAGGGCCGGGGCGGTTTTCCCTTTTTTCAATGAGGATGATTGTCGCCATGACATTGATGCTGATGAGCGGCCCGGCGAGCGAACCCGTGACGCTGGAAGAAGCGCGCGCGCATTTGCGCCTCGATACAGAGGATGAAGACACGTTGCTTGGTGTGTTTCTGACGGCGGCGCGCGTGGCGCTCGAAGCGCAGACGCGGCGTGCTTTTGTCACGCAAAGCTGGCGGTTGATCCTTGATGCCTGGCCCACCGAGGTCGTGACACTGCCGATGGCACCAGTGAGTGCCGTGACAGCCGTGACGATGAATGATGCAGGTGCGCCGCGCGTGGTCGCTGCTTCGCTCTACGACACAGCGCTTGACGGCGACACCCCGCGCATCGTCACCACCGGCGTTTGGCCGACCCCGTCGCGCCGTGTCGGCGGCATCCATATTGATTTCACGGCGGGCTATGGCGCGGCGGTAGATGTGCCGGCACCTTTGCGCCAAGCGATCCTGCTGCTTGCCGCCCATTGGTTTGAAAACCGCGAGCCGGTGAGCATCGGCGACAAAGCGGGTGAATTGCCGCTGAGCGTCTCGGCCCTCATCGCGCCCTACCGGTTGGTGCATCTGTGAGCGCGGCGGGCCAGTTGCGCGAGCGCGTGACGATTGAAAGGCCGATGCGGGTGAGTGATGGCACCGGCGGCGAGAGCGTGAGCTGGGCCGAGCTGGGAGAGGTTTGGGCACAAGTTGTCTCACTCACCGGATCCGAAGTGACGCAAGCCGAGCGCGACGAAGCACGCGGGCGTTTCACAGTGACCATCCGCCACCGCGAAGATGTGAGTGCCGCCATGCGGCTCGTCTGGCGAGGCAAAGTTTTGAACATTCGCAGCCTGCGCGATCCTGACGGCCGCCGCCGCTGGCTTGCGGTGAGTGCAGAAGGAGGCGTGGCATGAGCCTTGATGTGACCTGCGATGCGGACCTTGCTTTGCAGAAGGCGATCTATGCCTGTCTCTGTGCGGACACGTGCGTTGCGGCGCTGGTGGCGACGCGCATCCACGACAATGTGCCGGGCGACGTGAGCTTTCCTTATCTCACGCTCGGTGAAGCGCAGGTGGACGATTGGGGCGCAGGCGGCGCGGAGGGCAGCGAACATTTTCTGTCACTGCATGCCTTCTCGCGCGCCGGTGGGCGCGCTGAGGCAAAAGCCGTCATGGGGGCGGTGCATGGCGCGCTGCACGATGCGGGGCTGACACTTGAGGGATTTCATCTCGTCAATCTGCGCTTTCAGAGCGCCGAAACGAGGCGCGAAAGCGATGGCACCACCTGGCGCGGCACGATCCGCCTGCGCGCCGTTACCGAACCGATCAGCGAATAGGAAAAATCATGGCAGCCCAAAAAGGCAAAGATCTGCTCATCAAACTCGATGCAGCGGGAACGGATACATTCGTCACGGTGGCGGGCTTGCGCGCGCGCTCCATCGCCTTCAATGCCCGCAGCGTCGATGTGACCAACGCAGAATCGAGTGGCCAGTGGCGCGAGTTGCTGGCGGGCGCAGGCGTGCGCACAGCGAGTGTGAGCGGACGCGGGATTTTTAAAGACAGCACGTCTGACGCCAATGTGCGGACGGTGTTCTTCGATGCCGCGATCCGCAACTGGCAGATCGTCATTCCCGATTTTGGCACGGTGGCAGGCGCGTTCCAGATCACGGCGCTGGAATATGGCGGCGAGCATGACGGCGAGGTGACATTTGACATGGCGCTGGAGAGTGCAGGCGCGCTGGTGTTTACGGCGGCGTGAGGCTGGGTAGCAAAGAAAGAACAGACATGGCCAACAGACATCGCGGCGAAATCGAAGCGACGCTGGGCGGCGAGCAGCGCGTGCTGGTGCTGACGCTTGGCGCGCTGGCGGAACTGGAAGACGCTTTTGGTGGCGAAGACATGCTGGCACTTGCCACACGTTTCGAAACGGGCCGCATTGGCGCGCGTGATGCGATCCGCGTGATCGGCGCTGGCTTGCGCGGCGCGGGTGCGAATGTCAGCGACGGGGAGGTGGCGGAGATGAGCACCGACGGCGGTGCGGCGGGCTATATCGCCATTGTTGCCGATTTGCTGACCGCGACCTTTAGCGGCGGGGGCGATGCGTGACGCGCTTTCCCTGGGCGCGCGCGATGGAACTGGGGCTAGGGCATTTGCGGCTCAGCTCGGCTGCGTTCTGGGCGATGACGCTGCCGGAACTGGCTGCTGCCCTTGGAGGCGCAGGGCTGCACGAGGCGCGTGCCGCACCGTCGCGTCAGACGCTGGACGCGCTGCACAAGAAATTTCCTGATTGATCCATAGAGGAGAACGATATGTACGACATTGATTTTGGACCATTGGCGCCGATGGTCAGCGAAATATTGCTGGCTGTCCTGACGGCGCTTGCTTCATTTGTAGTGGCAAAACTTTGCCAATGGTTGAAAGCGAAACGCGACGGGGAACTGGGCGCGATCCTCGACAAGGCGCTCGCCATGGGCATCGCCTTTGCCATGTCACGTCTGACGGATTGGACGCAAGGCCGGACGAGCCTCGAGGTGAAAAACGAGCTTGCCGCCGATGCTGCCAATTATGTGTTGGTGCATGTGCCCGATGCGGTGAAGGCCCTGAAGCTCGACGGTGAACACTTGACGCGCATGATCGAAGCGCGGCTGCAAGTGGCACGAGGCGCAGACACGTGAACGAACTCATCGCGAAAATTGCTGAAGTTCTGGCGCAGTTCGGCACAAGCCTGATGGCTTATCTGTGGGCGCGTGACCGCGCCCGCGCCGCTGCCACAGACGCCTTGCGGGAGAAGGAACATGCGATACGTCAAGCGGGCGATCTTGGCCCTCGCACTCAGTCTGATGCCATTGAACGGCTGCACGAAGGGCGTTTCTGACGGGTTGTGCCTGACGGTGACGGATTACTCCCTCGCCGATCAACGCGCGGTGGCCGATGAACTGGCCGCGCTTGGCGCACAATCAAAGACCGGCACATTCATGGCGGATTATGGCCGGTTGCGAGACGAGGCCCGCGCGCTTTGCGCTATTCATTGAACGAGAGGAAATCCGATCATGGCTGATCCCAATGATCCCGTGTCGCTGACGAGCGCGATGGATGCGGCGACCGCAGCGACCCGCACCTTCGGGGCGGAGACGACACGCACCTTGTCTAATGTGTCGAGTGAATATCGCCGCGCCGGCGTCGGCGGGCGCGATTTCGGGCGTTCGCTGACGGGTGCCTTCGACGATGTGGCGCTGAAGGGAAAATCACTTTCCGACACGTTGAAAAAACTGGCGCTCGATCTGTCACGCATGGTGCTGAACAGCGCTTTCAACTCGGTCACCTCGCCTATCGGCAATTCGCTGGGGTCGTCGTTCAGTTCGCTGGTGGCAAGTGCCGACGGCAAAGTGCTGGCGGGGGGGCGCGTCAAACCATTTGCCAAGGGCGGTGTGGTCGCAAGCCCAATGTTGTTTCCCCTGCAGGGTGGTGTGGGGCTGGCGGGCGAGGCGGGGGCGGAGGCGATCATGCCTTTGCAGCGCGGCGCCGACGGGCGGCTGGGCGTGGCCGCAAGTGGCGGCGGCGCGGCCCCCAATATTATTTTCAATGTGACGGCGCGTGATGCTGAAAGCTTCAAACGCTCGGAGACGCAGATCGCCGCGATGATGGCGCGCGTGGCGTCGCGCGGCCAGCGCAATATGTGACGGGACAGGACTATGACATTTCATGACATACGCTTTCCGCTCGATATTTCTTTCGGATCAACAGGCGGACCGGAACGGCGCACGGAAATCGTGACGCTCGGCTCCGGCTTTGAAGAACGCAACAGCCCCTGGGCGTCGTCAAGGCGGCGTTACAACGCCGGATATGGTTTGCGTTCGCTTGATGATGTGCATGCACTGATTGCCTTTTTTGAAGCACGGCAGGGCCGCCTCATCGGTTTTCGCTGGAAGGATCGTGCTGACTGGAAATCCTGCGCGCCGGGCGGGACGATTGCGCCGGATGATCAGGTGATCGGCAGGGGCGACGGCGCGACGCGAAATTTTCAACTCGTGAAAACATATGTGTCGGGCGGCGGCGACTATACGCGCGTCATTTCAAAGCCGGTGGCGGGCAGCGTCCGTGTGAGCATCGCGGGCGTCGAGACGGCGTTCACGCTCGACGCGGCAAGCGGCATGGTGACATTCGCAGAAGCGCAAACACCGCCAGAAAGTGCCGTTGTGACCGCAGGCTTTGCCTTTGATGTGCCGGTGCGGTTCGACACGGATTTTCTGGAGATCAATCTGTCGGCCTTCGAGGCGGGATCAATCCCGCATATTCCGATCATTGAAGTGCGGGTGTGAGAGATGAAGACATTTTTACCTGCATTGCAGGCGCATCTCGACAGTGGCGTGACAACTCTGTGTCACGGCTGGCGGCTCACGCGCCGCGACGGCACGGTGCTGGGTTTCACCGACCATGACCATGATCTGATGATCGGCGGTCTGTTGCACGAGGCTGCAGCGGGCCTCACCGCCAGCGCCGTTGAAAGCTCGTCGGGACTCGCGGTCGATAATCTCGATGCTCTCGGCGCACTGATGTCCGACAGGCTGAGCGAGGAGGACCTCGATGCCGGATTATTTGACGACGCGGTGATCGAAGTCTGGCGCGTCAACTGGCGCGATACAGAACTGCGCGTGCTGCTGCGCAAAGGTAACCTCGGCGAAGTGACGCGCGGCGCGACGGGCTTTAGCGCCGAACTGCGTGGATTGGCGCACAGGCTCAACCAACCGGTCGGGCGGCTCTTTCAATATGCCTGCGACGCGGATCTGGGTGATGAGCGCTGCGGCATCACGGTTGAACTGACTGAGGGTGTTGTTGCGGCCACAGAGGATGACCGAATTATCACCGCAAGCGGGTTGGATGCGCTGGCGGAAGATTACTTGACGCGCGGGCGGCTTCAATTCACTAGCGGCAATAATGACAGCGCGGCGATGGAGGTGAAGCTCCACACGCTGACACCGGCGGGCGCGGTCATCGAACTCTGGCAGGCGATGCCGCGCGCGATCAGCGCGGGTGACACGTTTAGTGTGACGGCGGGTTGCGACAAACAATTTTCAACCTGCAAGGCGAAGTTCGCCAATGGTGTCAATTTTCGTGGCTTCCCGCATATGCCCGGCAATGACTTCATCTTGTCCTATCCATCGGCGGGCGACGAGAACGATGGGGGAAGCCGCAATGTCTGATGCGGAACGGATTGTCGCGAAGGCGCGAAGCTGGATCGGCACGCCCTATCAGCATCAGGCGAGCTGCAAAGGCGCGGGCACGGACTGTCTGGGCCTTGTGCGCGGCGTGTGGCGCGAGGTGATGGGCCGCGAGCCTGAACTGCCGCCCGCTTATACACCTGACTGGGCCGAGCAACCCGGCGGCGGCGTGGCGCGGGAGACTATGGCCGATGGCGCGCGGCGGCATATGAACGAAATCGAACTTGCCGATGTAAGGGCGGGCGACGTGGTGCTGTTTCGTATGCGGGACAATGGTCCGGCGAAACACGCGGCGATATTGAGCGGCGGCGGACGCATGATCCACGCTTACTCGGGCCGCGCCGTGGTGGAAGCGGACATGACGCGCTGGTGGGCGACGAAGATCGCTTATGCGTTCCGGTTTCCGGACTTGTCACTCACATCAGAAGAATAAAGTCATATGGCAACTGTTGTTCTCTCTGCCGCCGGTTCGCTGGCCGGCAATGTGCTGCTGCCTGAAGGCTTGAGCATTCTCGGCGCGCAGATTTCCGGTGCGGCGCTCGGTAGTGCCATCGGTGCGGGGCTCGGTGCTTATGTCGATGCCAAGCTCTTCGGGCCGACTATGGCGAGCGGGCAGGGACCGCGTCTGTCGAGCCTGCATGTGTTGTCGTCAACCGAGGGAGCCGCTGTGCCGCGGCTCTACGGACGCGCGCGGCTTGCCGGACAAGTGATCTGGGCGACGGAGTTTGAAGAACACAGCAGTACGACATCGACCGGCGGCGGTAAGGGCGGTGGCTCCGGCGCGAGTTATACCGAATACAGTTATTCCGTGTCGCTCGCTGTCGCGCTTTGCGAAGGCGAAGTGACACGCATCGGCCGCGTTTGGGCTGACGGCAAGCCGCTTGATCTCTCGGGCATCAACTGGCGGCTGCACAAGGGCGACAACACGCAAAGCGTTGATCCGGTGATTGCAGCGGTGGAAGGCACATGCCCTGCCTATCGCGGCCTTGCCTATGTGGTGTTTGAAGACCTCGACCTTGCGCCCTTCGGCAACCGCGTGCCGCAGCTTTCGTTTGAAGTATTCAAGAGCCTGAGCGACGTTGAAGCGCGCGTGCGCGCTGTGACGATTATTCCCGGTGCCGGTGAATTCGCCTATGATCCGCACCCGCAACGCGAATGGCTGACGGAGACTTCAAGCCGCGCCATAAACACGCATACATCGGAAGGCGTGTCGGACTGGTCGGTGGCGATGGACCAGCTACAGGCAACCTGCACCAATGTCGGCGCGGCAGCACTCGTGGTGACCTGGTTCGGTGACGATCTGCGCTGTGGCCAATGCACGATCCGGCCCAAGGTAGACGCCGGCTACAAGGTAACACGCCCGTCCGCATGGAGTGTCTCGGGCCTGACACGCGTGGACGCAGACGTCGTGAGCCAGTCCGAAGGCCGCGCCGCCTATGGCGGTACACCGTCCGATCAATCCGTTGTCAACGCTATCCATGACCTGCATACGCGCGGGCTCGCTGTGACGTTCTATCCGTTTGTGATGATGGATATGTCTGCGGTGAACGGAAAACCCGACCCGTGGACGGGTGCGGACCATCAACCGGCATATCCGTGGCGCGGCCGTATCAGCGTGACGCCGGACGCGGAAATGAGTGCGGCGGCGACAACGCAGGTGAACGCGTTTTTCGGCACGGCGACACATGGTGATTTTTCACACAGCGGCGACACGATCATCTATTCCGGCCCCGATGAATGGTCCTATCGCCGCATGGTGTTGCATGATGCGATGCTTTGCGCGGCAGCGGGCGGTGTTGAACGGTTTCTCATCGGATCGGAATTGCGCGGGCTGACCTGGGCGCGCAGCGCGGCGGGCACTTACCCCGCCGTCGCGGCACTGAAGGCACTGGCCGCCGAAGTCGCCGCCATATTGCCGACAACGAGAATATCCTATGCGGCGGACTGGTCCGAACATGTGGCCCATGCGGCGGGCGACGGCTCGGGCGATCTCTATTTCCATCTCGATCCGCTGTGGGCGGACGCGAATATTCACTTTATCGGCATCGACAATTACGCGCCCCTGACCGACTGGCGCAAAGGTTCGACGCATCTGGACCGCGCACTTGCCTCATCGATCTATGACATCGAATACCTGAAATCGCGCATTGCAGGCGGCGAAAATTACGATTGGTATTACGCAAGTGATGCCGACCGCGCGGCGCAGGTCCGCACGCCGATCACAGACGGGGCGTATGACAAGCCGTGGGTGTGGCGCCCCAAAGACATACTCAGCTGGTGGTCGAACGCGCATTACAACCGCCCCGGCGGCACAGAAAGCGCGACGCCCACGGACTGGGTGCCACAAAGTAAACCGATTGTCTTCACCGAACTCGGTTGCCCCGCCATCGACAAGGGCACGAACCAGCCCAATGTCTTCACCGATCCGAAATCAGCGGAAAGCGCCGTGCCGCATTTTTCGATGGGCACGCGCGACGATTATATGCAGCGCGTTTTCATCGATGCGCAGATGGAATATTGGAGCGCGACAGGAACACACAATCCGGTGTCGTCGCACTACGGCTGGCGGATGCTTGATCCGACGGATATTTTCTTCTGGTGTTGGGATGCGCGGCCCTTTCCCGCATTTCCCGAACGTATCGACATCTGGTCGGACGGGGCGGTCTGGCAACTCGGCCACTGGCTGAACGGCCGTCTCGGTGCGGCTCCGCTGGGTGATCTCGTGGCCGATGTGATGGGTGATGTCGGGTTTGCCGATTTTGATGTGTCGCAACTGACAGGCACGGTCGATGGCTTTGTCATCGATCGCATCATGTCGCCGCGCGATGCACTCGCGCCGCTGATGCTCGCGCATTTTTTCGATGCCTGCGAAACGCAAGGCGTGATCCGCTTCGGCCACATGGGCGGCGAGGTGGTCGCCTCGCTCGCGCCTGAGGGACTGGCGGTGGCCGACGACAGCGCGGCGGCAGGGTATCAACTGACGCGTGGACAAGAAACAGAATTGCCGGTATCGGCGAAGCTGACGTTTGTCGATGGCACGCTCGATTACCGGCAGGCGGCGATTGAATCGCGCCGCCTGTCTGTGCGCTCGCAGCGTGTTGCGTCCGCCAGCCTGCCGATTGTCTTGCCGCAGAGCGAAGCGCAACGCGTGGCCGATATATGGTTGCAGCAAGCATGGACGGAGCGTGAAAGCGTAGCGCTTACCCTGCCGCCGAGCCGCCTGGCGCTTGACCCCGGCGATGTGGTGGACATCGTCTTGGGAGATCGACAGCCGCAATATCGCCTGACGAGTTTGACGGACGCGGGCGCGCGCGAAGCCAAAGGCGTGCGCAGCGAGGCGAGCCTTTATGGTCCGGTGACGGCGGCAAGACGCGAGCATGCGCCGGGCACCGCACCGACTTACGGCACGCCGTTGGTGGCTTTCATGGACCTGCCGCTGCTGACGGGAACAGAGACGCCGCATGCGCCGCATGTGGCTGTGGCCGCCGACCCCTGGCCGGGCGGCGTGGCTTTTTTCAAAAGTGCGGGCGGCGAGGCAGGCTTCATGCTCGACCGCATCGTGGCGCGTCAGGCAACGGTGGGGCGGTTAACCGCAAGCCTCAACGCGGGCGTGACGAGCCGCTGGGATCGCAGCCAGACCATTTCGGTGAGGCTTGGTGCCGGAACACTGGCGAGCGCTGACGAAGGTGCCGTGCTCAACGGCGCGAACGTGGCGGCGATTGAGACGGCAGATGGCGATTGGGAGATCATCCAGTTTTGCGACGCGGAGCTCGTCGCGCCAAACCAATATGTATTGCGCGGGCTGTTGCGCGGGCAGGCGGGCACGGAAGCGGCGATGGCATCAGGCGCAGCGGCGGACGCACGCTTTGTGCTGATCAACGCCGCAATTTCAGAACTCGGGTTGAGTGAGGCCGAACGCGGGCTTGCCCGCGTCTGGGCCTATGGCCCGTCGCGTAAGCCGATGGATGACGCGGCTTATGCGCAAGAGACAAAGACCTTCAATGGCGTCGGGTTGCGGCCTTTGTCACCTGTGCATCTGCGCGGTGTGCGGGGACCAGATGGAGACATTGCGCTTCAATGGATCCGGCGCACGCGCATGAACGGCGATACATGGGAAAGCGCGGAGGTGCCGCTCGCCGAAGAGGATGAACGCTATGCGCTCGATATTATCTCGGGCGACACGGTTGTGCGCAGCACCGAGGTGAGTGCGGCAGCGTTCACCTATGACGCAGCGGCGCAGATGGCGGATTTCGGAAGCACAAGTTTTGCGATCCTGACGATCAGGGTTGCGCAATTGAGCCGCAGCTTCGGGCGCGGCACAGCGAGAGAGGCGACACTTCATGTCTGATAGCATTCATCTGAGGCTTCCCTTTCTCGAAGCCGCACAGGCGCAAAAGCATGTGAGCGTGAACGAGGCGCTGCGGCGGCTCGACGCGGCGGTGCAACTCGTGGTCGTAAGCCGCGTGTTGACATCGCCACCGGACACGCCAGATGACGGCGCGCGCTACATTGTGGGCGCAAGTGCCGACGGGGCGTGGACAGGGCGCGACAATGAGATCGCGCTTTGGAGCGATGGGGCATGGTTGTGGTTTGACCCGCAGGCGGGCTGGCGCGCTTACGATGAAGCGGACAGCGCGTTCGTCTATTTCACCGGCGCGGATTGGACAGTTGAGCCGGGCGGCAGCGGCGCGGTGAGCACCCACGGCGCGGCGATGACATTTCACGTTCTCGAAGGCGATCACACGCTGAGCGCGGGTTCGAGCAACGACACAAGCCTCGTCATTCCCGACCGCGCGATTGTTTTCGGCGTCACCGGCCGGGTGCTGACGGGTATCACGGGCGCCACAAGCTGGTCGCTGGGCGTCGCGGCAGATGCCTCACGCTACGGCTCTGGAATTGGAGTGGGTGCCGGATCAACCGTCGTTGGTCCATCCGGCCCCGTGACCTATTGGAGCGACACGGCGCTGCGCCTGACGGCGGCGGGCGACGACTTCACCGGCGGAGAGGTGCGGCTGGCTATTCATTACGTGCAGCTGACGGGACCTGGGGCTTGACGAGTTCTTCATTTGTTCCTATATTGAGACTATATTCCTATTTTCAACAAGGAGGCGCAGATGAACGTTGTGTTGAAGAGCGGGGCGGCGGGGAATTCGGGCTTTCAGGAGGCCTATTTCATGTCGGACTGTCATGCGCCTCTGCCGCCTCAGGCTGTGGAACTGGTGCGCCTCGCGCTTGTTATCCGCGACGTGCTGGACGATGAAGGCCACGACGCGGGTGAGGAAGGGCAGGTGGCGTTGGCCTGCGCGATCCTGAACCGGATGCGCCGTTTCGGGCCGGATGACAGCGGCAGCAGCGGCGCGGCAGGCAAAGGCGGCTGCAACTTCGGCGATGCGTCTTTTGCCCGTGCCTTTGCGGTCGCCTGCCTCGTGCTCTCCGGCGACATTGACGACCCGACCGGTGGGGCAATGCACTTTCATCGGCATACGTACAATCCAAAATGGGCGCGGCGCGCGGTGCCAAAGACTTTGATCGGGCAGCATATGTTCTATGCCCTCGCAATCTAATTCAATATGGACAATTATTTTTTGACAGATTTCTGAAAATGAAATTCTGGCTGCATTCATCCTCCGTTAACGGAGATTTGACATTTTACTTTCCTTGGAGACCGTGAATTCTAAAATGGCTGGGCAGCCGTAATTTTCACAGAACCGGGCATAAGACAGATGGCACGCAAGATATTTTATGCGCGACGCTCGAAGCGCCCCCTCATCATTGCGATGGGTTTGATGGCTCTGAGCATCAGCACTTTTTATGCAGGTTTTGAAGCAGGCCGCAGCAGCCCCGATATGTTTACATTGAACACAACAGCAACAGTGAAAGTTGCCGGACGCTAAACCGCCTGATGCCGTCGAATTGGCGCAATGTCAATTTGCCACGACCTCCGGGCGGATCGTTGCGTGACGCGCCTCTCCTCAGGCTCTATAACTGAACATTCAGTTTTCTTGTTCAGTTCTGGAGTTGGTATGGCCAGGGGCCGCATTTTTTCTTCCCGCCGTATGTTTTCTACGCGCCGCTCTTCGTTTGCTGAACCCAGCAGGCAGTCGGGTCCGTTTGGCGTGATGCTTGGTCTGTCCGCCGCTGCGATCATTATTTTCGTTGTCGGTGTTTTTGTGGGCCGCTCGATGCCGCGCACCATGGCTGCGCCTTTCACGGTTGGTGAACCTGTGGCCCCGTTTGACGCCGGTGTGGCTGAAGTGCCCGCCGCGCCGGATGTTTCTTTCGACGCGACCCCGGATGCAACTTCGGCTGACGTCCCCGAAGTATCATCTGAGCCAGCGCCGGATGAGGCCTTATCCAACTCCCCCCTCCCTGAATCCACCGCCCCCGCCTCCGAGCCGGTTACCGCAACGGAACATTGATCCGTTTGTCCTCGGGCTAAACCCGCACAGCGTTTTTCGCTGCCGAACAGGTTTCGCGGCTTGCAGCGGGGCGCAAACGCGCCCAATTATGGGCCAAGCGGCAGATCACATGCCGCACAGGGGACGCGTCGGCATGGATCTGCAACTCAAAAGCAAAATCGCACTGGTCACCGGCTCCTATCGGGGCACGGGACGCGCCATCGCCATGACCATGGCGCGCGAAGGCGCGACAACCATTATTCATGGTTTTGATCTGGCCGCAGCGCAGGCCGTCGCCGACGAAATCACCGCGCAAGGTGGCATTGCGCACGCAGTCGCGGGCGACATTCTGACGGATACTGGTGCGAGCGCCGTGCATGAGGCTGCGTTGAAAGCAGCAGGCCCCGTCGATATTCTTGTCAACAACTATGGAACGGCGGACGCGGGAAGCTGGACGAAATCGGAAACTGCCGATTGGGTTGAAGCTTATGAAAAGAATGTGCTGTCGGCGGTGCGCATGACGCGCCTGACGATGGAGAGCATGAAAGCGCGCGGCTGGGGCCGCGTCATTATGCTTGGCACCATCGGTTCAACCGAACCTGCCGCACGCATGCCGCACTATTATGCATCGAAGGGCGCGCTGGCGACGATGACCGTGTCGCTGGCCAAGGAATTGTCGGGCACCGGCATCACAGTGAACATCGTCAGCCCCGGTCTCATCCGCACCAAGGAAGTCGAAGACCGTTTCATCGCGCAGGGCGCGGCGAAAGGCTGGGGCACGACATGGGACGAGGTGGAGCCCCATGTGCTGAAAAATTTCATGGGCAATCTGACCGGCCGCGTGACGGTGACGCAGGAAGTTGCCGACCTTGTGGCCTTTGTGGCGAGCCCGTTGGCCGGTTCGCTGATGGCGCTCAACATGCGTATCGACGGCGGCACAACCGCGCTGGTGGTTTGAGAGAATAAACATGCAGACCTTCCGATTTGATCTTTGCGAATTGCCTGAAGAAACGCGCGGGTTGCGCGAGGAAGTGCGTGCCTTTCTCGATGAAGAGCTGAAACACATTCCCGCCGTGACACGGGCGCAGACATGGAGCGGGCATGATGCCGCCTTCAGCGCCAAGATGGGCGCGAGGGGCTGGATCGGTATGCGCTGGCCGAAAAAATACGGCGGGCATGAACGTTCGGCTTTTGACCGCTATGTGGTGCTGGAAGAATTGCTGGCCGCCGGTGCGCCTGTTGGCGCGCATTGGATCGGCGACCGCCAGTCCGGGCCCCTGCTGCTGAACTTCGGCACCGAGGAACAGCGCCAACTCGTCTTGCCGAAAGTGGCCAAGGGCGAATGCTTCCTTTGCATCGGCATGTCGGAACCCGATTCCGGTTCCGATCTTGCCGCAACACGCACCAAGGCCGAAAAGGTCGAAGGCGGCTACCGCGTTAATGGCACCAAGCTCTGGACCTCCGGCGCGAATGAAGCGCATTACATGATCGCGCTGCTGCGCACGGACCCTGAGAAGAAACACGATGGGCTGACGCAATTTCTGATTGATCTGAAATCGCCGGGCATCACGATCCGCCCGATCATGGACCTCGCGGGCAATTCGCATTTCAACGAAGTCGTTTTCGTCGATGTGTTTGTGCCCGACAGCATGCTGGTCGGCAGCGAAGGCTCGGGCTGGAAACAAGTCGGCGCGGAGCTCGCTTTCGAACGCTCAGGCCCCGAACGCTATCTTTCCTCTTATTTGCTGATGAAGGAGTTGATCCGCGAATTGGCAAAGCGCGGCGGCGACGAAGGCGCAAAGGAAGTGGGTCGCCTCATCGCGCATCTCGTGACGTTACGGCAAATGTCGCTGTCGGTCGCAGGCATGCTCGACCAGGGCGAAAATCCGGCTCTGGAAGCGAGTGTCGTCAAGGATCTCGGTGCTGTCTTTGAACAGGACATGCCGGTGAAGGCGCATGAATTGCTGGGCGCGGAACCGACCATCGGCAGCGGCGATGATCTGCATCAGGTGCTCGGCTATCTCACTCAAACCGTGCCGTCCTTCTCGTTGCGTGGCGGCACACGCGAAATCCTGCGCGGCATTATTGCCCGTGGCCTTGGACTGCGGTGAGGAAACGGCCATGAATGAAGTGCAAACCCTTTTGTCCGACAGCGTCAATCGTCTGCTGAAAGACCACGCCACCAAGCAAGTGATTGTTGCCGCCGAGCAGGGTGAGTGGCCCGCCGCCCTCTGGGACGCGCTTGTCGCCAATGGCCTCACGCGCGTGTTGGTGCCTGAAGAGATGGACGGCGCAGGCGCGACGTGGAGCGATGCTTATGTGGTGCTGAAAGCGGCTGGCGAATATGCCGCCCCTGTGCCGCTTGCCGAAGCGATTGTAGCCGGATGGCTTCTGAGCCGCGCCGGTATCGCGGTGCCGGAAGGCATCATTACTCTGATGGAAGGTGACTTCCTGCTCAAGGAAGGGCGTCTCACCGGCAAAGCAATACGTGTGCCTTTCGGGCGCTATGCAACACATGGCGTAGCACTGGTCAAAAGCGGTTGGGGTGTCGAAGTCGTTCTCGCGCCGCTCGAATATGTGCGCATCGAAAACGATATGAACGTTGCCCGCGAAGCGCGCGACACGCTGACCTTTGAGCGCGTGGTCGCGGAAACCGGCTGGATCGAATTGCCGGCCAACGGATTGCGCTTGTTCGGTGCGATGGCGCGCTCGGTGCAGATGGCCGGTGCACTGGATTATCTCACGACGCAGTCGGTAGCTTATGCCAATGAGCGCGCACAATTCGGCAAGCCCATCGGCAAGTTTCAGGCGATCCAGCAACAACTTGCCGTGCTGTCCACACAATCGGCGGCGGCAGGCATTGCGGCGGCGCATGCCTGCGCGGCAGCCGACAAGGGCGAGGCGGCGTTTGAAATCGCGGTCGCCAAAGTGCGCACCGATGATGCCTCAAGCATTGCAACCTCCATTGCCCATCAGGTGCATGGCGCGATTGGCTTCACCTATGAACACGGGCTGCATTTTGCGACGCGGCGGCTTTGGGCCTGGAGGGCGGAGTTCGGCTCCGGCGCTGAATGGGCAGGCGAGCTTGGCCGCGCGGCGATGGAACGCGGTGCCGATGAATTATGGCCCTATGTGACAGGGCGCTGAGCGAATTTATATACAGGAGCACTCCCCATGAAAGTATCCGAAGCCCTCAAGAGCCGCATCACCTGCCGCGCCTTTACTGATCAGCCGGTGAGTGAGACGGAAGTCCGCGCGGTGCTGGAAGGCGCGAAATGGGCCCCGTCCGGCGGCAATCTTCAGCCGTGGCATGTCTATGTGATCGCGGGTAAGAAGCGTGAGGCATTCCTCGAACTCATCGCCGAGCGCCAGAAGACAACGCCTTTCGGCGATGGCAGCGAATACCCGATTTACCCCAAAGACCTCAAAGACCCCTACAAGGCCCGACGCTTCAAATGCGGCGAGGACATGTATGCGACGCTCAAAGTGCCGCGTGAGGACAAGACGGGCCGGTTGATGCAGTTCGCCCGCAATTTCCGCGCGTTTGATGCGCCTGTGATCCTGTTTTTCGCCATAGACCGCCAGATGGGCATCGATCAATGGGCTGATCTGGGCATGTTTACCCAGTCTGTGATGCTGATGGCGCGTGAGCAGGGCCTGCATACAGCAGCGCAGGAAGCCTGGGCTATTTGGCCCAAAGCGATTGCGGAGTTTGTGAATATGCCC
>TARA_R110000868_G_scaffold257575_2_pt1 | contig 21906 bp, 19 predicted proteins | sample TARA_R110000868 | Tara Oceans TARA_R110000868 (sample SAMEA4397489) | marine metagenome | biome: Polar Biome; feature: [SRF] surface water layer (ENVO:00010504); material: water (ENVO:00002006), including particulate matter (ENVO:01000060) such as... | depth 5 m | reverse complement strand
ACAATTTATAACTTTAAAAAAAACAATGGCAAAATCGCAACAAACTTATAGTAAAAGTGAAAAGGAAAAGAAGCGCCTGAAGAAGCGTGAGGAAAAGCAAAAGAAAAAGGAAGCCCGAAAGTTGGAATCTAAAGAAAATGGGCCTGGAATTCAATTTGCATATGTTGATCATGATGGCAATTTAACGGATACGCCACCAGATCCGACCAAAAAAATTAAGATTGACGCCTCTACCATAGAAATTGGTGTTCCTAAAAGGGATGATAGTGATGTTGAGGAGTTCGACCCAGTAAGAAACGGGAAAGTATCCTTTTTTGATACTTCAAAAGGTTTTGGGTTTATTATCGATACTGAAAATCAAGAGAAATATTTTACACATGTTAGCGGTCTTATAGATGAAATCGCTGAAAATGACAAGGTCTCCTTTGAACTTGAAAAAGGACAAAAGGGTATGAACGCGGTCCGTGTAAAGAAAATTTAGTACTTAAATCAATTCCCAAAATATAATTTGGGAAATATCACATATAGAGGGTAGTCATATAAATTCGAAATAGTTGGGATTTATGTACTACCCTTATTCTTTTGCCCGATCTTGCTAAATTAGCCAGTCCAATTCGCTTCATGGAATAAAAATGTAGTTTTTGTTCTTTCATAGTATTATAACTGTATGTAAATTCCATTAGTCTCTTACCTAAAGGTATTCATTGCTTTTTCAAAATTCTGATGTCATTCGGTTGGTATAGGATTATGTCAGTTCTTCTTTGTAGGTACCGATGTTTAAGCTTAGGTTTAAAAAAATAATTGAGAACTATTTCCTGTTTTATAAACCAAAAAAAAGCAATAACTTTTAACTCTTCTAAAAAGGGATAACTAATCAAATTAAAAAGTACAATGGTAAAATTATTTAAGGCTTACATTTTTTTAATAGGCTGTCTGCTATCGATATCCTTTACACAGGCACAGGACTTATCCATAGGACTACCTGAGGATGTAGGGATGTCCTCTGAACGATTGGAACGACTATCGGCAACCCTTGAACAGTATGTTAAAGATGGTAAAATGTCCGGAAATGTGGCGCTCATTGCCAGAAAGGGCAAGATAATTTATCAACATGCCTTTGGGGCGAGCGACATAGAATCAGGAAAAAAAATGACCAACGACGCCATATTTAGGATCGCTTCTCAATCTAAGGCCATAATTAGTGTAGCTGCCATGATATTACAGGAAGAAGGTAAGCTCCTAATAGCAGATCCAATTGGAAAATATTTGCCTGAGTGGAATGAAACTACTGTAGCCAAAATACGTGATGATGGGGGATATGATGTGGTAAAAGCCAATCGTTCCATTACCATCAGGGACCTACTTACCCATACTGCTGGAATTGGGTATGGTAACGGGCCTGCAAAAAAGGAATGGGAAGAGGCCGGTATTCAGAACTGGTATTTTGCAGACCGCAACGAACCAATTGCAGAAACTGTTGCGCGAATGGCAAAATTACCTATGGATGCCCAGCCTGGAGAAAGGTTTGTATATGGTTACAATACAGATATTCTGGGCGTAATTGTTGAAAAGGCTTCCGGTAAAACATTGGATGCCTTTATTAAGGAAAGAATCTTAGATCCTATTGGAATGGTGGATACCTATTTCTATTTGCCCAAAAATAAAACAGAAAGATTGGCTACTTCCTATATGGCCTATGAAGGTAAACCTCTGGAAAGATCTCCAGATCCTGGCCTGGGTATTGGTCAGGGTCATTATGTTAAGGGGCCTCGAAAGAGTTTTTCCGGTGGTGCCGGTTTACTTTCTACGGCCATGGACTATGCCAAATTTTTACAAATGATGTTAAATGGAGGAGAATTTAACGGAAATAGGATACTATCCCCAAAAACCGTTGAATTAATGATAGCCGATCATGTTGATGTCCGGGGGATTCCTTATGGTAGTAGAAATGGTTCCGGTTTTGGACTTGGTTTTTCCATTACTAAAAATGTGGGTGAAAGGGGAGAACCTGGTTCTGTAGGTACTTTCGAGTGGGGAGGAGCTTATGGGTCCACTTATTGGGCCGATCCAGTAGAAGAATTGGTCGTCGTATATTTTAAACAGCTGATACCTACCAACGGAATTGATGATCACGCCAAGTTAAGAAGTTTGGTTTACCAAGCTATTTTGGAATAAAACATCCCTGATATTGTTGAAATAGTTTAATTTAAAAGGGAAAGTGTTAAGATATTGTGAATTTTAGAGGTTTTAAGACAATCTATTCTTTTAAAAAATCTATATCCCATAGGTTTGCAATCTAAGAGTTAGATTAAAAATTAGAGATACTGAATTCTATGAGTAAAGTTAAAGTCAACGACACAGTAAAAGTACATTACACAGGAAAATTAAAAACTGGACAAATTTTCGACAGTTCTTTAGAAAGGGATCCTCTTGAAGTTACTTTGGGACAAGGGCAACTTATACCTGGTTTTGAGAAGGAACTGGTAGATATGGAGGTCAATGAAAAGAAAACTATCACCGTGCCCAAGGAAGAAGCTTATGGTGATATTGTGGAAGATATGTTTCATGAAATTAAAAAGGCAGAGCTTCCTGAAGACATTAAACCCGAAATTGGGATGATGTTGGTAGCTAAAAATCCTGATGGAACGGAAAATCAATTGCGAATTTCAGATATAAAGGAAGAAACTATTGTTATTGATGCCAATCACGTTTTGGCGGGAGAGGACCTTGTCTTTGAGTTGGAATTGGTAGCTATTTTATAACGTTTAAAGCAAAAGGTTATCTACAACTCCAGTGGATAATGTATTGAAATTAAAAAGACCGTCCAATTTGGACGGTCTTTTGCCTTTTATAGTTATTACTTGCTAATCCTTACCATTCAAAATGGAAAGAACCAGGGCTTTGGTCAAGGGTTTATCTGCAGCTTTGGCTTTTACTTCCTCAAAAGTATACCTGAAATCACAACCTTTGAGGTGATTGCTGCAACCGTAGGAAGCCTTGCCCTTTAAAATAATTCCATTTTTACATTTGGGACAGCTAGGGCTCTCTTCGGTATCCGGCTTTTTATTGGGTTCCAGTATCAAACGATAATGTTCATCAAAGCGTATAAGGGCTTCAACATCCTTGCCCCCCTTGTAATCAAATCCCTTTAAATTCAAGGTACAGCCTTTTTGAAGTAACCTCATTAGCTGCTTTTCCGAGATTTTTTTATCATGGACAACAAATGGCAATATAAAATCACAGCCGTTTTTGTAGGCACTACAGCCATAGGCCGATTTCCCCTTTATAAGGGTCCCTTTCTTGCATTTGGGGCAGGTTTCATCCGTTATGCCTCCTGTATTTTTATTCTGTTTTTTGGTTATTTTTTTTATGTCGGCATCGGTATTGGATATATTGGCACGCTTTGTTTCTCTCCTAACTTCATAAACCAAGTCGTCCACCATTTTCTTCATATTGTTGATAAACAATGCGGCGCTGAAATTTCCTTTTTCAATATCTTTCAATTGCTTTTCCCATAAACCTGTTAGTTCTGCAGATTTCAGTAATTCGTTTTGAATTGTACTGATCAATTGGATGCCCGTTTGGGTTGGTAGTACTTGTTTCTTATTCCTTTCAATGTACTTACGCTTAAATAGGGTCTCAATAATATTTGCGCGGGTAGACGGTCTTCCAATTCCGTTTTCCTTCATAAGTTCGCGCATTTCTTCATCGTCAACCTGTTTGCCCGCTGTTTCCATGGCCCTTAGCAAAGTAGCTTCCGTATATTGTTTTGGAGGGCTGGTCTGCTTTTCCAAAAAGGAGGGTTCATGGGGACCTTTTTCCCCTTTTACAAAATTGGGCAATAAGCCGGTTAACTTTTTTTCTTTGGAATTGGACGTTTCAAAAATGATGCGCCACCCTTTCTTAAGTATTTCCTTGCCCGTAGTCTTAAAGGGAATTTTGGCGGCCTTTCCTATTACAGTAGTATTGGAAACTTCACAATCATCGTAAAAAACGGCTATAAATCGCCTAACAATTATATCGTATACCTGCTGTTGTACAGGGGCTAATTTTATTTCAACGCCAGTGGGAATTATGGCATGGTGGTCAGTTACTTTTTTATCATTGAATACCTTTATGGATTTTTTAATTTTTTTCGCCAAAAGGGGTGAGGTCAAAGGCTCGTATTGACTTAGTTTTCGCAGTATTCCTGAAACTTTGGGATATACGTCATTTGGCAAAAAGGTAGTATCCACCCTGGGATAGGTGACCACTTTTTGCTCGTATAATTTTTGGACGATCTTTAGCGTTTCATCGGCGGTAAATCCAAATTTTGTATTACAATACACTTGTAAACCTGTAAGGTCAAATAGCTTGGGAGCATATTCCTTGCCTTTCTTTTTTGAAATGGAGACAATTTCAAAATCGTCTTCCTTTACTTGTTTGGCCAGCACTTCCCCTTCTTCCATTTTCAAAAATCGCCCTTCTTCGTAATTAAAGACGGTATCCCTATATAGGGTTTGCAATTCCCAATAGGGTTGTGGCTTAAAGTTTTCTATTTCCAAGAATCTACTTACCACCATAGCCAAGGTGGGGGTCTGTACCCGGCCTATAGACAGCATCTGTTTGTAGCCTCCGTGTTTTACGGTATAAAGCCGTGTGGCATTCATCCCTAAAAGCCAATCGCCTATAGCACGGGAAAAGCCAGCATAATAGAGGTTATCGTAATCTTTGGAGGACTTTAGTTTGGTAAACCCTTCTTTAATGGCTTCTGTCGTCAGGGAAGAGATCCATAGACGCTTTACTTCTCCCTTGTAGTTGGCCTGATGCATTACCCAACGTTGAATAAGCTCCCCTTCCTGTCCTGCATCCCCACAGTTGATAACCATCTCGGCCTTATCAAAAAGCCCTTTTACAATTTTGAACTGTTTTTGGATTCCTGCATTGTCCACCACCTTGGTCTTAAATTTTTCAGGGAGCATGGGTAAATTGTTCAAATCCCAACTTTTCCAATAGGGCTTATAGTCACTGGGTTCGAATAAAGTGCAGAGATGCCCAAATGTAAAGGTTACGGCATAACCGTTACCTTCAAAATACCCGTCGTGTTTAATATTTGCGCCCAAAACTTGTGCAATTTCTCTCGCAACACTGGGTTTTTCTGCAATACAGACTTTCACTTCAAATGGGTTTTATAAGGCTTGCAAATTACTTAATTAAAACTGTCTTATTCCCAGAAAAAGGGATTTTATATCCAATGGATGTTTGTGATGGGGTATTCAATTTCGCACAGAACTAGACTGTATTTGGTTATATATGAAGTGTCTATGGGTGATGATATTCGGTGGAATATCATTGGAAAATCATATATTTAGGAGCTTGGGTGTTAATTCCACTTGTAGCACCTAGATTAAGTACTAAAACTAACTATATGAAAAATACAATCGTAATTGTATGCACTCTATTTACCTTAATATCGTGTACCACTCCAACTGCAAAAAGCCTTTTTAATGGAAAGGATTTGGAGGGATGGCACGTAGATGTACCCAAAATGGATACTGTTCCCAATGCCGTAAATCCATTTATAGTTAGGGATGCAATGTTGGTGAGTTTGGGAGAGCCACAAGGGCATCTTATTACAGATGCCATATATCAGGATTTTAGATTGGAAGTGGAATATCGTTTTGCTGGTAAGCCCGGAAATTGTGGTGTATTGGTTTTTGCTTCCACACCAAGATCCTTATATGAAATGTTCCCAAAATCCATCGAAGTTCAGATGATGCATAATAATGCAGGTGATTTTTGGTGTATCGTTCAGGATATTACCACAGATAATATGTTGGAAAGACGAGGGCCAAAAGAAGAATGGGGAATAACCGAAGGCAAATTGCGAAGAATAAAAAACCTTACGGATGGATCTGAGAAACCATTGGGTGAATGGAATTCCATGACGATCGAATGTTTACAGAATGAGATAAAGGTTTGGGTAAATGGCGACTTGGTAAACCATGGTTATAATGCTACGGCAAGCAGTGGAAATATAGCTTTACAGGCCGAAGGTGCAGAAGTGGAATTCCGAAAAGTATATCTTACCCCAATAACTAAGATAAGTGCAACTGTACCTTTATGATGTTGCGGAATATAAGACTTTTTAAGATGGATACGCCAATAGTGAGGTAAAACGGGTATTGGTCGGCATTTGCATTCTCGCCTTAAAATGTTAGGTTGGAAACCTCAAGGGATAGGTTGTGGATGGGGATTACATCTCCCGGGGATAAATTTGTCAATAGAACGTTTCCAATACGCATGCGGATCAATCTAAGTGTAGGAAAGCCTACGGCAGCGGTCATTTTACGGACTTGACGGAATTTCCCCTCGGTAATGGTTATGCTTATCCAGGAAGTGGGCCTATGCCTCCCTATTCTCAACTTTTTATCAGGTGGGGATAGGAATGGGGGGGTGGGCAGCTTATTAACAGTGGTAGCTTTTGTTGCATATTTCTTGCCATGAAATCCTATTTCCACTCCCTTCTGTAATAATTCGATAGCCTCATTGGTTATTTCCCCATCCAACTGTACATAGTATTCCTTTTCTATGCCAGATCGGTTCACTTGGTCGCTCAGTTTTCCATCTGTAGTCAATAGGAGCAAACCCTCCGATTTTTCATCCAAACGACCAACGGGCATAATGCCTTCCGGAAAATTATATAACTCACTTAAAAATCGCTTATTGCGGGACTCTTTTGCGTCGTTGGAATGCAATTGACTAAGCATTTCGAAAGGCTTGTATACTTTAAAATGAATATGTGCAGGTTCCAACATGGGACGAAGGTACTTTGTTTTGGATTGGAATCTAAAGGTTGTTATTTCAAAATGCGAATATTGAGATATTCATCTACATCTTAAGCTGTAGCATATTTTCTAACAGCCCAAGCCAGGCTTATAATGACAAATTGTATAGGTAACCGAATCATAGCAGCCTCAGTACTTCCTATGGCAGGTTGGTCTGAGAATACATCCCAAATATGGATTGGCAAAAATATAACCATAAGGCCTAATATTCCGGTAGCTCCCCATTTAGCGAATTTAGGAAGGAGAAGAAGTACTCCTAAAACAATTTCCACTACTCCCGATAAGTAGACCATTACCATTGTTAAAGGTAAAAAATCGGGCACAAAGGGAAGGAATAAGGTGGGTTTTAAAAAATGTTGCACCCCTGCGTAGACCATAAAAATGGCCAATAGTATTTTAAGGATTTTCCAGAATAGGCTCATGACCTTCTTGTTTTAATAAAAATGTAATTCATAAAATAATGAACATGACGTTAAGGCATTACTCTCGGTCAGTCTTATTATGGGGTTGCTTTTGCATGTAGAAGCTCCATTCCAGTTGATGATCGGGGTTTAAATCCGGTCCAGTCCTTTTCATTGGAATTCTCCTGTACCTCCAAAAATTTTGAATAATCCTTTTGTTGTTTTAAATGAATACCTAAAAAGGCAGTCAAAAAATGTTGATTTACATTATTAATCTTTCTTTCATCCCAGCTAGGTTCTGCATATCTATAGTATTCATCTATATGGAGTCCAGGTTTTAAAGATTCCATAGGTGGCGGATTTGGGGCTACGTTGTGCCTTGCATTTTTATAGGTAAGTAAATACCGATCGGCATTAACAGCCCCGGTATAGATGGCCTTAATTCCTTTTTCATAACCCGATATATCATCTTGGCTTCCGGCAACAAAAAAGGTGGGTATCTTAAGGCCTTTTAGACCTTCTGCATCCCAAATGCCACGTTCCATTCCCCAAGGGGCAAAAGCTACAACGGCCTTTATTCTTGGGTCTACCTTGGGGAAGTCCGGACTGCTCATGGCAAGTTCCGTTATTGCCTTGCTACCGCCGGTCATGCTTGTAAAGAATCCAACGAGGCCATCACTATAACCAGCCCCTGCTACGTTTAAAACACCATAGCCTCCCATGGAATAACCTATAATGCCAATATTTTCAGAATCTACCAATCCCGATAAAAAGTTTTTATTCTTAGAACTTCCTAGGTTTGCCACTTGATTCAATATAAAGGAAATGTCCTTTGCCCTATTTACCAAGGTGCTTTGGAAGGGCGAGGCATCCTTAAAGGTGGAGTCCGTATGGTCTATAGCCACTACAACATAGCCTTTGGAGGCCAAATTTTCCGTTAGGTAAGTCATAAGGTATCTTGAGCCGACATACCCGTGGGCCACTACTAAAAGTGGGAAAACACCATCTGTGGTCAGGGGAGCTGCATCGCGGGAAGCCCTGCCCTTAAAAGTGAAGGGGGTTAAAGGTCTTAGGGTATCATTCGCCGTTCCCATGACCTCCTCATAGGTGACAGACTCTTTTACTCCATTGGCCAATTGCGCCGGATACCATACTTCAACTTTTAATGGCCGATCATAAATAGGGTCGATACCGTTTTTTGAATTTAAAACATCCGCCTGTCCTTTATGCACAAAATCCAAGGTTCGTACTCCAATCTTATAGGTTCCACGGGCAGTCAATTCAGGAGCGTCCGGGAGTGCATCCCCATAAAGAAAGGATTCGGTTTGTGCTATTAGGACTGAATTGAAAAGAAGAACACAAAGTAACATTTGCATACGGGCAAATGGTTGTAGATTTGGTTTGAACATGAGTTTTTGGTTTAGCTTAAAAATACAAAATTTAACTGCAAATATTTAATCTGTAATCTTTTTAAAAAAAAGTGAAAGCAGCTATTTGTGCTTTAAGGTATTTATTTAGGACTAGGAGGCGCTTTCAGCGATTTAAATACAATGGGAAAACTTCATGGGATTGTGTTTTAAGGATACAAAGGAAAATAATACCTTGTTATCTTGGAGCAGCTTATCGTCAATGACGGAATAACAATGCTAGGACAGCAAATACTTACAAGGAGATTATGGAGGAAACTGAGAAACATCTGAAGAAATTTGGTGTGAGACCAACAGCTATGCGTATTTTGGTGCACCGGTTTATGGCCATGCAAAAGTCGGCTGTTAGCCTGACTACTGTGGAGGAGAATTTTGAAAAATCCGATAGGACTACCTTGTATAGGACTTTAAAGACTTTCGAGGAAAAGTGCATTGTTCATCAGATAGCTGATGGCACCGGCGTCCCCAAATATGCACTCTGTGATCATGATGAAGGTATGGCAAGGCACTCGGACCTGCATCTGCATTTTCATTGTACAAAATGTAATAAAACTACTTGTTTAACGGAGCATCGGATACCTCAAATTAATCTTCCGGACAAATTCATCCCTGAAGATGTGAACATGTTGGTAAAGGGTATTTGTGAGCACTGTAACCAATAAATGCATATACATTGCAAGGGTATAACGGTTATTTTTGCTTACAAATGATGTATTTATGAAGCAGCAGCATGGTCACAAAGATCACGATCACAGTCATGATCATGACCACAGCGGGATTTTTGGAGAAAAGGCAGAACTTTTTTTTGCTATTTTAAGCGGAGTGTTCTTTTTTTTGGGATTGATTTTGGCAACCCTTTTTAAGGTACCGGCATGGGCTCCCCTTGTGAGCTATATAGCAGCCTATTTTTTAGGAGGATATTTCACCCTGCTCGAGGCAATTGGCAAAATTCGTAAAGGGGAATTTGAAATTGATTTTTTAATGATCTTTGCCGCATTGGGGGCAGCTTACATTGATAGTTGGGGAGAGGGAGCCCTGTTGTTGTTCCTGTTTAGTTTAGGGCATGCGTTGGAACATTATGCCATGAACAAGGCTACAAAATCTATCCAAGCCCTGGGGGAACTCTCCCCAAAGACGGCATTGCTGAAAAACGGTCTGGATATTAAGGAAATTCCAGTAGAGGAATTGAAATTGAACGATATTATAGTGGTACAGCCCAATACCAAAATATCGGCAGATGGGGTCATAGTTAAGGGGAGCAGTAGCATTGATCAGGCACCTATAACAGGGGAAAGTATCCCTGTGGACAAAACAGCGCTTACCAATCTTACAGAGCTTCCGGAATTCAGTGAAATAGACCCTTCCCATATCGTTTATACCGGTACTATTAATGGCGATGCCATGTTAGAGATTAAGGTTTTAAAATTGAATATGGATACTACCATTTCGCGATTGGTAAAAATGGTAAACGAGGTGGAGACAAAAAAATCGCCCACCCAACTGCTTACCAAAAAATTTGAAAAATGGTTTGTACCAGCGGTGATAATTTTGGTGGTTGCATTGTGCTTTGCCCATTTGCTGATAGACGAGACCATAAAGGAAAGCCTATACAGGGCCATTAGCGTATTGGTGGCCGCCAGCCCTTGCGCCTTGGCTATTTCAACGCCAAGTGCAGTTTTGAGCGCCATTGCCAGGGCAGCTAAAAAAGGAGTGCTCATTAAGGGGGGTCGTACCCTTGAAGATTTGGGTAGCCTTAGCACTATAGCTTTTGATAAAACAGGAACTCTTACCGAAGGTAAACCGAGGTTGACGAATGCCCTTCCTATAAATGGATTTGATAAAAATGAATTTTTGGAATTGGTGGTAGACGTAGAGAGTTTAAGCAATCATCCATTGGCGAAGGCTGTAACCAAAGACATTACAGCAAATTTTGGAATTGAAAGCAAACATCGTTCCTCCAATATGCAGGCCATTCAAGGGAAAGGCGTAAAGGCACAATATAACGGTGGGTATATTTTTATTGGAAATGCGCAACTGATGGAGGAGGAGGGAATTCAAATTACAGCTGAGACCCAAAATCAAATAAGCCAATTACAGGAGGACGGACAGACCGTTATGTTGGTTGGGTATGACCAAGCGCTAATTGGATTGTTAAGCGTTATGGACGTTCCTAGAAAAAGCGCTGCTGCTACTTTGGCGCGATTAAAGAAAATAGGAATAAAAAAGATGATTATGCTTACTGGGGACCATCAAAGTGTAGGCGACTCCATTGCCAGGCAAATTGGACTTACCGAGGCCAAAGGCAATTTGCTCCCCGAAGACAAGGTAAAGGCCATACAGGAGTTTCAGGAAAAGGGTGTTAAAATAGCTATGGTAGGAGATGGTGTAAACGATGCCCCAGCAATGGCGAGCAGTACTGTAGGTATTGCAATGGGAGCTGCGGGGAGTGATGTGGCCTTGGAAACTGCGGACGTAGCCTTAATGTCGGACAAGATAGAAAGTCTTCCCTTTGTCATAGGATTGAGCAGAAAATCAAAATCAATTATCAAACAAAACCTTTGGATCAGTATGGGCGTGGTGGCATTTTTAATACCAGCCACCCTTTTCGGATTTGCCAATATAGGTATTGCTGTTGCCATTCATGAAGGATCTACCTTGTTGGTGGTCATCAATGCCTTGCGCCTGTTACGTTTTAATCAGGATTAAACATTCATTCTTAAGTCAATACCATGCGGTATTTAAAAAGCAAACGGCTGCCAAGGTCTAACCTTGGCAGCCGTTTAACTATTATAAAACCAATTCACCATCAACACCGTTTGTTCGGCCGTTGAAACGGATTGGATTATTATTTAAATCCTATATTGATCAGTCCTTTATGACTAATTTTTATGGCTTCCAAAGGTTTCATGTCAAATGTTTTATCCTGTTCAACCATGTAGTATTTCATTCCTGACTTCTTTTTCTGGGCAAGTATCTTTGAAAAATCAATTTTACCGTTACCTACAGGGGCAAACCTACCTTGATCATCCATATCCTTTACATGCCACATTTTAAACCGACCCGGATATTTATTGAAATAAGCCACAGGATCTTGGTCAGCCTTGGTCACCCAGTAAAGATCCATTTGAAAATTTACATATTTTGGGTCTGTATTTTCGAGTAAATAATCGAAGGTTACCACACCATCATCCCCTTTTTTGAATTCAAAATCGTGATTGTGGTAGAGGAGTTTCAATCCTGCTTTCTGACATTTTTCACCAATGGTGCTCAAAACGGAAGCTAGTTGTTTGTGGTCGTCCCGTAATCCCATAGGGGGAACCGGAATCACAAAGTACTTAAAGCCGGCGGCCTTAACATCGGCGATCATCTTATCTGCATTTTCAAGCGTTACACCACCCTGATGTGTACTTATAGGTATAAGTCCAACTTCTTTAAGCAGTGAGCTAAAGTCATTTGGGGACATATTGTAAAACTTTCCATCCTTGTAGCTTGCCGCTTCAATATTTTTATAACCGGCTTCAGCAACTGCCATAAGTGTGGCTTTGACGTCGGTTCCCATATCATCACGGACCGTGTAAAGTGCCAGGCCACCAATTTTTTGTTGGGCATTGGCCATAATCATACCAACCAAAACTATGGGGAGAATTAATTTTCTTAAGGTTTGGGTAAACAATGATTTCTTCATAATACTGTTGAATTATATTTTTCTAAAAGTAATATTTGTTTTAATAAATAACCCACTATTAAGTCTATAAATATTATAAGTTCTATTGCAATACTTCTGTTTTGTATTATTTATCAAATACATACATATATCGAAACATTTTTTTAGATTAATCTAAAAATAAATAATTATCTTTATGGAAAAGTTAAGACAAATGTTGTCCCACACGGAAGAGAACTACTTAAAGGAAATATACGCACTGCAGGAAGGCACCCAAAAAGGTGTGAGTACCAATGCTATTGCGCAAAAAATACGGACGAAGGCATCTTCGGTAACGGATATGTTACAAAAGCTATCCAATAAGAAATTGGTGGAATATACTAAATACAAGGAAAGTCGACTCTCAGAAAAGGGTAAAGCCAAAGCTATTTCTATAGTTCGAAAACATCGCCTTTGGGAAACTTTTTTAGTGGAAAAATTAATTTTTCTTTGGGATGAGGTACACGATATAGCCGAACAATTGGAACATATTAAATCGGACAAGCTGATAAAAAAATTAGAGGCTTACTTGGGAAATCCAAAGTTTGACCCACATGGTGATCCCATACCCAATTGCAATGGAGAAATCGCAGAAGTAAACAGTGTAGGTCTTTCTGAGTTTAAAATTAATGAGGAAGGGGTATTTGTAGGTGTAAAAGATTCATCAGATAGTTTTTTAAAATATTTGAGCAAAAATAAAATAGCGATAGGGGATACCTTGAAATTGCTGGAAATTGAACCTTTTGACAATTCATTCCGCATTTATACCAATTCCAGACAATTCGTTATTTCAGAAAATGTGGCCAAAAATTTATATTTAAAAAGCCAATGAATACTTACAATCCCATAACAGCCCTGGCAGTGTTTTTTGCACTTTCAATTTTGGCATATCTGCTTTTTAGGCCCAACAAAGGATGGTTTTGGCTGATAAGGAACAATTCGGTTTCCAACGATAAAATTATTGTCGAGGATGTGTTAAAATTATTGTACCACAATGAGAATGCGGATAAACATCTGAATGTAAACGATATTATTAGAACCTTAAAATATAATGATAGGCAAATTTTGGATTGTATTAATAAAATGTCCGACCATGAGCTAATAAGTATTCAGGGGGACAATGTAAAATTATCAAAATCGGGAAGCGATTATGCCTTGCGTATTGTTAGGGCCCATAGGTTATGGGAAAAATTTTTGGCGGAAAAGACTGGGTTCAAGGAAGCGGAGTGGCACGAGAGGGCCGAAAGAATGGAACATGAACTTTCCAAGGTGGATACCGATATTTTGGCTTCCAAATTGGGCAATCCACAATTCGATCCCCATGGAGATCCAATACCAACAAATACAGGAAAGATTGCCAAAGTCAAAGGGATTCCTATTTCCCAATTACCTACCGGAACTATAGGGCGGATTGTGCACATAAAGGATAAGCCCGAAATAATTTACAAGCAGATTTTGGCAGAAAATATCCATATAGGGTCACTTATAAGGATTGTGGAAAAAACTGCAGCTCGAATTGAATTTCATTCGGAAGGCGAGGCTTTTATATTGGCGCCAATTATGGCGGGTAATATTACGGTTTCAGTGTTGGAAAAGGATGTAATCTATGAGGAAAATCTGGCCAGACTTTCCATTCTAAAAGAAGATGAAACTGCAAAAATTATAGGTATATCCAAAGAAATTCGGGGAGATAGTCGAAGAAGGTTGTTGGATCTGGGTTTTGTAAAAGGGGCCGAGGTAAAAATAGATCTATTAAACCCCCTTGGCGATCCCAAAGCTTTTCTCATAAAAGGAACCAGTATTGCCCTACGCCAAAATCAAGCGTCAAAAATTTTAATTAAAAAAGATTAGATCATGGAAGTTAAACCAAAAAGTGCCTGTGAGACCTGTGCCCAGTTTAATGCCGATGGATTAAAAAAATTAGGGGTTAACACCAGTGATTTTGATTTTGTGGTGGCTTTGGCCGGTAACCCGAACACTGGGAAAAGTACTGTTTTTAATGCTATGACCGGTTTGCGCCAACACACAGGAAATTGGCCTGGCAAAACAGTGACCAGGGCGGAAGGTGCTTTTGAATACAACAAGGAAAAATTTAAGTTGGTAGATTTACCCGGCACTTATTCCCTGCTTTCCACCTCAGAGGATGAGGAAGTGGCGAGGAATTTTATTCTTTTTGGAAAACCTTCAGTTACCGTGATCGTAGCGGATGCAAGTAGGCTGGAAAGAAATTTAAACCTGGTTTTGCAAATTTTGGAAATTACCAATAATGCTGTCCTATGTTTAAATTTAATGGATGAGGCGGAGAGAAATAATTTGGATATTGATACCCGAACCCTTGCACGGGATTTAGGCATCCCAGTGGTGCCCACAAGTGCAAGGTATAATAGGGGAATTCCGGAGTTGATTCAGACTATAAGTGAATTGGCGAACGGTAAAATTGTTTGTAAACCCCACCGGATAAAGAATATTCCTAAAAACATAGAGCAGGCCCTGGAACAGTTGAGCGCTGAGATAAAACAGGTGTATCCCGATATACCAAACAGCCGATGGATCGCCTTGAGATTATTGGAAGGAGACAGAAATATCATTGAAACGCTTAAAACAGGTGAATTCGTTTAATCAAGTTCGATGAAAAATAATAAAATAGATCATATTATATCGCTTTCCAATGATCTTCGTTGGCAAATGGGAGATGAATTTCACGACAGTCTTGCCGAAGGGATTTACGCCGATGCCGCGGAGATCGTTAAGGCTTCCGTCCATAAAAAGGATGAAAAAGGGGCATTTAGGATAGACGCAAAAATAGATAAGATCATCACAAGCAGGGTGTGGGGTTTTCCGCTAATGTTTTTGATTTTGGCCATGGTTCTTTGGTTGACCATAGTAGGTGCCAATTATCCTTCGGCCATGTTATCGGGTTTGTTATTGGATACAATCCATCCAGCACTAAAGGCCATGGCTTCCAGTATTGGCATGCCTTGGTGGTTGGATGGTTTTTTAATTGATGGAGTGTATTTGGCAGTGGCCTGGGTTATTGCCGTTATGTTGCCGCCAATGGCCATTTTCTTCCCTTTGTTTACTCTGTTGGAGGATTTTGGGTATTTGCCCAGGGTGGCTTTTAATCTGGATCATTTATTTAAATTGTCCGGTGCCCATGGCAAACAGGCATTGACCATGAGTATGGGCTTTGGTTGTAATGCAGCGGGTATTGTTGCAACAAGGATAATAGATAGCCCAAGGGAAAGGCTAATTGCTATAATCACGAATAATTTCTCCCTATGCAATGGCAGGTGGCCTACCCAGATATTGATCGCTACAATTTTTGTTGGGGCCTTGGTACCGGCTTCCTATTCTGGGGTATTATCATTGGCGGCCGTTATTGGGATTGCCGTATTGGGAATGGTATTTATGTTTTTGGTGTCATGGGGTCTTTCCAGAACGGTATTGAAGGGAGAAGTATCTACCTTTAATTTGGAATTGCCTCCCTATCGTCCCCCAAGATTTTGGAAAACCATTTATACTTCCATAATAGATAGGACCTTGATTGTATTGTGGAGGGCCATTGTTTTCGCTGCACCTGCAGGAGCTGTTATTTGGCTTATTTCCAATATTTTCATAGGCGATGTCAGTGTAGCGGCTTGGTTAATCAACTCCTTGGACGGATTTGGATTTCTATTAGGCTTGAACGGTGTAATTTTAGTAGCGTATATTGTAGCCATTCCAGCCAACGAAATTGTAATTCCCACTATTTTGATGTTGACCGTGCTGGTCACAGGAATAACTGCTGGCTCAGGAGCAGGTGTCATGTTCGAATTGGATTCCGTATCGGCAACCGGGGATATTCTTAGAGCTGGGGGATGGACACTTTTAACCGCTATTAATCTGATGTTGTTTAGTTTGCTGCACAATCCATGTAGTACCACCATTTATACCATTTATAAGGAAACTAAAAGTGTTAAGTGGACCGTTGTCGCTTCTATTCTTCCCGTTATTATGGGATTTGTGGTGACTTTTTTGGTAGCACAGGTATGGAGATTGCTTACGTAGGCATAGAAATCCGTTTTTGTTCCCAGTCCATAAGCCTTGGATTTAATGGGTATACATAACACATCTTGTTGTTCCTATTCCGTTTGTAGCAAATAAGGCTGGTCTATAAAAACATCCCATTGAGGATTATGCTGAATTTAGGGTATGGAGAATAGACATGGCTTTAAGTAAAATGAGGTTAAAACGATATTGGGGGCAATCGCTTCCAACTAGATAAAAATCACTAACTTGTATAAAAATAGTACGCTATGCCAATCTACATGGATCGTCACGATATACCTCAAGAAATTACTGCGGCGCATGTGGCACAAATGCATAAGGAAGATTTAAAAATAGAACATCTTTATGATTGTAAGGGTATGACCTATTGGTGCGATGAAAAAAGGCGAACGGCTTTTTGTCTTATTCAGGCACCCAATAAAAAGGCCATACAAGATATGCACAATCACGCACACGGCGAAGTACCACATAGGATAATTGAAGTTGAAGGTTCTATAGTAGAATCGTTCCTAGGAAGGATCGAAGATCCGGAAAAATCACAAAAGACAGAATTAAATATTATCAATGACCCCGCTTTTAGGACCATTATGGTCATAGGTTTAAGAAAAGTATCCTTTACAAGTCTTGATTCGGAGCGTTTAATTGAGGAAGTCCGGGAGTATAATAAAACAATTCGTGCTTCCCTTGAGAAATTTTTTGGACGTATTGTTAAGCAAAAATCAGATTATTTTTTGATATCCTTTAATTCGGTTACCAATGCCGTACTATGTGCGCAGGAAATTTATTCCGATCTACAAACCTCTTCCAAGAATTTTAATGGTGATATCCAATTAAACATAGGATTGCATGCAGGGGTTCCCGTGACCGAGAAGGATGGTATTTTTGAGGATACCATTAAAATAGCGGAGCGTTTTTGTGACATGATTCATGGAAAAATTGTTATATCCCAGGAAGTACGGGAATTGTATGAAAGTGAGAATATGAACATTAAATTGGGCCATCAAAATATAAAATCCCTTAAGGTCGGGGATGAAAAATTTGTTAATCTATTAATGGATTATACAGAGAGGGAATGGACCAATCCAGCGTTCAACTCCAACGATTTTAGTAAAAACTTGGGATACAGTAAATCTCAACTCTATAGAAAAATGGTTGCTATTACTGGGAAGTCTCCCAATAGCTTTATCAAAGATTACCGCTTGGCAAGAGCCTTACAACTCTTAAACAAAAACGCGAACAATATTTCTGAAACTGCCTTTAGGACTGGATTTAACAGTCCAGCCTATTTTTCTAAATGTTTTATGGATAATTTTGGAATACTACCATCAAAATATATACAGAATTATTCCTGATAATTCTCCCCATGCTTAAATTTTGTAATTATTTGAATTAAAATTAGTGGTCATGGGGTTATACTATATTTATTTTTACTTCAAGTAAAAGGATGATCAATACCTATAATAGTGTTTGTGGCTTTATAACAAACCAGAATCAGGATAACGATCAATATTGCTTTGTTTTTCACAAGCGTACTCCCCCGATTTAAGAAATAAATAAACCATTGCCCTATGCTTTGCCTATTTTAATTTTTCACCCAATTGTCGTGGATGAAGATTAATAGGAAAAGGAATCGATAGCACTTCATCCTTCCGTTTCTAAGGTAAAAGGAGGAAAGGCAAAAACGGACTATTAATCTTAAACATATGAATCATGAATTACACTCCTCAATTCTACAAGATAAATAATGTAGTTTTAATTATTACGTTGTTGGCAAGCCTGTCCATTTTTGGACAAGGAAATCTTGATGATGAAGCAGAGATATCTTTGGTCAGGACACATAATGACAAAGATTTACAGTGGGGGCCTTGCCCATCCTTTATGCCCGAAGGTTGTACCATATCAATATTGCACGGTATTCCTTCAAACAATAATTTGGATGTTTTTTTTAAAGTGCCTGCCAATTATGTTATACCGGAACACTGGCATAATTCCGCCGAGCGCATGATTCTGGTTTCGGGAGAATTACATGTAACCTATGAGGGAGAAAAGGAACAGATAATGACGGTGGGATCTTATGCCTTCGGCCCCTCTACTAAACCACATACGGCAAAATGCGGGGACAAGGATCCTTGTGTACTCTTCATAGCCTTTGAAGAGCCTTTGGACGCTTTCCCCATGGTCTTAAAAGAATAAAAGTAAATATGCAATTATAGAATTCAGGAAATTTTTAAACAATTTAAAATCACAATTATGGAAATGGTTATTGGTATGGATGCCGATGTTATTGCATCCTTTAAAAAAGAGATAAGGGGTGAAGTAACAATGCCTTCGGATGGCAATTACAATACTGCCCGTATGGTGTATAACGGCATGATTGATAAACATCCTGGGATGATCGTTAAATGTGTGGATGTGGCCGATGTAATTGCTTCCATAAATTTTGGAAGGGAAAATGAATTATTGATAGCTGTCCGCGGAGGTGGACATAATGGAGGTGGTTTGGGCTTGTGTGATGACGGTATGGTCATAGATCTGTCCGGGATAAAATTTGTCAACGTAGACACTTCCAACAACACTGTACGCGTGGGAGGAGGTAATATTTGGGGTGAAGTAGATCATGCGACCCATGCCTTTGGACTGGCAATTCCAAGTGGAATGATTTCTACCACCGGTGTAGGGGGATTAACACTAGGTGGTGGAGTAGGTTATCTTTCCAGAAAATATGGACTTACCATAGACAATTTGTTGGAGGCCGATATGGTCTTGGCCGATGGTTCCTTTGTTACTGTTAATAGCAAACAACATCCTGATCTTTTTTGGGCCATTCGAGGTGGTGGTGGTAACTTTGGGATTGTAACCACCTTTAAATTTCAGGCCCACCCCTTAAAAACGGTTATTGGGGGACCTACTTTGTGGCCCATAGAACAGACTGAGGAAATAATGGCATGGTATGATGAATTTATACATAAGGCTCCTGAAGATTTAAATGGCTTTATAGCAACCATGGTAATACCTGGTCCCCCTTTTCCAGATCATTTGCATAAAAAACAATTCTGTGGAATTGTATGGTGCTATACAGGAGATGCTGATAAATTTGAAGAAATTTTTAAGCCCGTATTGGCAAAAGCGCCCTTGTTTCAACATGTGGGTGAAATGCCTTATCCATCTATTCAAACAATGTTTGATGGTCTATTGCCTACTGGATTGCAGTGGTATTGGAGGGCAGACTTCTTTAATAAGTTGGGTCCTGAGGTAAGAGCATGCCATTTAAAATATGGTTCCGAAATTCCTACACCACTTTCGCAAATGCATCTATACCCCATTAGTGGGGCGGCAACTAGGGTAGGTGCCTCCGATACTGCATGGGCTTATAGGGATGCCAAGTATGCAGGTGTTATTGTGGCAGTTGATCCAGACCCTAAAAACGCTGGAAAAATGACGAAATGGTGCAAGGATTATCATAATGCTTTACATCCATATTCATCCGGTGGTGCCTATTCCAATTTTCTGATGGATGAAGGAAAGGAACGCATAAAGGCAAGTTATAAGCATAACTACGAGCGACTGGCCCGAATTAAAAAACAATATGATCCCAATAATTTGTTTAGGGTAAATCAGAATATCCTGCCTGGTAGCTAAGGGTCAAAAAATAATATATTCGTAGTTAATCCATTTTGCTTGTTATACAAGGATACTTGCAAATAGAGCATAGAGTTTAGAAAACATCTAATATTTTTTGGGCATCTTTCCCTATACGTTTTTTGGTTTCCTCGGTAATATATTTTTTTTGATCTATCTGTTGGGGTTGGTCAGAGGTACAGAAATAACTGTGGATACTTCTTCTGGGTTTATTAGTGTTGTTGGTAGTGCCACCATGCCAAGCATGTGAATTGAAAATAAAAACGGATCCCGCCGGTGCCTTGATAATAATTTCATCTGGATGGGCCAAACTGGGATCTTCCATTTTTTCATGAGGCGAAATTCCTAATTTGTGGGTGCCGGGCACAATTCGGGTAGCCCCGTTATTTTCAGTAAAGTCATCCAATAACCAAATGGAGTTACATACTTTATAGTCACCATCTATCATCGTATTTCCCCAGTCAACATGTAATTTCTGATGTCCAAGTCCGGGTTTTGCAGCTCTATAGTTTAGGGAGGATAATTTAAAGCTCGGTCCTAATACGGCAGCTATACCGGCCAGCACTCTGGGATGCGTATAGAAAATATCAAAAACGTCTCCCTTGTTTACCAAATTGGCTAATCTATCGGCACCTTCTTCCTTGGGGTGCCTAATATATTTGGATTCGGCCAATTCCGACCCTGCAGTTTGGCCCTCATCCAACATGAGGGCTTGGATTCTGTCGTTAATGGCTTTTACTTCGTCATTTGTCAATAGTTTGCCCAAAGACAAATATCCTTGGCTTTCCAAAATGTCAATTTCCTCTTTTGTGAGCATAACTTAGCCTAATTAAAATTGGTTCAAGACCAAAAAGATACGATAATTACCATAAATAAATTGCTTGTAGTACGTATCGGAGTTTTCTCCATCTACTTCTAACTATGTGGTTTGCACAAAGCGAATAAAGCAATGTTGCAATTGAGGATCATGTTGCAAATATTCAAACGTAGCAAGAAAAATTGGATACTGCCGATTTCATTACCTTTACATAAAAATATAAATTGCTTTATAAATGAAAAAAGTTTGTTTATTATTACTTTCAATTATTTTATTTTCCACCTGTAAGGATCCCAGTAACAAGAATAATTCAACCCCTCAAAACGCTATGAATACCATTAATAACCCCCTACTTGCTGAAAGTACTCTGCCATATGGTGTGCCCGATTTTACAAAAATTAAAAACAGTCATTTCCAAGAAGCATTAAGGCAAGGAATGGAAGAAAAAAGGGGAGCCATTGAAAAAATTGCCAATGAGACCCAAGTGGCTACTTTTGAAAATACCATACTGGCCTTGGAAAAAAGCGGCAGTCTATTAGAGCGGGTTCAAAACGTTTTTTCTGCTCTTACAGGTGCACATACCAATGATACTTTACAGGCCGTTCAAGAAGAAATGGCCCCTAAATTCTCGGAACTGAGGGATGCCATTTATCTCAATGAAAAGTTGTTTCAACGTGTAAAAACCCTACATAGTAAAAAAGCTAATTTAGGCTTGGATTCGGAATCCTTAAAGCTATTGGAGAACTATTTTGAAGATTTCGAAATTGCAGGAGCCAATTTATCGTCAGAGGACAAGGAAACCTTAAAAACTTATAATTCTCGCTTGGCTACCCTTAGCAATACCTTTAATAAAACCTTGCTAGAGGCCAATAATGCGGGAGCCTTATTGTTTAATGATAAATTGGAGCTAGCCGGCATTTCGGAAACCGATCTGAAATCTTTAAAGAATGGAGAAGATGGGGGTTGGAAGTTACCACTTCAGAATACAACCCAACAACCTTTGTTGCAAGTGTTGGAAAAAAGAGCGACTAGGGAGAAGTTATTT
>TARA_R110000868_G_scaffold138755_5_pt1 | contig 21946 bp, 18 predicted proteins | sample TARA_R110000868 | Tara Oceans TARA_R110000868 (sample SAMEA4397489) | marine metagenome | biome: Polar Biome; feature: [SRF] surface water layer (ENVO:00010504); material: water (ENVO:00002006), including particulate matter (ENVO:01000060) such as... | depth 5 m | reverse complement strand
TAAAACTTATAAATTGAAAGAACTAACCTCTCATAATAAGAAAGTACTTGATTTTCAATTTAAGACCACAGATTATTGTTAAGTAATTCTCCTCCTTTTTAAGGAGGAGTGGATTCTATTTCGACACTTCGAAATAGGAGACGAGGTGGTTTTATAAACTCTTAAAATGGGAGCTTATTTCTTCTAATACAAAATCAATATCTTCAAATACTAGTTTGTTTTCAAATCTCATAACCTTGAAACCTAACATTTCTAATCTATTTGTTCGTTCTAAATCATAATTTTGTTGAGCAGAATCTAAATGATAAGCACCATCTAATTCAATAATAAGTTTTTCTTTAGGACAATAGAAATCTACAATAAAGTTTTCTATACTGTGCTGCCTTCTAAATTTACGTCCACCTAATTGTTTTTTTTGGAGGTATTTCCATAATGTAGCTTCAGCCGAAGTTAAATTTTTCCGAAGTTCTTTTCGACGTTCTTCTAAATATTTGTAATTATGGATATTATTCATTTTATGTTTAACCCTTCCGTCTTTGATTTTTTATTAAAATCAAATCCACCTTCCCTTAAAAAAAGGGAAGGATTTATGTTTACGTTTCAATTTATACTAAAGCACTTTTTAATCCAACTGCTCAGTCAATTTTTTAAATACCTTTTTAGGGTTTTTATTCTCGTATAGAATCTCATAAACCGCATTTATAATAGGCAGTTGTGTTTTCTTTTTATTTTTTTCGTTTAGTAAATGGGCGCTTTTGGTAGCATAATACCCTTCGGCAATCATACTCATTTCCATTTGTGCAGACTTTACAGTGTAGCCTTTACCAATCATATTTCCAAACATTCTATTTCTGGAAAACACTGAGTAACCGGTTACCAACAAATCGCCTAAATAAGCCGAATTATTAATGTTACGTTTCATTTTATGCATTTTTTTAATAAAGCGCTTCATTTCTCGAATAGAATTACTCATTAAAACACTCTGAAAATTATCGCCATAACCCAATCCGTGAGCAATTCCAGCAGCTATTGCATAAATGTTTTTCAACATTACGGCATATTCAACACCTATAACATCGTCACTAGTTTTAGTTTTTATATAATCGCTAGATAGATTTTTAGCAATAGCTTTTGCTTTTTCTGCATCTGAGCATGAAATAGTTAAATAGGATAAACGCTCAAGCGCTACTTCTTCAGCATGACATGGGCCAGCGATAACAGCTATATTATCAAACGGAACTTTATAAATATCATGAAAATGTTGGCCTACCAACAACCCTGTTTCAGGCATAATGCCTTTTACAGCAGAAACTATTATTTTATTTGAAATATCAACAGTTAGTTTTTCTAATTCGCTGTGTACAAACGCAGACGGGATTACAACTATTAAAACATCGGCATAATCTGCTATTTCATTTATATCATTACTAAGTTTTAATTGCTCTAAATGAAACTCAACCGAACTTAAATAATTAGGGTTATGTTGCTCCCGTAATAAATGTTCTTTGGTGTAAACACTTCGCATATACCAGCCTACTTCATTTAAATTTTCACAAAGCATTTTCACAATAGCTGTAGCCCAACTTCCTGCGCCAAAAACCGCATATTTTAAAGGTTTATCCATAAATAGAGAATTGTTTTGAAATTCAAAAATACACAAAATATTAATGATGTATAAGTGAATAAATTATAACAAATTTGATTTTTGGCACGCCTTTTGGAATTAACTACATAGAAACCCTAAAAACGTTTATTATGAATACTATAAAATTACTTTTAAGCTTTGCCTTAGTTTCAACACTTTTCACTTCTTGTTATACAGAAGTTGTTGTTGATGATTTTGCTGAACCTAGACTATCAGTCAATCAATTACTAAGCTCATACGAATTATGGTATGTAGATATTAATGCCACTCAAGGTTTTGGAGAAACGCCATTTTTACAAAAGGCTTTCACTATTTCGTTTAGAAATGGTGTGGTTTATGCCAATAATAATATTGTTGGACTTGGAGATAGCGGAAATGGTTTTGGAATTGATGTTGGCGAATATGATGCTTACGATATGATTTTAGATGTATTTCATGATATTGATGGTTTTGAAACTTTTGATGTATTTCAAGTAGATAATAATACCATAGAATTGTATAACCCTAACAACGATACCTCTTATTTTTTAGATGGTTACCAAAGAAGCAATTTCGATTACGATTTTGTTTTCTACGATAACATTCATTATTTCTTACAAGAATATGAAGCTTGGGAAAAGACTTTTACCAGCAACTTTGGAGCGCTAAACGAATTTGATAACGAAAACTATTTACAGTTTTTAGCTGGAGGAAACGATTCTGAATTTAGAAGCTCGCAAGATGATTTTGGGATAAATCCAAATAACTTAATCTGGGATTATACAGGCATTTATGGCGTTGGAAATGTAAGTGGTGATATGTACCTAAAAACTTTAACATTAGATTATGATTTCTTCGACAATGAATATTTTGAATTGAGCGTTATAAATGACGGAAAGATAGAGTTATATCATCCAGATTCTGAAACCGTTTATGAATTTAAAGGACGAGGATATATACAATATTTAAAAACAGAAAACACAAAAGGGAAATCAACTGATTCTAAACAAGACAAAAAACGTAAGTTTAAAAAAGATAGAGTTGAAAACCCTAGAGAAAATACAAGAGTAAAATAATTTTGGTTGGTTATTTAGTTTAGAAACCGTTTAGAGCATCTGCTTTAAGCGGTTTCTTTTTTCTATATAACGAAATGATTTTCGTAATTAGGCTAGAACTAGCAATAAATTTAGATAGGGTATTACCAAATGTTTTTATTTCGTTTCTAAATTCAAATTTTCCAACACAGTTTTTAATTCTGCAAGAGATTTTTCCTCAATCAATTCCGTATTTATTCTCAATTCAGTTGAGTCAGTTTTTAGTATATAATCTCCAGCAAACTTTTTAATCTGCTTTATTTCGTTCAGATTTATTTTTTTGAGATAATTCCGTTTTCTATCGTCAGATACTGTTTGTTGTTTTCAAAGAAATAAGTTCCTATATATAAAATTCCGATTATTAAATAACCATAGTTAAAAATATTGTTTGAATCAGAGATAACAGCTATTGTTCCGAGAATAAAAAATAGTATTTCGAAAATCAAAGAAAGTTTAAGCCGCTTTTTTTTAAATCGTATTTTCATTTTTTGGTAAATGTTTGGTAACAATATGATCAGAAATCGTTTTAATGTTTTATATCTAAGGCTAAACACATTTACCTGATTTTTCTGATAAAAAAAGTGCTTATCATTTATAAAAATTCATCTCATCCAAATATTCCCAAACATATTCTGGAAGCATAGGTTTTACATTTTTACCGGTTTTAATGGAGTTTCTAATAAAGGTTGAAGAAATTTCCATAATTGGTGCATCTATAAAATGAACTTTATTATGCGTATGAAATTGCGTTTCTGTATTGTCTTTGGAAATTCTAGGGTATACGTAAATATCGTGATTTTCAATAATTACTTGGTAGTTTTTCCACTTATGAAAACTCTTTAAATTGTCTTCCCCCATAATTAAAGCAAACTCATAATCTGGATGCTTTTCCTGTAAATGAACTAAAGTATTTATGGTGTAATTGGGTTGTGGTAAGTTAAATTCTATATCGCTAGGTTTTAGTTTGGTATAATCTTTTGTAGCGCGATAAACCATTTCTAATCGCTGATAATTATCAAGCAAACTACTTTTCTTTTTAAACGGATTATGTGGTGTAACTACAAACCAAATCTGGTCTAAATCGCTGTGTTCTGCTAAATGATTTGCAATGACTAAATGCCCAATATGAATGGGATTAAAAGAACCAAAATACAGTCCAATTTTCATTTTTAAGATTTTAGAAAATTACCAACTAAAACTTCAGCATCTTTAAGTGCTTTTTCTAAATTATCATTAACAATAATAGTATCAAATAAAGGCGCAGTTGCTAATTCTGCTGATGCTTTTGCAACCCGCATATTTATTTTATCGGCACTTTCGGTTTTACGCTTTTTAAGTCTTATTTTTAGTTCGTCAATACTTGGTGGTTTTACAAAAACGGCTAAGGTTTGTTCTGGAAACTTACGTTTTATTCGCAATCCACCTGATACATCAATATCAAAAATAACGTTTTTACCTTTTGCCCAAATACGCTCTACTTCGGTTTTTAAAGTACCGTAAAAATTATCGCGATATACTTCTTCCCACTCTAAAAATTCTTCGTTTTTTATTTTGTTTTTGAATGCTTTAGCAGATAAATAATAATAATCTTTTCCTTCTATTTCTGTACTTCTTTTTTCTCTTGAAGTTGCAGATATTGAAAATTCTAGATTTAAGTTTTCTTGCTTAAGTAAATGCCTCACAATGGTTGTTTTTCCAGAGCCAGATGGTGCTGAAAACACGATGAGCTTACCTTGTTTATTTGTTTCTTTCGTCAATATTCTTATTTTTAATTAAAGCACATTCAATAATTGTTCCTTAATTTTTTCAAGTTCATCTTTCATTTGTACTACCAATTGTTGCATGGGCGCATAGTTACTTTTAGAGCCAATAGTGTTAATTTCTCTTCCCATTTCTTGACCAATAAACCCTAGTTTTTTACCATTAGAATCTTTTGAATTTATAGATTCTGTAAAATAATTCAAGTGGTTTTTTAAACGTACTTTTTCTTCGGTAATATCAAATTTTTCAATGTAGTAAACCAGTTCTTGTTCAAAACGGTTTTCATCATATTTCTCTTTTAAATCTTGAACACCTTTAAGTAAACGCTCGCGAACACCTACAACACGCTCTGGATCCATAATAATAATATCGTCTAAAATGTTACTTATTTCAACAACACGATTGTTAAAATCTAGTTCAAGCACTTTGCCTTCGTTAAGGCGGTAATTATTCAATTCTGTTATAGCTTTGTCAATCTCTTTTTCAATAGCTTGCCATTCCGTTTCATCAATTTCTTCACGTACCGTATTTAAAGCATCTGGAAAACGCACTGCCATTTTTAGTAATTCTAAATCATCACTATTTACAACTTCTCTAAGTTGTTTCATGTATTGCTTAACAACGGGCGTGTTAATTTGAGTTGAAGTATCGTCTGCCGTAGCTTCAACATAAATAGAAAAATCTACTTTTCCGCGCACTAATTTATCTGCAAGTAACTTCCTGATAATTAGCTCCTTTTCTCTATAAATAGAAGGCATTCTAGCATTTAAATCTAAACTTTTACTATTTAAAGATTTAAGTTCAATAGTTATTTTTTTTGTGGGTAATTGTAAAACAGATTTTCCGTAACCTGTCATTGAATAAATCATAAAATTTGGTATTAAGTTCGACAAAGGTAATTAAAACTGAAAGGATAGGAAGTAACAAAAAGGTGTTAAAAAAATTACTTTAAAAGTACATTTGTGGTTTTTGGTGTAATTAATGATATTTTTGTTGAAAATGGATTAACTAAAAATTATTTTGATGAAATTATCGCCTCACATATTTAGCCTTATTATACTTTTTTTTATGGCTTTTGGGTGTAAAGAAAACAAATCTGAAAACCATTTAGTTCCAGATAAAACTCAAGAAATTGTTGCAAAAATTATTGTAACAGATAGTTTAATAAATCATCCGCCAAATGGTATGCTCTGGATTCCTGATGGCACTTTTATGCAAGGAGCAGTATCTCAAGACCAAATGGCAATGCAACATGAAAAGCCGCAACACTCTGTAACTGTTGATGGTTTTTTTATGGATATTACAGAAGTTACAAATGCCCAATTCGCCAAATTTGTTGATGAAACGGGTTATATTACAATAGCAGAACGAGAAATTGATTGGGAAGCTATGAAAAAACAGTTGCCCGAAGGCACCCCTAAACCTCATGATTCTGTTTTGCAACCAGGATCTTTACTTTTCAAGAAAACAAAATCGTCTGTTCCTAATTTATACGATTTTTCACAATGGTGGCGATGGTCTATTGGCACAAATTGGAGGCACCCAAAAGGACCAGAAAGTAATATAGAAGGGAAAGATAATCATCCTGTTGTCCATGTTTGTTATGAAGATGCTTTAGCATATTGCGAATGGGCTGGAAAGCGTTTGCCAACAGAAGCTGAATGGGAATATGCTGCTAGAGGTAACCAAAATAACACCACATATTTTTGGGGAGATGATAGGTCTCAGTTATCTAAAAGAGCAAATAGTTGGGAAGGTGAATTTCCTGTAAACAACACATTAGAAGATGGTTTTGAAAGAACGGCGCCAGTAAAAACATATCCCGCAAATAATTTTGGGCTTTTTGATATGGCTGGGAATGTATGGGAAATGACTACCGATTGGTATAACATTAATTATTACCAGGAATTAGTAGATTCCAATACTGCAATAGTAAACCCAAAAGGTCCAGATAAAGCATATAATCCAAGCAATCCTTACATACAAGAAAAAGTAATTAAAGGGGGTTCTTTTTTATGTAGCGATTCGTATTGTGCAAGTTATAGAGTTTCCTCTAGAATGGGAACAAGCATGGATTCCTCAGCTGAACATGTTGGGTTTAGAACTGTTGCAACTCCAGAAATGGTTATGAAATAAAATGATTTTTTGAATAAAATAAAAACCCCCTGTAAATCAATTATTTACAGGGGGTTTTGTTACTTTTTGCAGGGCTTTTCTTTAACAAAGAGGAACTATCCATATATTCTATTTTTTAGTTTATAATTAAAGCTAGTTTAGGTCATATGTTACTTCTTAATTGATTTAGACTTCTAGTAATTAAGTCAATAAATATTTTGATAAGTTCAAATAAAAGTTAGACCATTATAAATAAATAACTGTGCTCGAACACATTTTATTGAATTTTTCTTTTTTTTCTTTCAAAAATTGAATAAGTTAGCAAAAAATACTTCTCTTTTATTGAGTATTATACACCAAGCAAAGTCTAACAGATATTAATGAAGATGTGATAATGAAAAGATATAATGTTAAATGTATTAAAAGCGATACTTTAATAATAAATGGAAAGGGGGATCAATTAATTTGGAACAAAGCTGAAGTTCTTACTGATTTTATTTCTGCATGGGATAAAAAAATTCCTGGTAAAATTGAATTTAGAGCCCTTTGGGACTTAAAAAATTTATTCTTTTGTTTCAAGGTTTTTGACACAGAAATTAATATTGATAAAAAGGATAATAGTAAAAAAAGTATAAATAATTCGGATAGGGTAGAACTTTTTTTCAAAACAAATGATGCGCTTTCGCCTTATTATTGTTTAGAAATTGACCCTACCTCTAGAATTTTGGATTTTAAAGCTAATCCAAAAAAGGATTTTGAGTTTGATTGGAATTGGCCTAAAAAAGATATAATAGTTAAATCAGATATTCAAAATGATTTTTTCACTGTTGAAGGCGCTATAAGTATAACATCATTAAAAAAACTAGAACTAATACAAAATGATGAAATTAAAACAGGAATCTTTAGAGCAAAATATAATAAATTAGAAAATTCTAGTTATGAACCTACCTGGATTTCTTGGGTAAACCCCAAAACAAAACTTCCAAATTTCCACACGCCATCATCATTTGGTATTTTAAATTTATTAGAATTATAGTTTAATTCAGATAATCTTTTACATTTTCTGCATTTATAATGTACAAAGGTAATAGTACTTCCTTTGATATTTTTTTCTCAAAAATTAAATGCTCTACTAATAAAGATACACCCATGTAGGCTTGTTTTTTTGGATTTTGGTGTATTAAGAATTTAATGGTTTTTTTCTGTAAGTAGTTTATGTTTTGTTTTAATAAATCATAACCAACCAAGGCATAATCTTTGTCATCTATTTTTGAAATAACTTCGGCTATTTGATAAGATTTAGAAGTAGTAACAAATAGGCCTTTTAAATTATCATGTTTATTTAAAAAATCTGTTAGATTTTTCTGAGCATCAGCAGATTTTATGTTTAATGTAACAAACTCAAATTTTTGAATTGTGGATTCAGAAAAATAATTTCTAAATCCTTTTTCTTTTTCTTGCATATGTTGCGCATTTTCAAACTCTTCATCAATATGAACAATGGCAATTAATCCTTCATTCAGCAGTAAATCTAAAAGACTTGCAGCAACTCGACCACTTTGAAATAAATCTTGACCAACAAAACTATTTACAATTCTAGATTTAAGCTGGTTATTAAATGTACCTGAAATAATACCTAATGAATTATAATTATCAATAATATCAAGCGCTTCTTTATAAAATAAGGGAACCAATAATACTGCATCTGGTGATGTTTTTAACAAACTCTCATTAATATCTATAAACGATGATGTACTCGCTGGATCAAAAAAATAAGATTCTATTACAACATTAAAAGAACTGAACTCAGTTTTAGCTTCATTAATTCCTACGACACACGGCAACCAATAAGGGTCTAAATGGGGGTCTGGTAGTAAAATACAAATCCTATAAATTTTATTATTTTTTAAAGTCCTAGCAATTAAGTTTGGTTTATAGTCAATTTCACTAAGTACTACATTTATTTTATCCAAAGCTTTTTTAGATACTTTACCACGATTATGTAACACCCTATCTACAGTTCCTTTTGAAACACCAGCTAGTTTAGCTATATCCTTAATTGTATAATTTTTCATATATCAAATATAGAAAACTTTTTAGTAATTATGTAAAAAGTGTGTACGACAACATTTTATTTATGTGCTCGAGCACATTTTTAATCAATTTCCTTTTTTATTCCAAAATTCATTTATACTTTAGCCTAATAATAAGTAGTTAAAAAATTCATTTAAATAACATTAAAAACTAAAAAATGAGTAATTTAAAGCCAACTTTAGTAATATTAGCAGCAGGTATGGGAAGTCGGTATGGAGGGTTAAAGCAACTTGATGCATTTACTGAAGAGGGAGCAACTATAATGGATTTTTCAATTTATGATGCGCTACAAGCAGGATTTGGAAAATTTGTTTTTATAATCAGAAAAAGTTTTGAAAAGGAATTTAAACAAATATTTAATAAGAAATTAGAAGGAAAAGCTGGGGTAGATTATGTTTTCCAAGAAATTGATAGCGTACCCAAAGCATATCAAAACCCCAAACGCGAAAAGCCTTGGGGAACAGGTCATGCGCTTTTAATGGCTAAAGATGTAGTTAAAGAAAATTTTGCAATTATAAATGCAGATGATTTTTATGGCAAAGAAGCATTTGAAATGATGGCAAAATATTTAATTCAAACAGATAAAGAGTCTTATAATTTTAATATGATGGCTTACTATTTGAAAAACACCGTATCTGATTATGGTTATGTTTCAAGGGGGGAATGTCAAATTAGTGAAGATGATTATCTAACTGATGTAACTGAAAGAACTCATATTGAAAAGATTAATAATAAGCTCGTTCGAAAAGATGATAACGGTAATTTTGTCAATATTGATGGGAATACAATTGTTTCTATGAATTTTTGGGGATTTACCCCTAAATGCTTTGAGTTTGGTGGTGCACTTTTTGAAAAATTTCTAGAGGAGAATAAAAATAATTTAAAAGCTGAATTCTTTATACCATCTGTTGTAAACGAAATATTGAAATCAGGTATTGCAACAGTTAAAGTTTTAAAATCTAATGCTAAATGGTTTGGTGTTACTTACAAGGAAGATAAAGAAATTGTTCAAAAAGAAATTGAACAATTAATAATTAATAATGTTTATCCATCAAAACTCTGGTAATATGATATTAGAAAAATTACAATCTATTTATGCTCAATTTAGTAATATAGATGAACTTGTTTCATATAATCAGTTGGCTTCTGGACATATCAACGATACGTTTTTAATTAAAACTAAATCAAATAACTCTTACATACTACAACAAATTAATCATGGTGTTTTTAAAGATATTCCTGGGTTAATAAATAATAAAGTATTAGTAAGTAAGCATTTACAGAAAAAGTTAAGTCATTTATCTCCAAGTCAATTAAAACGTAGAGTATTGTCTTTTATTGAGACCGTTGAAGGTGGTTACTATTATCTTGACAACAACGGAAATTATTGGAATTTAATGCGTTTTATTGATGATAGTTTAACTTTTGAAACTGTAAAAGACGAAGAAATAGCCTATGAAGGTGGTAAGTTGATTGGTGATTTTTTAAATCTAACAAGTGATTTTGATGCCAGCCAATTAATAGAGGTTATTCCTAAATTTCACGACATGTCTTTTAGGTTTTCTCAATTTGAAGACGCTACAAAAGTAGCTTCAGTTGCAAGGTTAAAACAAGCCAAAAAGTATATTAATTTAGTTTGGAGTTTGAAGGATGAGATGCACATCATTCAGAATTTAAAAGAATCAGGCCAGATAAAAACAAGAGTTACTCATAATGACACTAAAATATCAAACGTGCTTTTCGATAGTAATAAAAAAGGCCTTTGTGTAATAGATACAGATACTATAATGCCAGGTATTGTGCATTATGATTTTGGTGATGCCATTAGAACCATATGTAATACAGCTGCCGAGGATGAAAGCAATTTGGATTTAGTGGGGTTTAATTTTGAATACTACAAGGCTTATGAAAAAGGATTTCTCGAAAAACTGGAATCCTCATTATCTTCATTAGAAATAAAATATTTACCACTTGGAGCCAAAACAATGATATTTATTATGGCGCTAAGGTTTCTAACCGATTATTTAAATGAAGACATCTATTATAAAACAAAATATCCAGAACATAATTTAGACCGCGCTAAAAATCAATTTAAATTAATTGAAAGTTTAACCGAACAGTTTGAAGAAATGGAAATTTTTAGCACTATAATAAAATGAAAAAATATGTAATTACTGGAGGTGCGGGTTTTATTGGAAGTCATATTGCAGAATATTTACTGCAAATGGGACATCAGGTTACTGTGATTGACAATTTAAGAACAGGTTTTGATAAAAACCTAAAAGGTTTAAATGTCAGGTTTTTTGAAGAAGATATCCGAAATAAGCCTCTAATTGATAAAATTATTACAAATACAGACTGTATTTTTCATTTAGCAGCACTTGTTAGCGTTCCAGAATCTTTACTGAAAATTCGAGAATGTATTGAAATTAATACCACAGGTACTTTAAATATTTTAGAAGCAGCAAAAAATAATACTAATTGTAAAGTGGTACTTTCTAGTTCGGCAGCAAATTATGGAGATAACCCGTTGTCGCCTAAAGTTGAAACCATGTCGCCAGAGCCTATGACGCCTTATGCCATTACAAAATTAGATGGTGAGTATTATTTAAAAATGTTTTCAGGTCAATATAACGTGCCTACTGCTTCGCTTAGATATTTCAACGTATTTGGCCCGCGTCAAAATCCAAAGTCAGCTTATGCTGCTGCTGTTCCTATATTCATAAATAATGCATTACAAAATAAACCCATTACCATTTTTGGAGATGGTTTACAAACCAGAGATTTTATTTATGTAAAGGATGTGGTAAAGGCAAACATACTAGCATCCAAAGTAGGAAATGAAACTTATAATGTGGCTCTTGGACATAGTACTTCTGTTTTAGGGTTAGCAGAAAAAATAGTTGAATTAACCAATTCAAAATCTGAAATACAATTTTTAGATGAGCGTCCAGGAGATATAAAACACTCTAAAGCAGATCCTTCAAAATTTAATAAATTAGGATTCAAACCTGATTATTCTATAGATGATGCTTTGAAAGAAACCATATCCTTTTACGATTCAGAGTTAAGCGCTAAAACAAACTAATAAACTAAAATAATGACTAATAACAATCAAAAAAGTACATTAATACCGATAGCAATAATAGCTGGACTATTTTTTATTTTCGGATTTGTTACCTGGATTAACGGCGCATTAATACCATTTATGAAAACCATAAATGAGTTAACGGATGCTCAGTCTTACTTAGTCGCCTCTGCCTCATATATTTCTTTTGTAGTTATGGCACTACCTGCCTCATACATTTTGAATAAGATTGGTTATAGAAAAGGCATGTCTTTAGGATTAGTAATAATGGGTATAGGTGCTTTAGTTTTTATTCCAGCAGCCGAAGCTAGAACCTATTGGGTATTTTTAATGGGTATTTTTATTCAAGGTGTTGGTATGACTTTATTACAAACAGCAGCAAATCCATACATTACTATTTTAGGGCCTATAGAAAGCGGCGCCAAACGAATAGCTATTATGGGGATCGCTAATAAAACGGCAGGTGCTTTGGGCTCATTAATTTTTGGAGCTTTATTATTATCTGGAATTGATGATGTTAAAGCGAAGTTAGGCACTGTTTCTATTGAAGAAAAAGATGTTCTTTTAGATACTATGGCAGATAGCGTTTTTATGCCTTATTTAGTCATGGCAATAGTTTTATTCATTTTAGGTGTATTAATACGAAAAGCACCATTACCACATGTAGAAGCAGACGAAACTACAGAAACAGCATCGGGTAAAAGTACTAAAACCAGCATCTTTCAGTTTCCTCATTTATGGCTAGGTGTTTTGGCGTTATTTGTATATGTAGGTGCCGAAGTTATTGCTGGAGATACCATTATAGCTTACGGAATTTCATTAGGTTTTACAGGTGAAGAAGCTAAATTCTTTACGACCTACACGCTTTTAGCAATGGTTGCAACGTATGCACTAGGCGTATTTTTAATTCCAAAATACATAAAACAAAGAACGGCTTTAATTGTTAGCGCAATCTTAGGGATTATTTTTAGTTTTTGCATATTAAATACAACAGGTTTTACATCTGTATTATTTGTTGCAGCACTTGGTATAGCCAATGCTTTAGTGTGGCCTGCTATTTGGCCTTTAACTTTGGAAGGATTGGGTAAATTCACAAAAACCGCTTCAGCATTACTCATTATGGCTATTTCTGGTGGTGCAATTATACCACCTTTATACGGTAGAATGGTAGATGCCAATAAGCATGAATTAATTACGGAAGGAATGCAACAAGCCGATGCCATGGCCACAGCAGCAACAAGTAGTTATTGGATTTTAATTCCGTGTTATGCTATAGTTCTCTTTTTTGCTATTTGGGGTTATAGATTTAAAAGTTGGAAGTTTAAATAATTAAAATAATATAAAAGTAGGCCTAAAGTCATGAACAAAGTTTATAAATGGGGAATTATTGGCTGTGGAAATGTTACCGAACTTAAAAGTGGTCCTGCTTATCAAAAAGTAGATGGTTTTGAGTTAGTAGCAGTGATGCGTCGTAATTTAGAAAAAGCCAAAGATTATGCTTTAAGACATGGTGTTTCAAAATTTTATAGCAATGCAGACGATTTAATAAATGATCCTGAGATTGATGCTATTTATATTGCAACACCTCCAGATTCTCATTGTTATTATGCCTTAAAAGTTGCTGCAGCTGGCAAAGTATGTTGTATTGAAAAACCCATGGCGACGACTTACGAGGAAAGTCAATTAATATACAAAGCATTTGAAGAAAAGAAACTACCAGTATTCATTGCTTATTACAGAAGATCGCTTCCACGATTTAATCAGGTTAAATCTTGGCTTGAAGAACATAAAATAGGAACCATAAGGCATGTTAGTTGGCATTTAAGTAAACCAGCTAGTTCAATCGATTTATCTAAAACATACAATTGGCGAACAGATTCTAAAATTGCCCCTAACGGTTATTTTGATGACTTAGCATCTCACGGTATAGATTTGCTCACCTATTTATTAGGCGATATTAAAGAGGCAAAAGGTATTGCCATTAATCAACAAGGTTTATACACAGCCATGGATGCTGTAACAGGAAGTTGGATTCACAAATCAGGAATTACAGGTTCTGGGAGCTGGAATTTTGGGTCTAATAAAAGAGAAGATATTGTACAAATTTATGGTGATAATGGTAGAATAAATTTCTCAATATTTGATGACGCAGCAGTGGTTTTAGAGCATGGGACACATAAAGAAAGTAAAACAATAACTAACCCAGAAAATATTCAATTATATCATGTTCAAAACATGAAAAATCACTTATTTAAAAATATAGAACATCCATCAACAGCTAAAACCGCATTGCATACCGCATGGATATTGGATCAAATAACTAAAAACAATAACTAAATTAACAACTAAAACGATGTTAAACAGTACAATAGATAAAGCTACAGGTTTCGAAAAAAGATTTGAAAACATAGGTACTTTAGTTTATGAAAATTCAACTATTGCATCAAAAGCTGTAGCTAAAGAAATCGCAGATTTAATACGCGTAAAGCAAGCCCAAAAACAACCCTGTATATTAGGTTTAGCAACAGGCTCTTCACCTAAAGGATTGTATGCTGAATTAGTGCGTTTACATAAAGAAGAAGGTTTAAGTTTTAAAAACGTCATATCATTCAATTTAGATGAATATTATCCTATGGAACCAGATTCTGTTAATAGTTATGTTCGTTTTATGAAAGAACAATTGTTTAATCATGTAGATATTTTACCAGAAAATTACCATGTCCCAGATGGGTTGTTATTGAAAGAAGAAATAGCAGATTACTGTGACGCTTATGAGACAAAAATTGAAGCACTAGGAGGTTTAGATTTACAAATTTTAGGTATTGGTGGCAATGGACATATTGGATTTAATGAATCTGGGTCACTTCAAAATTCAAAAACACGTTTAGTCGCCTTAGATCATATTACAAGAGTTGCTGCTAGTGGCGATTTTTCAGGTTTAGATAATACACCAAGAACAGCTATTACTTTAGGTGTTAAAAAAATAATGGAAGCAAAACGGGTTATTCTTTTGGCTTGGGGCGAAGGAAAATCAAATGTTATTAAAGCTTCAGTTGAAAGCGAAGTAACCAGTCGGGTGCCCGCATCTTATTTACAAGAGCATAATAATGCCACTTTTATTTTAGACCAGGCAGCTGCATCAAAGCTAACACGAATAAATAGTCCTTGGTTGGTTGAGCAAATTGTTTGGACCGATAAACTTATTAGAAAAGCCGTTTTAAGTTTAGCACTTCATTTAAAGAAACCTATTTTGATGTTGACGGATGCTGATTATATTGAAAACGGTATGAGTGATTTATTGGCAGATTCAGGTCCGGCTTACGATATCAATATCAAAATATTCAACAAACTACAAAATACTATTACAGGTTGGCCAGGTGGAAAACCTAATGCAGATGATAGTAAGCGTCCAGAACGTGCCGAACCAGCAAAAAAACGTGTCATTATTTTTAGCCCGCATCCAGATGATGACATCATCAGTATGGGTGGTACTTTTAAAAGGTTACAGGAGCAAGGTCATGAAGTACATGTGGGTTATCAAACATCAGGGAATATTGCAGTAGCAGATGATGAAGCATTACGATTTGCCAGTTTTGTTTGTGATTACAATAAAAAATTTGGGATTGCATGTAACGAAGCAGAAGACATCTACAAAAAAGCAGCTGAATTTCTAAAAAATAAGAAAACAAGTGAAATAGATACTCCAGAAGTTAGATACATAAAAGGATTGATTAGAAAAGGAGAAGCACGAGCGACCTGTCATTTTATAGGTATTCCAGACGAACAAATTCATTTTATGAACCTTCCGTTTTATGAAACAGGTGCTATTAAGAAGAATCCGATAGGAATTGCTGATGTTAAAATAACATCAGATTTAATAGAAAAAATAAAACCACATCAAATATATGCAGCTGGCGATTTAGCAGATCCACATGGTACACATAAAGTATGTTTAGATGCTATTTTTGCCGCAGTAAAAGACTTAAAACCTAAAAAATTCATGAAAGACTGTTGGGTTTGGTTATATAGAGGTGCATGGCAAGAGTGGGGAATTGATGAAATAGAAATGGCAATACCCATGGGGCCAGATCAGGTTTTAGAAAAACGTAAAGGCATTTTTAAACATCAATCACAAAAAGATGGTGTGGTATTTCAAGGTGCAGACAGTAGAGAGTTTTGGCAACGTGCCGAAGATAGAAATAAAGAAACGGCAGAACTTTACGATCAATTAGGGATGTCTCACTATGCGGCCATGGAGGCATTTGTAAGATGGCATTACTAAATAATCTAAAATCAAGATAAAAGGATCCATTGAAAAATAAACCGGAAAAAAATATAAAAAATTTTAATGCTCAAGGGTCTCATTTTCAACTTAAAAAAGTGGAGACTATTAATGCTAATGGTGTTTATGAACGGTTAGTAAATTGGGTTACAGGTGAGTTTGATTTATTTCTACAAAATGAATCAGAACTTCTGGAAGTTTATTTTCCAAATGGATGGTTTAGTATTAGAAATTTTAAGAATCTAAAGAATCAGGAACTTATAGAAATAAAGGTTGAAGGAAAATCGAGAATAGCTTGTCAAAACATAATGAGTCAATTGGAAATTATATATAACCATGTAATATATTTTACCGAATTAAAAGAGAATCAATACACATAAATTAAACAAGCATTTTATAAAATATAATGACATTAATAAAATCTATATCTGGAATACGAGGAACCATTGGAGGTTCTGTAAATGATAATTTAACACCTATAGATACTGTAAAGTTTGCGGCGGCATATGGTATGTGGTTAAAAAATCAAATAACGAAAAAAGAATTAACAGTCGTTATAGGCAGAGATGCAAGAATTTCTGGAGAAATGATAAGTAGTTTGGTTAGTAAAACCTTGGTTGGGCTTGGTATTAATGTTAAAGATTTAGGCTTGTCAACAACTCCTACAGTTGAGGTTGCAGTTACTTTAGAAGCAGCAGATGGCGGCATCATTATAACAGCCAGCCATAACCCTAAACAATGGAATGCTCTAAAATTATTAAATAGCAAAGGCGAATTTCTAAACGCAGAAGAAGGTGCTAAAATTTTAAAAATTGTAGAAAATGATGATTATATTTTTGCTGATGTTGACCAATTAGGTACACACACAAAAGTTGAAGGCTATATTGAAAGGCATATTGAAGAAGTTCTAAAACTTCAATTGGTTGATGTTGAAGCAATAAAGCGAGCAAATTTTAAAATAGTTGTTGATGCAGTAAATTCAACAGGAGGTATAGCAATACCTGCATTATTGAAAAAGCTAGGTGTAGAGTGTATTGAATTGTATTGCGAACCAAATGGTCAATTTCCTCATAACCCAGAACCATTAAAGGAGCACTTAACAGATATATCAGAATTAGTTGTAAAAGGAGACGCCCATTTTGGCATTGTAGTAGATCCCGATGTAGACCGTTTAGCCATAGTTTGTGAAGACGGTTCTATGTTTGGAGAAGAATATACTTTAGTTGCCTGTGCCGATTATGTTTTGGGTAAGTTAGGAAAAGGACATACGGTATCAAATCTATCCTCATCAAAAGCACTAAAAGATGTTACAGAAAAACATGGAGGAACGTATTCTGCAAGTGCTGTTGGCGAAGTTAATGTGGTTATTGAAATGAAGAAGTCTAATGCCATTATTGGAGGTGAAGGAAATGGCGGAATCATTTATCCAAAGTCTCATTATGGCAGAGATTCATTGGTTGGTGTAGCTCTTTTTTTATCACATTTAGCTAATCAAAAAATATCTTGTAAGCAATTGCGTGAAAGTTATCCTAATTATTATATGAGTAAAAATAAAATTGAATTAACGCCCGAAATTAATGTTGATTTGGTTTTGGAGACTATTGCTTCAAATTATAAAAATGAAGATGTAAGTACTATTGATGGTGTAAAAATTAATTTTGAGGATGAATGGGTGCATCTTCGAAAATCTAATACTGAACCTATAATAAGAATCTATATAGAAAGTACAACACAATTAAAAGCAGATTTACTAGCTAACAAGATTATTGAAGAAATTAAGTTAATTATTATTTAAGATGAAGCAAGTACATTCAAAATTAAGAACTTCTAACATTTATAATAGTAATTTTTTGTCTATTAAAAATGAGCTAGTTAAGCTGAATTTAGTGTTTTTATGTGTTCGATAACATTTTTTTATGTGTTCGAGCACATTTTTTTAATTTTAACAGTGTTTATTAAATAAAATCATATATATTAGCTAAACAAATCATTTTAAAAAGCAAAAAAATTATATTAAATTTTAGTTGATATTAATCTTTTAAAACTGTAATAGTCTGTTTTTTAGTTGATTAAAAATCATTTAATAAGTGAATTTTGATAGTGTAAGTTCCTATAATAATTAAAAGAAAACAATAACTCAAAGATGAATTATGATAAAGTATTAACTCTAGAAAGTATAACCTTAAAAACCGAAAAATGTTGTAGCATTTTCCGGTTATAAAAAGTGACTTATTTTTAACTCTAAACAACTAAATCACAAACAAAAATATGAAAAAATTCATGAAGCTACTCAGCATAGAGAGTAACGAATTAAAATTTGATTTAAAAATGAAGCTAACTTTACTCGTATTGATAGTGTCTATATTTCAAATTAATGCGAAAACATATTCGCTGAACTCTAATATTTCTTTAATAATAGAGAATATTAATATTCAACAAACTACAATTACTGGTAAAGTTACAGATGAAGCCGGAATACCGCTTCCTGGAGCCTCAGTTTTGGTAAAAGGAACTAATACCGGTGCTTCTACAGATTTTGATGGGAATTTTAGTATAAATGTTTCAGGTAATGCTACAACTCTTGTGTTTTCATATATTGGTTTTGTTACTCAAGAAGCTTCAATTGTTGGTAAAACTACTATTGATATTGTTTTGGTTGCTGATAATACAAGTTTAGATGAAGTTGTTGTTGTTGGTTATGGTACGCAACTTAAAAGAGATTTAGTAGGAGCGATTTCAACTGTTCAAAGTGACGAATTAGTACTCTCCTCTACACCTTCTGTTGGTCAAGCATTGCAAGGTCGGGTGGCTGGACTTCAAATAACCCAAAATAGTGCGCAACCAGGAGGTGGTTTGGATATTCAAATTCGTGGAAGAGGATCCATTAATGCTAATAACCAGCCATTATACGTTGTTGACGGTTTTCCATTGAATACTGAGGAATTTCTTCAACCAGGTAGTGGTAATGTATATGATGGTGGTACGCAGAATGTATTGAATTCATTCAACCCTAACGATATTGAGTCTATAACTGTGCTTAAAGATGCGAGTTCTACCGCAATTTATGGGTCTAGAGCGGCAAATGGTGTTGTTTTGATAACCACAAAAAAAGGACGTTCAGGTCAAGCTCAGGTAAGTTATTCCACATCTTTTTCGTTTCAAAATTACGATGACGATTATGATGTTCTTGAATTACCCGAATGGATGCAATTACGTAACGATGCTGCGTACGAAAACTGGGCATTTCAAAATAGAATTGCACCATATAGTGATAGAACATTAGAAGAAGCTATTGCAGATCCTGTAAATGGAATTGCATTCACACGATTTTATTCAGATGAACAAATTTTAAATGCTGGTCAGGGGACTAATTGGCTAGATTTAGTTACAAGAGATGGAAGTATACAGCAACATAATATTGCCATACGTGGTGGGTCAGAAACAACCAAATATTATTTATCTGGTAATATTTATGAGCAAAAAGGTATTCCTAAGAACTCTGCTTTTGATCGTTCATCGTTACGTGTCAACATAGATCAAAAAATTAATAGCATTACTACGTTGGGTGTCAACTTGACCATGAGTCGTATTAATAATGATAATACCCAATTAGGAGATCAACCCTTCGAGAATTCAGGTATAATACGATCTGCAATACAACAAAGCCCGATTATACAGGCTATTGATGAATTTGGTAATTACCCAACAAATCCAGATAATGCTGTTGAGCCAAATCCATTTTCTTTGTTAACAATAACAGATAATGGAATATTGGATAGGAATTTAAGTAATTTTTATTTAGAGGTTAAGCCCTTTGCTGGTTTTACCGCACGTGCGCAAGTAGGTATAGATCAGGGGTCTAACACTAGAAATACATATGTACCTAGAACAACACTACGCGGAGCACAACGAGGAGGAATAGCATCAGTAAGAAATACTAAAAAAAACGATAAATTATTTGACTTAACATTAAATTACACAGCTCGAATTTTAGATGATCACAGCTTAAATATTTTGGCTGGTTACTCTAAACAATCATTTAGTACTGAAAGTTCTACTGCGGGTAATACTGATTTTAATACGGATGCTTATTTATTCAATAATTTATTTGCTGGAGCTGGAGATAGACCATTAGTTGAATCTGGGAAAAGAATATATGAAATTGCATCTTTTTTTGGACGATTAAATTATACCTATAAAGATAGGTATTTATTAACTTCAACTATACGTAGAGATGGCTCTAGTCTTTTTTCAAGAAATAATCAATATGCTCTATTTCCTTCTGTTGCACTGGGTTGGAATATTGCTGAAGAAGATTTTATAAAAGATAATTTTTCTAAAATATCACAGTTTAAGTTAAGAGTTGGTTATGGACAAACAGGAAATGCTGATTTTCCAGAAGATTCTTTTGCAGCTTTTGGTGAAAACCCTGCCTATTTGAATCCTGATGAATCTGTAATTATAGGTTTTTTTCCAACACGTTTAGAAAATCCAGATTTGAAATGGGAAACTACAACTGAATTAAATATTGGTTTAGATTTTGGTTTTTTTGATCAGCGTATTTCAGGATCTATTGAAGTATTTGATAAAGAAATATCAGATTTAATTCAGTTGAAACCTCTTAACACCTATAACGTAATTAATTTTGTTTATGCTAATGTTGGCTCTACACAAAGTAAAGGGTTAGAACTTACTTTAACTACAGAGAATATACGTACTGAAAACTTTAACTGGAAAAGTACCTTTACGTATTCAACGTATAATGACAGATGGAAAAAAAGAGCAGAGGATTTTAGACCTTTTGTTTATGAGAGTGTAGATGACCCTCTGAGAGCACAATTTACCTATTTATCAGATGGTATTATGCAAGCTGGAGAAGTTGTTCCTGCACAACCAGATTTATTTCCAGGGCAGATTAAATTGAAAGATGTTAATGGTTTTGTTCGTGATGAATTTGGTGATCCTGTGGTGGATGAAAACGGAGCTTTTCAAAGAACAGGAGAGGGTGATGGAATTATTGATCAAGCAGATATTGTCTCTTTGGGTTCTTCCGACCCTGATTTTATCGCTGGTTTCAGTAGTCTGTTTACATATAAGAATTTATCATTGAATTTAAATTTTAATGGTATGTTCGGTAGACAAATTGTAGATCCAACAGATTTCGCTTATGGTGTTACTGCTGTAGGTGTAGCAACGAACGGTAGAAATGCTTTGAGTAATGTATTGAATCGTTGGACACCAGAAAATCCTTCTACTACAAGGCCCGCATCACACTATGGTTTTTCGCAATACGATTCTGGAGATTTTTTCTTACAGAATGCTTGGTTTATACGTTTACAAAATGTTTCGCTTTCTTATGCTTTACCTGAAAAATGGTTTGGAAAATATATTTCTGGAGGAAGTATTAGGGTAGATGGTCAAAACCTTTTTGTTATAACCCCCTATGATGGAGTTGATCCTGAAACAGATGCGTATACCGCAGCATACCCTAACGTGCAAACATTTACGGTTGGATTAGATTTAAAATTTTAATAAAATATAACTGATATGAAAAATTTAAAAATATATTTTTTTAGTACATTGATATTAATAATTTCAGGTTGTAACCCTGAATTAGAGGTTAAAGATTTTGGAGAAATCAATCCAAGTATATTTCCAGCTTCAGAGGCCGATGTTGAAGCGCTTGTTGTCGCTGCTTATTATCCTTTAAGAGGGGGTTATTCAAATGGAATACATGCCACGGCAGAAACAGGATTAATGTTTACCTTGGATGCAACTACCGAAATTTTACAAGGGCCTTTCGGCCAACAACAGCAAGCTACTTTGCATAGTTATAACCCAACTTTAACAGCTTTTACTCGATATTACGACGTGTTTTACAATCAAAT
>TARA_R110000868_G_scaffold31120_1_pt1 | contig 21955 bp, 21 predicted proteins | sample TARA_R110000868 | Tara Oceans TARA_R110000868 (sample SAMEA4397489) | marine metagenome | biome: Polar Biome; feature: [SRF] surface water layer (ENVO:00010504); material: water (ENVO:00002006), including particulate matter (ENVO:01000060) such as... | depth 5 m | reverse complement strand
ACGCCGTGGTAGCTATGGATGCACCAATGCACCCGCGTGCAAAAGTTCTTATGCGTCGTGGCGATTTGAAAGGTGCGTTACGTGCTATCTCTGTCACAACGAACAATAACAAACTAGCACAGGTAGCTGGGAAACTAGCTGATGTCGTTGACTCGGTAACTGTTAAAGACGGTAAGCTGTCAATGAGCAGAGATGCTCGCGTAACCCGTGCAAAAGAACAAGGGTTTGACACAACTACTACCTACTATCACGGCACAAACGTTGACTTTACTAGGTTCTCTAAACAGGAACTAGGAGAGGCTACAGGGGCTAAAGACGCTCAAATGGGTTTCTTCTTCGCTTCTAACCCTACTGTTGCCAGCACATATGCAGACACAAGTAGCTCGTATACCGAAGGGTTTGTCGGTGCAATAAACAAGTTTACTCGTGGAGCATACAAGAAAGTTAACGAAGCACTGCTAGGTACTATGGGTAAGACCGCTGAAGTTACTGGTGGTCGTGTTATGCCTGTATATCTACGTATGGAAAACCCAATGGTTGTAGACCATAAGGGTAAAGCGTACGACGAAGCTGAATATACCTCCATACTGGAGCGTGCGTATAAGAACGGGCACGATGGCGTAGTGATTAAAAACACTCGTGACGAAGGTTTTGTTGACGGGGGAACCCAAACTACCGACATCTCTATTGTGTTTGACTCCGCTAACATTGAATCGGTTAACGCACCATTCGACCCCGTAGATCGTGGGCGCACGCAGTTGGAAATCGTTGAGAACTTGAAAGATGCACAGGGTAACCCTGTCGCAGGGCTGTTTGACCCAGAAACAAACACAATTAAGATCGACCAAGAGACTGGAACAAACACACACGTGTTACTCCACGAGATGACCCACGCTGCGGCATCGGCTACGTTGGCAAATAAGAACCACCCGCTGACTAGACAGCTTACCAAACTGTACGAAGATACCAAGGATATGATCGACGGTGCGTACGGGGCTATAAGTTTAGATGAGTTTGTATCTGAGGCGTTCAGTAATCCTGAGTTCCAAAAGAAACTGGCTACGATGAATGTCAAAGGCGAAGAAATCTCTGCCTTACAACGGTTCTTTAACTCTGTCGGAAACTTCTTGCGTAAGCTAGTCGGTATGCAAACCAAGTCTATTGACTCGGCTTTGACCGAAGCTGACCGCCTGATAGAAGCTATCCTCGCCCCTGCACCTGATTCACGGAACGCAGGTGAACTGCTTATGAACTCCACACGTTCGGGAGTTAAGCAGAAAATGAAGGACATTGGGGACATCCAGCGGGAACTCGCGCTACCACTGACTGATAAGTTTAGAGGTGAGTGGGGAGATGGGGCTGCACAATGGATACGTAACGCAGGAGACACTGTGCGTTGGGTACTGCCGAAACTGACAGGTTCTCAGGCCCTTGGTGATATTGCAAAAGCAGTCGGCCTTGGTGATCTAGGCTTACGCCTGCACCGTTCGTATGAACTTCAGCGCGGTGCTATGAACCAGTCTGATGAGCGCGTACAACAAAAAGTACGTATCGCAGACAAGTGGGCTAACAAAGTCGGCAAAGACAAGCAGGACAACCTCAACAACTTAATCTATAGCGAAGAATACGGCGCAACAATTTATCAGGTAGACCCTACTTTGACCCGTGCACAGGCGCGTAAAAAGTACGAAGGCAACACTGATGCTAGCGGCAATCCCCTGTTTAAAGTATGGGAAGCGCAACGGAAAGATTGGGATGCACTCGGCTCTGAGGGCCAGAACGTCTACAAAACTATGCGCGATATGTACAGAGAACAGTACAACGAGCTTAAAGATGTTATCTATGGGCGTATTGACGACGCCATGAAGGATAACCCTGAAGCAGCGGCTACATTGAAGAAAGAAGTGTACGCTAAGTTGTTTGAGTCTGGCACATTAGATGTCTACTTCCCACTGATGCGTGAAGGTAAATACTCACTAGCGTTTAGCTATAAGCCCAACCGCACTAAAAACGAGCGGGATCAGTATGTCGTGCAGATGTTCGACAACTATCGTGAACGTGACCGTGCAGCAAAAATGCTGGCAGAAGACGCTGATGTAGATCAGAGCACCATCTCAACTAAAGACGGCGCGTTGGAAATCAGCGACTACACAAATGTACCTGCTACTACGTTTGTAGGTCAGACCTTAAAGACCCTGAAAGATAACAAGGTAGACCCTGATGTTCAGGCAGAGATTATGCGCCTGTTTATCGAGGCACTGCCCGAATCATCCTTTGCTAAGTCACTACAAAAACGTAAAGGTACGCCGGGGTACATGAAGGACGCTATATACGCCATGAGAACTAAGGGGTACGACCTCGGACGTCAGATTGAACGTATGCGTTACAGTGCGATCATTCGTGGTATTGAAGATGAGGTCAGTGAAGCTCAGCCTCCTGCTGATGGTGGTAAGGGTAAAGGTATCAAACCTGCGTTCGACACTGTACGTGCAGAACTGTTGGTACGTTCTAAATTCGCTCGGCAAGGTGCAGCGTTTAAAGGTCTTGAGAAGTACGTCCGTACAACAAACCAACTTGCGTTCGTATATACAATTGGTGCAAACGCCGCTTCCGCAGCGGTTAACTTATCGCAAATCCCTCTGTTCGTTTACCCGTATCTCGGGGCTAAATACGGCTATGCCGCTACGGGTGCCGCGATAAAAGAAGCTAGCGCCATCGTTTCAGGGTCTAAGATTGGTTCTGACTCAGGATCGTTTACAGGCAAAGCACTTGATAAGATCACGTTAGCCTATGGTATCGACGCATACTATGACGTCAAGAACGGTGACTACCGCGTGCGTACTGACTTGAACCTAGACCCTGAACTAGTAAAACGCCTAGAGACTATGGCCCCGCTAGTTAAAGTGGCTTCGGCACGGGGGCAGTTGACCCGTTCCTACCTGCTCGATGCTCTCGGCCTTGAAGAAGGTGGACGTCAAGCGCGTGGTAACAAGTTGCAACGAGCATTAGACATGGGAACTGGTATCTCAGCCATGATGTTTAACCAAGCAGAACGCTTTAACCGTCAGGTTACTTTGATCGCGTCCTATAACTTGGCGTTAGCTAAGGCTAAAAAAGACAATCCCAACATGTCGAGTACCAAGCAACAAGAGCTAGCGGCAGAAGAAGCACTGTACGAAACGCAGCAAACTAACGGTGGCTCGGTGCTTGAAACTGCACCTCGTATCGCGCAGGAGAATATCGGGCGCGTTGCTATGATGTATAAGACGTACGGCTTGCAGATGTACTACACCATGTTGAAGTCTGGACGGGTGGCATTGGACGCGTTTGCCAAAGACAAGAAGTTCACCGCCGAAGAACGTAAGATCGCGCTTAAACAAATCGCAGGTCTGCACGGTACAGCGATGTTCTTTGCAGGTATTCACGGTGTTCCGTTATACGGTGCGGTTCAGTTGCTGGCGGACCTAATTCTGTTTGATGACGAAGATGATAAGTTCGACGACGTAGTTCGTAAGACTATTGGTGAAGGTTGGTACAAGGGAGCCTTCACGGAACTTACGGGTATCGACATCGCTAACCGTGTGCGTCTAACTGGGTTACTTGTCCAAGAAAACCGCTATAACAACGATCCGTCCACAGAAGAGTTTATTGGCTACTATCTTGGTGGCCCTGCACTCAGTGTTGGTAAGCGGTTCGGGCGAGGTGTGTCTGACTTGTGGAACGGTGAAACGCAACGGGGTATCGAAAGTATGATGCCAGCGGGTATCGCAAACATGTACAAGTCATCACCAATTGGTCGGTACCAGCAAGAAGAGGGTATCTATACACGCCGTGGTGACCCCATATACGATGACATGACAAGTGGTGATTTGCTTTCACAGTTCATTGGCTTCGCTCCAAGTGAGTACACCCGTGTGCAGGAAATCAATCAACGCGATAAACGTGTTGAAGGTGCGGTTACTTCGCGGCGCAGTAACTTACTCAAGAAATACTATATCGCTGTGCGTATGGGCGACCTAGCTGGTATGGAAGAAGCGCAAGAAGGGATTGCTAAATTTAATGACCGCCATCCTGCTGCACGGATAGATAGAGCGTCTATTAAGAAGTCGTTGAAATCGCACCGATCTACGTCGAAGAAGATGTACAACGGTGTCACTATCAGCCCATTGATGCAGTTCGCTATCCAAGAAAGCCGTTTAGAGTACGACCAAGGGTTTAACTTCTTCTCTGGGGATTAGCAGGTTGAAAAGAAAAGGCCCCGCAAAGCAGGGCCTGATCCGTAGGAGAACGACAGTAACCATGAGGGTGGTATGCACTATCGCTAGTAGTCTATCACACTATTCGCCAAATACGTAACCCCAAATTCCCGTTTTCAATACGAATTTCAGTACGTATACCCCAGTTTTTAGCCCCAAATATCTTGGTAGCCTGTGCCGAAGCTGACTCGGTGTCGATGCACGGTACGAATATGGAAGCCCCAATTACCATGGACTCCCAGTCTATTATGACCCGCACCCCATCAGGATGCAGATCATACGTCCGAATTATCCCCTGATCCATCATCATCACCGACATCAAATTTCATCATAATACAATCAGCGGATGGCAAGTCTAAGTGTGTACCCTTAGTCAGATACTTCTTCATCCTGCGCCCGTTACACTTCGCAATTATTTCAGTTACTAAGTGGCCGTAGTTTATCTGTAACTCCCCGCACCATTCTTTGAGCGGTTTGACCTTCACGAAGAACAACTTTGTGTCTGTCTCGTACCGTGCGACCAGCTTACCCCGCGCCACGGCCTCGGGTATAACAAGTGTGTCTATCCCGTTACCCTGTACCTTACGACTGTCATCGGTGCTTTTGATCTGTAGAATATAGCTAATGTTTTCAGCAAAGAAGTCGTTGAGTAGGTCTTGCACTGTGGCGTTCATCTCCAATGCACTACGCTTATTCTGTGGTATTAGTTCCTTTATTGCCCACTGATAGACCTTCTTAATGTCGAAATCTACCAACCCAGCGGCCTGTGCCACCATCAACCCAGCTATAGTCTTAGAGACTTGTTCAGACCAAAAACGATTCTCAGCGTTCAGTTCTGCGGCTTTGTCTACACGAGCCTGTACATCTTCACATATACGCTTCACGCTCTCTAGGTTCCGCATGATGTACTGCACATACACTATCCCTGCGTGCCCGTAATTAGCGTGTAACGCATTGTCGAACGCATCTGTCTCAGCCTTAGACGTAAACTTTATACGCGGCACACGGCATTCTAGTATCCTCTGCGCCTCTGCTTTCGGCATAGCCTTGGTAGTGCTGATACGCTCGATGATGCTTGTGTTACCTGTCGTGAGTGCCATAAGTCTCCACGGCTTTCCACGAAACCGCTCGGCGTTGCTGCTAGCTGTCATTCGTGCGCGTTGTTGCCCTCCAGTAAACTGGTACAACATATCAGACGCTTGCTTAGGCGGCATGTTTGTAATTTCATCAATAGGCCAAACAAGATTGTGGTAAACCTCACCACGGTTCATCTTAGTGTTTAACGTATCGCGCTCCTGCATAATAAGAGCTTCTGGCTGTCCCCAAACACCTACAGCAGCAGCTAGACAGGTTGTTTTACCTACCCCTGACTCCTTATTGTACAAATGTAGAGCGGCGCAATGGACGTTTGCAAACTGCATGAGGGCAGTGCCGAAACCGACACCAAGTACATACTGCTGAAGCTCAAACCCCGAACGATCCCAGAAGTGCACCGTATCGCGCCAACCCTGCAAAGAACCCTTTGGCTCGAACGCAGGGAACAAACCCACGGTCTGATTTGACGGTGGGTTAAACTCGATACCCGTAGCCGTGATCTTCTGGTTGCCCAGAATAAACGCTTCGCATTTATCGTTAGTCCATCCAAACTGGCGGTGCGCTTCTTCTGCTACGCTGTTTGCCTGTAATTCGTTAATCCATGTTGTTGTATATGACATAAGTTCCTCCATTTTCATTAAGGCCACACCTTGCGCTGACATAACTTTGCGAAATTCTTCCCGCGAAGTAACCGCACTCAGGGATAACGTAAATTCCTGCACCCCATCTCTTGGTAGGTGCAGCCTCATAACCACGGCTTCCCCTATCTCAGGGTCTTTAATTCTCTTAACTACGTATAAGTCGTTATGGTAAAGACACTTCTCATCGGGGTCCCCGTCAGCATTTGACGTTCTTATATAAACCCCACCATTCACACCTCGAAAATATGGGTGCGGGTACTTCGGTATGGTGTATTTATTTATAGGGGTAGTTGGTAACGCCAGTGCTGGCGCTTCTACTTCTACTTCTACTTCTACTTCTACTTCTACTTCTATTGGTACCTCGTACAGACCTTCGGCATTTACTGCCGATTCCGCTACGCGCTTACCCAAAACAATCGGGGATTTGATCTTGCCCCAGTTAGGACAGTCCATGCACACGTCAGGGTTAAATTCGTCAAAACGTGCACAGGTATAGGGGCCTTTAATAAGCTCCAGCTTTTTCAGTGTGTTATGCGGGTCGTACTCGGGGTGGTGCTTAGACATGCGGTGCGCCGCTTTATCCCCGTCCACGCAGAACTTGGCGATAGATAACCCCGCACGCCACATAGGTTCACTAACTGCTTCTTGGTTCTGAATTATCTGCGCTAGTTGTGTGCACCCTTTACCTTCAGACGTCTTTACCAGAATGTCCCGAAAGTAATTTTCTTTGTTACCCGCCAACGCATTCATAACCGCGTTCGAGCCTTGCGGCACGTACTTCGCGGGAACTGGTATCGGATCAGCCCCAAGCAATTCCGAAAACTTATCGAACTCCACGGATGGTTGCAGATCACCAAAGAAAGAAACTTCCGCAGGGGGTTCGGCTTTATAGTTATGCGTGTATGGTACGCGCAACACCCGCGCCGCGTCAGCAGTAACAGCGGGGTCAGCCCCAAAACCATGTTGCTTACATAAGTTCTTTAGGCGTGATGCTACAGGTAACCAGTCGTCTACACAGACAGGTTCAGTCAAAGGCCAGTAGACATGCACGCCGCGCCCCGAGTTAACCATAGTCGGCTTCGGAAGTTTCAGCGTAATACAGAAAGCTCGTAGTGCCTTAATCGCCGCGTGCTGTGACACGAAGTCTTTACTAGCCCCGCAATCTAAATCAAGGAAGAACGCCCTGAGTTGTTTTACGTTGTCTACTCTACGGTTTCCGGCTTCGTTCAAAGTAGCTAATGCAAAATAAACATCGTAACCTTCGCCATCTAAGTTACGTGCTGCATCAACTACTGCGTCGATAGAGGTATAGAATTTCTGCACCCTACGTTCGTCGGTCTGACGAAACGCAAAGACACAGAAGGAACCCTCACTCCCCAACGTCTTTTCTAAAAAAGTTGTCGTTTCCATTTCCACCACCCAATGCCGAAAGACACTGCGGCAGGGGTGTCGGTACACCCTCTTCGGTTAAACCTATCCGCAGTGATAAATTATCGTATTGGGTGTTACTCGTCGTCCCAGTTGTCGATAATCGCCCCCAAGTCGTTGTCTTCATCAGGCACAGATGCGGCCTTCTTTGTCACTACTTTGGTGGGTTCCTCTACGGGAGTGGTGTCACTTTCCTCTGCGAACAGTGGTTGCGGCGCTGCTTTTTTAGGAGCACTTACCTTTGCTACGGGTTTCTTATCCGTACCGTCTGTCTGTGCAACTGTTAATGTAATAGCCTTCAAAGTATCAGGAGCATCTTTGAGTTCAACTACAGCTTCTAGTTCATCCTCGTTGAGAGGACGCACAGCCTTGAAGAACAGTTTAGGGGTACTACTGTTTTCATCGAAACGCATATTAGTAACGATAGCTACGGCAGGAGTATTGTGTGCCTGTAGGAACCGTGCGTAGGCTTGCATCGGCATCTTACCATCTTTTGTGTCACCAAAAACAGAGGTCGCGGGTAACTGAAGTTGATAAACCTTAGTAAGATCACCCTCTAACGCAACAGCAAGACGCTGAGCAAAACGACATGCGCGGCTCTCACCTTGTCCAGAACCTTTGACGTTCTGTGGGCAGTCCATACAGCGGGTAGCTTGGCGGTTCCCCGCTTCTACTTCTGGTGCTGGAGCTTGGGTATCTGCTGACCAACACTTAGGTGGGGCGGGGTTCTGTGGGTCGTACACACCTTCGTAGTATGTACGAGAGATCGGTGCCGCGTTGACAATAACTATATTCATACTGTCTTCTTTACTTACGGACACTTGCTCACCGCCAACAAATTCACGGAACTTGCCACCGTTGAGGCTAATACGGCGGCGTTTTTCTCCACCACCAGAACCACTTAACAGGTTATCATTAACACCTTGGAGTGACTTATATAGGTCACTGGTGGCGAGCGCATTGTTTCCAAACAAGGTAACGTCTGACATCATATTCTCCTTACATATCTTCATCTAAATCGACGGTTACTGGATCATGTTCCGTAAAGTTTACGGAGCCTAGACTACCAATACCGACAGGGGACACAGCAGCAGATGTGCTGGTCTTCTTGGCTTCTTCTTGTGCAGTCAGTGCTTTTGACACGTCTCCAACACAAAAACGATAGGTGTTACCTACCTTAATATAGGTGTCTTTGGGGATGTTACCCTGACGCACCCATGCTCTAATGGTTGATACCGATACCGAAAAATGTTTAGCCAATTCTTCTATTGGCACGAATGGTCCTGTCATGATTTTTTCCTCACAGATATGACGTATTCCGAATCGGTGTTTAATCCCTTGGGCACCGTATCGGGGTTCTCTTCAAGGAACTGCCGTACACATGTCTGGTTCAAACGCTTCTCGAAAAACTCAGGTACATCGTGCTCAAGAATAAACTTGTGCATGGATTCCCAGTCGCTTGTCCAGTAACGTGTTTTTACAGAACGGTAAAACAGACCTTCTGAAGTCTTTACACTCTCCACTCCCTGCTCTTTGCAGTAGTCGAGTAGTGCGCCTTTGACCTTATCTAGTTGCCTAGTAAGTTCGTCGTCTTGCTTTTTGAACTCAGCCGATACATCGGCTTTCTTGTTCCTGATCTTTAAATACACCCTTGTTAGCTTTTCTGCTAACCCTTTATCGTCGCTCATTTTGTTCTCCTGTAGTCGCTCCAACACATGTTGGGAAGTCCACTATAGTGGCGTATTGTACCTTAGTCAAGTATTTCTTTGTAAAGGTCAATCATTTTTGTGTGTACGTCTAGTCTGTTATCTAATAATGCGTAAACACGTTTCTCTACGGGGGAACCTTGGAGCTGTACGATGGTGCATTTAGAATCTTGTCCTGATCTATGAACACGAGCATTAGCTTGCGCGTATGTTTCAAGTGAGCTTGTTGGCCCCCACCAAACCACCGTGTTCGCCGCAGTCAACGTGACACCATGTGCCGCTGATTGAGGTTGGATCACCAGCACCCGAGGGTTGTCGGTAGTTTGGAATCTGTGGAATATCTCAGTACGTTTCGCCGCAGGGACATCCCCACGTATGACCTCAGTGGTTATACCCTCGTCGCGCAACTTACCTGTCAGTATATCAATAGTGTGTCGGAACGGTACGAACACGAGCACCTTCTTGGAACTCTCGTCGATAACCTCACGCAGAACTTTGTATCGGTGTTTGATGTCAAACTCTAGTGTGTGACCACCATCGGTATAGACTGCACCAGAAGAGATTTGCAGGAGTTTGTTCATGTTGACTGCCGCGTTAGCCGCCGTGATCTCCTCCCCTGCCGCTTGCATCACCATACGTTCTTTCAGTAGCTTGTAATACTTCTGCTGTTGCCGTGTTAATTCTACTTCCCGTGTGACGTACACCATGGGCGGCAGGTCTAGGCACTCATCTTTGGTAAATCTGATCGCAGGTTGCAGTGCCTTGTACACCGTATCAGTGGCAGTTTCTTTTGGTATCCATTTGAATTGCGTGAGCTTAACCATCACTTGATCGCGGAACGATCCAAAGAAACGTGGTACAGAATTGGGGTTAGCTAACTTAGCTAATCCGTAGGCGTCGAGCGGAGACTGCGCCGCAGGGGTACCCGTCATCATCCACAACCACGTGTTGGGGCCTAACAACTTATACAGGGTCTTCCACCGCTTAGTCTGTGGGTTCTTGTAGTGTGTCGCCTCATCTACAATAATCAGGTCAAACCCACCCTTTGCGATGTCTTCCGAAACGATCTCGACACCATCGTAGTTAATGATAACGAAGTCAGAACCGTTGTTAATTATCTTCTTGCGCTTTTCTTTTGCACCGTAGGCCACATCGACTGTGCGGTGCATGGCGAAGCTGAACAGGTCTGCTCTCCACGCCGAATCCATAATAGATAGGGGGCAGATAACAAGCACACGGTTGATCTTGCCTTGCTTCATTAGGAAGTCAGCCGCCCAGATAGCAGACGCAGTCTTGCCTGTACCCTGCTCGTTGAAACAGAATGACCGTTTGTTCATGGTGAGAAACGCAGAGGTAACCTTCTGGTGTGCGAAGGGTTTGTACTGCCCCGTCCACACATACCTACCCTCTATGGGTGATGGCACCTTCATGCCAAGGTTCTTTAGGACGTGAGCTTCTTCTAATCCCCAGTTGACGAGGACTCTATTATCTTGCAGTTCTTTACTCTTTGGTATCACGGTTGTAACTTTTTGGGGGTTACGAAGCCGCAACAAGAGTGCCTTGTTGTTAAAAATTTCCACAGTGTTCTCCGTCGCAACGCCCGTGTGGGCGCGGTTTTGTTAGTGCAGCACTAACGCTTTTTCTTATAGTTCCGTGCGCGGTTCGCGCTTGTACTTTCTATTTTGTATCCGTCTTTGTTTGAACCGCCCTTAGACAGTGCTTTGTTATGGCTAACGTCCTTGCCCTCACGCTTGTCCGCTTTGCCATTCTTGTTAGCGTCTACACCCGTCTTGTCCACAGCTCTACGTGCACGTTGACGTTCCATTCGCGCTTTAAATTCTTTACTATCAGTAGGTTTGTTCGTTTGTTTCTTACGGTCTTTCGGGTTCTTATACGGCATCAGTTGCTCCCGTTGTGAACGCAGACTGTAACGGGACAATACCGTTTACACAGCCCACTAGGATTAGGGTTCCAAACATTTGTTTCAGCCGCAGAGCGCATACGCTCGTATTTTCCTAACCATTTCTCCCAGAGTTTAGCTTTATTAAACTCCGTGTATTTATCTTTAATCAGGTCGTTGCTAACAACAAACAGCAAACCACCCCTTACTTTCTTTACCTGTGGGTAGTGAGCGAACACTGTCAAGGCCATCAGTTCTAGCTGGCCTTTGTCAGCGTACCGTGAGTTCTTACCAGTCTTATAGTCAATCACCCACGCTAGATCACCATCTAAGATAATCAAATCGGCAATGCCTCGGAACCAAACGGTGTCATCATAGAAACCGCACGGCTCTAAGTTCTCGGTCAGCCCCATCTTGCGTTCGCATAGCTTCTCACCTGCCTTAGCATTCAATGAGTCGAGCATACCCTGTGCAAAATTAAACTTCGGGGGGAGCGGTGTGCCCTCCCCGATATAGTCTTCAGCAGACTTATGAAACTCGGAACCATAACGAATAGCTTCTGTCTCAACAAACGGGTACTCTTTCAGTATTTTCTCATGGTAAAACTGTTTCGGGCATTGCTCGAACGCTTTGATCTTACTGAAAGACCACGGCCATACTTTACTCATAAGGGAAATCCTCTGGGGTTAGCTCTGCGCCTACCTCGGGGCCATTGTTTTCGCTAGTACGTCTGCGAGTTCGGAAGAACCCATCGTGTTCTGGAAAATATTCCATATACCACCTTGCGTAGTCCGCCCTGTAATTGTTGTTTAGTTTAAACTCAGATTTACCAGATACGTCTGCTTGGTCTGTCTCCCACCGAATACGTTCAAAGACAGCGTTAGCAGAATAATTACGGAACCCTCGTACATGTAATTCTTGTGTGAAGGTGACAAACAAATCCCAAACCTTTGGATGCGTTTTGTTAAACGCCTCTGCCGAATATTCAATTTGGTCTTTTCTCGACTCCATTGTCATTATTCACACTCTCCATATGATTTGCCTGTACCTGATTCGCAGTTTATCGGTAGACCCGCCGCCCAATCAGGCGTCCAACTCATACACTCCTCGATGTATGCTTGTGCTTCTGCGACTTCTGCATCGGGCACACAACACACAACGGAATCGTGCACGGTTAGCACAACGCGATGTCTCTTAGCTATTTGTAACATTTGCTCCCCAATAATGCAACGAGCTATCGCCTGACATACATTCTCAATGACCTTTCCACCATAGATACGGGTTCGGCCTCGCCTTGTTTTATAGGTGTATTCCAGCTTACCTTCTTCGTCGTACTCGGCCTTGAGATCATCATACCGTAACAACAAACCAGACGGTAAACGTATAGCCTTCTCGTATCCATCGACTTCTAGTACACCTTCAAGACCAAACTGTAACGTGTCACCATTAGCTAGATAACGCACCATGTTCTGCGCCTCGCGCCACACTTGGCTGATCTTCCAGTTGGCCTCACGGTAGATGTTGATAACCCGCCGTGCCTCGTGCAACTCCATGTCAAACCCAAACGACTGTAGCTGTGCTTGGAACTTAACTGCACCCATACCGTAACCTGCACCGAGGATAGTGGTCTTGCCCACGAACCGTTGGTCTTTCGTTACCTCATCTTCTGGCACGTTATAGATAGTAGACGCCATTTTGACGTACACATCTTCTTTGTTTCTGAACGCTTCAGTAAGATTATCCTGCCCTGCAAACCATGCCAACACCCGCGCTTCGATCTGCGCCGAGTCACAGTCAATCATGGTGTAACCTTCGGGGGTAATGATGCTACGCTTTAACTTCTTACCGTTAGGCCCACGGCTAGGTAGGTTCTGTAGATTGATCTTGTCATCACCACCCCACCGTCCAGTGTGCGCGGCGTAGTATCTAACGGGAACCGGCAAAAGCCCACGTTTAGATATATCTATAAACCTCTGAGTACGTGTCTCTTCAAGGGTACTTTTTGTGCCCAGACGTGCGGCAACCAAAGCCTGTACCTGATCGTCGTCATGTTCCAGCAAAGCCTTGAACGCTTCATCGGTCTTAGCAAACGCCAGTGTTTCCTTGCCTGTAGTAAGACTGGTCTTCATAGGCGGGATTACCCCAAGGGACTTGAGCACTTCCGCAAACTTGGGGTTACTCATCAGCTCCTTCTTATCGGTAACACCTGCGTCTGTTAACAACTTATCCTTACGATACTTAATGTCTTCGAGATGTGACTCAAGTAAGCCAGTGTCGAGTTCAAGTATCGGGTCGATAAACATACGCAGAGTTAAGTCGATTATCTTGAGTTCCTGTTTCGGAAACTCTTTCTGCATAAAGATACTAAACAGTTTGTAGGTAAGCTCCACGTCATTGACGCAGTAGTCACCGTAACGGTCTAGTTCCTCTGGTGTGAAATCGGCTCGTCGCTTTCCGATAGCACTGAGGACTTCGGTACCCTTAGCTCCGATATTGTACCTTTCAGTAAGCGACTTGAGACTGCCACCAACTTCCACCCCATGAAGAGCACGGGCGATGCACAGAGTATCGGTATAAATCCTAGGGCGAACAGCAAAACGCCAGCTAAGAATGGCACCATCAAACAGAGTGTTATGGCAGAGAACCATAGACTCTTCCCAATTAAAGGTGTGTAAGTATGTTTTAATCTGTTCATGTGTGCCACTCGCCCATTCTGTAGGTTCATTATTAACCTTGATCCCCACACCGATCACCTCAAATTGCGGGTCACGGATGTAGGATTCAGTGGTCATTTTTGACAGGGAAAACTCCCTGTCATAGTATGTTTCAAAGTCTAATGTGATTAAATCCATTAGGTCTCTCTCCCCGCAAGCTCACCACCGCACGCCATATAACCTGCACCATCAACCCAATTATCTGGGTGCCATGGATTAGATTTGATACGTGCAACTTTGAGCAGGTTCATCATTACTGCGACATCGGTAGCCTTTACTTCGTGGTCCAAATGAACCGTCCAGTATTTAGCTATCGTTGAGAAGTTATTCTCCATGTCGCCATGGTCAGACGCACGATCCTTGGTAACGTACGCCTTCGCAGTGTCGAGGATGTTAGCCCGTGTTACCTCTGAAGAACGCTGTGATACGTTCCCAGAGGATTGAGACTTTTTTACGGGGCTTTTCGCTTCCTCCCGCGCTTCGGCCTTGAATACCTCTTTGGGAGTACCGATCCTTTGCATTAACTTGTATACGTATGCGTACGACACACCCGTTGCTTTAGATACTTCCGCTGGGGTAGCTGTTTTATTCTTAACTAAGTACGCCCACACTTTATTTGCTTTTACTGGTTTTCTAGCCATTTTCGTTCTCCTAGTTTTCGCAATCCGCTTTCGCGGCGTTTCTACGGGCAACACCCGCATACCATTTGAAAAGGTACCGCATGGGTGACCATTTCGGTGCCATGGAATAGGCTGTCTCACATTTCCCTGCGAGGTCTTCCCAATACCATTGGCTTTTTGGTTCCTTAGACTCTGGCATTTCGCACCTGCCAAAGAATGCACGACTTACCCCATTGGGTCTTGCCGCGTTTACCGCTGTCTTCAACTCGGGATTCGTTGGATAGTTCTGAGATGCGTGGTTGGACAGACACGTATGGTCGGTCCAGTTCCCTTGCTACCTGCTCGGTACTGAGCGGGGCGGTTGCTTGTAAGAGTAACCTGTAAACCTGTTCACGTAAGGTTACCTTATTACCTTCGTTATCTTCAGCGGCGGCGAGGCTTGTGTCTCGATGCTGATAGCCAATACCTTTTTCCGTATAGCCCATATCGTTCTCCAGTTTGCAGTGCCTAAACAGGTGAGCCTTCAAAGTCGAACTCAAGCTGTCGTGAGTCGCGGTGGATACCGCCAACATAGACCAGCACGTCATCTATGTTATCTTCGTTGATGACAAGAGATATGCCACCGCTATCTTTTATATCAGATAAGTTCTTTTCTTGCAAGGGGGTTGGTTTATTTCTACCTGCCTTACATTCTATACCAAAGAATGCGCCCTCGTGACAACCTATGATGTCAGGGACGCCACTCTTACCGAACCCCCCAGTGACGGGGTAAAAGTAATAAGCACCTAACGTCTTTAGATGTGTGGTCACTTTCTTTTTGACCTTAGCTTCAGGTGTCATCGCCATCTCGTTCTCCTAGGGGTTTGTCTGTAATCTTCCCACCGCAGTGCGTGCATTGCAGTGTGTACGGCTCATCAATTTCTTTAAGTAGTTGCATACACCAAGGGCATAAACCTTGATCTAATCGTTTTTGTACTTCACCTTTTTCCTGCATAGCGGATTCTCCGTGGGAACTGGTATCCAAAATAAGGTGGGGGGTGGGTGGCCCCCCGTGTTAGTGACGCACTAACATTTATAAACCCAGTAGGTGTCAGCATCTATACGCCGCCCGACACCCTTAACCTCACAAGTTGGCTTGCTTAGACTTGTCATCATCAGCAAAGCAATCTGATTCTGTATCCATGATGGAAGCGCATCTGCTGAAGCATAGTTACCTTCTGCTCCTGTGTCAACACAATCCATACCAATACATACCACATCTACTTGTTTCGTATCGGGAGCTACCCTCACACGATATATCTTGTCATCAGGTGTTAGTTCATGTGTCATATCTATCCAGTAGTTCAACGTGCGCTGGCAAAGCACAGCCCCCGTAGCCTGTATCATGTCGTGCCAATACAGAAACTTCGGGGGTTCCATTTCCAGTAGGTCTAGTTCACCTAACCACATAGAACATACCCTCACCCGCACGATACCCTACGCCGTCAACGTACTGGTCGTCAGTTAGGATGTTGAGCACGGACAGCTTGCCCATGAGGTCTTCGGGGAGATCGTCGGATTGGTAACGGTGCACGTCCTGAGATATTTCTACTGAGTAGTTACTCTCGGGCTTGTCTATAGATAGCACATCGAAAGACTGCTGGCCCATACGTTCATACACACGCACGAACCACATAGGTATAGTGCGGTCTCGCAATACATCTGCGTCATGCTTTAGCTCAAAGTATGTAGTAAGGTTACGTCGAAACTCGGGATGGAGGAACTCATGTTCAGTGTTTAACAGGTGTTGTAGTTCTCGGGCGAGCGTCGATGTCTTGTTGTATATATCCACATCGAACACTGCCGACATAGCAGTACGTAGCTTGGCACGCGATTCGTCAGCCATACCCGTCACCTTGTCAGACACCCCACGCAGGTTAATCATAGCTAACTCTTGTGGAGAGTATTGGCGCAGATACTTCTTAGCGTTACGTAGTGCTACCTCAACATTGGCAGACATCTTCATGTAGAACTGATTGCTGTAATCGGCGTACTTATTGTTCTCGATTGTGCGTGCCTGTACGACAAACATGTTGGTACCATCCCCTCCATCTCGGTAGTCTCCGAAACCAATCCAACCTAGTACGTAGGGGCAGTCATCTCGGTACACCCACACTGACTGCTTATCACGGTCGATGAAGTCCAGACCCCGCATGGCAGACTTAACTCTGTCACGTAAATCCATAATAGCAAGGCAAGCACCATCAGCGCGGCCTTCCTGCTGTTTTGTTAGTGCCTCACTAACAAGTTTGTGTTCATATTTACTCATGGTCGTTCTCCTATTTAACTACCGTTGAAAACCCGCAGGTCTTGTTGATCCACCGATTGAACTGTGCCCTCACACGTTTAGCGTCCTCTGGTGTTTGTGCGTCTTTGATGTCAGATGATGTCACAAAGTTCATTGCCATGTTCAAACGCATTGGACTATTATAATCCGTTAGCACTTCAATGGCAAAGTTGGCGGGCAGCACTTGGTTATCCCACGCTGAGTAGTTAACACCCGCCGCGTTACATAACTCTTGCTGAAGATCACGTACGTATCCCCGATCCCTTGTATCCATCAGGGGGGCCATGACTACGATCCACCCCCAGTAATCAGTTATAGCCTGTTTATATTTGGCCTTATGTTCCTTGTTAATTATGGTACGTGGGGGTGCAGGTAACTCCTTACCACCATCAGCGAAAGCAAACTCCCCGCTGTCCTTACGCTCGAATGTCAGAGACACATCATCATCACGCGAGGTCAGGTAGTCGTTCCATTGGTTAAGATGCGTTGGTACAGCATACGCGGCTACCGTGGCGCTCTTGGCAAGGTATAGCTGTTCATGATTGTGTGCGCCTTTGTTCTCGATAAATTGTTTACCGTTGCGTATGAAAAAGCGCATACCATGGGGTATGTGTCGCTCAAGGAAACTATACCGCGAATTGTGGGAGCCTCGTCCTGTACCGTTGCGAAACGTAACAGTCTCCCGCCCGTGCTCATCCCTACGCCACACGATAGGCGCTAGGTTAATCACCTCGGCCTCGGTGGGTATACCTGAGTTATTGTATGGGTGAAACACATCGTCACCTGAGTGAAAGCCATCCATCAGTAGGTAACAACTATCTGATATTTTCTTTACACGTTCCCACTTACGTGCTCGGTCCCCGGTGGGTCTTACGTTACGTGTGGTGCCGTGGTTAACTTCCCGCACTGGCTTGGTACTGTCGTACAATCTTTGGACGTCGGTAAAGCTAGAAGGTTTAATATAGTATTGTGCCATCGTTCTTCTCCTTAGTTTGTTAGTGCGTCACTAACCGTTTCTGACTTTGTTGAATGCTTCATGCACTTGCTCTGCACGCCGTTTCATTACCTTCCGTGCCTCGAATGTCTCTTCTTGTTGGGCACGCTCCTCCAGTTGGCGCACTCGGTGCGATACTGTTTCTTCCATGATTGCTAAGGCTTCTTGATAGTCCATTACATATCTCCTGATTTGATGTTTACACATGTACCCACATCGGGCACTGCCTGCTTGTTATCCAAGATGCACCATAGGACAGGGCATGACCACTGACCCCATGACCCACCAAGGTAGCCGTCTGTTAATACAATAGCCGCTTGCGGTTTGACACCATGCTCGGTGAGGTATTCGGGGACACACTCAACATTAGTGCCGCCGCCACCCTTGGGCTTGGTAGACTTCACGATGTCGTCGAGTTCGTGCATCGCATACTTCTCGTCCTGACAAACTCTGGTGTCCCAGTACAGTAGACGTATGGCATCGGGGTGCACCGTGTCGCAGATAGACTTGACCTCGGATAAGAAGTGACTGAGTTCGACCTGACCGATAGAGCCTGACGTATCAATGGCTATGACTAGCTCACCTACGCTCTCGCTAATACCACTCGGCATGTAGTAACCACCCGCAACGTATCTCCTGTTAGGACGTTGCCACGTAGAGTAGTCACTACCCGCACACGTCGTCGAGATAAACTCACGCAGTACCTCACGCCAATCTATCTGTGGTTGCAGTAGCTCGGCTAGGTCACGATCACCACCACTGCCCATCTTGCCAGCAATCAATGCGCCTTGACGTACCGCCTCGTCTATATCACGAGCGAGTTCGCGTTGCTCCTCGGCAGTTAGTTCTTGTGCGCCATCCCAATCATGACTGTCGAAACCTCCATCACCAACAGCAGTGTTTTGTGTACCTGTAGTGTCCTGACCCCCACTTGATGTACCACCACCTGACTTGTTATCCTGCTTGAGTAGGTTGTAGACCTGCGCGGTGTCCATGTCACGGTACTTGGGGTCGAGGCACCCACCCTTGGGCATGGTAGCCCAGCCGTCTTTGTTGTCGTCTGTTAACTTGCAGTTGATAACGTAGTCACACGATATGTTTGCAAGCTGTGCATTCTCGTCGTGCAAGTGTCGCCATGTCGTCAGGTGTCGGTATAACTTGTGGTAGCACTCGTGCAGTACAAGGAACCGTAGCTCTGCGTCGTTGAGCGTGTCGATGAAGCCACGTCCGTACATCTCATCACGTCCGTTGGTACACGCCGTTGGTATGTTGTCCACCACTGAGCGATCTCCGATCATGAGGACACCTGCGAGAGCAACGTACTTGGGGCTACCCATGATGTCCACGACTGCCTTGGATAGTCGTTGCTCTGCGGTTAGTTGTTTACCTATAGATAACATAGTCATTCTCCTGTTAGTGCGGCACTAACTATTTCTTGTCAGCCGCGAACATGTAGTTGTTATTCATGGCCCACTGTGTGAACTTCTTGTTGGTCATGACCATCGCTTGCTTGGCGTACTTCGGTGCCCTCACACCGTTGGCAAACATACCTTGTGCTTCCTTGTCTAGGCGCACCATGTAGTCCATCCAAGCGTCTACCCAATCCTTGTCTAAACTTGCCAGCGTACGATAGACCACCATACATATGGCAGAGGCAGAGTCAGGCACCTTGGCATTCTTGGGGTCTTGCTTGATACTTTCCATAGACGGGAGCTGATCGGCCAACTTGACAAAGGCCATCAAGTCCATCGCACCTCGGTCACCAATAGTCCCCATGAGTAAACCTGTTAGGGTCTGATCGTCGAAGCTATCGCGGACCTTGAGCCAGTCAGATGCCGCTTCGAGTGAGCGAGGTGTGACAAACGCCGCACGTTGTTGCTTGGGGTGATAGATATACGGGTTGTCGTCGGGGTTCTTGACGTCCTCGAAACCGTAGAACAAGTGCGGGTTATCCTTACACCAACCTAGCAGGGTGTGATCGACACCGTTGTTGATACCCCACTCGATCCACTCCATGTGGTCAGGCTTACGGGCAGTGATGACGGTCATACGGTTACGGGCATGTGGTGGTAGCAGGTCGCCTACTCCTTCGGCACCGAGGTTAGTCGTCGCAAACACTACGCTATCAGGGTGTAACTCGTACGCACCTATCTTACGTTCGAGCATGAGCCGTAGCATAGAGTTCTTCACTGCGGGGTTGGCCTTGCCGTACTCGTCAACCATCAAGATGATCGGCTTGTTGAGGTGCACGCCTAGCTCCTCGTTGGTGGCGTAGGACACATAGTCACTGCCAACATCGTCAGACAGGGTAGCAAGTTTCGGTATGCTTATGTCCCCTAAGTCCTTGGTCGTGCAGTCGAAATAACACGGCGTATGGTTCGGTAACTCTGCCGCCAGTGTCTTGAGTAGCGACGACTTGCCCGTACCCATGTGACCTTGGATAAGTATTGTTCGCTTGTTGCCCCCGTTACGGATAGCCGTAGTGATCTGATCGAGGTTTAATGCGTACATTTGCTGTGCGTTATTCATGTCGTTCTCCTGATTGTTTTGTTAGTGCGTCACTAACTTTGTGTTGTGTTGTTAGTGCGTCACTAACTTTGTGTTGTGTTGTTTACATGTCCAGTGATGGTAGTGCCTTGATGACATCATCTACTGCACGTTTAGTTTCGGCGCGGAGGTACCCATCCTCGCGCAGTGCATCTGGTGTGATACCCCGTAGCGCATCGTCCAGCTTGAGTCGCAACGCTGACATCTGAGAGTCACCCGTCACGTTACACACCTCAAGAAGTTCTACTATGTCGAGCACATTAGACACGAGCGTATCCCGAAAGATTTTCTTCTGCTCGTGGTCTGCGTAGTCGAGTCGTTCGGACATCGAGGTCAGTGCCTTGTATGCACGTTGCCACACGTCCTGCATCGCGTTACGTAGCTGGGTCTCATAGTAGGATTGGTAGTGCTGTTTTACCTGCTCGTTGCCCTCATTGCCAACATCGACACGAAAGTCTCCCACTTCGGGTAGCGGTATATATGAGAACCGAAACTTAAACTTGTTGGCTATGCTCTCGACGGACGGGTACTCATCACGTGAGAACAAGTCACCTAGCTTAGCCTGTGCTTGACTGATCTCCCAATCGTAAGCGTCGAGGAAGTTAGTCACGAGCCGTTGGTACTCGTTCTGCACCTCGGTCATAGACTGGTGGTACTTGAAATACTGAACCGTTGGCAGTAACCGCAGTCCCGTATCAGACCATGGCATTGTCATACCATAGTGCAGGTTACGGACGTTAGCGGTAAACTTCTGTACCGCGTCGAGTTCGGCGCAGTCTCCAAGTAGCTTCTTGTTTACATTGGCTACGCCAGATGCCGCATGGTTTTGCGTGGTAACATCTTGTGATGCACGCTTGTCTAGCTTACGTGCAGTCCATGTAGAGATGCTTAACTCTACTAGCATGGATGAAGATGCGATGGATGGTGCACTGGGTGCAGTTGGTGCTTCGTTATTTGTTAGTGCGTCACTAACATTGCTTTGGTATGTCATGTCGTTCTCCTGTATGACGTTTTGTGTTATTAAGGTTGTTGGTGGGTCGCGAGGGGCGATGTCTACAATGTCAACACATAAAACTCCCACCAACACGTATATTATGACACATCTAGCGGGGAATGTCAAATGATACCAAAACGTGTTGAGAAGTGTAATCTTCTGTTGTTTAGTATACTATTCTGTGGGTGGGGTAGGGTAAGTATATGAAATCAAAGCAATATTCGTTTATTCGCTTTTTGACACATATAAGAGACTTGCGCGGAGGGCGGGGGAGAAGGGAAGAAAACGTAGAAAGTTTTGGTGGGCCTGTAATGTCGTCGCTCAATTTCATGGAAAACGAATAGTATATATATATATTAAGAATAGATAAGAATAGACACAATTAGATAGTTTGAAAGTGGCACGTTCTGCTTCTGCTTCGCAGTAAATGATGGCTAATGCCACGAAACAACACTCTACGTTTTCGTACTTTGAAAAGCGAATATTGCGAATAGTTGACCCCCCTTTTCCGAACATTGCTTTAGAATCAAAGACTTGCAAGCGAATAGTGTTAGTGACGCACTAACACGCTCTGACGCAACGCGTCTCTAGGAACTGGTATCACCTTTGTTAGTGTCACACTAACAAGCTGTGGGGTGTGGTATTACGTACTATGTTGGTACCAATACCCACGTTGCCGCTGGAGTCTATCCGCATTGCAACTGGCGCAACGCGAACCGAGGAACTGGTATCCA
>TARA_R110000868_G_scaffold4303_3_pt1 | contig 21963 bp, 15 predicted proteins | sample TARA_R110000868 | Tara Oceans TARA_R110000868 (sample SAMEA4397489) | marine metagenome | biome: Polar Biome; feature: [SRF] surface water layer (ENVO:00010504); material: water (ENVO:00002006), including particulate matter (ENVO:01000060) such as... | depth 5 m | reverse complement strand
AGTGGCCGTTGTCGGTGCAGCCGAGACAACAAACATGGGCAAGATCCCGGATCAATCCGTGATCGGACTACATGCGGACGCGGCGCTGAACGCCATGCGCGACGCGGGCCTGACGGCGAAAGACATTGACGGCGTGGCGACTGCGGGCGAAAGCCCTGTGGAGCTGGCTCATTATCTCGGCATCACACCGACATGGGCCGATGGCACCAGCGTCGGCGGGTGCTCCTTCATGCTGCATGTCCGCCATGCGGCAGCCGCCATCAACGAGGGCCTGTGCAACACGGTGCTGATCACCCACGCCGAAAGCGGACGCTCGCGCGTCGGCGCCCGCAAATTCGGGCGTGATCCGGCAAGCCAGATGGGCCAGTTTGAAGTGCCCTTCGGTGTCACTTCGCCGCCCACCATGTTCACCATCCCCGTGCTGCGCTACATGAAGGAAATGGGCGTGACGGAGGAAGACCTTGCGATGGTCGCAGTCATCCAGCGCGAATGGGCGGCAAAGAACCCGCGTGCCTCGTTCAAAGACCCGATCACGGTCGATGATGTGCTGAACTCGTCGATGATCGCCTGGCCTTTCCGCAAACTCATGTGCTGCCTCGTCACCGACGGCGGCGGCGCGCTGATCCTGACGAGCGCCGAACGCGCGAAAGACTTTCCGCAGAAGCCGGTTTACATCCTCGGCACAGGCGAAAGCGTTGAGACGCCGATGGTGAGCCAGATGGAAGATTTCACAACATCGAAAGCCTTCCGCGTGTCCGGCAAGAAAGCCTTTGAAGAAGCGGGCATCAAACACGATGACGTTGACCATCTGATGATCTATGACGCCTTCGCGCATCTGCCGCTGTTCGGGCTTGAAGATCTGGGCTTTGTGAAACGCGGCGAGGCGGCTGCCTTCATCCGCGAACGCAATACGGCCATCGGCGGCAAGTTGCCCCTGAACACCAATGGCGGCGGGCTGTCCTATATGCATTCGGGCATGTATGGCATGTATGCGTTGCAGGAAAGCATCCGCCAGATGCGCGGCATTGCACCGGCACAGGTGCCCGGCGCGAAAATCTCCATCGCGCATGGTGTCGGCGGCATGTTCGCGGCATCCGGCACGATCATCTTTTCGAACGAGAAGCCGTAACCAAAAAGAAGAGGCCGAAAATGAACCTTGCCAAGCCCCGCATCGACATCGGCCTCTTCACCAACAATCTCGAACCGATGCTCGCCTTCTATCAAAACGAGGTGGGCCTTCCCTTCGATCACGCGCTGCCGCTCGGCAAGGGGCAGATGCAGCATCGCCATGATCTTGCGGGATCGGTGCTGAAGATCAACGCAAGCCGCACACCCTTCGAGGAGACGCCCGCCACCGGCTACCGCGAAATCCTGATCGCGCGTGACGGGCTGCTCGGGCCGAAGTCGATGCAGGACCCAGACGGCAATAAAGTGACACTGGTGCCGCGCGGATTGTTCGGCATTGAGCAGATCGGCATCCGGCTGAAAGTGCGCGACGTCAACGCCCACCGGCGTTTCTATGCGCTGAGCCTCGGCCTGCCCGATGTGCCCGAAGAAGGCGGCGACAGTTTTTATTGCGGTGAGAGCGTCATCATGGTCGAGCATGGCGGCGATGCGCCCGACGATGCATCGCTGAACGGCACAGGTCTGCGCTACATCACGGTGCAGGTGTTTGATTCAGATATGGAATATGAGGGCATTCTGAAGCGCGGGGGCGGCGAAGGCTATCCGCCGCGCACATTGGGCGAAGTTGCCCGCTTCGGCTTTGTCCGCGACCCGGACGGCAACTGGATTGAAATATCGCAGCGGTTCTCGCTGGTCGGCAAACCGAAATAGGTTCACCGACCAGCGATCACAACACTGTCAGCGCGTCGTGATACGACGGCGCAATTCGTCCGGTACAAACATTGAGTCTCTCAACTCATCGGCATTGAAGTTGATACCAACTTCCTCGTTCTTGAGGTTCTGCACGACATAGCGGCCTTCCACGAGATCATAGACCACGTCGGACGCGTTGAAGCAGGTCGGTACGTCATAATAAGTGATGATCTGGGCTTCCTGCACACGCCACAAGCCGCCGCGCGCATCATAAAGCTCACCACCCACCATATTGCCGCCATCCTCATCGAAATAGGCAACACGACGGCTGTAGACATGACGTTCGGTCGGCTTCAGCACAGCTTCAACCGACCAGACGCGGTGTTTTTCATAGCGCACCAGATCCTGATTGATATGGCCGGGCTGGATGATGTCTTTATATTTGAGCGTGGGCGACGAAAGCTTGTAGGAATTATACGCGACAAGACGTTCTTCCTTGCCGAGCACGGTCCAGTTGTAATGATCCAGAGGTCCGCTGAAGACGTCGAAACTATCGGCGGTGGACATGGCGTCTGAATAAATCTGCGGATTGTCGTAATTGACCGCGCTGGTGCGCTGCACGCGTGGCGCAGAAGTCGCATTGCCGGTCGTGTATTGCCACGAACGCCGCTCACCTAGTTTCGGATCAACGGTTTCGTGCACCAACAACAACTGGCCCGCACGACGCGCAGGCGCGAGCGTTTCCTGAATGTAGCGCACCGACACATTCTCGAGCGCCTTGAACGACCTGTTGTCGGGTGAGGCATAATCGAAAATGGCCTCGTCCTTGACGATGACCGGCGTGAACGAGCCCGTGCGCGTCGGGGCGGCAGACGCAAAGGTGCGCGCCATCTTGTAACCGCGATAACGCAGATTATGGTTCCAGGCGATTTCATAGGCGTCAAACGGCAGCGGATAGGGAATACCCATCAGGATGCCGGAAAGACTGTCGCCACCACCGCCGAGCGCAGCGGTCTTGGCGTTTTCCTTAGTCGCATCGTAAACAGCCTGCGGCAAGGCGCAGGTGCGGCGAGACTGATAGACATTGAGCTTATAATCGGGATAGGCCGCCATCATGGCTTTCTGGCCCGGTGTCAGCAGGTCGCCATGTTGGGCAGCATTGCCTTTGTTCACGGTGTAAAGCACAGGATCGGAGGCGAAGGGGTCCGGATAATAGCCGTCGCCCTTGAAGCCGATACCGTCCGGTGCCGACGTCAAACCGCCGGTCCATGCCGGAATTGAGCCGTCGGCGTTACCCGCCTTTTCCGCGCCCATTGGCGTTAAATCCTGCCCCAAACGCGCAATTTGCGCCTCCGGCACCCCCGCCCATGCCGCCGTCAGGCCAGCAATGGACGCAAACACTCCCCCTGCCGCAACCGCGACAATCAACCTCGAAACACGCACCCGGGCTCCCCCCAAACAAAATTGATTAACTCCCTTTACTAAGTCTGGCCCATCCTTCCGCAAAGGGCTAGCCTTTGTGAAAATAAAACAGGGGTCTGGAAAACGTAACGTTTGCAGACCGGGGGACCTGATCCGGGGGGATGTTGCGTGCGGGCCGTTGAATTTATTGTCTTCAAAGCAAGACTGCTGATCCTTGTCTTGCTGGCCGCCTTTACGGCGGTGATGGGCTATTACGCCCTCCAGCTCAAGATGGAAGCCGGCTTTTTAAAGCAGGTGCCCACCAACCATGAATATGTCCAGACCTTCCTGAAATATCAGGACGAGGTGCCCGGCGCGAACCTGATCCTGGTCGCGGTGAAAGCCCGCGACGGCACGATCTGGAACCCCGCCTTCCTCAAGCGTCTGAGCGAAGTGGCCGAAGAAGTGACATTTCTTCCCGGCGTGCGCCGCACGACTGTGCACTCGCTCTGGTCCACCACCACACGCGTGACGGAAAACACCGAGGAAGGCATCAACTCCTATCCCGTGGTGCCGCGCAATGTGACGGCCAATTCGCTGACGCAGGAAGACGCGGACGTGATCCGCGACCGTGCGCTCAACGGCGGCCACAAGGGCTATCTTATTTCCAACGACCAGACGGCGGCACTGATCATCGCCGAGTTGCAGGAAATCGACCCTGTGTCGCGCGAAAAGCTCGACTATCTCGATCTTGCCGCGCGGCTGGAAAAACAGGTCCGCGAAAAATTTGAAGACGACAAGACGCAAATCGAAATCGTCGGCTTTGCAAAATTCATCGGCGATATTGCTGACGGCGCAAGCTCGGTCTTTATTTTCTTCGTACTGGCCTTCGTGCTGACGACCCTTGCGGTCTATGTCTTTGTCCGCTCGGTGCAGTTGACGTTCCTTGCTGTCTTCTGCTCGCTCGTTTCCGTCGTCTGGCAATTCGGCTTGCTGCATCTGATGGACCGCAGCCTTGATCCGCTGGCTGTCCTCGTGCCTTTCCTCGTCTATGCCATCGGCGTGAGCCACGGTGTGCAGCAGATCAACATGATCGCCACAGGCGTGAGCGGCGGACAGACACATTATGAAGCGGCACGCTCGACCTTCAGCCGCTTGCTGTTGCCGGGTTCGCTCGCGCTCATCACCGATCTTGTGGGCTTTGCGACGCTCTATCTCATTCCGATTGAAGTCATTCAGGACCTCGCCATCATGGCGTCGCTCGGCGTGGCACTGAAGATTGTCACCAATCTCATCATGCTGCCGCTGATCGCCTCTTATCTGCGTTTCGATCCGGGCTTTTCTGCACGCTATCTCAACTGGAAGCGGACACCGGAAAGCGTCATGCGTTTTGTCGGCCGCGTCGCGCGGCCGCGCAATGCGAGCATCGTGCTCATCATATTCGTCTGCCTGCTGGGCCTTGCCGCACAGGAAACCCGCCAGCGCCATATCGGTGATCTGACACCGGGCTTTTCCGAACTCTGGCCGGATGCACGCTACAACACCGACATTGCCGACATTGTGGAACGCTTCTCCATCTCGGCCGACGCGCTGATCGTCGTCGTTGAAACACCGCCGGACGCCTGCATCGATTATAAAACGATGCTGCTTGTTGATCGCTTCTCCTGGGCGATGCGCAATGTGGACGGCGTGAACTCGGTGCGCTCGCTGCCCAAATCAGTGCGCGACACCGCCGCCATTTGGCGCGAGGGCAATCTCAAATGGGTGGGCTTGCCGCATTCGCAGACCGAACTCATCCAGATGACCTCGCCTTTCGATCCAAGCTCGGGCCTGCTGAACGAGACCTGTACGGTGCTCCCTGTTGTCATCTATATGAACGACCACAAGGCCGCTTCCATTGAGACAGTGATTGCGGCGGTGAAAGAATTTGCCGCCACCGATCCGCAGGCGGTTGCCCGTGACGACGTCAAATTCCGACTCGCCATGGGCGGTATCGGCATTATGGCCGCGACCAATGATGTGATCGAAGCCAATGAACTACCGATGTTGTTCTGGGTTTATTTCGCGATCATCGTGCTGGTCTGGCTCGCCTATCGTGACTGGCGCGCCATCGTCTGCTGCTGCATGCCGCTGCTGCTGGCGACCTTCCTCGGCTATTGGTTCATGACCGCGCTCGAAATCGGCCTCAAGGTCTCCACCCTGCCCGTGCTGGTGCTCGCCACCGGCATCGGCGTCGATTATGCCTTCTACATCTACAGCCGCTTGCAGGTGCTTCTGGATGAAGGCATGGCGATGGCGGATGCCTATGTGCTGGCCTTGCAGCAAATCGGTGTGGCGGTTGTCTTCACCGGTCTCACCCTGTCGGTCGGCGTCTCCTCCTGGGCCTTCTCCGGCCTCAAGCTGCAGGCGGATATGGGGCTGCTGCTGTCTTTCATGTTCCTCGTCAACATGATCGCGGCCATTGTCTTCCTGCCCGCCTTTGCGGTCATTCTTGATCGAATATTTCCGCGTAAGGCTTCCATCGGCTAGACTGAGTTCCCATATGGCATTCAGAAAAAACTGAATCCAACGCCCTAGGGGGACACGTCATGCTCAAGGTCTATCACGCACCCAACACACGCTCGCTCCGTGTTCTCTGGCTGCTGGAGGAACTGGGCGCGTCTTATGAACGCGCAACGGTAGAATTCACGCCTGCCTATCTGCAATCGCCGGAACATCTGGCGCTGCATCCGCTGGGCAAACTGCCGGCGGTGGATGATGACGGGCTGATCCTGAACGAGTCCGGCGCCATTGTTCAATATATCCTCGCCAAACACGCAGGCAGCCATTTGGAGCCGAAGCTCGGCACGCCCGTCTATGGCAAATACCTGCAATGGCTGCATTTTGCCGAAGCGACAGTTATGCCGCCCGTATCGCAGGTCGTGCAGCACTCGTTCCTCAAGCCCAAGGAAGAACGCATTCCGGCTGTGGTGGACGACGCCAAGGCAACGCTCGCAAAACTGTTTGCCCTGATGGAGCGCGAATTGAAGGGCAAGACCTTCATCTGCGGTGATGACTTCACCGCCGCCGACATCATGCTGGGTTACGATCTCAACCTGTGCAAACTGATCCAGATTTCCTTTGCGGATTATCCCAACGTCACGGCTTACTTCGACCGCCTGACAGAACGACCCGCCTTTAAAAAAGCCGTGGGCTGAGAAACACCATGACCGCCATTGCCATTCATCCGATTTCAGGTGCGCTGGGCGCGGAAATTTCCGGCGTTGATCTGTCGCGCGAATTGAGCAACGGCGAATTTGACGCCGTGCATCAGGCCTTTCTCGATCATCAGGTGATTTTCTTTCGTGATCAGCACCTGAGCCACGATCAGCACAAGGCTTTTGCACGGCGCTTCGGCACACTCAACATCCATCCTTACGTGAAGGGCATGGACGCGCATCCGGAGATCATGCAGATCATCAAGGAGCCCGATGACCGTGTGAATTTCGGCGGCGGCTGGCATTCCGATATGTCGTTTCTCGAAGAACCGGCATTGGGCTCATTGCTCTATGCCAAGCAGGTGCCGCCCTATGGCGGGGATACGCTGTGGGCCAACCAATACCTCGCCTATGAGACGCTGTCGGACGGCATGAAGGAAATGCTCGGACGCCTCAAAGCCGTGCACACAGCCAAGGGCGAGTATAGCGAGCGCGGCCATTCCGCCCAGAAGCGCGGTGCGATGGACGTGAAAACAGCGGGCGATGATGTGCCCTCATACGAACAACCCGTCGTGCGCACGCATCCCGAAACAGGGCGCAAGGCGCTTTATGTAAACCCCGCTTTCACGGAAAAATTCGTCGGCATGACGCGGCGCGAAAGCCTGCCGCTGCTCAATTATCTCTTCGATCATTGCACGCAGGAAGGCTTTACCTGCCGCTTCCGCTGGTCAGTGAACACGCTCGCTTTTTGGGATAATCGCTGCACGCAGCATTTTGCGCTCAATGATTATCACGGCCACCGCCGCCATATGGAACGCGTAACTGTGAACGGCGATAAGCCTTTCTGACGGGTTTTAGAGATAAACCGCATAATCTTTCCTTTAAATCCGGCCCCGGCCCGTGCATCATCGCGCCCGTAAACTTTGGGAGTGGCGTGTGATGATCCGTGTACAGGTTTGTGGTGTTTTGTTATCGGCTGCCTTGGCCCTGACTGTGGGCCTGCCCGCGCCTCAGGCGCATGCCGAAGCCGCAGGACTGCCGGCCACGTCCGCGCCTGCCGACCGCGGGACCGCCATCGCCATCGAAAACGACAAACGCGACAAAGGCTGGGGCGATGCCCGCGCCGACATGAAGATGGTGCTGACCAACGCGTCCGGCGAAACAAGCGAGCGCAGCTTGCGCTTCATGATGCTGGAAAACCCCGAAGCAAATGACGGCAACTGGAGCCTGATGACCTTCGACCGTCCGCGCGACATTGAAGGCACGGCGCTGCTGACCTATGCCCACCACAACGAAGCCGACGACCAGTGGCTCTATCTGCCTGCGGTGAAACGCGTGAAGCGCATTTCATCGTCAAACAAAGCGGGGGCTTTCGTCGGCAGCGAATTCGCCTTCGAAGATTTCTCAACGCAGCAGATGAGCAAGTTCGAATATATGTGGCTCCGCGACGAACCATGCGGCACGCTGCAATGCCATGTGGTGGAGCGCAAACCGCTCTACGAAGCATCGGGCTATACGCGCGAACTCGCATGGATCGACACCACCGATTATCAGTTTCGCAAAATCGATTATTACGACCGCAAGGACGCGCTGCTGAAAACGCTGACGCTCGACAATTATACTTTGTACGAAAATAAATTCTGGCGGCCGCTTGAGCTGACCATGACGAACCATGAGAGCGGCAAGGCGACGAAATTGATCTGGACGGCCTATGCCTTCCGCACCGGCCTCACGAAAGATGATTTCTCCACCGCGAGCCTGGAGCGTGCGCGTTGAGCCATAAGCCCATATGGGCGCTGGCCGCGATCTTTATGGCGGCACCGGCTTATGCCCCCGCCTATGCAGATGATCTGGGTTTGCGCGGCACGATCACGCCGGAAATCCGGCTCTTTCCGCAAGATCCAAGCGGCGCGAAACAAACAAACAGCGATCTGTCTGTTTCCGCCGAAGTGACGGCCAAATATTTTTTCGGTGCGGGCGGCAATCAATCCATCATCGTGACGCCTTTCGGTCGGCTCGATCAACGCGACCATAACCGCACGCATTGGGACCTGCGCGAGGCGCGCTACGGGATCGTGGCGGGCGCTTGGGAATTGCGCGTCGGCTTCGACAAAGTCTTCTGGGGCGTGACCGAAGCGGTCCACCTTGTCGATGTCATCAATCAGGCCGACCTCCTCGAAGACCCGATCAAACAGGAGGTGCGCCTCGGCCAGCCGATGGTGCGACTGCGCACGACGCAAAGTTTCGGCACGTTTGATTTTTTCCTGCTGCCCTATTTCCGCGAGCGCACCTACCCCGGCATCGACGGGCGACCCGCGACCGATATTCCTGTGGCGGGCGACCTCGCCACATATGAGAGCAGCCGCAAAGCGCGCCATGTGGATGCCGCCGTGCGCTACTCAAACAATTTCGGCGACATTGATCTGGGGCTTTCCTATTTTCAGGGCACGGGGCGCGACCCGATCCTCGCCCCCGCGCTCGACGCAAGCGGCTCGCTGGTGCTGGCGCCCTTCTATGCGCAGATCAAACAAAGTTCGTTCGATGTGCAGGCCACCAAAGGCGCATGGCTCTTCAAGGCGGAAGGCTATTGGCGCGACGAGCTGGACCAGCAATATGAAGCGGCGACCGGCGGCATTGAATATACGTTTTACGGGATCGCGGGCACGGAAAGCGACTTAGGCGTCGTCGCCGAATATGCGCTCGACAGCCGCGGCATGGTCGCCCGCGCGCCCTATCAGAACGACGGCTTTCTCGCCTTGCGCTGGACCGCCAATGACGCGGCCTCGACAAGCCTGCTCGCAGGCATGGTGGTGGACGCCAGCACCGGCGCCCGCGGCTTCCGCTTCAAGGGTGAACGGCGGCTCGACGAGGATTATCACCTCTCGGTCGAAGCCTATGCCTTCGGCGATGTGCCGCAGAGTGACCCCGTCTACAGCGTTGCAGACGATGACTATTTGCAGATCCGTCTCGCGCGCTACTTCTGAGACTTAATGCGCGGTGGCTGTCGCTGCGGCCGCTTCCGCGCGCCGCTGCTGCCAGAGCTTCACCAATAGATAGACCGTCGGCACGACAAAGAGCGTGAGCAATGTGCCGAAGCTCATGCCGCCGACAATGACCCAGCCAATGGCCTTGCGGCTTTCGGCACCCGCCCCTGAACTCAGAGCAAGAGGTGCTGCACCCAGCACCATCGCACCTGTCGTCATCAGGATCGGACGCAGGCGCAGACCGGCGGCTTCAATGACCGCTTCCAGAACACTGCGGCCCTGATCGCGCAACTGATTGGAAAACTCCACTATCAAAATGCCGTGCTTCGTGATGAGGCCGACAAGCGTGATGAGACCGACCTGACTATAGATGTTCATCGTCGTATTGGTGATGACCATCATGGCAAGTGCACCGGCAATCGACAGCGGCACACTGATCATGATGATGAACGGGTCGAGGAAACTTTCAAACTGAGCCGCCAGCACCAGATAAATGAAGACCAGCGCCAGAACAAAGGTGGCCGCCAAAGTACCCGATGATTTGACGAATTCGCGCATGCCGCCATCCACATCGGTTCTAACTGTGACGGGCAAAATTTCCTTTGCCGTCTTCTCCATGAATTTCAACGCCTCACCCATCGAATACCCCGTCGCGAGATTGGAGGTGATGGTGGCCGAGCGGAACTGGTTGAAGTGATTAAGCGAATCCGGTGCGACGGTTTCCTTCACCGTCACAAGGTTCGACAATTGCACCATCTTGCCCGAAGCCGAACGCACATAGATGTCAGAAATGTCGTTCGGTGTGCGCCGGTCATCGTCGCCCACCTGAATGATCGCGTCGAACTGTTTGCCCTTTTGCTCAAACCGCGTCGCCTTGCGCCCGCCAAGGAAAGTCTCGAGCGTGCGGCCAACGGTGGCCACATCAATACCCGCGTCGATCACCTTGTCGCGGTTGACCTGAATGTCGATCTGCGGCTTGTCGAGATGAAGGTCGGTGTCGGGAAAGACAAAGCCCTGATTTTTTCGCACCTTGTCCATCATGCGCTCGACGTAATGCTCAAGATCATCGTAAGTGCCGGACGTCTGGATGACGAACTGGACAGGCTGCGAGCGCGAGCTTTGACCAAGCGATGGCGGATTGATCGCAAAAGCGAGAATGCCGGGAATATCTTTCAACTCACCGTTCACGCCCTCAACGATCTCTTTTTGCGTGCGTCCCCGATCACCCCAAGGCTGGAGAAGCGAGAAGGAAATGAGATTGGTGATCTGCGGGAAGCCGGAGACAACGAGATAACCTTGCACTTCCGGCACCTTGGAAATCACGCCCTCGACCTCACGCGCATAACGCTGCGTGAACTGCAGCGTCGCCCCTTCTGGCGCACGACCGGCGATCATCAGGAAGCCACGATCTTCAAGCGGCGCAAGCTCCTGATTGAGCACAAAGAACAGGCCGACGCAGGACAGCGCCACACAACCCGCCGCGATGAGCACGGCACGCGATTTCTGCAACACATCGCTCAGCGTGCGCTTGTAAGCAGCATCCAACTGATCAAGCTTCTCACCCAGCACACGCTCGAACGTGCCGGACGACGCCTTGTGTCGCAACAGGCGCGAGCAAAGCATGGGCGTGAGCGTCAGCGCCATGAAGCCTGACACGAGCACGGCGGAGGCGAGCGTCAACGCAAATTCGAGAAAGAGTTTGCCTGTGCGGCCCGTAGCAAAAGCCACCGGCGCGTAAACCGCCACCAGCGTCAGCGTCATGGAAATCACGGCAAAGGTAATTTCCTTGGACCCTTTGATCGCACCTTCGATGGGCGTCATGCCGTTTTCGATATGACGGTAAATATTTTCAAGCACAACAATGGCGTCATCCACCACCATGCCGATGGCAAGCACCATCGACAACAAGGTCAACGTGTTGATGCTGAAGCCAAACGCAAACATAAGACCGAAAGTGCCGATGAGCGACACAGGGATCGTGACCACCGGAATAAACGAGGCACGCAAGGTCCTCAAAAAGAAGAAAATGACGAGCACGACGAGCACAGTGGCCTCGGCGATTGTCTCGTAAACCGACTTGATGGATTCCTCGATGAAGACCGAACTGTCAAAGCCCACGTAAGAACTCATGCCGGCGGGCAGATTGGGCGCCATCTCGTCGAGCGTGGCGCGCACGGCCTTGGAAACTTCAAGCGGATTGGCGGTCGCCTGTTTGACGATACCGATAGAGATAGAAGGCACACCATTATAGGTCGCACCGCGACGCACATCAGCCGCCGCTATCTCGATCTTGGCGACATCGCGCAAACGCACCTGATAATCGCCCGACTGTTTGACGACAATTTGGCCGAACTCTTCGGGCGTGGAGAGCGCCGTCTTGGCCAGCACTGTGAATTCACGATCCTTGCTTTCAATACGGCCTGAGGGAATTTCGGCGTTCTGCTGACGTACCGCGTTTTCAATGTCTTGCGCGGTCAGCTCGTATGCGGCAAGCCTTGCGCGGTCGAGCCAGATTCGCATCGAATAAAGACGCTCGCCAAAAATGAGAACCTGCGCGACACCCGGCTGGTTCTGCATCTGGTTTTTGACAACGCGGTCGAGGTAGTCGGTGATGTCGAGTTCGGACATGCGGTCCGACATAAAGGCGATAAACATGATCGGCTGAGCATCAGCCTCGACCTTAGCGATGATCGGCTCGTCAATCTCGTCCGGCAACAAGCCGCGCACGCGACCAACACGGTCACGGATGTCACTGGCGGCGACATTGGGATCTGTTTCGAGCGTGAAGCGCGCAGTGACCTGCGACTGTTCAGGACGACTGGCCGACGACAGCACTTCGATGCCTTCAATGCCGGCAATGGATTCTTCAAGCGGCTGCGTGACTTCGCGCTCGATAACGGAAGCACTGGCACCGCGATAATTCGTGGTGATGGTAACGACCGGCTCATCAATGGTGGGATATTCGCGCACCGTCAGACGTTCATAGGAAACCGCACCGACAAGAACGAGGATGAGCGCGACGACTGTGGCAAAGACAGGACGACGAATGAAGAGTTCTGAAATATGCATGAATACCGCCCTCAGCCTTTATGTGCTGAAGCAGCATCGTCGCTTGCAGGAACATCAGTGGCGGCTGGTTTTTCTTCACGCAGGAACACCTGATCGTCGGGACGGACTTTGAGCTGCCCCGCCGTCACAATCCGCTCACCCGCGTTGACACCCGAGCGCACTTCAATCTCACCAGCCAGACGCTCGCCGATCTCGATGGGACGCAATTCTGCGTGAAGCCCCGCCTCGCCTTTATCGACAACCACAAAGACCGCCTTCTCGCCGGTCTTTTGCGGCACAAGCGCGCTTTCAGGCAGAACCACCGAATGGCGCGTGGCCGTGACGATGTTTACGCGACCGAAAATGCCCGGACGCAGCTTGCCGCTTTCATTGGTCAGCGCGGCACGCACGCTGATGGCGCGGCCCGAAACGTCGATGACGGGATCAATGGCGGTGATGGCCCCCTGGAATGTTTCACCGGGCAGCGCGTCAAACGTCACACTGACGATCTGGTCTTTGGAAATTTCAGTGAGATAGGTTTCCGACACACGGAAGTCGATACGCAGGTGGTCCACATCAGCAAGCGTCGCAATGGGATCGCCAGCCTTGAGATATTGGCCAAGGCTCACCTGACGCAGGCCGATGAGGCCGGCAAAAGGCGCAACAATATTGGCCTTGTCGAAATCAGCATTGGCGGCGGCGAGATCGGCCTCGGCGGAACGAAGGTCGTTGAGCGCTTCGTCAAGAGCGCGCTCGGTGCCGGAACCCTGTTTGCGCAACCGCTGGGCGCGGTCAAAATTGGCGCGCGTCAAGGTTACACGTGCTTGAGCCTGCATCTGATGAGCTTTGAGAGAACCTGAATCGATTGACACAATCATGTCGCCCTGTGCGAGGCGCTGGCCATCGACAAAATCAATGCTGGTGACAATGCCATTAATCTCGGAACTGACAACAATTGACTGGTCGCCATCCAGCGTACCGAGCGCAGAAATTTCAACCTGCACGTCGCGTTTTGCAGCCAGAACGGATTCGATTACCGGCGGCGGCGGCGGGCCCATGTCGTGGCCGCCAACAAGGCGCCATACGACGAGCCCGAGAAATGCCACGCCAGCCACCGCACCCACACCAATCGCGGTGTTCTTGTTCAATTCCGCCATTCAATCCCGTGACAACAGCTTTCGCCGCGCCAATCCCTTTAACGCTACGTCATTATTCATCTGTGTTCGGCAAGTGCAGCGCGAATTTGCCCGACTTCCGCCCTGTCCCCAATGAAATAAGTGAGTTTGGCTTACAGTAAAATGGCAATTTGAATGCAATCCGGAATAGAGGTGCCATAAAGCGACGCAAGGGCACGCTGCGGCCTTCGCGTTCACTTTGGCCTCACGACTTCCATGCTAGACAAAATCGATCCGCCCGAAAGTGAGCCTGAAAGAGTACCGCGTGTCCGCACAAACCCTTCTCCATATCCTGACCAATTTTGGTGATCAGGGCCTGATCCTGCCATTTGTCCTGTCGGTCGGCGCGATGCTCTGGTTCAGTCAGGCCCGGCGCGAGGCAATCATCTGGATTTTTGCGACCGGGGCGGCACTGGCCACAATGCTGCTGCTGAAACTCATGTTCCTGCCCTGCGGACATCTGCTGCCACAATGGCACCTGCGCAGCCCGAGCGGCCATGCGGCTTCGGCCTTTATCGCTTATGGCGGTTTTGCCGTGCTGGAAGCAAAATTGCGGACAGCACGATGGCAGCGCGTGGCCATTCTCGGCGCGGGTTTCCTCTTTGCCTGCATGATCGCCGGATCGCGGCTTGCACTGCATGTTCACTCCCTGCCGGAAGTCCTGCTCGGCAGCCTCGTCGGGCTGGGAACACCCCTAATTCTATTGTGGAAAATCCGCCCGCAATTCCGCCGCACGCTGGCGCGACCCTTGCTGCTCGCGCCACTGGTGCCGCTTGCTCTGCTGATCGCGCTGCGCGGCGAGACATTGCATGTCGAAGGACATATCGCGGCCATTGCCGTGCGCTTGGCAGCAGCGCTCGGCATCTGCGCCTGAGATCGGGATTTAGAAAAATCGCGCTTTACGAAAAGGCGGGGAAGTCCGGCAATGGTGGGCGTGGCCGGGATTGAACCGACGACCCCCTCGATGTCAACGAGGTGCTCTCCCGCTGAGCTACACGCCCATTGCCATGCGGTGGCCGGAAACGCGTCTCCGGCTTGAGACGGACCGTATAACGGGGATGCGGGGTAAAGACAAGGCAGAAGAACAGTGGCTGACCGGCTCATTTGCGAGCGGGCGGATCAGCAGCACCAGGGCTGCGTCAGGCAGCCATCAGACGTTCGACTTCGGCCACCAAATCACGCAGATGGAAGGGCTTGGAAAGCACCTTGGCATCCTTGGGGGTTTCGGTTTCCGGGTTGAGCGCCACAGCGGCAAAACCGGTGATGAACATAATCTTGAGGGTCGGGTCGAGTTCGGCAGCACGACGCGCCAGTTCAATCCCGTCCATTTCCGGCATGACAATATCGGTCAGCAGAATGTCGAAAATATCATCTTTGAGTTTGCTGTGGGCATCATGGCCATTGCCGAAGGATTCGACATCATGACCGGCATTCTGGAGCGCTTTGGCCAGAAAGCGGCGCATGGAATCATCGTCTTCGGCTAGTAAAATGCGCGCCATAGGCTCCGCCCGTCTCTGAAAGTCCACCTTATCCCTGCTCGCAGCGAGCGCCCCGGGATACCCGCTGCCAATCTAGTTTTAATTGGTAAAGGGGCTGTGAACGCGGGTTGTGTCTGCCCGACTATGACACTGTGGCGCGCGCGCACCAAGGAGACCGGTTTTCCTGTTTCATCCAAAACACCCCCTGTCGCACCCTGCCCTATGCCATGCTACGCTTTCGCAAAGGTCGGTCGTCAAACGGCCTGATCTTGTCGTCGCCCTGATCTTGTCGTCGCATATTGCGGCATTCGCGCGGAATCCCAGCCCCCATGGACCTTCTTTCACGCCCCGGATCCAAGACTGCGAGTGATCAGATGCCCGCCGACGAGGCCGCCCTTTATGCGCGCCCCGTCTCGGTACAACGGCCTTTGCGCGCCAAACTGCCTTTTGTCTTTTCATCGCCCCACAGCGGCCGCACCTATCCCTCCTCTTTCGTCAAAGGCTCCAACCTCGACCCCGTGACGCTGCGCCGGTCGGAAGACTGCTTTGTGGAAGAGATTTTCGCGGGCGTCGTGGCGCTGGGCGCACCGCTCATTCACGCGCATTTCCCCCGCGCCTATCTGGACGCCAACCGCGAGCCCTATGAGCTTGATCCGGCCATGTTCGCCGATCCGCTGCCGCCGCATGTCAACACACGCTCGCTGCGCGTGGCCGGCGGGCTTGGCACCATCGCGCGCGTTGTCGCCGACGCCACCGAAATTTACCGCGAGCCGCTGGCCTATGCCGAAGCAGAACGCCGGATACGCCTGCTCTATATGCCTTTTCACGATGCTTTGCGCAGCCTCCTTGAAGATGCGCACAAGCAATTTGGCGGCGCACTGCTGATCGATTGCCACTCCATGCCCTCGGTCGGCGGGCCCGGCGATGATGACATCGGCGCGGACCGTCCCGACATCGTGCTGGGCGATCGCTATGGCACCGCCTGCGCGAGCGAGATCACCGAAGAAGCCGAACGCATTCTGAAACGTCTGGGCTACAGCACCACGCGCAACAACCCCTACGCGGGCGGTTTCAACACCGAGCATTACGGACGACCGAACCGCGGGTTGCACGCACTGCAAATCGAGATCAACCGCGGGCTCTATATGGACGAGGTTCGCCTACAGCGGGGACCGGGCCTGAAACGGCTGCGCGCCGACATGACGAGCTTTGCCGCCGAGATGGGCAAACTCGACATTGTGAGCCTGACAGGCGCGACACGCGGTGCGGCCTTCTGAAGCCCGAAGCCAACAAATCAGCCGTTTAAGTGCCTTTTAGGCAAAAAGAGGGGCCCATCTTCTTAGGCGAAAGCGGGGGCCTTTTTGCCTTTCAGGCAAAAAAAGGGGCCCCGGAAAAACCGGGGCCCAAGTTTAGGGAGGAAACGCCCAAGAAGGGCTGCTGCATCAGGAGTAAACTCAACTAATGCCGCAATGCAAAATATACATTGCAGCGCACAAAAAACAAGAGAAATTCAAAAGTATTTTTTGCCTAAATAACAGGCAGAATTCATCTAAACGCCCAAAATATAACGGGTATCAGCCATCGGCAAAACCGAGTGCGCCGCAGCGAAAACGGCGCCCATATCCGGAATGCCCGCCAGCGCACTGCCCAAACCCTCAGCAAACCTTCCTTAAGACCCTATGAGCCAGAATGGGCCGGACCGTCCGCAAGGACAGATCTCGGTATTTTCGGGTTTGAGTATTTATGGGGCTTCCAGCGACACGCGCGACAAACAACAGGGCCGGAGCCGGAAAGCTCCTGACGCTGGTGGCAAGCCTGTGCCTGATCGCACCTGCGGTCTTCGCTTCAACCACGGACAGCAAGACAAGCACGCCTGAAGTGCCCGCCGCCAAAGTCGCCATGGCCGAGACACCGCTGTCGGTCTGGTCTTTCTGCGAACGCGCAACAGTGGCCACAGAAATGGCGCAGCGCCTGCCGCGCGCAATTCTCTTTTCCGTCGCCATGGTGGAATCCGGACGTTACAACAAGGCAACAAAGAAAACGCGGCCCTGGCCCTGGACGATCAATGCCGAAGGCCAATCCTTTTATTTCAAAACAAAACGCGAAGCCGTTGCCGCTGCACGCCAATTGATGAAAGACGGTGTGCGCAGCTTTGACGTTGGCTGCATGCAGATCAACATGCGCTATCACCCCAATGCCTTCACCGATCTTGAAGCCGCGTTTGATCCGATCATCAATGTCGCTTACAGCGCCGAATTTTTGAAACGCTTGCACAGCAAGTCAAATTCCTGGCCCGAAGCAATCGCCGCTTATCACTCGCAAACGAAAACACGCAGCCAGCCCTATTTCGCCCGCGTCATCGACGTGTGGACCGATCAGCATGAGCGTATTTCCGAACTCGCCCATGTGCTGCGCGAACAAGCCAAGGCGCAGGTCGCACTGCAATTACGCCACACACAGGAAGATCCGATTTACATCGCGCCTGTCGAAACAGCGCCCGCCGTTGTGACGCCCGTCGTCGCCATGGTGCGTCCCGCCCCGAAGGTGCTCGGCACAGATTATGTAAGCCAGGTGCGTGAAGCATCCGGCGGCAACGTCGGATTGCGCTTGTCGATTGCCGATGGTGAATTCTCGACCGGCAATAATATGAGCGCACAGATCGCACCACACGTGATCCCTTCGAGACCCGCCGTGCGCGGCACCGCGACACTGGTCGCAGACGCTTCCCCCACACTCTGATCCTTCCCGATACGTGTCATCAAAGCGTCATGCAACTGTCATGACAGCTTGATCAACCGGTCCCTATATGGCGACAGGAAGATCAGGTGCACCTTTTTCCGGTGACATCGAAAGAAGGGTGATGAAGGCCTGATCCGTAGACGCCAGATTCGTAATTGAATGAACGTTGAGGATATGACCGCAGTCGACAATTCGCAGAGTTACTTCGATCCTTCCCTGTTGCCGGTTTTAACAGACGACAACCTGCCCCCTCTGATGCCGCAAGATACACGCGTGCCCGGCAAGCGCGACAAGGGACGGTTTCTCACCCGCCGCCCGAACCTCGACCAGCGCCTCACCGGCCCGCGCTCTAAACACCGCACACAGCACCGCACGCTTTTCCTCTCCGACATCCATCTCGGCACACCGGGCTGCAAAGCCGAACTGCTGCTCGACTTCCTGCGCAACAATGATGCTGAAACCATCTATCTCGTCGGCGACATCATCGACGGCTGGCGGTTGAAACGCTCGTGGTACTGGTCCGCCGCCCACAATGCGGTGGTGCAGGAACTGCTGCGCAAGGCGCGCAAAGGCGCCACCGTCATCTATGTCCCCGGCAATCACGACGAAGCCTTGCGCGACTACACCGGCCTCAACTTCGGCGGCGTCGATGTCATCAACGAAACGATCCACGAAACAGCCGACGGGCGGCGCTTCCTCGTCATTCACGGTGACCAGTTCGATGGTGTCGTCAAATATGCCAAATGGCTCGCCCATCTCGGCGACCGCGCCTATGAGCTGGCGCTTCTGATGAACAACTGGCTGCACGATATCCGCCGCGCCTTCGGCCTGAGCTACTGGTCGCTGTCATCATGGCTCAAGCACAAAGTCAAAAACGCGGTCGAGTTCATATCAAGCTATGAAGTCGCGCTCGCCCGTGAAGCCCGCGAGCGCGGCGTTGACGGCGTTATCTGCGGGCACATCCACCACGCCGAAATGCGCGAGATCGACGGTGTGCTCTACTGCAACGACGGCGACTGGGTGGAAAGCTGCACGGCACTCGCCGAAGACAAATCCGGCCGGCTCACCATCATCGAATGGCGACACTTCTCGTGGGAGCAGGCCGGTTATATCGCGCCCGCCGAAATGGAAGCCGATGACGCCCCCGATCTAGTACCCGCTTACATGAATGCGCTGAGCGCGGCATGAAGTTTCGCCGCAGAGCCAGCGCTGATACGGCCATCGGCAGCTCGGAACAAAGATTGCGCATTGTCATTGTGTCGGACGCCGCCGAACCGCAGGTGAACGGCGTCGTGCGCACACTGGGTGAACTCAAATCGCAATTGATGAGCCTCGGGCATGAGGTGGTGTCGGTGACGCCTGATCTTTTCGTCACCGTGCCGATGCCCACCTACAAAGAAATCCGCCTCGCGCTTTTCCCCGGCCGCCGCATGGCACGCATCATCAAAGCGACGGACCCGCATGCGATCCACATTGCCACCGAAGGGCCGCTGGGCCTCGCCGCGCGGCGCTATTGCCTGCGCCACAAAGTTCCCTTCTCGACATCGTTCCATACGCGCTTTGGCGAGTATCTTTATGCGCGCACCGGCTTTCCGCTCAAATGGTCCTATGCCTTCCTGCGCTGGTTCCACAACCGCGCTTCGACCATCATGGTCGCCACCGCCTCATTGCAGCGCGAGTTGAGCGAGCGCGGGTTCGGCAATCCCTCGATCTGGTCGCGCGGTGTGGACACGGAATTATTCCGCCCCCGCCCCGACCTGCAAGGCCCGCATCCGCTGGGACTTGCACGTCCCGTCTATCTCTATGTCGGACGTGTCGCTGTTGAAAAAAACATCGAAGCCTTTCTCGATGCGGATTTGCCGGGCAGCAAGATCGTCGTGGGCGAAGGCCCGCGCCTTGACCAGCTCCGCAACACCTATCCCGACACGCTTTTTACCGGCGCATTATTCGGCGAGGCACTGGCCGAGGCCTATGCCGCTGCCGACTGCTTCGTCTTTCCAAGCCTCACCGACACATTCGGCCTCGTGCTCATCGAAGCGCTGGCCACGGGCACGCCTGTCGCCGCCTATCCGGTGCAGGGACCTCTTGATGTCATCGGCGACCATCCGGCAGGAGCACTCGACGAAGACATCGAAGTCGCAGCCCGCCGCGCACTGACCATTCCCCGCGAGACGGCCCGCGCCTTTGCCCTGACCTTTTCCTGGGAAGCCTGCACCAGGCAGTTCATTGCCAATCTGGCGCTGGAGGACCGGCCGGAGGCAGCAACGCCGACGACAGTCTTAAGCGGCCCCGCGCGAGCGCTGAGCGACGATGTGACGCTGCCCCGACGCGCGTTAAGACAAAATCTGCCCGCTTGAGGCCGATCCCTGTGGCCAAAACGTCAACATTAACCCTTTGCGGGGCTTCATAAGGCCATTTGACGGGTCTACAGGCTCCATCAGACGAAGGCAGCGCTTGTAGCAAACCCTTTTCCCGATATATAAGGCGCGCAGATTGGCCGCTTTTGCGCGTGATTTCCCGTGCTGCAGGCCCACATGACCCCGGCGGAAAATATGGCACTTCGTAATATCGCGATCATCGCTCACGTTGACCATGGGAAAACGACCCTGGTTGACCAACTCCTGAAGCAGTCAGGCACGTTCCGAGAGAACCAGCAGGTTCAGGAACGCGTCATGGACTCCAATGATCTGGAGCGAGAACGCGGCATCACCATTCTTGCCAAGCCGACAAGCGTTGACTGGGTGGACGGCGACGGCGTGCACACACGCATCAACATCATCGACACACCCGGCCATGCCGACTTCGGCGGCGAAGTCGAACGCATCCTCTCGATGGTCGATGGCGTCGTGCTGCTGGTTGACGCCGCTGAAGGCCCGATGCCCCAGACGAAATTCGTGACGTCGAAAGCTCTCGCCCTTGGCCTGCGCCCCATCGTGCTCATCAACAAGGTTGACCGTCCCGACGGTCGCCCCGACGAAGTGCATATCGAAGTCTTCGATTTGTTCGCAGCCCTTGGCGCGACAGACGAACAGCTCGATTTCCCGGTTATCTACGCCGCCGCCCGTCAGGGTTGGGCATGCGAAGACCTGAACGCACCCGACGCCAAAGACAACGGCTTGAAGGTTCTGTTCAACAAGGTCGTCTCATACTTTGAAGAACCCACAGCCTTGAACGACGGCTCGCAGGACGAGCCTTTCGCCATGCTCGTCACGACCATCGAAAATGACCCTTATCTCGGCCGTATTCTGACCGGCAAGATCGAAAAGGGCATCGCGCGCGCCAATACCTCTGTGCAGGTTCTGCGCAAGGGTGACGGCGTGGTCGAAAAAGGCCGCATGAGCAAAGTGCTGGCCTATCGCGGCATCCAGCGCGTCCCCGTTGACGAAGCCCTGGCAGGCGACATCGTTGCCATCGCCGGTCTGACGCTCGGCACCGTTGCCGACACGATCTGCGACGCCTCGGTCACTGAACCGTTGAAGGCCCTGCCGATCGATCCGCCGACACTCTCGATCACCGTTTCGATCAATGACAGCCCGCTGGCCGGCCGCGAAGGCTCCAAAGTTCAGTCGCGCGTCATCCGTGACCGCCTGATGCGCGAAGCTGAAAGCAATGTCGCCATCCGCGTGTCGGACAGCGAACAGGGCGACGCCTTCGACGTGGCCGGTCGTGGCGAATTGCAGCTCGGCGTGCTTATCGAAACCATGCGCCGCGACGGCTTTGAACTCGGCATCTCGCGTCCGCGCGTGCTCTTCACCGAAGACGAAAACGGCAAACGCCTTGAGCCCATTGAAGAAGCCACCATCGACGTGGACGATGAATACTCCGGCGTCGTTATCGAAAAGATGGCCGCCCGCAAAGGCGAAATGGTCGATATGCGCCCGACAGGTGCCGGCAAGACGCGCATCATCTTCCATTGCCCGTCACGCGGCCTGATCGGCTATCACGGCGAATTTCTGACCGACACGCGCGGCACAGGCGTCATGAACCGTATCTTCAAGGCTTACGAACCCTTCCGTGGCGAAATCGAAGGTCGCCGCAATGGCGTGCTGATTTCGACAGCCGACGGCGACGCGGTGCCCTACGGTCTGTGGTACATCGAAGAACGCGGCACGCTGTTCATCAA
>TARA_R110000868_G_scaffold375626_1_pt1 | contig 21964 bp, 18 predicted proteins | sample TARA_R110000868 | Tara Oceans TARA_R110000868 (sample SAMEA4397489) | marine metagenome | biome: Polar Biome; feature: [SRF] surface water layer (ENVO:00010504); material: water (ENVO:00002006), including particulate matter (ENVO:01000060) such as... | depth 5 m | reverse complement strand
TCCTACTGTTAGTGGAGGTGTCTACATTATCGGGGGAAGTTCAACGTCCAATGCCTTTATTTGTTATGTGCTGAATTGGAATGATGTGAAATATCGCTTCGTCAAACTCAGCTTGGTCGGTAAATACCACATATCTTATGACCGTCTGGGTCCAAAAAGTAGCATAGGTACATAACGCCCATAGTGCCTTCACGTGGACCTGGAGATTCTTCCACGCGAGTGCCACCATTTGCTACAGCAACATCGTGAAACTCTTTCACTTGCTCTGGAGAATTGCAGGCAAAGCCAATCGTGGAGCCATTAGCGATACTGACAGGCTCGCCATTAATCGGTTCGCTTATGCAAAAGGTAGAGCCTTCATGAATGTAGAAAAGGCGAGTCTGCCCTGTATCATTCACGTGCTCCATGGGATCTCCAGCACCTAGAACCCCAAGGGTGGCATTGTAAAAATTCTTTGTTTTCTCAATATTGTTTGAACCAATCATTACGTGACTCAGCATTACATCGTCTCCTCTATTTATGAAACCAAAACTTGTATCAGTCTACCTTTTTCTTAGAGTCAGTGGAATTCCAAGCTGAGATCGATATGACATGCCCTTACCTGCACAAAAAAGCATAACGCTTTGTACTCTATCAATGTACTCTATCAAGACACCCTCATTAAGGGTTGCCTACAACAAGGGTTGACACAAAGAGTGACGGCTGTATATTTAACCAGTAAATATAAGTTGACCAAGGAGCGGTTATCATGCCAAAACCCAGAAAGGAACTGGTCTCACTAGACGCTACCCCTTATTACCACTGTACTTCACGCTGTGTGCGTCGTGCTTTCTTATGTGGCACCGACAGCTTTACCGGCAAGTGCTACGAACACCGTAGACAGTGGGTAGAAGATCGTATCTTATTATTAGCTTCTATATTCACCATTGATGTTTGCGCCTATGCCGTGATGAGTAACCATCACCATGTGGTGCTTCACATTAACAAACAACAGTCGCAGCAGCTTAGTGATAAAGCTATTTGCCAGCGCTGGCATCAATTGTACAAAGGTACCCTGCTCACCCAGCGCTATAGCAAAGGGGATAAGTTGGAGAAAGCACAACTGGCCGCCGTTAAAAGCAAATTACAACTATGGCGCGAACAGCTCTGTGATATCAGCTGGTTTATGCGGGCACTTAATGAGCCTATCGCTAGGCAAGCTAATGCAGAAGATCAATGCTCGGGGAGGTTTTGGGAGGCACGCTTTAAATCGCAAGCCTTACTGGATGAAAAAGCCTTACTCGCCTGCATGGCATATGTGGATCTTAACCCTATTCGAGCCAAGCTGGCTAAAACCCCCGAGCAATCACGGCATACGTCCATTAAAAAACGTATTGCTGCACTAAAACAAAAACAGCACCAACCCAAAACGCTAGCCAAATTTATAGGCAACCACAGAGAGCCTCTGCCGCAGGGCATCCCCTTTCACTTAAAGGATTACATAGAGCTGGTCGATTGGACGGGGCGTATTATCCGTAGCGATAAACGTGGGGCTATTAATCAACAATTACCGCCTATACTTGAACGCCTAGCGATAGAGCCGCAACAGTGGCTAACGCTAAGCACACAATTTGAAAGCCGGTTTAAAAGCTTAGTAGGCGTTAAAGAGAAACTAAAAGAAATGGCCAAGGTGTTTGGCTACCAGCGTACGCCCGGGCTGGCTAACTGCACCGCATTGCTTTAACTCAAAATAACCCATCCCCAAACGTCTTATGCCAAGCCGGTAGGTTTACGGCTGCTTAACATTCGTAAAAACCCTGAATTACTGTGAGTTTGGTGTGGTTGGCTACTGCCTGGCGTAATTTAATCCTTTGATTAGCTGTAGGCGCCTGGCTTTGTAGGGCTTTATAGGGATTCTTAAAGTGGGGGATTCTTAAAGTGGGTGTCTTATTAGTGCCCTCGAATGAAAGTTTCAGTTTACCCTCACTCATTTTCTTTTCGTCACGTAACCACATGGCATTCCCTGTCGGGCACACACAGCTTTTCTTTTTAAGGTTGAAAGTGAATTCACTACCCGGGATAACCTCCTTTATACCTATTTTTGTATCTTGATGGCGCTTGCCGTATTTATCTTTTTGACCTTTGTAGCGAGGGTCCCGCGAACGGAACTGATTATCAGGGATATAGCCGTTTATCGCCTCGTCGATTAAGTACTGGTTATTATCTTCGTTTGAAAATCCCGTGTCGGCGGTAACAATCACATCGTCTTTATAGATGTCGTCACTAATATCCAATCGTTCATAGCGATCTTTGATGCTTTCCAGTACCGGTTTTAAGGTGTGATATTCCTGCCCTTCACCAAAGGCTTGGGCGTCAATAATGATCTGGTGCTTCTTATCAACCGCCGCCACGCCGTTGTAGCCCTGGATAACCCCCTTGTTGGTTTTCACCTTGCAGGATTCATTGTCAGTAATATTACTCTTCACTTCCTTTTGTTGTTTGCCCTGGCCCTTCCGTGGGCTTTCCGTCTTTAGGAATTCATCAATCTTTTTATGGGCCTTATCAAGCGTTTCGATACTTTGCTCTAGGCGCTTGGGATTATTAAAGTGGGTGTCTTATTAGTGTTGCTGGATTATTAAAGTGGGTGTCTTATTAGTGTTGCTACAAGCTACAGGAAAAAGTTAGGCTGCCAGCGCACACCGGGGCTAAGTCACTGCCTGTTATCAAGTTAGATTTATTTATAAAAAGACAAAAATATACGCCTTAGGGTAGGTATGTTTGTGTCTTCTATTCGTTTTTTTTGTGATTTTATCGCGTGATTATTATGTGGATTTAAATTAATAGGGGAGTGTTGAAAATATTAGAGAGTGGTTTAGGTGGCTCTTCTTAAAATGGGTGTCTTTTTTATGTGTCCTTAGGTTAACCCCTCCATAAACCAAGCTATAAAACTAAGCTTGCTGGTTGTGCCTGACTTTCTATAAATGCTGGTTAATTGATTGCGAACAGTTTTTTCAGATGAGCTTCTCAGGTTGGCTATTTCCTTTGCACTAAGCCCTTTAAGGCTGAATAAAGCTACTTCAGCTTCACTTTCAGTGAGTGACCAATCGGAAAATTGTTTTGTTATTTCTTCTCCAAAAATCCGCTTAGCATCGACCAGTTCTTTGGATGCTTGAGTCGATCGGGCCTTTACTTCGTTCAATTCTGTTAGTAATTGCGCGTTACGTTTCATTTGCGCTTTTGTTCTCTGATACAAGATCCATAAAAGTGCTAACGCAAAAACAAACATCAATGATTCTTGCAATATATGCAGCGCATGTGCCCCTTGCCGAATATCCGCAAAGACATCGGCAATGCTGGTAATGGCTACTATCCAAAAAAATACTTTGACAAGAATATCCCATTTCTCATTACTGATCATTGTTATCACTACTTCCAGCTCCAATGGGCTATTGGGGGGTTAAGTCATGCTTAGGGACATATGTCCTATGCACAAAAAACAGCCTATTAAGTCGTTTGTGGGACATTAATCCTATGTAACCTCATAACTTAGCTATTTACAATCGACTTCTGTTGATACACCACTATTTTAATACAGCAAACTGGAAAAGATGATGAAAATACTAAACAAAATTACGACTTCTCTGTTTATTACACTAGCGCTTTCTTTGACTTTACCGCAAACGGCTCTGGCAAAGGACTTTGACTTGGGTCCGCTTGCACCACTAATAGGGAAATGGAAAACTGTAGAATCAGGTATTGATCTGGCGCCAGGAAGAACAGATTCGACTGTGGGAGAAGGTAGTCCTGCCGTTGAGCCCTTTTATGAAATTAGAACATTTGAAGTTGCAGCTGATGCGGTAAATGCCAGTGACCAGTATCTGGTGGCTATTTACTATAAACAGGAAGTGTTCAGGAAGCGGGATGACGCGAAATTCCATGATCAGCGTGGTTATTTAATATACGACAAGAAAAATAACATGGTATACAACTCTTATTGCATACCTCGTGCGGTATGTATTGTAGCGGAAGGTAAAGCGGGTAGTAAAATGACCTTGACGGCTCCTCAGCGTGGTATTGCTGAATCTTCTTACATGAATGCAAAAGCAACGACAACTAGCTTTTCCATGACCATTGATATTAGCTCAGATACACTTATCTACAGCCAAACCACGGGCTTGAAAATCTACGGCAAAGATTTCCCTCACACCGATTCTGCTACCCTGAAAAAACTACCATAGCCCATGCGGAAAAGGTCTGGCCATTTTTAACAATATTGATTATTTCAAACAGATCGATTAGTCAGCGTTGTTGAAAATGGTGTGGTGATTTAGGTTAACTATATGGACGTAGCGCTAAGCCTAAAGTTTAGCCTCTACTGTATTATACGAGATCCATGGCAAATATTTGTTCACCGAATCAGGTGAAGATCTAGGGTGACTTTTGCTTAGGCGTAAAAAAGCCCCGAAAGATCGAGGCTATTAAAAAGCTATTTAGCTGTTTTCTACTTTCTCTTTCTGTTGAAAGTAAGGCCAACTAGGCCAAGGGCTAATAGGGCTAAAGATGAAGGTTCGGGAACAGCGCTAACATCGCCGCCAAATGAATGATTATCTATAGCAAATCCAAAAGATGAATTATTACCGCTTATAAGCACTGACTGGATATCTGCGGCATCACTTTGGAAGCCAAAAAATTTCATGGATGAGATGCCTGTGAAATTGGCGTTATAGCTGGCGCCGGATAAGAAGTTTACCGTAATATCAAAATCATTCATCAAGCTGTTTGTGTCAAAACCAAACGCTGAAATTAGTGGGCTGTAAGTGATAGTTAAATCTCTGTCGGCTGGGTTAAAGCCGTCAAGGAATCCCCCGGTAAAACCACCGCCGGCATCTATATTAAAATAGTTACCAGAGCCTACTGGAGTTGTGTAGGTTGCACCAGACTGTATATCACCGGCAGATAAGCTACCAAAGCTTGATGTGGAGCTTAAGCTTCCTCCTGGGATGGGGAAGTGAGAGGTGCTTGTAAAGTTTTCAAGGGTTGTGCTTCCGGCGGCAGCATCAAATGTGGCGCGATCAGAAAATGTTGTAATGAAGCCAGCATTTGCGGCGCTAGCAAATAAGCATGCTGATAAGCAGAGAATTTTATTCATTGTTTTCAGTCTCTAGTGATAAGAATATATAATATATTTCTTAGCAATAATAATGCCATATATGTATCTATATGTTTTAATTGACAATTATCTATATCTAAATCTTATTAGATGTTTTAAGTGTAAAGTTATTCGTCACAGATATTGTTGCTGGGGTTATGATTAATTGACGGTTGGATCATAGGTGTGTACCTAAGGATTGGCTTCTAGCACCCAAGCTTTAACCCTCAGCCCTCAACCACTCTATTCAATTGGCTATAAACCACCTGCCTACCGGGCCTAGCAAAACCCACCACACACAAACCGTATTTATCCGCCTCGCTTAAGGCCATGGAGGTGGGGGCGGAAGCACCTACTAGTAAGGGGGCACCTATGGCGATGGCTTTTTGTGCCATTTCAAAACTGACTCGGCTAGAGATGCTGATAAAGCCTAGTCGGCTATCTATTTGTTGCTCTAGTAAAATACCTATCAGTTTGTCTAAGGCGTTGTGGCGGCCTACGTCTTCGGCGATGTGTAGTATGTTGCCTTGTGGGTCGCACCAGGCGGCGGCGTGCACGGCGCCGGTGAGCGTTTGCAGGGGTTGTTTTTGTTTTAGGCTGCTAATGGCTTTTTGTAAGCTGCGGTGTTGAAACTGTAGCTCGCTGTGTATGGGCTTAAAGCTGCGCTCTAGCATTTGCAGTGATTCCAATCCGCAAATACCGCAGCCGGTTTTACCACTGAGTTGTCGTTGCCGATTTTTTAAGGCGCTAAAGCAGTGTTGGCTAATCTCTAGCTTAATCTCTATGCCGTTAGTGTGTTGCTGTATGTCGCAGTCGTAAATATCAGCGGCGCTATTGATTATGCCTTCGCTAAAACTAAAGCCTAGGGCAAATTCTTTGAGCAATATGGGCGAGGCCATCATCACCACATGGGAGATGCCGTTGTAGGCTAGGGCGACGGGCACTTCTTCTATCACCCAGTCGTCTTGCTGTTGTAGCTCTGGCCATGGCGTAACTGGGCGAGCAACAGCGCCGCGGATAGTCTGGGTTTTATCGTTGGCGTTGTTGTCGCTAGAGTCGGGCATTAGCTTTTAAGGCTCTCGTCGCTGTTGCTGGCTATGCGTTGGTCTAAAAAGTTTAACTGTTTTTCAGTGAACTCTTCAAACTCTTGTTGCCATTGTGATTTTTGCGTCACCTTAGTGAGCTGCACCGCCGTTACCTTATACTCGGGGCAGTTAGTGGCCCAGTCGGAGTTGTCGGTGGTAATTACGTTGGCACCACTTTCGGGGTGATGGAAGGTGGTGTATACCACACCCGGCTGCATGCGTTCCGATATTTTTGCGGTGAGCGCGGTTTTACCGGCGCGGCTGGCGATTTCTACTTTGTCGCCATCGCGTATGCCGCGGTCTTCGGCATCGTGGGGGTGTAGCTCTAAAATATCCTGCGTATGCCAGGCCACGTTGTCGGTGCGGCGAGTTTGTGCGCCCACATTATAGTGCGACAAGATGCGGCCCGTGGTGAGTAGCAGCGGGAAGCGCCTAGTGACTTTTTCGGTGGTGGGCACGTACTCGGTGTTAATAAATAAGCCTTTACCGCGGGTAAACTCATCGGTGTGCATGATGGGTGTGCCGTTGGGTGTTGCGTCATTACAGGGCCACTGTATAGAGCCTTCTTCATCTAGGCGTTGGTAGTTTACGCCGGCAAAGCTGGGGGTAAGGCTGGCTATCTCATCCATAATTTCTGACGGGTGAGCGTAGCTCATAGGGTAGCCCAGGGCGTTGGATAGCAACACGGTGGCTTCCCAGTCGGCCAAGCCGCCTAAGGGCTTCATGACTTTGCGCACGGGTGAGATGCGGCGCTCGGCATTGGTGAAGGTGCCGTCTTTTTCTAAAAACGAGCAGCCGGGTAAAAAAACATGGGCAAACTTGGCGGTTTCGTTTAAGAAAATATCCTGCACGATGATGCATTCCATATTGCGCAGTGCTGCTTCAACGTGATGAGTGTTGGGGTCGGACTGGGCGATATCTTCACCTTGGCAATACAGGCCTTTGTAGTTTCCGGCCACGGCTTCATTCAACATATTGGTAATGCGAAAACCGGGTTCGGCTTGCAGAGTTACGCCCCAGGCTTGTTCAAAGCTGCCGCGCACGGCATCGTCGCTCACCGAGCGGTAACCGGGCAGCTCGTGGGGGAACGAGCCCATATCGCAAGAGCCCTGCACATTGTTTTGGCCGCGCAGTGGGTTTACCCCCACGCCTTCGCGGCCAATGTTGCCGGTAAGCATGGCGAGGTTGGCAATGCCCATTACCATGGTGGAGCCTTGGCTGTGTTCGGTAACGCCTAAGCCGTAATAAATGGCGCCGTTGCGGGCGTTGGCATAATCGCGGGCAGCTTGGCGAAGTTTGGCGGCGTTAATGCCGGTAATGTCGGCGCTGGCTTCGGGCGAGTTTTTGGCCTCCATGATAAACGCTTTCCACTCTTCAAAGGCAGGGCCTTCGCAGCGCTCAGCAATAAAGGCTTTATCTTCTAAGCCTTCTTCGATAATGGTGTGGGCCATGGCGTTTATAAAGGCCACGTTAGTGCCGGGGCGTAGCGGTAAGTGCGCAGTGTGTTTGGCGTGGGCGGTTTTGAGTGCATCAATTTCGCGGGGGTCGGCCACGATTAGTGATGCGCCTTCGCGTAAACGCCTGCGCAGGCGTGAGCCAAATACCGGGTGGCCATCGGTGGGGTTGGCGCCTATCACCATAATCACATCGGCTTTTTCTACCGAGTCAAAGGTTTGCGTGCCTGCTGATTCACCTAGGGTTTGTTTTAAGCCATAGCCGGTGGGTGAGTGGCAAACCCGGGCGCAGGTGTCGACGTTGTTGTTGCCAAAGGCGGCGCGCACCAGTTTTTGTACTAGGTAGGTTTCTTCGTTGGTGCAGCGCGATGAGGTGATGCCGCCCACACTGTTTTGGCCGTATTTGGCTTGTATGCCGCGTATGCGTTGGGCGGCAAAGTCTACCGCTTCTTGCCAGCTTACCGTGCGCCAGGGTTGATCTATGTGGTCGCGTATCATCGGTTCGGTGACGCGGTCGCCGTGGGTGGCGTAGCCAAAGGCAAAGCGGCCTTTTACGCAGGAGTGGCCACGGTTGGCGGCACCGCCTTTGTAGGGGGTCATGCGTACCACTTGGTCGCCTTTCATATCGGCTTTAAAGGCGCAGCCCACCCCGCAATAGGCGCAGGTGGTGATAACGCTGTGTTCGGGTTGGCCTTGGTCGATGATGGAGTTGTCCATTAGCGTGGCGGTGGGGCAGGCTTGCACGCAGGCACCGCAGCTCACACAGTCGGAGTCCATAAAGTCTTCATCTTGGCCGGCAGCGACTTTAGAGTCGAAACCGCGGCCGTCTATGGTTAGCGCAAAGGTGCCTTGCACCTCTTCACAGGCTCGTACACAGCGCGAGCAGACTATGCATTTGCTGGCGTCAAAGGTGAAGTAAGGGTTGGATTTATCTTTTTCGGCGTCTAAATGGTTTTCGCCTTCAAAGCCGTAGCGCACATCACGCAGGCCTACGGTGCCAGCCATGTCTTGCAGTTCGCAGTCGCCATTGGCGGGGCAGGTGAGGCAATCTAGGGGGTGATCGGAGATGTATAGCTCCATCACGTTTTTGCGCAGCTTGGCCAGCTTGCCGGTTTGGGTAAGCACTTGCATACCCGCTTCCACAGGGGTGGTGCAGGAGGCCGGGTAGCCGCGGCGGCCTTCAATTTCTACCAAGCAAATGCGGCAAGAGCCAAAAGCATCCAGCGAGTCGGTGGCGCAGAGTTTGGGTATGTGTATTTCGCTCATGGCGGCGGCGCGCATGACTGAGGTGCCTTCGGGCACGGTAACTTCTTGGCCATCTATGGTCAGGGTTACCGGTTTGAGGCTGGCGTATTCCTCGGAGTATTCGGGGAAGGGGGCCGGGGTGCCGTAATCTTTATTGATGTCTAGGTCTTTGGGGCTCCAGCGATCGCGGTTTTCGGTATTAGGTGTCCAGTGATTAAGCATGTTCGGCTCCTTGCTGTTGGCTGCTAGAGTTTGCGCCTTCAGCGGGTGAAAAGTCTTCAGGGAAGTGCTTGAGTGCGCTAGTCACGGGGATGGGGGTCATGCCGCCCATGGCGCAAAGTGAGCCGTGCACCATGGTGTCGCATAGTTCTTCGAGCAGCTCAAGGTTCTCTTCGCGTTGTTCGTTGTTGGTGATTCTATCGATTACCTCCACGCCGCGGGTAGAGCCTATGCGGCAAGGGGTGCATTTGCCGCAGGATTCAATAGTGCAAAATTCCATAGAGAAGCGCGCTTGTTGCGACAGGTTAACGCTGTCGTCAAAGGCGACGATGCCGCCGTGGCCCACACCGGCACCTATGGCGATAAAGGCTTCGTAATCTAGCGGGGTGCCCCATAGCTGCTCTGGCAAGTATGCGCCCAAAGGCCCGCCTATTTGCACCGTGCGCATGGGTTTACCGCTGCGGGTGCCGCCGCCAAAGTCCTGTAATAGGGTTTGCAGCGTGGCACCAAAGGCCAGCTCTACTAAGCCGCCGTATTTAATATTGCCTGCCAGTTGAAAGGGCAGGGTGCCGCGTGAGCGGCCGGTGCCAAACTCCTGATATTGCTCGGCGCCGTTGGCCATAATATCGGGCACGCTGGCCAGTGATATTACGTTGTTAACGATGGTAGGTTGGCCGAATAAGCCGACAATGGCGGGCAGTGGTGGCTTGGCGCGCACCATGCCGCGTTTGCCTTCTAGGCTTTCTAGTAGCGAGGTTTCTTCACCGCAAATGTAAGCGCCCGCTCCCAGCCTAACCTGCAGGTTAAAGGCTTTGCCCGAGCCCAGCACGTTATCGCCCAGTATATTTTCGCTTTCGGCGGTGGCTATAGCTTCGTTCAATATTTGGTGGGCTACGGGGTATTCTTCCCGCAGGTAGATATAGCCTTGGTCGGCACCTACCGCTAAGCCGGAGATGATCATGCCTTCTATTAAGCAGTAGGGGTCGCCTTCCATCAGCATGCGGTCGGCAAAGGTGCCGGAGTCGCCTTCGTCGGCATTACAGACTATGTATTTTTTGTTGCTGGGGGCGTTTAACACCGTTTGCCATTTAATGCCGGTGGGGAAGGCGGCGCCGCCACGGCCACGCAGGCCAGAGGTTTTGACTTCGTCAACGATGGATTGCGGGGTTAGGGCTAGGGCTTTTTGTAATCCGACTAAGCCGCCGTAGGCGCGGTAATCTGCCAGTGATACCGGGTCGGTAATGCCTACGCGGGCAAAGGTGACGCGCTGTTGTTGGGCTAAATAAGGTATCTCTTCGGTAAGGCCTAAATACAGCGGGTGGCTGTTGTCGCCCTGCAAAAAGTCGCTGGCTAATAGGCTGGCCACGTCTTCTGGCTGCACCGGGCCATAGGCAACGCGGCCTAGCGGGGTGGTAACTTCAATCATGGGCTCTAGCCAAAATAGGCCGCGCGAGCCGTTGCGTACAATAGTGATGTCTGGCTGCTGGCTGCTCAGTTGGGCGGCGACTTTGTCGGCCCCTAGCGAGAGGGCGGTGGTATCGCGGGGAATGTAAACTGTGGGGGTATTGGTGCTCATAGTTTTAACTCCACGGCGACGGTGAGTAGCTCGTCTACAATATTTTCGAATTTGTTCATGTCGACGCGGCCATGTATATCGTCATTAACGCGTATTGCCGGTGAGCAGGCGCAGTTGCCTAGGCAATAAACCGGCTCTAGGGTGATTTCACCGTCGGCGGTGGTTTGGTGGTAATCCACTTTTAAGCGTTGTTTGATCTCGGCCTCTAGCTCGCGGCTGCCCATGGACTGGCAGGATTCGGCGCGGCAAATTTGTATAGTGTTATTACCGGCGGGGCTGCTGCGGAAGAAGTGGTAAAAGCTAATCACCCCGTGCACCTCGGCTTTGGTGAGTTGCAGTTGCTCGGCAATCATGGGCACCGCCTCGCTGGGTATATAGCCCAACGCCTGTTGGCTGGCGTGCAGTATGGGTAGCAGTGGGCCTTCCAGTGTTTTGTGCTCGGCAATAATGCGGTTAATGGTGGCTGCTAACTCGCTGCCATTGCTAGTTTGGGTCATTAAATCACACTCAAGTTATGTAATGCTTTGCATATTTAAAGGAATTAATGGTCTGTAACCGTTGAAGTATAGTAACATCGCCCCCGTAATCCCCAAATATGTACGTAAGTACATAGGTAGTTTTAGGGTAACCAATGGGGTAATAATAAGACTACGTCGGGCCTAGTTCCGATCTAGATCTAAGAGCAGCAGTGACTATGAGCATAAAACGTATCCATATAGACCCGGCATGGTCCTTCCACGACGATGCGGGTAATCACATAGACCCTCTGCTGTTTAAGCTCTTACAGGCAATACGCGAGCACGGTAAATTAACCCAGGCCACCAAAACCATAGGGGTGTCCTATAGGCACGGCTGGAACTTGCTAAATAAGTGGGCCAGTTTTTTTGGCACCGAGGTAGTGAAGTTAGAGAAGGGTAAGGGCGCTACGTTAACGCCTTTGGGTGAAAAGTTGGTGTGGGCCGAGCAACGGGTCATGGCGCGGCTAAAGCCGCAAATGGATAACCTAGCCTCAGAAATTAATATAGAGCTGCACCGGGCCTTGTCCGATGTGGCGCCGTTATTGCGCCTGCATGCCAGCCACGGCTATGCGGTGGCGCTGCTGCCGGATTTTGCCAGCGACTTTCAATTAGATTTACAGTATCAAAGCCCCTTGGATGCGCTGTCGGCACTTAACCGCGGTGCCTGTGATGTGGCGGGCTTTCATATACCCACTGGCGTGGTGATACCCGAGTTGATGCAGGCCTATAGCACCTTAATTAAACCGCAGGCGCATGTGGCGATACGTTTTATTAGCCGCGAGCAGGGTTTAATGGTGCAGCCGGGTAACCCTAAAAAAGTGCAGGGCTTTGCCGATTTATTGCGGCCGGGCTTAAAGTTTATTAATCGACAAAAAGATTCGGGCACCCGCTCGCTATTAGATCAGCTGTTAAAAAACCAAGGCATAGCGGTGGCGGGTATACAGGGTTATAGCGATCAAGAGTTTACCCATGGCGCCATTGCCGCCTATGTGGCGGCGGGCATGGCTGATGTGGGGTTTGGGGTCAAGGCGGCCGCTAAGCAGTTTGGTTTGGAGTTTATCCCCATCGCCAGCGAAGACTATATTATGGTGTGTAATCGTAAGGCGCTAAATGATGTGGCCCTGATTCGTTTTATTAATGAAATACAGAGTGAGGCCTTTCATCAGGCGGTCGCTAAGCTGCCCGGTTACCAAAGCGACCGCTGCGGTGATATTTTAGCGGTGGGCGAGCTGCTGGCAGCGGCGTCGTAGCCTTAAAATAATAGATAAGAAATAACAAGGGAGAGCCCGTGACTGATCAAACTCTGGCAATACGCCCAGCCACCCTAAACGATGCCCAGGCCTTAGCTGATTTTAATAGCGCTATGGCCATGGAAACGGAAAACATGACGCTGGCCCCCGAGGTGATTTTGGCAGGGGTGCGCAACTTAATTACTAACCCGCATCGCGGGTTTTATTTGGTGGCTGAGGTAGAGGATAAAGTGGTAGCCTCGCTAATGGTCACCACCGAATGGAGCGACTGGCGCAACGGCGAATTTTGGTGGGTGCAAAGTGTTTATGTGCAAGCCGCATGGCGTAGGCAGGGGCTGTACACTAGGCTGTATAACAAGGTTAAACAGTTGGCGCAGCAGCAGGGTGATGTTTGTGGCTTTAGGTTATACGTAGAGCAAGATAACCACATAGCCCAGCAAACCTATAAGCAGCTGGGCATGGCAGAAACCCACTACAAACTCTTTGAAGAAATAGACGCCTAATTATCATCGCAATAGCAATAAAAAAAGGCCCGTAACGATGACGCAACAAGCCGTAAAAAATCCCACCTTGGTTGATGCTGCTATACCCGTAGCCTGTTTGATAGTGATGCTGTCTACCTCGGTGTATTTGTTTGGTAGCGATTCTTCCTATGGCGCGAATCAAATTGCCTTAATTATGGCGGCGGGTATAGCCAGCATCGTGGGTTTAAAAAATGGCCACAGTTGGCAGTCCATACAAGATGGCATAGTGGACAGCATTATGATGGCCATGGTGGCGGTGCTGATTTTATTAGCGGTGGGCATGTTAATCGGCACGTGGATTTTAGCGGGCACCGTGCCGGCCATGATTAGCTATGGTTTGGCGCTGTTATCCCCGGCGGTATTTTACCCGGCGGCCTGTTTAATGTGTGCCATTGTGGCCTTGAGCATAGGTAGTTCGTGGACGGTGGCGGGCACTATAGGCATAGGCCTTATCGGTGTGGCACAGGGCATGGGTTTGTCGGTAGAGATTACCGCCGGCGCCATTATTTCGGGTGCTTACTTGGGTGACAAATTGTCGCCCTTATCGGATACCACCAACTTAGCGCCTTCCGTGGCGGGCAGTGAGTTATTCCCTCATATACAAAATTTGATGTGGACGACCATCCCCAGCTTTGTCATTAGTTTAATTTTATTTTCAATTTTAGCGCTGGGCGCCGAGAGTGATGTCACCGAAACCGAGCTGTTAACCTTGCGCAATACTTTGCAAGATCAGTTTCACATAGCCTGGTATATGTTGTTGCCGGTGGCGGTGTTATTGGCGCTGGCCTTTAAAAAAGTACCGGCCATACCCACCATTGTTATCGGTGGTTTAACCGGTGTGCTATTTGCTTTGTTATTTCAGGGTGAGGCGGTGCTGCGTTTGGCCGATATGGCTACGGATGGCGTGTTGCCCATGCTGAAAGGCGTATGGATGGCCTGCTTTAATGGCTATGTTTCTAACACCGGTAACGAGATGATAGACGGCCTGCTGACTCGCGGCGGCATGAGTAGCATGCTCAATACCATATGGTTAATTGTTAGCGCCATGACCTTTGGCGGGGTGATGGAAAAAACCGGTTTGCTCAACCGCTTAGTGGCGATGATGGTAGCGTCGGCGCACAGCTCCGGTGGTTTAATACGCTCGCTGATCTTCACTTGTATAGGCACTAATATAGTGACCGGCGATCAATATATTTCTATCGTGCTGCCCGGCCGCATGTTTCAAAAAGAATTTAAAAAACGCGGCCTACATGCTTTAAACCTTTCACGCAATTTAGAGGATTCCGGCACGGTGACCTCGGTACTCATCCCCTGGAATACCTGCGGTGCCTTTATGGCCGCTACCTTGGGGGTGGCTACCGGGGCCTATTTTTGGTTTGCCTTTTTCAACTTAATTAACCCGCTCATTGCCCTGTTATATAGCTATATCAACTTTAAAATACTGCCTTTAGACGAAAACAGTCAGACTTCGACGGCTAAAAGCTGATTCTTAGATGTTCTGCGCGGTGCTGGCTATAAACTACTATTAGATTCGTTTATAGTAGCCACCTATAATAAGAAACTAATAAAAGTTGTTAGCTGGTGATGGCTCTGTTGAATAAATTCCTATTGTTGTGCTCTGTGCCTATGGTTTTACTGACCATAAATACGGCCTATGCCGACGAGGTTACCTTGGTCGCGGACCGCTATTACCCCTATAACGGCATACCTAACTCCCCTATGCCTGGTTATATGATAGAGCTGGCCGAATATGCCCTAGTGCGCGCTGGTCATACAGTTAAGTACCAGTTGATGTCTTGGGATAAAGCTATAGAGCTGGTAGCCAAAGGCGAGAAAAACTGCCTAGTGGCTACCTATAAAAACGATGCCGATAACTTATTGTTTCCTGCGGAGCACCAAGGGGTTGATCGCCTGGCCTTTTATCGCCGGGCGGACTCCCAGTGGCAATTTACCGATGTATCTTCTTTGGCCAAGCAGCGTTTAGGTGTAATAGACGGTTATGATTATAGGGATGATATTGGCCAGTACATACAGCAATATCAAGATACCGATAGGGTGTTGCTGCGCAGGGGTAAGTTTTCTTTAGAATATAATCTACGTGCTTTAGTGAATGTTGAGATTGATATTATTATTGAATCGGTACCGGTGGTGACCGCGGCCTTACAAAAATTAAAGCTGCAGGGGCAGGTAGTACCAGCGGGTTTTCTTAATCACGCCAGTAAATCCTATATAGCTTGTTCTCCGGTGCTGGCATCTTCTGCCGAGTATGTCGCGTTAATTAGCGATGCCACTCAGCAGTTACGTGCCAGTGGTGAGTTACAAGTGTTGTTGCGTAAATATGGCCTAGAAGACTGGGTAAATATAACCGCCGTAGATGAGTAGCGAGTGGCTTAGCAGCGCCAGTGTTTGTTCGCTATTGGGCTGATATGGGTTATAGTGACTGCCCCGCGTAGCGAATCCTTAGTGAGAGAGCTTGTTGCGTCTATATCTGCAAGAGCCCGCTATGACCCCCGCCCGCATACGCTATCAAACCATCGAGTTTGATCATCTGGATATACATCTTAGGTCGTTACTTGATAAGCAACAGTTTTCTGACCCTTTTGGTGTGGCCGAGGATTTAGGTATTTCTTCTGCGCAGTGGTCGCTGTTTGGTGTGTTGTGGGAGTCGGGGGAAATGTTAGCCCGCGAAATGCAGAGCTTTGAAATACAAGGCAAGCGTATATTGGAAGTGGGTTGTGGTATGGCGTTGCCCAGCTTGCTGCTGAATGCCAGGCATGCCGATATTACCGCCACGGATTACCATCCTGAAGCTGGGCCTTATTTAGCTGAAAATGTAAAACTCAATCACGGTAGAGGCATTCCCTTTTTACGCACCAACTGGGATCTGGATACTGATAACTTAGGTACCTTCGACGTTATTATCGGTGCCGACTTACTCTATGAAAGAAACCATAGCGATAAGCTCTCTGCTTTTATAGACAGACACGCCAATCCGCATTGCGAAGTGATTGTTATCGACCCATGTCGTAGTAGTAAATCGTCTTTTAGTAAAAAAATGATGACGTTGGGGTTTAGTTTTTCAGAAATTAAAAAAACCGTAGCGACACTTAAAAAAGATTTTTCGGCTAATGTGTTGAGTTTTGTGCGTTAGGCTCTTCTGGAGTGGCTGGCGAAAGCTACCATATTCATTGTTGTTTATAATCTGATACTCATAATAGCCCTTCAATCTGTTTGGTTTTTTTCAGTACTTAATAGTGTTAATTCTTCCTATTATTACCTACTCATTGGTTCAGCTTGTAGTGATGGTTTATCGCTATTAATATATTTATAAGATAGATTTATCGGTTTTTTATTTAGGGTATTATGGCTTCATTACTAGTGTATAAGGCTAGGTTACACATGAAAATATTTGGCAGGTATGATTGATGCAAGGTTTTACCCCCGCCTTTCCCGGTTTGTACACAGAGGATATTGTTGAACTAGTCAACGTGCCCCATACCGACTGGCCTCAGTTAATTCCTCAATATCCCCGTTTTCGGATTAAGCACGATACTGAAGATGAGTTTGGCTACGAGCAGATCTTTACGGTGCGAGAGGGTGTTATTGTTCGTAGTTTAGACTTGCTGATGCTGCGAGATAATACCGTGTCCGTAAGCGCCTTAAGCGGTTATGTGAGTTTCTTTTTTCATCTTAATGGTGGGTGTTTATTGTTGACAGAGGGGGAGGAACATCCGCATAACTCCGGCTCGGGCGGGGTTTACTATGACTCTGTTGGCGAGCTCTCAGAAGATTTTAGCCGCGCGGGGGTTAACTATGCTTTTTTTGAGGTGCTCATCGATAAGCAGTTATTGCTAGACGAGTTTTTCTCCGAAGGCTTGCAGCAAATGCCAGCCGTATTGCGCCCTCTCTATGAAGACAATAAAAATTATAATCACCACACCACATCATTGGACTCAGAGGTGCATCAAGCGGTACAGGTATTGGCGGCCACCGACTATCAGGGGGTGTTAAGAGATAAGTTTATTGAAGCCAAATCAATGGAGCTGATTTGTTTAATGTTGCGGGTGTTACTGCGCCAAGAGCAAGAGATTGCGCATAGACCTTTAAGTGTAAGAGATACCGATTTGTTGGAGCAGGCAAGGGAGATGTTAGCGGCCGATTTATCAACCCCACCGACCGTCGATGCCATTGCTCAAGCCCTAGGTATCAGTAAGTCGGTTTTGCAGGAGCGCTTTAAGCAATTGTTTGGTATGTCGCTGCGCAATTACCTGGTAAAGAAAAGAATGGAAAAGGCTAGGGATTTACTGCGACTGTCCGAATTAAATATCAATCAAATTTCATGGCAGCTAGGCTATGAACATTCCTGCAATTTTGTCACCGCCTTTAAGCGTCAGTATGGTATGACCCCTAATGCTTATCGTAAGCTAGCAGCTAACACATATTAGATTTTAGCTTCTTACTTGTAAGCTCAGCCAATATACCCAAAAGGATTAGTTGGGGTTTCAACAAAGTTTTTCACTGTTTCAGCAAAGCTTATCCGCGCTGTAACTTGGTAATCTACGCTTGTGCACTTTTTGAGTGTAACGATAATTACAAAAATCGACTTGAGAATAATCTTAAACATCGGTTTTGATGATAAGTGGAGAATGCCTGTGACCCCCTCAGAGATAATAAGTCTAAAAAATAGTTACAAAAAACGTGCGCTTAGCACCAGTATCGCCTTACTGGCGGCTAGTTTAGCCGCAACGAGTGCCAGCGCTGCACAGTTAGAGGAGGTGTTTGTTACGGCCAGCAAGCGTACGGAATCGGTTCAAGATATCCCCTACAACATCTCTGCCATCACCGGTAGTGACCTAGAAGACAAGGGCATTAGCGACCTCACAAAACTCGCTAGAACAATCCCCGGTTTAGCTTATTCCGATAAAGGCGCCAGAGGCGGCTTGGTCTCCAGTGGGTTGGTTATTCGTGGTATTAATGCGGAAGATTCACGTTCTTACCTGCCTAATTCCAATGTGCCGGTGATTTCTACTTACATTAATGAAACACCTATCTTTACCAATATTCGTTTAACCGATATAGAGCGGGTGGAAGTGTTGCGCGGCCCTCAGGGCACACTTTATGGCTCTGGTGCCTTAGGTGGCACGCTGCGTTATATACAGCGCGAGCCTAACCCCGATCAATTCGAAGCAAAAATCAGTGGTGAAATTAGCCAAGTCGCTGAAGGTGATGACTTAGGTTGGAAAACCGATGTGATGTTGAATGTGCCCATCACAGACAATATGGCGGTAAGAATCAACTTAGGTAAAGAAGAGCAGGCGGGTTTTATTGATCAAACCAAAATGTATCAAGTTGATAGTAACGGCGCCCCGGTACTTGCCGACCCTAGTAAGCCAGTAACTAGTCCTGGGTTATTTACCAGTAAAGACGACGTTAACGATGCCGAAATTGAAAATGCCCGTATTCACTTTATGATCCAAACGGATAAAGCGATTATTAATATCGCTCATCATTATCAAAAAACCCAAGCGGGTGGCTCACAAATGGGTCTGGCTAGTGGTGATGAGTTTAGTTCTGCGGCCCTGTTAGAAGAAAGCTACGAAGGCGAAAGTAACTTAACCTCGCTGGATGTGGAATACGATTTAGGTTTTGCCTCTTTAACAGCTAATTTTTCAACCTATGATTCTGACAATACCGGGTTCTCTGATCAAACCTCCTTGTATCAAGAGTTTTCTTTTTACGCGGATTACTACGGTAGTTCGCCTAGGTCATTTTTTGTCGATAAGTCAATTTGGGAAGAAGAAGCCGATATCGCAGAAATTCGCTTAAGCTCTGAGAGTGAGGGTAGTGTTGATTGGGCCGTCGGGTTTTTCCATATGGACCAAGATGCGATTATTGGTATAGAAGATAGCTACTTAGGTTATACCGATTATTCCAATGCCTGTTTTACGGCAACGCCGGGCTCCTTAGATACCGACGGGGTTCCTGTTGGTGGTGAGCCTTGTGGCCTCGGGACATTGTTTGGTGTTTTCCCTAGTAATGGCCCCATTTCTCTTACTGAGCAAAACAAAGATTTAACCTATGTTTCATTAGCGGAAAACAACTTTAAAGATCAGGCTATATTCGGTGAGGCCACCTGGCATATTACTGACGAGTGGCAAACAACCTTGGGCTTTAGGCGTTTTGATCAAGAATATACCTCTAACGCCGTTGCTGGTTTGGTTTTTGTGCCCGGTGCCGTGTTTGGCGCTGAGTCGGTTTTTAAAGAAAAAGACACCTTGTTTAAGTTCAACAGCTCCTATGATATTAGCGACAACAAAATGGCTTTTATTACGATATCTGAAGGTTTTCGTCGTGGGGGTGCCAATGCATTAGGTGGTGCTGCGCCCGTAGCTGTGCACACCTATGGCTCAGATTTTACGACCAACTATGAAATTGGTTTAAAGGGAAATATCGATAACTATTATCAATATACAGTATCGGCATTTTTTGTTGATTGGCAGGATATACAGCTTAATACCAGCTGTGGTGACTTAGTGCTTAACTGCGTTATCAATGCCGGTGATGCAGAAAGCAAGGGTATAGAGGCGCAAATCGAAGGTAATGTGTCAGATAATTTATCCGTCGGCGCTAGCTATACCTATGCTGATGCTGAGTTGACTTCAATTGGCTCACAAACCAGCTACACAACCACCGAGATAGCAGAAGGTAATCAGTTACCGCAAAGCCCTAAGCATTCAGCATCATGGAGTGCAACCTATACCCAGATGTTGAGCAATGGCATAGATGTGGCCTACTTTTTGGGCGCTACTTATCGCGGTGAAACAGAAACCTCTATTAATGCCAACTCTATTAGAACTAAGGCGTTTACCTTATGGGATGCGCACGTAGCGGTTAATACTGAGCAATGGTCGGTGCGTTTATTCGTCGATAATATTGCTAATGAAATTGGCGTTACCGGTGAAGAGAATGTTTTAGATTGGGGTAGCAGCGCCAGAGTTAATATCAGCCGCCCACGCACGGTTGGCGTAAGTGGTTATTATAACTTTTAGGTTTTTGTAGCAAGAGTTGTTATTGGCTGATAAACCGTAATTGTTATTTTACCGTTTGCCATCAATAGTATAGTTGTCCTCTATTGGGCTCTTCGGAGCCCTTTTTTAATCTTTATAACTTGGGGTGAAAGTCATGAAGGAATATATATTTAGTAATACTCGCAAGTGGCAGCAGTTGTTGGCTTGTGCGGCAGCGGTAATATTCGCTCTGTTGTCAGCTAAGGCCCTAGCGGATGCCGATTTGGTTGTTATCAATGCTGATGTGCGTACTGTTGATCAACAGGTCAGCCACGCCCAAGCCTTTGCGATTAAGGCGGGTAAGTTTGTCAAAGTGGGTAGCAATGAAGCGATAAAAAGCTTAATAGGCAGTAACACAAAAATTATCAATGCCCAAGGTAAAACCGTAATTCCGGGCTTGATAGATGGCCATACCCATTTACATTCGGGCATAGATTTAATTCGTGGTGTTGACCTTTATGAGCTGTCTAGTAAATCACAATGGCTAGCCGCCATTGCCGCCCGTGATAAAACATTGCTAGCAGGTGATTGGTTGTTAGGTGGGCGCTGGGATTATACCCGGGATGAAAAAGGGGTATTACCCACCAAGGACGATTTAGATGCGGTGGTCTCTGATAGACCCATCTTTTTACGCGATATTGATTACCACTCCGCCTGGGTTAATAGCAAAGCGTTGGCTTTAGCGGGCATCACTAAAGATACCAAGGCACCGGAAGGTGGCGAAATTATTCTAGATCCTAACACCGGCGAGCCCACGGGGGTGTTAACGGAAACGGCTATGGCACTGGTAACTGGGTCTAAAGCCTTTCAACAAAACACCAAAAACTTAGCGGCAGCGCTGCGAGACACGGTGCAATACGTCAATAGCAAGGGCCTAACCAGTGTGCATGATATGGCAGAGGTTGGTGCTATCAATGATTACTTAGCGTTGCAAGAGCAAGGGCAGTTATCATTACGTGTTTGGTTTGGTGCCTTTAGCTTGTGGGGTGATAATGCAAACATCGAAGGTGAATTTAATAACTTTGTTGCGGTAAGAAAGTCGCTAGCTCAGCATAAAACTTCAGCGACAGGGCCGCTATTAGATTTTGGTTATATCAAAGTCGTTTACGATGGTGTGCTATCTATTTACACCGCGGCATTAAAAGCCCCCTATAGCGATAAGCCCGATACCAAAGGTGTGCCCTTTTTTGATACGAAAATATTAAACGATGTCATTAGGCGGGCTAACAGTAACGGCTTCCCCGTTTCGGTGCATGCTATAGGCGATAAAAGCGTTAGCGATACTTTAGATGCTTTTGCTAACAGCAAAGGCAAGCATAAACTTCGCAACCGAATTGAACATATAGAGGTGGTTGACCCTGCGGATATTAGCCGTTTCAAAGACGCTAATGTAACGGCATCCATGCAACCCAATCACGGGGTACTAGGGGATTATATACTCGAGCGCATAGGCAAAAAGCGTGAGCCCCATGCCTACGCCTGGAAGACTATGTTAGATCAAGGTGTGACTTTAGTGTTAGGGAGTGACTGGCCAACGGCGACTCTGGACCCGCTAACGCAGCTGGGTGATGCGGTGCTACGTCAACGCCACGGTAAAAAATGGCAGGGGCAGAATGCCTTAAGCTTTGATGAGGCGCTATATGCTTACACCCAAGCCGGCGCCGATATGGCGGGCTGGGGCGACCAGATAGGTAGTATTGCAAAAGGTAAGTGGGCAGACTTTGTTATGCTAGACGGTACCTTGCCAGAGCCTTTAGATAACTCTATACGCGATAGAGCAGTTGCTATGACCTATATAGGGGGTAAGCAAGTTTATCGCAAAAAGGGTCAGTAAAGAATAGGTCTTACGTAAGCCATATTTCTTCATTGCTTTGTCATACCGGCGAAAGCCCACAACT
>TARA_R110000868_G_scaffold10313_24_pt1 | contig 21972 bp, 18 predicted proteins | sample TARA_R110000868 | Tara Oceans TARA_R110000868 (sample SAMEA4397489) | marine metagenome | biome: Polar Biome; feature: [SRF] surface water layer (ENVO:00010504); material: water (ENVO:00002006), including particulate matter (ENVO:01000060) such as... | depth 5 m | reverse complement strand
CCGGCGCCGGACGAGAGTCTCGGCGCCTACCTGTTCTTCAGCGTCGGCGGACGGGCGGTCGCCCGGAATATCTTCCTCGACGGCAACAGTTTCCGGTCGAGCCACAGCGTGGATAAAAAGCACGTCGTGGGCGATCTCCAGTTCGGGGCCGTGGTCTCGCTGTGGGGAACCGCGCGGGTGTCGCTGACGCATATCATCCGGTCGCGCGAATTCGAGGAACAGGATAGTGTCGACCAGTTCAGCGCGGTCAGCCTGTCCTTTCGCTATTGATAATTTCGGGAATACCCATATGCCTTCACTCGTTTCCATGGCCGAACCGGTCGGCGCCCTGTTGAAAGAACGCGGCCAGACGGTCGCGGTGTCCGAATCCGCTGCCGGCGGGCTGATCTGCGCGGCGCTTCTGTCGGTGCCCGGCGCATCGAACTATTTCCGGGGCGGCGCGTCGGTCTATACCCAGACGGCGCGGCGCAGCCTGTTGCGCTTCGACGATACCCAGGCGCAGATGCGCGGCTCGACCGAGGAATACGCGACCCTGGTGGCGACGACCATGCGCGGCCTGATGGAAACCGACTGGGCGATCGGCGAATCCGGCGCGGCAGGGCCGTCCGGCAACCGCTACGGCGATCCGGCGGGGCACGTGGCGCTGGCTGTGGTCGGCCCGATCAGCGCGACGCGCATCGTCCAGACCGGCAGCGGCGACCGTGAAGCCAATATGTGGAGCTTCGCGCAGGCCGCGCTGGACCTGCTCCACGAGACGGTGAAGGCGGGCTGACATGATCACGGTATACGGCATCAAGAACTGCGACACCTGCCGCAAGGCGCTCAAATGGCTGACGGCGGAGGGGATCGAGCACCGGTTCCACGATTTCCGCGCCGACGGGCTCGACACATCGTCGTTATCGGCCTGGGTGAAGGACGCAGGCTGGGAAAAGCTGCTTAACCGGCGCGGCACCACGTGGCGCAACCTGTCCGACGCCGAAAAGGACGGGGTCGACGCGGCGAAGGCAGAGACCCTGATGGCCGCCAACCCGACCCTGATCAAGCGTCCCGTCTTCGAGACCGGCGGGAATGTGCTGGTCGGGTTTACCGCCGCGGAACAGGCGGCGCTGAAGGGTTAAAGGCGCTGCGGCCCTGGTTCCTCCAATGTGGGCCAATTGCTCTCTGGCTTGCTTCGATGACGGCGCGCAGAAGATCCCGAACCCGTCGGTAATTTTTACAATTCGCGGGGGCGTGGCGGTCGGGCCGAACCGTAACCCCTTGAAAACCCCCAAAGACGGCAAACTGGCACGGATATTGCTTCTGGAAGTGTTCCCGGACCCGACGGGCTCCGCCTGGAACTCGCGGGTTTTCTGGAACGTCGACCAACCGAATAGTCTGGAGGCTCAAATGAGATACGTTCCTGGCAAGATTCTCGGCCTGACGATGGTTTTCACCGCAATCGCGACGCCGGTATGGGCGTCGGTTGAAATACCGGAGCCCGCAAGCATTGGCGGATACGTGCTCGGTATCGGCGCGGCCTGGCTGATCATTCGCGCGCGGCGCAAAAAGTAAGCCGCGGCATCGCGGCATCCTGTGCGGAAAGGCCGTCTGTCGGTTTCTCGAGAGCCGGCGCGAAAACGGCGGCCCCGCATACCGGAACCGCCGCATTCTTTCGTCCGGGGCAGCCCGGATCCTGACTAGGAGACGTCTCCCAGCGTCGTGGTGACGTCGAGTATCGCGACCCGGCCTTTCTCGACCTCGGCGACAGCACGCTGCAGGGCGGCAGCGAGATCGTCGGGCGTGCCGACCGGGCCTTCGGCCCAGGCACCGAACCCGCGCGCCACATTTGCGAAATCGATGATCGGATCGCGCATCGCCTGTCCGATCCAGGCGTTTTCCTTGGGCCGGTTGCGGTTATGGGCGACCTCCACCTGATGAACCTCGTCGTTCCCCCAGGTGGAATTGTTGTTGATGATGTGGAGCATCGGAATGCGGTAATGCACCGCCGACCAGATCGTGGCCGGGGCCATCAGGAAATCGCCGTCGCCGCCGATCGATACGCAGAACTTGCCTTGGTCGCGCAGCGCGATAGCCGCGCCAACGGCCGCCGACGTGTTGTAGCCGACGCCGCCGCCCCCGTCCGAGCCGAGGAAGGCGCCCGCGCCGGGGAAATTCCAGACGACCTCGTTGAAGCTGCGGTGATTGGCGGCGGTCAGCACCCAGGGCTTGTCTTTCACCGCCTGGTAGACTTCGTGGATCATGCGTTCGATCGTCACCGGCGCCGCATCCCAGTTGCGGCGGGCTTTCTCGGTCTGCGCGGCGCGCAGTGCGTCGTGGCGGGCCGACAGGGTCTTCTTGCGGGCTTCGATACGCGCGTGGCTGCTGGCGTCGCGTTCCAGTGCCTTGCGCAGGGCGGATGTCAGCTGTTCGACGCCGTATTGCGGTTCGCACACGATCTGGAGGTCGACCGGCGGGGTCGGGCCGCCGAACGCCGTCCATGAATTGTTGTCGATGGCGTTCATCGACATGTCGATGATCTTCGGCGGCTGCTTCTCACGGTCTTCGCGGATATCGGCGCGGCGCCGGATGGCGTAGGTGCCCATGGTGTTGTTGATGTCGATGACGTCGAGGCAGACGATGACATCCGCTTCGCGCAGCGCGTCGGCGTCGCCGGACAGGTTCTGCGCATGGTCGCTCGGCCAGCAGAAGATGGCGCGGTCGTTCAGCCCGGCGGCGCCGGACAGTTCGAGAAGTTCGATCAGCGGGTGACGGACGGCTTCGTACATGCCGAACCGACCGCCGACAATCACCGGGAATTCGGCATTGACGATCATCTCGGCAGCCTGCTGAAGCGCGTCTTCGTTGGCGCCCATCGGCGGCGGCGCCTGATGGCGCGGCAGGCTGGCGTCGAACGGCTCAAGCGTGTCGTCGACCGGCTGCTCCTGGATATGGGTGTCGATCGACACGTAAACCGGTCCCTGCGGCGCCGTGGCGGCGATCTGCTTGCCGCGCAGGATCGACTTCAGGGTGGCGTTTCCGGTCGGCGGCTCGTCGGTCCATTTGACCCAGTCCTTGATGATGTCGGCCTGGGTGCTGGCGGAATGATTCCATTCGATAAAGCGCCGCTGATCGGGGTCGAGCGGGCCGGACCCGCCGAGGAAGACGACGGGAACACGGTCGCAATAGGCGTTGTACAGCCCCATCGAGCCGTTCATCAGGCCGACGAGGTCGTGCAGGATGCAGAGCGACGGCTTGCCGGTCGCCTTGGCGTAGCCATGCGCCATCGACGCTGCCGACAGTTCGCTGGTCGCCAGGATGATCTGCGGATTGTAGTTGCGGTTATGGTTCACCAGCGAATCGTGCAGCCCGCGATAGCTCGCCCCGGGCAGAAGAAACACGTGGCCGAAATCCATTTCGCCCAGCAGTTCGGCGATGACGTCCGAGATGAATTCAGGTTCCGGCTTGTTGGCCGGAAGGTTGACCGGTGCTTCATGGTGCGAAAAATCGGGATATGCGTCGTTCATGGCTTGTTGGGGTCCTGTGTCGGTTGGGAATTTGGCCACATGGAATACGACTTTATCGGCGGTTTTCCAATTGCGAATAGCGGGATTATGCCGGAATTTGACGGGCCCGTACGGTTCGCGGTCCGCCGGCGGGGTATTCAGCGCAGGCGGACGGGGAGCGTTTCGGTGCCGAACATGCCTTCCGCTTTCAGCGATGCGAATTCCTCGCGGACGAGGTCGGCGATGATGCTGACGGCCGGCGACGAGGGGCGGTCCATGCGGCGGATGAATGTGCGGGTAAGATCGATGCCCTCGAATTCGCAGGCGACGAGTTCGCCCGACGCAACATCCCGGAAGACCGAAGAATACGGCATGATCCCGTAGCCGAGCCCGCGTCGGATAAAATCCTTGATAACGTCGGGGCTCGCCGCTTCGAAACGCACGTCCAGGGCGACCCGTTGTGCGGCGGCGACGGTTTCAAGCAACATGCGGCTGCCCGATGGACGCGAGAATAGGACCAGCGGCCGCCCGGCAAGGTCGCGCACGGTGCACGGGGCGTCGGGCATGTTCGCATGACGGGCGCTGGCGACGAGATAGACCTTCTCCGTGACCAAGGGCTCGGTCGACAGGTAGCTCCGGCTCTCCGGCGCGACCATGACCGCGAGATCGATGCGCCCCGTGTCGAGCCCCTCGAGCAGGAAATACGATGCTCCTTCGGTGATGCGCAGTTCGATATCCGGATAACGCTTACTGGTCGTTTCCGCGAGGCGGGCATAGAGAAGCCTGCTGGTGGTCGCCGATGCGCCGATGGTCACCGATCCGTGCGGACTGGCGCCCGAGCTCGTAAGTTCCGCCCGGGTATCCTCGACGTCGCGCAGAATGCGGTCGGCGCGCTGTTTGAGTTTTTCGCCCTGCGCCGTCAGCCGGATGCCGCGCGCGTGGCGTTCCAGCAATGTCACGCCGAGCTCGTCTTCGAGGGTGCGCATGTGGCGGCTCAACGCCGACTGGGCGACATTGGCGCGCTCGGCCGCCTCGCGGAACGATCCGCTTTCGGCAATCCGGCAGAAATACTGCAACTGGCGCAGATCCATGAACAACTCCGACCGATCTCGAATTGCGATCACTCATATCGCGATATGGCATTTGTGGCAATCGGTCGGCAAAAGTAATATTGCCGCAACAAGTTCGGAATGCGGCGCGAAACCGGCCGCATAGAATACCGACAGAGGCGAAACCGACCGATATCGGGACGACCGATATCAAAAGGTGAAGGAAACAGGGCTGATGCCCGGAAAGGTGGGATGCGCCGCGGCGGACGGAAATTGTCCGCGCCGCGAAATAACCTGAATTCACATAGCCTGAAAACAGAATGTTCGAACACGCGTGGACGGCCTCGAGGGGCCGGGGCCGTGCTCCGAAATCCCGCGAAAGGTGGGTTTGTCTCCGAGGCAGAAAATCAACAACAGTCCGGGGACAGGAAAATGCCGGCGAGGTCGCCGTTTCGGCGGTCGCAAGCCGGCCAACAACAAGAGGCTAAAAGCCTAAAACCAAGAGACCGAAGGGTCCGATAATAAGAGACCGAATGGTCCAAGAAGAAGAATACGGAAGGGGTCGTCAGACCTGATAAGAATAATAACGGATACCAGACTGGGGGGCGGCGCAAAATCATTTGCGCCGTCTCGTTTATCCGGCCCTCCACCTGCTATATTCGGGGTCTTGCGCCGAATGGATTTTACAAGCTCACCAGGAGAATTTACCGATGGACGGCTCGCTCGCCAATCAGCACGTACAGACCGATTTACGCGACTTTCTGGCTGCGGTGGACGAGGGCGGCGAGCTCAAGACCGTCTCCGGCGCCCATTGGGACAAGGAAATCGGCGCCGTAACGGAGGTCCTGTACCGCGAAAAGGTCGACCGGTCGCCGTTGCTGCTGTTCGATGACGTCCCCGGCTACGAGAAGGGTTTCCGCTGCCTGTACGGCATGCTCGGATCGCCGCTCCGGCTGGCGCTGGGCATGGGGCTCGATCCCGAACAGTCGGGCGACCGCCGCGCGATGCTCGATGCCTACCGGACGCGAATCAAGCAATACGAGCCGATTCCGCCGAAAATGGTCACCGAAGCGCCAATCCTGGAAAACATCGACCGCGACGACGATGTCGACCTGACGAAGTTTCCCGTGCCGGTGCACCACGAAAAGGACGGCGGCAGATATATCGGCACCGCCTGCGGCGTGATCACGAAGGATCCCGATACCGGGCGCGTGAATGTCGGCACCTACCGGGTTATGCTGAACGGCAAAAATATCGCCACATCGTATATTTCCAACGGCAAGCAGGGCCGTATCCAGCGCGACAAATACCTGAAAGAGGGCAAGCGCTGCCCTATGGTGATCGTGGTCGGCATCGATCCCGCAACCTATATCGCTGCGCGCTATACGCTGGCCGATCACATTCCGGAACTCGACTGGGCGGGCGGCCTGTCCGGGGCGCCGCTCGAATGCGTCGAGGGCGAGGTCACGGGCCTGCCGTTCCCGGCGCGCTCGGAACTGGTTCTCGAAGGCTGGGTCTCGCCGGACGAAACCGCGCTCGAAGGCCCGTTCGGCGAATGGACCGGGTATTACGCCGGTGCCGCCAAGGAAGAACCGGTCATCCATATCGAGCGGGTCTATTACCGCAACGATCCGATCCTGACCTGTGCCGCCAGCCAGAAGCCGCCGCATTCCCACCTGTTCGAACGCTGTTTTATCCGGTCGGCCGGGCTGCTGGATTCCCTCGAAGGGGCCGGCATACCGGACGTAAAGGGCGTCTGGGTCCATCAGGCGGGATCGGGGCGCACCTTCGTCGCCGTCGCGATCAAGCAGCGCTATTTCGGCCATGCCAACCAGGTTGGGCTGGTGGCGTCGCAGGTGAACCCGGTCGGCTATGTCGGGCGCTATATCGTGGTGGTCGACGACGACATCGATCCGACGGATATCAACGACGTCATCTGGGCCATGGGCACGCGGTCGGACCCGAAGCGGGACTTTACGATTCTCGACCGGACATGGTCGTCACGGCTGGATACGATGGTATTCGACGACAAGCTGTATAACAGCCGCGTCGTGATCGATGCCTGTATCCCCTACGAGCATATCGACGATTTTCCGGAGGTCGCCATGACGTCGCCGGAACTGGCGAAAGAAATGCGCGCAAAATTCCCGGACGTTTTCGACTGACGGAAAACGGAGGGCAGCCAATCGCCCGCCCGGCGGGAGCGTGCTGCTCCATTCGTTCCCGGTTTAAAGGTATCAGGCGCGTGGGCGGCGGAAAGCCGAGACGGCAATAAGACCCAGCCCCAGCAGGCCAACGGCGCCGGGCGCCGGTACCGATTCCGCCGCAAGTTCGTATTCGATCTCTACGACGTTCGTCAGGAAGCGGTTCGAACTGACGAGAACGGCCAGAATTCCGCCGGACGGATCGGAGACGTTCAGGTCCAGAAAATCGTCATTGCCGGCGGGCAGGATACCGCTGTCGAGATCCAGTATCGAACTGGTGGGCGGGAAAAAAACCGGGTTGCCCTGTGCATGCTGGTTAAAGGCGGATGCGCTGCGGGTGTAGTCGACATGGCTGTCGAACGCCCGCAAGGCGGGGCTGGCGTCGTCCTTGAAATTGCTGAACCGTACCCGGACGTTGCTTACCGCATTGTCGAACCGGACCACGAAACCGAAGCCGGTAACGAAGACCAGGCCGGGACCTTCGAACTGCATATGGTCCACAGCCGAAGTGCCGCCGTCGGTCGCGCCGAATTCAATCGTCGTATTCAGCGGGTTGAACACATGTGTGTTCAACGCATTCTCCAGGCTCTGACCGTTCGTCGAGCTGCTGAACAATCCGGACGCAACCGATGAATCCAGCGGTATGACGACGGCGTGGACGGGGCCGTTAAAGACGAAAAGAAAAAAGGGAAGTACGAAGACGCGTATCAACGCGGATGTTTTTTGATGCATACTAGAACAGAAAGCCGACTTAACTAATTGATTATATGAGGATTTGGATTGCATAAATATGCTTGAAACAGGGGCGGGGGTCAACGGGCGGCCGGATACCGGCAGCTGCGGGCGTGTCCTGTTTGAGGCCTTGTCCGCGACATGCAGACAACGCGATATGCAGACAAAACGCGTTCAGGCCTTGAGGATACGATAAGCGTGATCTTCCGCGACCCGCGTCCGGGCGGCGTCCAGTGCGTCTTCGGTGCGGGCATGAATACGGTATAGCGGCTGGCCCGCGCCGACTTCCTCGCCGGCGCGGACGAACAGGTCGAGCCCGGCCCCCTTGTCGACCGGGGCGCCGGCGGCCCTGGCGATGCCCGACAGCGCGAAACAGTCGATAAAATCCACCGTGCCGGCTTCGTCCGCGGCGATGGTCACCGTGCAGGTGCCGATCTCCACCCGCTCCGGCGGCGGGCCCTGGGCGGCGATCATGCGTTCCATGGTCTCGAACGCGGCGCCGCTGTCGAGCAGTTCGCGTACCCTGACCGGCGCCTCCGGTATCGACATCTCGGGATCGAAACACAGGATCGCGGCGGCGAATTCCAGCGATTTCGCGCGGAGGTCCGCCGGCGCGTCGGCGTCGCCGCGGAGAACCGCCATCACGTCGCGGGCTTCGAGGGCCGGGCCGATACCGTTGCCGATGGGCGCGCGTCCGTCGGTGAGGCGGACGTCCAGGGTCAGCCCCAGCGCTTCGCCGACATGCAGAAACAGGTCGCGCATGGCCTTGGCGTCCTGAGCGCTGCGCACTTTGGCGGTGGGGCCGAGCGGGACGTCGATAATGCAATGGGTAGCGCCGGCCGCCAGTTTCTTGGACAGGATCGACGACACCGACCATTTCAGCGAATCCAGCTTCAGCGGTCGGGTGATGGCGTTCATGACCTCGTCGACGCGGGAATGGTTGAGCCGCCCGTTCCAGGCGATGCAGCCGCCGGTTTCGCGCACGACCCGCTTCACGTCGTCCGGATCGAGATCGACCCGGGCGAGAACCTCCATCGCGTCTGCGGTGCCGGCCGGCGACGTGATCGCGCGGGACGAGGTCTTGGGGATCGTCAGCCCGTGGGCGGCGACCAGCGGAATAACCACCATGGTGATCCGGCTGCCCGGAATGCCGCCGATGGAATGCTTGTCGACCACCAGGTCCGCGCCCCAGTCGATGGGGGCCGAAAACCCCGCCCGCGCCCGGGCAAGGTCGACGGTCTCGTCGTCGGTCAGGGATTCGGACACGGCGACCAGGAAATCGGCGACGTCCTGGTCGGCAAAGCGGCCCGACACGATGTCGCCGATGACATCGCGGTAACCTGCGTGATCCAGCGCGCCGCCGGCGATCTTGCGGCTGAGCAACAATCCGCTATGCGGGCCTTCGCCTTTCAGGGCGGCGACGAAGGCGGCAATGCCGTCCTCGGCGGTGCCGTCATTTACGATGGTGGTCTTGACGGCGTCTTCGGGGATCGTCGCGGCCTCGCGGGCGAGGCGGGCGCGGATGTCGTCCGCGGTCTCGCGGCCGCGGCCGGCAAGGCGCGCTGCCAGGATGTCAGGCGAAGCCGTGATTTCAAGCACCGCGGCGGGCGAATAGCGGGCGATCGCTTCGGGGATGACCGACCGCGAAACATTGACGATAACCCGGCGGCCGGCGGCAAGATCGTCCGCATAGGCGCCCGGCACGCCGTATTTCAGGCCGTGCGCCTGCCAGTCGAGCATGAACCCGCCGGCCTGGTGACGGGCATCGAATTCGGCATCGGTGACGGCGTCGTGGTCTTCGCCGCCGGCATCCTGCGGGCGGGTGATCGCACGGCGGGCAAAGACGATTCCAGGATCGTCCGCCAGCATGGCGCGGGCGCCGTCCATCAGGGTGTCCTTGCCGGCCCCGCTGGGACCGACGACGAGAAACAGCGTGCCCGGCATCTAACCCTATTTCGAAATCGTCACGTCGAGACCGATATCGACCGCAGGCGCGGACTGGGTCATGCGGCCGACCGAGATCACGTCGACGCCGGATTCCGCTTTCTCGGCGATATCGTCGAGCCGGATCCCGCCGGAGGCTTCGGTCTTTGCGCGGCCCGCGATCAGGGCAATGCCCTTTTTCATCATCGCTGCCGTCATATTGTCGAACATGATGACGTCGGCGCCGGCCTTGGCGGCTTCCTCGACCTGTTCCAGCGTATCGCACTCGACCTCGATCTTGGTCAGGGCAGGGGTCAGGGCGCGGGCCTGGGCGACGGCCTTGGTAATCGATCCGTGCACCGCGATATGATTGTCCTTGATCATCACCCCGTCATGCAGGCCGAGACGGTGCGGGCGGCAGCCGCCGATGCAGGCGGAATATTTCGACAGCATCCGCAGGCCGGGAACCGTCTTGCGGGTATCGATGAGCTGCGCGTCGGTATGGGCGATCCGTGAGGCGTATTCGTTCACCAGGGTGGCGATGCCGCACATGAACTGGAGAATATTCAGCGACGTGCGCTCGGCGGTCAGCAGCCCTCGGCCCGGTCCGGTGATCCGCATCAGCGACGTGCCCTTCTTGGCGAGCGTGCCGTCCTTGACCATCACCTTGACCTTCGCTTCCGGTACCATGTGACGGAAAACCTCGGCGGCGACCTCTATCCCGGCGATCACGATGTCCTGGCGGGTATTCATGAGGAAGTCCGCCCGCGCGTTCGCAGGAATCATGATGTTGGTCGTCAGGTCCTGGATACCGACATCCTCGGCCACCCATTCCTCGATCATCAGATGAATCTCTTCCTTGGGCGGCAGCAGGAACGTCGCGTCGATGGTTGTCGGACGCACCTTCGCGGCGGTCTTCGGGGCAGGCTTTTTCGCGGTCTTTCTAGCGGCCATGTCGATCTCTCACTGATGTTGAAACTCATTTGTACACAAACAAATATAAGGGGGCAAGAATGTTACTTTGCGAGGATATTTGCCGGGACTTTGTCAGGACCGGGCTGCGGTGAACGGAGCGACGCAATAGCCGGGGCGAACCGTTCGGAACCTAGGCATTTTCCGTGACGCACGCATGACATGTCTGCTTTAATCGAAGGAAACACGGAGGAAGCCGATGGATACCGGGGTCGATAACACGCGGGAACTGCGTAAAGAGATCGATATCGAGACCGATACGCGGGAAATCCTCGCCCGGGCCAGCCGCTATGCCGAAGAGCGGAACTTCAAGGACTGGCTGATCGTCGATGTCGATGCCCATCATTCCGAACTGAGCTCCTGGAAAGAGGTCGTGACCTATATCGAGGATCCGGTGGTCCGCGACATGGGCGAACAGATGCAGCACCGGACCGGGGCGGGGGCAGGGCTGTCCAACGCGGTCGGCGGGCTCCGCTACCAGGACATGGCGGGGCGCATCCCGCACCAGACCGCGCTGAAGGAAGGCGTCGACGACACCAGCGTCCATCGCGACGTCACCCTGATGCGGCGCGTCATGGATGCACTGAGCATCGACTGGCAGATCCTGTTTCCCGGCAACCTGCTGCAACTGGGCCTGCATCCGCAGCCGCGGATCGAGGTGCAGCTTGCCTTCGCCTATAACCGGTTCCTGATGGAGCGCATCGTTCCCGCCGAAGACCGCCTGAAAACCCTTTTGTACCTGCCGTTCTGCGAGCCCAGGGAATGCGAACGCATGGTCGAGGAATTCGGCGATCATCCGGACGTGCTCGGCTTCATGGTCACGTCGGTGCGTTACAAGTCGGTCCACCACGACAGCTATATGCGGCTGTATGCGATGCTGGAGGAGCGCGGCAAGCCGCTATGCTTCCATGCCGGCAATAACTGGCAGGACGACTACCTGAAGCAGCTCGACACGTTTATCTCGATGCACGCGATCTCGTTCGTGCTGTGCTCGATGGTGCACCTGACCAACTGGGTCATGCACGGCCTGAACGAACGGTTCCCGAAGCTCGACGTCATCTGGACCGAAAGCGGGGTCGCGTGGATCCCGTTCATGATGCAGCGCCTCGACAACGAATACCTGATGCGCTCGTCCGAAGCGCCGGGCCTGAAGAAGCTGCCGAGCGAATACATCACCGACATGTACTACACCACCCAGCCGATGGAGCGGACCAACATGGATCTGCTCGAAGCGAGCTTCAAGGCAATGAAGGCGGAAACGCAGCTTTTATACGCAAGCGACTGGCCCCATTGGGATTTCGATGCGCCCAGCAGCGTCTACGACCTGCCGTTCCTGTCCGAGGATGGGAAGAAGAACATCCTCGGCCGCAACGCGGCGCGCCTGTTCGGCGTGCCGGATCCGACGGCGTGACGGGCGGGCGGCCGATGGAGATACCGGCTTACGGACTCATGGCCGCCGGCGGGATCGTATTCGTCGTCAACTGGTGGCGGATCATCCGCGAAGGCTATCACCTGCAACAGATGTATTCCGCCGGTACATCGGCGGGCGGCGGCGGGCTGTCATCACGCTGGCGCTTTTTTCTGATCAGGGCGCTGTATTCGTTTTGCGGGTTTGCCGCGCTGCTCGCCGGCGTGCTGATGTCGAAGTCCGGCTAGACGATTTTTACAGGAGGAGAAACCGATGATCACCGTACTCGTGACCTACAAACTGCCGGCGGGCGTGGACCGCGCCGCGGCGGCACAACAATCCGGGCAGGCCGCGCCGAAGTTCCAGGCGCTCGACGGGTTGCTCACCAAGCATTTTCTGTATCAAGAGGCCGAGGGGCTCGGCGGCGGGTTCTATGCGTGGAAAACGCGCGCACAGGCCGAAGCCTTTCATTCCGAAGCCTGGCTCGATTCCATGGAGGAACGCATGGGCGCGCGCCCCGAACTGACCTTCTTCGAAACCGCCGTCGTGGTCGATAACGCCGTCGGCGAGGTGCAGGTCCAGGCGGCGTGACCGGCCCCAGGCACAAGGCCGGGGTGACATCGAATTTATTTCGGCTGACGCGTAGCCTCATTGTCATCCCGGCCTTGTGCCGGGATCCGGATTTTCGCCGTCGTCCCTCAGGACAGGCCCGGGGAGAACTGAAGGTCCCTACCGCTTGACCCGCACCTGTGCGAGCAGGTCGTTCAGGGTCTCGTCGCCTTTGCCCATGGGGCGGACGCGGTCGAACTTGTCGCGTTCCTTTCCGCGCCAGGTGGCGGGCTTGGTGGCGTCGATCGCAAGCTTCCCGCCGACCCGCATGACCGTGTAGTCCTCTTTCACCTGCGGGATCGAGATATCGAGCGGATGCAGGCGCGAGCCGGGCAGCATGTGGGTCATGGTCTGCGGATCGCAGCGGCAGGCGATGGCCCACAGCACTTCTTCGGCGTTGTAGATATCGACGTCCTCGTCCACCGCGATGACGATTTTCACGTGCAGGTTCGGCCCGGTCAGCGCCGACAGCAGCGTGTCGCGCACCTGGCCGTCCCACTTGGCCTCCATCTGGATGATCATCATGAACTGCGACGCCCAGGGCGGCACGAACACGTCGAGGATGTTGGTGTTGCCGTGGGTTTCCTTCAGGCGGTTGTAATAGGTCGCTTCCATCGGCAGCGTGATCAGCGGCTGGTGGTCGGTGAACCAGGTCGCCTGCATGTGGCGGAAGATCGGGTCCTTGCGGTGGGTGATGCCGGTGATCTGGAAGACCGGGGCGGGGCCCTCGGCGCCGGCGCCGAAGGTGGTGAATTCGCCGAACGGGCCTTCGGGCGCGCGGTCCTTCGGATGGACCAGGCCTTCGATCACGACCTCGGCATGGGCCGGGACTTCGAGGTCGATGGTGTCGGCCATGATCATCTCGATGTTTTCGCCGAGGATGCCGGCGCCGTATTCCAGCTCGTCGAAATCCTCGTGCTTGCCGGACCAGTTCGACATGATCTCGTAGACCGGGTGCAGGCCGATCGCAAACGCCATCGGCATCGGCTCGTCCATCGCGACGTATTTCATGTAATGGGCGTAATTGTGCCGCGCCGCCATCCAGAACGTCGCCTTCTGCGGGTCGTCCGTCAGCATCATGCGGATGATGGCTTCGTTGCGGATACCGGTTTCGGGGTCCTTGGTAATCGTGATGCCGGAACCGAGATAGCGCCCGCCGTCGCCGTGGCTGTGCTGCGGGATGGGCAGGGCGTGCAGGTCGATGTCGTCGCCCAGCATCTTGACCTCCTTGACCGGGCCGTCCGTGACCATCACGGACTTGCCGCGCTTGGTCGCCATCTGTTCGGCAAGGTAGGGGCAGACCTCGTTCGCCCTGTCGAGGCCGAACGCCGCAGCCTGGCCGGCGCGGTCCTTGATCAGGATGTCGGTCAGCCGCCAGTCGGGGAAGCCGGTCATGTTATGGAACATCAGCGGACCCTGGCTTTCGGAACACAGATAGCCCACCTGGGTCAGCGGATCGACGGGGTCGTGGATATGCAGCATCCGGTTGTCGATGGAATCAAGAAAAGTGCGAAGTGAATGCGGCATATGTAACGGCTCCTTTTGGAATTTTGTTGAAAAGAATATACCCTATGACGTTCGTAGTGCACTGGTTGATTAATTGTTTGTGTACATACAAAAATGAATCGCTAAACTGAGGCGCAGGCGGAAATTGTTTTAAGCTTAAAATAATTGGTGACCGTCCGGCGGGGGCCTATTATGATCCGCCGAATTCGGATTAATATTGCGGGGCGGACAGCGGATTTTCCCCGGCAGCGACGATAACGCGAAAGGAATGACAGATGGCGACGAACGCAGCGGATGCAGGCGGCCACACGCCGCGCAAATGGGGCACCTTCAACTGGGAAGACCCGATGGCGCTCGACAGCCTCCTGACGGAAGAGGAGCGCATGATCCAGGAAACCGCGCGCCAGTACGCCCAGGACAAGCTGATGCCGCGGATCGTCGACGCCTATAACGAAGAGCGCGAAGACCCCGACCTTATTCCCGAAATGGGCGCGCTCGGCCTGCTCGGTCCGACGATTCACGGCTATGGCTGCGCCGGGGTGTCCTATGTGTCCTATGGCCTGATCGCGCGCGAGATCGAAAAGGTCGATTCGTCCTACCGGTCGACCCTGTCGGTGCAGTCCAGCCTGGTGATGTGGCCGATCTACAATTACGGCACCGAGGCCCAGCGCGAGAAATACCTGCCGAAGCTCGCCAGCGGCGAATGGGTCGGCGCGTTCGGCCTGACGGAGCCCGATCACGGCTCCGATCCGGGCGGCATGAAAACCCGCGCCAAGAAGGTCGATGGCGGCTACAGCATCAGCGGTGCCAAGATGTGGATCTCGAATTCGCCGCTCGCCGACGTGTTCGTGGTCTGGGCGAAGGACGACGAAGGCGTGATCCGGGGCTACATCCTGGAGCGCGGCATGGACGGCCTGTCGACGCCGAAGCTCAAGAACAAGCTGAGCCTGCGCGCGTCCACGACCGGCGAGATCGTCATGGACAACGTCTTCGTGCCGGACGAGAACTGGCTGCCGGAAGCCCGCGGCCTTGGCGGGCCGTTCGGCTGCCTGAACAACGCGCGCTACGGCATTGCCTGGGGCGCGCTCGGCGCTGCCGAATTCTGCTGGCGGGCGGCGCGCGAATATGCGCTGGAGCGCACCCAGTTCGGCAAGCCGCTGGCCTCGTTCCAGCTGGTCCAGAAAAAGCTCGCCGACATGCAGACCGATATATTCATCGGCTATCAGTCCTGTCTCCAGATGGGCCGGATGATGGACGAAGGCACCTGCGCGCCGGAACTGATCTCGATGCTCAAGCGAAATTCGACCGGCAAGGCCCGCGATATCTGCCGCGACGCCCGCGATATCCATGGCGGCAACGGCATCACCGACGAATATCACGTGATGCGCCACATGATGAACATGGAAACCATCTTCACCTACGAGGGCACGCACGACATCCATGCGTTGATCCTCGGCCGGGCGCAGACGGGCATCCAGGCGTTTTTCTGAGTGCGGCATTATCGCCGCTGATCGCGGCGCACCCTCTCCCTGACCCTCTCCCTATAGGGAGAGGGGAGGCTGCTCAGACACCGGCTAAATACTATTTCCCCTCTCCCGGTGGGGGAGGGCCGGGGAGGGGGCGAGTCTCTTCAGGGAAAAACTGACGGTCGGACAAACAAAATGACCCAGCCTCTCGATCACATCCGCGTCCTCGACATGAGCCGCATTCTGGCCGGCCCGTGGTGCGGCCAGACCTTTGCGGATCTCGGTGCCGAGGTCATCAAGATCGAACGGCCCGGCGCGGGCGACGACACGCGCGGCTGGGGCCCGCCCTTCATGGCCGACCGCGACGGCGCCGAGACCGATGTCGCCGCCTATTTTCTCGCCGCCAACCGCGGCAAGAAATCGGTCACTGTCGATATCACGAAACCCGAAGGCCAGGACCTGATCCGCAGGCTGGCGGCGGAATGCGACGTGCTGATCGAAAACTACAAGGTCGGCGGGCTGAAGAAATACGGGCTCGACTATGACAGCCTGTCGAAGGTGAACCCGAAGCTGGTCTATTGCTCGATCACCGGGTTCGGCCAGACCGGCCCCTACAATTCGCGCGCGGGCTACGATTTCCTGATCCAGGCGATGGGCGGGCTGATGAGCGTGACCGGCGAATCCGAAGACAAGCCGGGCGGCGGGCCGCAGAAAATCGGGGTTGCGCTGTCGGATATCCTGACCGGGCTGTACACCACCATCGGCGCGCTGTCGGCGCTTGCATATCGCGACAAGACGGGCAGGGGCCAGCATGTCGACATGGCGCTGCTCGACGTTACCATCGCGGCGACCGCGAACCAGGCGATGAACTATCTCGTCACCGGCAAGGCGCCGACCATGATGGGCAATGCGCATCCCAATATCGTGCCGTACGAAGCCTACAAGGCGGCGGACCATTACATCATCCTCGCGACCGGCAATGACGGCCAGTACCAGCGGTTCTGCGACGTCGCGGGCCGCCCCGACCTGGCGAGCGACGAACGCTTCGCGACGAACCGTAAGCGTGTGGAAAACCGCGATATCCTGGGGCCGGTTCTGAACGAACTGATTGCCGCCAAGCCGCGTGCGTTCTGGCTGGCCGAGCTGGAAAAGGTCGGTGTGCCCTGCGGGCCGATCAACAATCTGGAACAGGTCTTCGACGATCCGCACGTGCAGGCGCGGGGCGCCCGGCGCGAGGTCGATCATCCCGTCGGCGGCGCGATCCCGACGGTCGCCAATCCGATCCGGCTGTCCGACAGCCCGATCGAATACAACCGTCCGCCGCCCGGCCTGGGGCAGCATACCGACGAAGTGCTCGCCGAACGGCTGGGGCTGGATGTCGCGGCGATCGGGCGGTTGCGCGACGAAGGCATCATCTAGGGTCCTGCCGCCGGGGCCGTTGGCGTCCCCGTTGGACGCCGGGTGGTCCGCGACCGGCGCTTGACAGAATCCCGCCCCTCGACCATCGTTTGTGTACGAACAATTCAGGAAAGAACGCCATGCCCTGGCGAGCGACGGACCGTGCCGAACTGACACTGAATGCAGAGGCCGCAGAGGCCCCTGAATATCTGCTGGAGGACCAGGTCGGTCACCTGCTGCGGCGCGCCCATCAGCGCCATACAGCGATTTTTCAGGCGACCATCGGCGATGAACAGCTGACGCCGCTGCAATTCGCGGCGATGATGAAGCTGGCGGATGTCGGCGAGACGTCGCAGAACCAGCTCGGTCGCCTGACGGCGATGGATGCGGCGACGATGCAGGGGGTGATCAAACGTCTTATCGCGCGCGGGTTTATCGCGCGCCGGCCCGACCCCGACGACCGGCGCCGCCTGCTGCTGACCCTGACCGGCGCCGGCGAGAGCCTGGTCGCGGAAGCGACCGTGCGGGGACATAAAATTTCCGACGAGACGCTGGAACCGCTGTCGCCGTCCGAGCGACAGGTTTTTCTCAAACTCCTGCGCCGTCTGAGCGACTGAACGAAAACGGCGGCCCGTGCATTATGCAGGGGCCGCCGGTTATCGGATTGGTGGAGAAGGGGGTCAGCCCGCTCTGACGCGTTGCAGGAAGCCTTCGACCGAAGTACCGAGCTTGTCTGCCTCGTCGGACAGGGATTTTGCAGAATTCAGCACCTGTCCGGCGGCTGAGCCGGTGTCGCCGGCGGCCTGGCTGACAGAGGCGATATTGCTGTTTACCTCGTCCGATGCTGCCGAAAGCTGCTGGATATTGCTGGAGATTTCCTGCGTTGCGGAACCCTGTTCTTCAACTGCGGCGGCGATTGCCGATGCAATTTCGTCGACGGTTTTGATCGTGCCGCTGATCGATGCGATGGCGGACACCGCTTCGCCGGTTGCGCCCTGGATGGCCGCGATCTGCGCTCCGATATCTTCGGTCGCCCGGGCCGTCTGATCGGCAAGGGATTTGACCTCGGTTGCGACGACCGCAAACCCTTTGCCGGCTTCGCCGGCGCGGGCCGCTTCGATCGTGGCGTTCAGGGCCAGCAGGTTGGTCTGGCTCGCGATGTCGTTGATGAGATTGACGACTTCGCCGATCCGGTTGGCCGCTTCTTCGAGGCTCTGGACCTTCTGGTTGGCCATTTCCGTCTCGTCGACGGCGCCGCGCGCCGTTTTCGCGCTTTCCGATACCTGCCGGGTGATCTCCTGGATCGACGAGGACAGTTCTTCGGTGGCGGTCGCGACAGTCTGGACGTTGGTGCTGGCCTCTTCTGATGCCGCTGCCACCGTCGCCGACTGGGAGCTGGTTTCGTCGGCCGTGGCGGTCATGGCCTGGGCGGCGGACTGCATCTGCGTTGCGGCGCTGGAGATTTGCTGAACGACGCTGCCGACTTCGGCCTCGAAGGTTTCTGCAAGTTCCAGAAGAGCCTGGCGGCGCTCCGCAGCGGCTTTTTCCTCGGCTTCTTTCTTCTGCGCTTCTGCCTTCTTTTCGGCCTCGCGCTGCTCTTCTTCGCGCTTTCGCGCTGCCTCGGCCTCTTTGCGCTCGGCTTCTTCGGCGGCTGCCTTGAGACGGACGGATTCCTTCATATTTGCGCGGAATTCGACAAGCGCGTCGGAGACCGAGCCGATTTCATCGTTGCCGTACTTCACGATCTCGACGTCGAGATTGCCTTCCTGGAGCTCGGCCACAACATCGACGACGCTCCGCAGCGGCCGGGAAATCGCGCGGCTGACAAGGAGAAACGCGAAGATCGTTGCCAGCACAAAGGCGGCCGCAGAGACGATCATCAGCATCTGGACCGCAGATTTTTCATGCTCTTCGGCCGTGTGGGCGGCATTTTGGGTGAATTTTTCAAGCTCGACGAGAAGCGCTTCCAGTTCCTGGTTGAGCTTTCCCTCTTCGACCTCGATTTTGTCGACAAGCTTCATCGCCTCGGAGGTCCTGTTGGTGTTCAGGAACTGAATGGCCTCGATGGCGTGCTTGTCGTATCCGGCGTGGTGGACTTCGATTTTCTTCAGAACTTCGAAGACATGGGCGAATTCTTTCTTACCCTCGGCCGTGTGCGCTGAGGCCGCGGCTTCCTGGGCCAGTTTTTCGCCCTTTGCGATCTCGACGTTGACCTTGGCCGAAAGTTTTTCGAATGCATGGACCGTTTTTTCGAAATGCGGCCGTTTTTCCGGATGGGTGTTCATTTCTTCGCCCAGGCGGACGGCCCGTTCGAACTGGATTGACTGTTCGAGCTGTGTGACGGTGATATGGGTCACGACCTCGGTCATCGGAATGTCGCGTTCGGCGATACCGACAATCTCTTTGTTGATCTTTTCCATCTGCGTGATGCCGATGCCTGCGACCGTCGCGAGCGCGATCAGGCACATGGCGACGACCGAACCGATCTTCATGCCGACATTGATCGACAATCCGCGCTTCTCTTTTTTCTTTTCGCCGAGATCGGCATCTGTTGTCTCTTCGTGTGCCGCGGTGGACATCGGGTTGGTTTCCTGAGATTCGACCGAAGGATTCTCTGCTTCGGGCTCTATTGCTTCGGAATGTTCATTCATTTCGGTCGTGTTCATTTTATTCCCCCTTCATAACAATACGATTGTGGATTGGCTGTGTCGGGCGGGCGTTTTGCCCATGGTGTCGGCGATAGCCTTGATTTGTGCCGGGCGTGCAGGCCCGGGAGGCCGTGCAGCAGGAGCGACGGCAATGGAAAGTGCGGATGATCTCATTTTGAAGACTTTCCTGTTCAACCCGGCGCAACGGCGGAGTAACGCTGAGCGCCGCTATCGGTGTTTTCTGCCGGCAACTTGAAGGATAAGTCTAAAAATTTGATTAAATTGGGATTATATCGGGTGAGGATTGAGTAACGAATACGATCCCCGCGCAGTTTTATTGTTTGTGTCGAATAGTTTTTCTGTTGAAATATTTGTAATGCATAAGCAATGCGTGCTCTGTGCGACAGGCGTGAGGCCCGTTTAAGTATTGAAACGGTGGTAGACGGCGGCGGATTTTTTCCCGAACGGGATGCTCAGGCGGATGCCTTCGCCGCATCGAGCGCCGCGATCATATCTGCCGGGGTGACGAACTTGCGCCGCGGGGCGCCGTCCGGGGCGGCCTCGATTTCGAGGCGGTCGATTACCTGCCAGTCTGTAAAACTGACAACCCGGATGCCGCGCTCTTCGAGCAAGCGGTCTATTCCATCGATGCCGTCGCGGCCCCCGGCATCGTATTCCGCGATGATCCTGTCGACGACTTCGAGAGAATCGTTCTTGTTCGTTCCGATCGTGCCCGATGCGCCGCGTTTCAGCCAGCCGACCGCATAGAGACGGTCCGATACCTTGCCGTCTTCGTTTTCGACGATGCCCCATTTTTCGTTAAAGGGCAGGTTGTCGATCGGAAAGGCGCGCGACCCGATACAGGTGATTACGAGTTCGCACGGTATATCGACCGTTTCCCCGGTGCCGTGAACCTTGCCGTTGGCATCGACGGTCGTGCGTTCGCAGCGAACGCCTTCGACGCGGTTTTTGCCGAGAATCTCGACGGGCGACAGGAAGAATCCGAAATGGACGCGCTTTTTCTTGCCTTCGGGGCTGACATCGAGAAACGACCGCATGGTCTCGATGTTTTTTTCGCGCAGCCGCAGGTCGCGGTCGGACATGTAGTCCGCGACGATCTTTCCCGGAAGGTGTTCGGGAACCATGACGGGGGCGGCGTTTTCCAGCTCGCCCATCTCGCGCAGTTCGACATTGGTGAATGCCGCTTCCACGGGTCCGCGCCGGCCCAGCATGTGAATATCCGTAACCGGCGATGCATGGGACGCCCCGGCCGCATAATCGACCAGGTCGGTGATCGACATTTCCCCCGGCGTTTTAGCGAGCACGCGGGCGACATCCAGCGCGACATTGCCGACGCCTATGATGACGGCCGCATCGACATCGAGATCGGGATCGAGATTCCGGAAATCGGGATGGCCGTTATACCAGCCGACGAACGCGTTCGAGCCGTAGACGTTGGGCAGGTCTTCGCCGGGGATACCGAGCCGGTTGTCGTGCGGCGCGCCGTAGGCAAGCACGACGGCATCGTAATGTCCGAGCAGTTCGGCAATCGAGACGTCCTTGCCGACCTCCACATTCCCGAGATAGCGCACGCGCGGATCCGCAAGGGTGCGTTCATAGGCCTTGGCGACGCGTTTGGTCTTCTGGTGATCGGGGGCGACGCCGCCGCGGATCAGCCCGAATGGCGACGGCAGCCGTTCGATGACGTCGATCCGGCAGTCCGGATCCTTGTCGAGCAGCCCCTGCGCTGCATACATCCCGCCGGGACCTGACCCGACGATCGCGATGGTACGATCCATGGTGAAGCCTTTGTGCGAACGTTTCCGTGTCTTCGCGACATCTGCCGGATATCATAACGGCTGTGCGGCGCGTGAAAAGGGCACCGCTGGCGGTACCGATTCCCGGGGTACGGCAACCGCCATTCCGCTGGCAAGACGAAGTGCCTGTGCTACGATCCGTAACCGACGAAGCAAGCTGCGCGGGCAAAATGACTGAAAACATTACCTACCTGTCGCCGAATGGCCAGAACGTTACCTACGGTACGGGGACCGTCACCCGGATGTTCGTCGGTACGGTCGAGGGGGTGGTGACGCTGGACCGGAAGCTCCGCGGCAAGCCCTGGGTCGAGACCGCCCGCGGGCTGGAAGGGTTGCATATCAGTGCGCTGTTGGCGGAACCGGTTTCCGGCAAGCTGTTCGCAGGGTGTCACAGTGATGGCGGATTATGGGTAAGCGACGACGGCGCCGGTGCGGAGTGGCGGCGGATCGAGACCGGCGGAATGGAGCATGCCCATGTCTATACGCTGGCGGGGCGAACCCGGGACGGGAAGGTAACGCTCTTTGCCGGCACATCGCCCGCCCGGCTGTACCGCAGCGCGGACCTGGGCGAAAACTGGACCGAACTCTCGGGGCTGCGCGACGTTCCGGGCTCGGAAAACTGGACATTCGTGCCGCCGCCGCATCATCCCCACGTCAAAAACATCGTTTTCCATCCGACGGACCCGGCGACGTTTTTTGTTTTGGTCGAGCAGGGCGCGCTCCTTAAAACGACAGACAACGGCAGGACCTGGACCGAA
>TARA_R110000868_G_scaffold395710_1_pt1 | contig 22011 bp, 17 predicted proteins | sample TARA_R110000868 | Tara Oceans TARA_R110000868 (sample SAMEA4397489) | marine metagenome | biome: Polar Biome; feature: [SRF] surface water layer (ENVO:00010504); material: water (ENVO:00002006), including particulate matter (ENVO:01000060) such as... | depth 5 m | reverse complement strand
GTCGCGGCGGGCCGCCGGGTCGATCTCCGGCAGTCGCTCCAGCAGCCGGTGGATCAGGTCGCCGCGGCGGAACCGGCCGAGCGGCGCACCCGGCCCGGCGGCGGTGGCCAGCGGTGAGGGGGCGGGGCTGTGATCAAGCATCTCGAGCCGTGACGGCACCAGGGGGCGGTCAGTGTCTTCGCGCACCGGCTCGGCCGTCAGCCAGGCGGGCGGTGACGCAGCGGCGGGGGTGGCAACGGCCGGACGGGCCAGCAGGGTCGGGTCCGCGCCGAAACGGCGGGCGCGGCCCGACGCCGTCTCGATGTTCCGCACACCGTCCAGCCCGCCAAAGGCGTCGAACACCGGACCCCACCAGGCGCGGGCATTCTCGATCTTGCGGTTCGAGGCGATCCGGCCCCCGATGATCAGCCGGTCGCGCGCGCGGGTCAGGCCGACATAGAGCAGCCGCAGCGACTCCTCCTCGTTGCGGGTCTTGCGGGCTTCGCGGGCGAGGGCGGAGGCGTCACAGTCGCGTTCGGACGCCCCGCACCACAGGAAGTCCCCGTCGGCCGTCTCCAGCAGCGGGTCGCCCTTGGGTTCGGCGAAAATGGTATCGGGCAGGATGACGATGGGAGCCTCCAGCCCCTTGGAGGAGTGGGCGGTCATGACCCGGACCTCGCCGCGCGGTTCGTCCATTTCGCGTTTAACGGTCTGGTCGATGGCTGCCAGGCTGGCGCAAAACCGTTCGAGGTCGGTGACGCCGCGCCCCTCGGCGGCCCGTGCCTGATCGAGGAAGGCGTCCAGGGCGTCGGCGGCCTCGCCGCCCAGCCGCGTCATGAAGCGCTGGCGCACGGTCAGGCCGCGCGCGTCGCGGCGGTTGAGCAGCCGGGCGTAGAGGTCGAACGGCGTGCGCAGCTTCGCCTCGGCGCGGAACCAGCGGATCAGGATGCGGGCCGCCGTCCATTCCGGCCGTTCGTCGGCGCGGGCCTTCAGTGTCCGCCACAGGCTGCCGTTTCGGCCCTGGGCCAGATCGAACAGGCCCTGCTCGTCGACATCGCACAGGGGGCTGCGCAACAGGCCCGCCAGGGTCAGGTCGTCCTCGGGATAGAGGGCGGCGCGGCCGAGGGCCAGGAGGTCCTCGAACACCGGATGTTCGGCCAGCTTCAGCCGGTCGGCACCGGCGACGGGAATGCCCGAGCGTTTCAGGGCGCGCAGGACTTCCTCGAACATCGGGCCGCGCTTCTTGACCAGGATCAGCACATCGCCCCAGTCGGCGGGCCGCCAGGCGGTGCGGTCCTCCGGATTCTTGGCATGGACGCCCTGTCCGGAACCTACAATGTCACGGACCTCAGCCACGATGCGTTCGGCCACCCGGCGGCGCGCGCCCTGACCGGCACCGGCGTCGAGTGGATCGTCCCAGGCGCGGCGATCGTCGGCGGGCTCGTCCTTCTCTTCCGGCCACAGGTCGACGGTACCGGGACCGTCGGTGCGTCCGGCCGTGTGCTGGACAACGACATCGACCCGGTCGCCGACCTCGCCCCGGCCAGGGCTGAGCGCGCGCGCATGGTCGGGTGTGCCGAACACCGTGTCGACGAAGGTCAACACCTCGGGTGTCGAGCGCCAGGATTGCAGCAGGTCGACGGTCTCGAAGGAGCGTCCGGCGGCCTCGGCCAGCCGGCGATAGGTCTGGCTTTCGGCCAGCAGCCGTTCCGGCGCGGCACCCTGGAAGGAGAAGATCGACTGCTTCTCGTCGCCGACGACGAAGACGGTGCGTTCGCGTCCATCCTCGCGCGCGCCGGCCCCCGCGAAGAACTCCTCGGTCAGGGCGCGGGCGATGGCCCATTGTTCGGGCGAGGTGTCCTGGGCCTCGTCGATGAGCAGGTGATCGACACCGCCGTCCAGCTTGTACAGAACCCAGGCCGCCCCCGGGCCGTCGGTCAGCAGGGCGCGGGCCCGAACGATCAGGTCGGCGAAATCGAGGGCCCCCGTCGCAGTCTTCGCCGCCGCATAGGCCTGGGCATAGGTCCCGGCCAGGGTCAGGGCATGAACGGTCTCGGTCGCGACGCGGGCGGCGCGCAGGCGCTCGGCCGCCGCGACCACCCGGTCCTGCTGTTCCACCAGCCAGTCGCACAGGCCGGGCTCGGCTTTGGCGGCGGCGCTTTTGGTGCACCAGGTCGCGGGGGCACCCTTTCCGGTCAGGAGGATGGCTTGAAGGGATTCGAACCGGCCCTCGCCGTCGCGGGAGGCCTCGACGAAGGCGCGGATCTGGCGCGCCCGATCCTTGTCCCCGGCGGACTTGGCGCGGTCCAGGGCGTCGGCGGCCCACAGCCAGCGAGCCGCGTCGATCGCGGCCGGGTCAGCGGCCTCGATTTCGAGCGTCTCGATGTCGGCCTCGGTGGCATCCCCGAAGCCGACCGAACGGGCGACGAAGTCGGCCAGACCATCCTCGCTCTCGGCGTGTTCGACGTAGGCGGCGAGGGCCGCGCGTTTGGCCTCGAATACGCCGAACATTGCCTCAAAGGCCTCGTGATGCAGGGACTCGCTCATTGCGGCATAGGCGTCGGACAGGGCGGGGTATTTCTCGCTCAACGAGGCACGGGCTACAGCCTCGCGGGCGACGGCCGACACGGCGGCGGCCTCGGCGTCATCGATGACCCTGAAGCCGGGCGAGACCCCGGCCTCGATCGGGAACCGGCGCAGCAGCTGTTCGCAGAAAGCGTGGATGGTCTGGATCTTCAGCCCGCCGGGGGTTTCCAGCGCGCGGGCGAACAGGGCGCGGGCGCGGGACAGGCCGGCGCGATCATAGGCGTCGGAGGACCGGGCCTCCAGCTTGCCGAGATCGGCGCGCAAGTCTTCATCGGTGGCCACGGCCCAGGCCCCGAGGCGCTGGTACAGACGGCGCTGCATCTCGGCCGCCGCCGCCTTGGTGAAGGTCAGGCACAGGATGGCGTCGGGCCTGGACCCGTCCAGCAGCAGGCGTGCAACCCGGTCAACCAGGGTCGTGGTCTTGCCCGAACCGGCGTTGGCCATGACGAAGGCGTTGATGGCGGGATCAGCCGCACGGGCCTGGGCGGTGGTCATTCCGGACCCTCGGCTTCATCGGCCACCGACCATTCCCGCACCCGGGCGAGGTGGTCGTAGTCGGAGAAGGCGCGCTGGGCGTACTGGGGCGCTGCCCGTGAGACGTAGGCCTGATCGGCGCGTTCATAGGTCGCGATCAGACGATTGAGCCCCGCCAGCGCGTCATCGACGGTGACCGAAATGGGCTGGGGGTCCTTTTTCTGGGCATCACCGCTGCGGTCGACCTCGGTCGCGGGCGGACGGCGTCCCGTTACCGTGACATAGAGCAACCGCTCCGGCTCTGGTGTGCCCAGACCCGGGAAACCGCCCGAGCGGGCGATGGCCGCGGTCAGGGACAGCTGGGGCGAGAAGCCGGTGTGGACCTGCTTCCAGCTCGGGGCGGCACCGGTCTTGAAATCCATCACCGTCAGCCGGCCATCGTGCAGTTCCAGCCGGTCGGCGCGGGCACTGAGGCGGAACGGTTCACGCGGGGCGTCGAACTCCATGACACCGCGCTGCTCGATCAGGATGGCGGCCCCGTCGGCCCGCCGTTGCGTCTCGAAACCGACCGCCCAGCCGGCGACATTGCGAGCAAGGACGACCTCGCGGGCGAGGGCGGCGTCGGGCATGCCGCCGTCGCGCAGCTGATCCAGATAAAGGTCGACGAAGGTGGCCTCGGCGGTGGCGGGGTCCAGCGTCGGCCAGGCCTCGGCGAACTGTTCCAGCGCCGCATGGATGGCGGTGCCGCGCAGCCGGGCGTCGACCCGTTCGTCGGGCCGGGCCAGGGCCTCCAGCCCGAGGATGAAGCGGGCATAGGTGGCATAGGGGTCGCGCACCCATTCCTCGATCCGCGTCACCGACAGGCGGCGTGGGCGCAGGTGCACGGGCGGGGTGGGGGCCGGACGCGGCGCGGGCAGGAGGGTCGGGGGCGGCGCGCTGTCGGCCGCGTCGAGGGCGCGGGCCATGGCCAGGATGTCGGCACGGCCGGGCAGGGCACGGCCGGCCCCACCGACCAGGGTCTCCAGCCGCCAGAGCCAGCGGGATTTGACGGAGGGCTGACCCCCGCGCCGTTCCGTGTGCAGCAGGATGACCTCGGACGCGCAGGCCGACTGGGCAAAGTCGTGGGCGGACAGGCCGATGCGGCGCTCGGGCGGCGGCAGTCCCAGGGCCTTGCGCATCGGCCGCGACAGGAAGGGATCGATCGGCGCGCCACGTGGCCAGACGCCTTCCTCCATCCCGGCCAGGATCATCCGGTCGGCCCGGGCCAGCCGTGCCTCGATGGCCCCGAGAATGAACAGGCGCGGATGCGCGGCACCGCCGGTGCGCACCACTTCGGAAGCCAGCATGCCGGAGATCAGACGGGCAAAGTCCGCGCCCGACAGCGGTTGCAGCCCGGCACCGTCGGCGATCAGGCCGGACAGCATGCGCGCCGCCGCCTCGCCTTCGGCCCCGCGCCAGGCACCATCCGTGGCCCCGGTCTCGTCGCGGCTCAGTCGTTCGATCGCCTGCACCATGGCTGTCGTCGCAGCGTCGACCGTCACCGGGCCCGCCGCGAACAGATCCAGCCATGGGTCCAGCGCTGTGCGCAACGGCGTCAGCAGGGACTCGCCCTCGTCGACCTGGGCCAGCCAGGCGTCAGTGCGGGGGCGTTCGAACCGGGGCAGGCGGGCGCGGTCCAGCTGGCGTTGCACGGCGGTCCAGTCGGCAGGACGGGGCCCGCGCAGGCCAAGCAGTTCCAGCATGCGGGCCCGACGGGCCAGGGTGCGGTCGTCGAGTCCGAGATGGACCACCGGATGTTTGAGCAGGGCCAGCAAGCTCGCCCCGCTGAACGGCTCTCCGACGAGATCCGCCATCAGCGCCAGCAGGACACCGACCGGCGTGATCGACAGGGGCGAACCGGCCGAGGAGTCGGCTTCCAGCCCCCAGCGCGAGAGCCGGGCCTGGACGCGGCGGGCGAACAGGGGGTCGGGGGTGACCAGGGCGGTGGTCTTGCCCGGCGTCTCAAGGGCCTCGCGCATCAGCACGGCGGCGACGGCGGCCGCCTCTTCCTCGGCGCGCGCCGGGATCAGGGTCAGGCCATCAAGGCCCTCAATGATCGGGTCGCCCGGCTCGCGGGCCATGGCGTCGATGGTGTCGCGCCAGTCGGCGGTGGCCTTGGGCGGAGTCAGGGCCTCGGCGATCAGGCGGCGACGCGCCGACGCCGAGGGGATCTCGGAGCCAGCCCAGACCGATACCCGCTCACGGGCGATGTCGTGTCGTTCCAGCAGCCGCTTCAGGGCCCCCTGGGGGTGCTGTTCATCCACCGCGTTCCAAGCGTCGATCGAAAGGTCGAGGTCCAGTCCGGGCAGGACGACGCACCCTTGTGGCGCGCGCGCGGCGGCACCGATGACCGCCGCAGCAGCCGGTGCCGTGCCGGTCGAGCCGGCCACGATGAGGGGCGTGGTCGGGGGACGGGCGTCCCAGGTTTCGGCGAGTCGTCGCAACAGGGCGGTGCGGCGCGCGGCGGGATCCATCAGGCCCAGTTCGGCCAGGCGGATCGGCCACCGGTCCACGGCGATGGCCAGGAAGGCAGCGGATTCGAGCCAGTGCTGGGCCAGATCGGCCCCGGCGAGACTGGCGACGAGGCCGAGGTCGGGCACTTCCTCGATCTGGCAGGAGTCGAGAAAGGCCCCGAGAGCGTCGGCCATTTCCAGCGCATGTAGAGGCGAGGTCGCGGCGCGGGGGTCGTGGGCCGCGACCAGACGCGCCATCTCGAACCGCCGGGCCAGGGGGCTGATGGCCGGGGGCAGGTCCAGACCCAGTTCGCCGGGGGCGAAGGGGGCCTCGTCCTCTTCCAGATCGCCGAGCGGACGGACCTGGGGCAGCAGGACGGGGCGGTCGCCGCCGAGCCGCGACAGGGCGGCGGTAAAGGCCCGGGCGGCGCGGCGGTTGGGCAGCAGCAGGGTGGCGTCGGACAGGGTCTCGGGCGGCTGGTCGCCCAGCCAGGCCAGCACCCCGGCGGCGAGATCGTCGAGAAAGGGGCGGTGCGCGGGGATCGCGTACCAGCGGGGGGCCGACCCGGAAAACGGGTCAAAGGTAGAGGTCAACGTCGATGTTGTAGAGGTCATGGAGCTCTGCTTGGCCGATGCGCGGCGGCACCCTGTTTGAGGCGCGCGATCATCATGCCGCTCCAGCCAGTTTCGCCTCGGCGGCGTCGCGGGCCTGCGGGTCGCCGACATGCATCCAGTCGCCGTCCAGCACGCAGCCGTACAGACGACCGGCGGCGGCCGAGGCGCGCCACAGGGGGCTGAGCGAAAAGGGGCCGTCGGGGCCGGCGTCGGCATAGTCGGGCCGGGTGATGTGCACACCCATATAGGCGAAGGGGGCCGCAGCCGCGTCGCCGCGGAAGGACAGTTGACCGTCATCCCCGAGGAAGAAGTCGCCATTGCCCTCGAAGCCGATCGATCCCTCGCGCCGGGCCAGCAGCAGGACGGCGTCCATCCGTTCCGGATCCCACAGCCGGGCCAGGTCGCCGAGGGCGTCGCCGTGGTCGGTCCAGACACTGTCGATATTGGCGACGTACACGGGATCGGGCCCGAGCAGGGCGGCGGCCTTCTTCAGCCCGCCGCCGGTCTCCAGCAATTCGGCGCGCTCGTCGGAGATGACGATCGCCGGGCCACCACAGCGCGCCGCCAGATGGGCCTCCAGCCGGTCGGCGAACCAGTGCACATTGACCACGGCGCGGGCGACCCCGGCCTCGGCCAGCCGGTCCAGCACGTGATCGATCAGGGCCCGCCCGGCCAGCTCGACCAGGGCCTTGGGCCGGTCGTCGGTCAGGGGGCGCATACGGGTGCCGAGGCCGGCGGCGAGCACCATGGCGGTGGCGGGGGCAGTCTTGGGAGCGGTCATCGGCGGCTGGCCTCCGGCACGTGGCGGTCGAACCAGGTGGCGACGCCCTCGAGGCCCGGCGCTGTCAGATTGCGGTTCAGATGGGCCCACATGCGCGGCATGAAGGCCCGGTAGCGGGGCTTGCCGTCGCGGGCGATCAGCCGGGCAAAGACACCGAGGATGCGGGCCTCGTTGAGGGCGGCGAGACCGGCATAGGCCTGCAGGAAGGGCGCGCGATCAACGTCGGGCCGCAGGGCGAAATAGTGGTCCAGGGCCAGCCGTTCGAGCTCGGGCGAGACGTCGCGGCGGGCGTCCTGCAGCAGGGAGTGCAGGTCCCAGGAGGGATGGGCGCGGACGGCGTCCTGAAAGTCGATCATCCCGGCCCGGGCCGGACCGGCACGGCCGGGCAGCCAGATCAGGTTCTCGGCGTGATAGTCGCGGTGGGCCATGACCGTGGCCCCGGCGGCCCCGGCGGTAACGACCGGGGCCCAGGCGTCATGCCATTCGGCCACGGCGGAACGGTCGAAGGTCAGGGCCGGATCGAGTTTCGGCAGCCAGTCGACGAACAGATCGGCCCCGCCCTGCAGGGCGGTCTCGTCATAGGGCAGCAGCGGCCAGTCCCCGGCGGGCCCCTTCAGGACGTCGGGGGTCGGGGCGGCGTGGATGCGGGCCAGGGTCTCGACCGCCGCCAGATAGAGGGGAGCTTCATCCGCACCCCGGTCGATGGCGTGGGCGAACAGGTCGTCGCCGAAATCCTCCAGCACGGCGAGACCGGCGGGGGCGTCGAGGGCCACGATGTCAGGGGCCGACAGGTCCAGCGTACGCAGATGGGCGGCGACGGCGGCGAAGGCCTCGATCCGCCCGGCCGACAGACGGGCCACGGCGTTCCAGCCCTCGGCCCGGCGGCGTTCGGGCGACCAGGCCGGGTCACAGGGGGCGCTCTCGGCGGCGGGCGGCTGGTCCATCAGCATCAGGGAGGTGCCGGACGGGGTGGTCAGCCGCTCGTAGCGGCGGGTCGAGGCGTCGCCGGGCAGGGGCGCGCGCACGGCGTCGGCGAGGCCGGATGCCCTGAGAAATTCGAGACGCTGGTGTTCGCGGTCAGACATGGACATCGGTGAGTTTGGCTTCCCATGAGCCTGCGCCGGAAACGGTCGCAAGGCGGCCGTCGACACCGTCGAGGCTCTGTTCGGACAGGGTGATGGTCAGGCGGTCGGGGCCCAGCATGGCGGCCGGATCGTCGCCGAGCCGTTCCGGCCATTCGATCAGGGCGCAGCCCTCGTCGAGCGCCTCGTCCAGACCGATCTCGAAGGCTTCCTCGGGCCGGGACAGGCGGTAGAGGTCGAAATGGGCCACGGGCGGATCGCTGTCGTAGAATTGGACCAGGGTGAAGGTCGGCGAGGGCACGTCCTCGTCCGGCGTGGTCAGGGCCCGGATCAGCCCGCGGGCCAGGGTCGACTTGCCCATGCCCAGAGGACCGTACAGCAGCACCGACTCGCCGGGAACCAGCAGGGGGGCGATGGCCGCGCCGAGACGGGTGGTGGCGTCGGCGTCGGACAGGGCGATCCTCATGCGAGTTCCGCGTCCGGATCCTGCGACAGCACCCGTTCGGTGAAGGTTTTCAGGGCCAGGGTCGCCTCGACCGGGTCAACGGACAGGCCGGCCGGGTCAACCGGGCGGCCGACATGGAGACGGTAGGCCTTGCCCTGCTTGTTCAGAAGTTCGTGGAACAGGGTGATGTCGCGCAGCTCGTCGGAAATGCGGTGGAACAGGTGGAACAGGTGCGAGCGCGGTCCGGCGAGATGGATCGGCACCACGGGCGCGGCGTATTTCCGGGCGAGGGAGGCGGCGGTCGCGGCCCATACCGGATCGGCCAGGGCCCCGTCCGGCCCGATGCGCGAGATGCGCCCGGCGGGGAACAGGACGACGCAGCGTTCAGCCTCGAAGGCCGCCTTCGCCGCCAGCAGGGTCAGCCGGGTCTTTTCACGGGTGCGTTTGCTCACCACCCATTCGACCGGGATGACGGTTTCGGACAGGCGGGGTGCGACGCGCAGGGCGTCGGCATTGGCGAAGAAGATGGCGTCGGGCCGGCGACGGCTGACGGCATCATGGACGGCGATACCATCGGCGATCCCGGTCGGATGGTTGCAGACCACGACGCAGCGGCCGGTGGCCGGGATACGGTCGAGGTTGTGGGCCGCGACCTCGAGCGCCAGCAGGTCGGACATATGGCCGAGGGCGTCGAGCCCTGACAGGGGCCCCACGGCGTCGGCCATGGTGCGGGCGTGGTGATAGCCCAGCAGACGATAGAAGAAGGGGCGCAGGGCCGGCCAGAACACGGATCCGGTCAGCCGGGGCGCGCGCTCGGCGATCAACACATCGCAGATGTGGGCGTCCGGGGCGGTGGTGAGAGGAACGGGCTGCATGCAGACCGGTTGTCGCCGGTCGCGGCGCGGCGGGCAAGCGGTCCGTGCGGGTTTGCCAGCGACGGCCCGGCATTGACGTAGCTGAGGCGGGTGCTACCCCTGCGCACCGGATCTGTGACCGATGCCAAGGATATCCTGCATGCGCCGTCTGCCCCTCCTGCTTTCCAGCCTCAGCGCCGCCGCCCTGTTGAGCGCCGCCGCCCTGCCCGCCGTGGCCGAGGCCCCCGCCGCAGTTGCGGCACCTGCCGCCGCAGCCGCCGTCGCGGACGGCCATACGGCCTTCACCTATCGCGACCTGATCGGTCTGAACCGGCTGGGCGACCCCCAGGTGTCCCCGGACGGTGCGTGGGTGATCTATGCCGTCACCGCCACCGATGTGGAGGCGAACAGCCGATCGGGTAGCGTCTGGATCCGCCCGGTCGCCGACGACGGCAGCCCGCGTCGCCTGGCGATCTCCGACGGCGGTGCCAATACGGCGCGCTGGGGTTCGGACAACCACATCTATTTCCTGTCGAGCCGGTCCGGTTCGAGCCAGGTCTGGCGCGCCGAGGCCGACGGCACCGGGGCGATGCAGGTGACGAACCTGCCGGTTGATGTGAACGCCTATCGGCTGAGCCGCGCCGCCGACAAATTGGTGATGTCGCTGGCGGTGTTTCCGGACTGCGCCGATCTGGCCTGCAGCGTTGAGCGCGCCCGGGCCGAGGCCGAACGGAAATCGACCGGCCGGGTCTACGACCGGATGTTCGTGCGGCACTGGGACACCTGGAATGACGGGACCCAGAATCACCTGTTCACCCAGGCCATCGGCGACGACGGCCAGGCCAGCGGCGACCCGGTCTGGGTCAGCAAGGGCTTCGACGGGGACACGCCGTCCAAGCCGTTCGGCGACGAAAGTGAATTCACCTTCACGCCCGACGGCGACGCGGTGGTGTTTTCCGCCCGTGAGGCCGGCCAGAGCGAGCCGTGGAGCACCAATTTCGACCTGTGGCGCACCAATGGCCTGTCGGGTGACGGGCTGTTCGAAAACCTGACCGAAGCCAATCCCGCCTGGGATACTGGTGCGGTCTTCTCGCCCGACGGCCGGACCATGGCCTATCTGGCGATGGAGCGGCCCGGCTTCGAGGCCGACAAGTTCAGCATCTTCCTGAAGGATGTGGCCAGCGGCCAGACCCGCCAGATCGCCGCCAACTGGGACCGTTCGCCCGGCGGCCTGCAGTGGGCGGCCGACGGCAACACCCTGTACGCCACCGCCGGAGATGTCGGTCAGACGCGCATTTTCGCCATCGATACGCGCAACGGCGCGGTGGTCCCGGTGACCGGCCCCGGCCACGTATCCAGCTTCGGGCTGACGCCGTCCGGAATCGTCTTCGCCCGCGACGCGCTGGATGCCCCGTCGGACCTGTATTTCAAGACCTATCGTGGTCGGGAAATGCCGCGCCGTCTGACCAATGTGAATCCGTCTCTGGACGACAAGATGTTTGGCGAGGCCGAGCAGTTCACCTTCGACGGCTGGAACGGCGAGACGGTGCACGGCTATGTCATCAAGCCCGCCGGCTATGTCGAAGGCCGCAAATATCCGGTGGCCTTCCTGATCCACGGGGGGCCACAGGGCTCGTTCGGCAACAGCTGGTCCTATCGCTGGAACCCGTCGAGCTATGCCGGGGCCGGATTTGCGGTGGTGATGATCGATTTCCATGGCTCGACCGGCTACGGCCAGGCCTTCACCGACTCGATCAGCCAGCACTGGGGCGACCGCCCGCTGGAAGACCTGCAGAAGGGCTGGGCCGCGGCCCAGAGCCGGTACAGCTTCCTCGATGGTGACAATGCCTGTGCCCTGGGAGCGTCCTACGGCGGCTATATGATCAACTGGATCGCCGGCAACTGGCCCGACGAATTCAAATGCGCCGTCAATCATGACGGGGTGTTCGACACCTTCAGCATGGGCTTCGCCACCGAGGAACTCTGGTTCACCGAGTGGGAAAATGGCGGCACGCCGTGGGACAACCCGCGCGCCTACCAGGAATTCAATCCGGCCAACCATGTCCGCAACTGGAAGATGCCGATGCTGGTCGTCCAGGGCGAGCTGGACTATCGCATCCCGACCTCCCAGGGCCTGTCGACCTTCACCGCCCTGCAGCGGCGCGGGATTGAAAGCCGGTTGCTCGTCTTCCCCAATGAAAACCACTGGGTGCTGAAGCCGCAGAACAGCCTGCAATGGCACAATGAGGTGTTCGGCTGGCTGGACAATTACCTGCGCCCGGCGGACTGACGGGAACGCGACTGGCCCGCGACGGGACGCGACGCGACGCGAGTCCGCGTCCCGTTTCGGTTTCGGGGCACCGGCCTTGCCGGTGTCGGTTGAGGCCAAAAGGGTTGGTCAGGCGTTGACCGGTTTCCGCCGGAGACGATCACGTGGCCAAACCCCTGGACTGGAAGTCCCCCTGGAGCGCCATCCGTGAGCGCGTCCTGATCCCCGCCGGGGCCCGGATCCGCGCCTGGCGGGACTGGGTTCAGGCCAATGATCCGGTCTATCGCGCGTTCAGGCACCCCGGCCGGGCGGAGATGTGGGCCGCGTCTATCGCCCTGCTGCTGATCGTGGCCATGGTGGTCTTTCTGCTGCTGTTCGACTGGAACTGGCTGCGGGGCCCGATCGGGCGCTGGGCCTCGGCCAGCTATGATCGTGAAATCGAGCTGAACGGTGATCTCGACGTCAATCTGTTCAGCTGGACGCCGTCGGCGCGGGTGCGCGACCTGCGCATCGGGGGACCGGACTGGGCGCGGGCGCAGGACACGGCGCGGGTCGATGATCTGCTGGTGATGGTCCGCCTGAGGCGTCTGTTGGTCGGCCAGATCGAAATCCCGCTGCTGTCGATCATCCGGCCCGATGTGGTGCTGATCGCCGACCGGGAGGGGCGGACCAGCTGGACCCTTAATCCGGATCGGCCGGACGACGGCCGGGGCATGAAGCTGCCGCCGATCCAGCGGCTGATCATCACCGACGGCAAGCTGTCGCTGGACGAACAGCGCCGCAAGGTGAAGCTGGCGGCGACGGTTACCGCGCGCGAGGGGTCGGACGAACAGGCCGGGTTTCATCTGCAGGGCGACGGCACCCTGAACGGGACCCCGCTGACCCTGATCGTGCGCGGCGGACCGTTCATCAACATCCGCCGTGATCGCCCCTATGATTTCACGGCCGAGCTGTCCGGGGTCAATTCGCGGCTCAAGGCTGACGGTGCGGTCACCCGCCCGTTCGACCTGGGTCAGTTCACCGCCACGTTGAGCCTGGAGGGGCAGGACCTGGCGGACCTGTATCTGCTGACGGGGATCACCCTGCCCAATACGCCGCGCTATCGCCTGAGCGGGGGGCTGAGCCGGGATGGTGCCCGGTTCCGGTTCAGGGATTTCAGCGGCCGGGTCGGCTCGTCGGACCTGTCGGGCGACATCAAGGTCGACAGGGTCGGTGATCGGCGCCGGGTCGAGGCCACGCTGCATTCGCGGTCGCTGGATATCGCCGACCTGATGACGGTGCTGGGCGCGAAGCCGCAGGTCGGGGCCGGCGGCACCACGGTCACCTCGGGAACCCCGGGTCGCCTGCTGCCGGACGCCCCGCTGCAGACGGACCGACTGAGGGCGATGGACGGAACGCTGAGCTACCGGGCGGCCTCGGTGAAGCGCAACGATCTGGAAATCCGCCGGGTCCGACTGGATGCCGGACTGGACGGCGGCGTGCTGACGCTGGATCCCGTCGCCTTCACCTTCAGTCGCGGCGAGCTCAGTGGCACGGCGCGAATCGATGCGCGCGAGACCGTGCCCTACAGCAAGGTCGATTTCCGTCTGTCCGGCTATCCGCTGGAATCGATCATCCCCGCGCGCAACGGCGCACCGACCGTCACCGGCCGGGTGCTGGGCCGGGCCCGACTGGAGGGGCCGGGGGCCTCGGTTCATGATCTGGCCGCCCGGGCCAGGGGCACGATCAGCCTGGTCGTGCCACAGGGGCAGATCCGCAAGGCGTTCGCCGAGTTGCTGGGCATCAATGTCGGGCGGGGCCTCGGTCTGTTGCTGTCGGGCGACCGTTCGACGACGGACATTCGCTGTGCCGTGGCGGACTTCGATGTGTCGGGCGGGACGGCCACGGCCAAGACGTTCGTCATCGACACGGACGTGGTGCTGGCCAAGGGCTCGGGCACCATCAACCTCGGGTCCGAGACGCTGAACCTGCGTATCGACGGGGAAACCAAGCGACCGCGGCTGCTGCGGGTCTGGGCCCCGATCACGGTCAGGGGGGCGCTGGTCGCGCCGAAGGTGGGGGTCGACGGTGCCGCCGTGGCCGGGCAGGTGGGTCTGGCTGGAGTGGTCGCCGCCCTCGTCAATCCGCTGGCGGCGATCCTGCCCTTTATCGACCCGGGGCTGGCCAGGGACGCCAACTGCGGGGCGCTGATCGCCGGGGCCCGATGATCTGGCGATTTGAGCCGTTTTGCCGTTTCGTGCGTATCTAGCCGCATTGACCCATCGCCTGACGAGATCGCATGACCCGTAGAGGATTTCTCGCCCCCGCACTCGGTGCGCTGGTGGCCGCCTGTTCGCCGCTGGGGATGCTGAACCAGTTCGGCCCGCGCGACGCCGGGGTGCGCCGGGTGGCGCAGGGTCTTGCGTATGGCGACGACCCGCGCCAGCGCTTCGACCTGCACGCACCCGAAGGCCCGGGCACCGGCCTGTTGCCCACGCTGGTCTTCTTCTATGGCGGGGGCTGGGATTCCGGGACGCGGAGCGTCTATGCCTGGGCGGCCCAGGCCCTTGCGGCGCGGGGGTTCGTCGTGGCGGTGCCGGACTATCGGCTGGTGCCCGAGGTCCTGTTCCCGGCCTTCATCGAGGATGCGGCTGCGGCCACGGCGGCGGTGGCTGCGGCGGTCGGCGATCACGGCGGCGACGCCGGGCGACTGGGGGTGATCGGCCATTCGGCCGGGGCCCATCTGGCGATGATGATCACCCTCGACCGGCGCTATATGGCGGCTGTCGAGCGCCCCGACCTGATCCGGGCGGCGGCGGGGCTCGCCGGGCCGTACGACTTCCTGCCGTTCGACGTGCCCGCCTCGGTCAATGCCTTCGGCCGGACGCCGGACCCGACCCTGACGCAGCCGGTGACCTTTGCCCGGGCCGACGCCCCGCCGCTGTGGCTGGGTCACGGCACCGCCGACACGGTGGTGCATGACGACGACACCATGATCCTCAATGACCGGATGCAGGCGCTGGGCGGTCGGTCGGAGGCCCATCTCTATCCGGGGCTGGACCATGCCGACCTGATCGCGACCTTCTCGCCCCTGTTCCGCAAGAAAGCCCCCGTGCTGGACGATGTGTCCGGCTTCTTCCGTCGGGAACTGGGCTGATCCGGCCGGGTCGTTCGGGCAAGCCTGACCGTCTCGCCAAGGGCCCAAAGTTCCGCTAGTGGAGGTCATGAAAAAAGCCATGACAGCCCAGGCGGCACTGGACCGCCTCGAAGCCCACTACAATCAATCGGTCTCCAACCTGCGGGATGCGGTTCGCACCTTCATCGCCACCGGCGAGCGCACGACGCCCGAGGCCCGCGCCACCGGCCTGTTCGCCTATCCGCAGCTGCGTGTCAGCTGGTTCGGCGAGCGGCTGGATGTTCAGCCGATCCGGGCCTACGCGCGCCTGTCGCGGCCCGGCATCTATTCAACCACGGTGACACGGCCCGACCTGTTCCGCACCTATCTGGAGGAACAGCTGACCCTGCTGGAGCAGGACTATGGCGCGACCTTCGAGGTCGGGCCGTCGGAGCAGGAAATCCCGTTCCCCTATGTGCTGGACGGCTCGGATGTGGTGCTGGACCGCAGCCAGACGGCGGCGATCGCGCGCTGGTTCCCGACCACGGATCTGGCCAATATCGGTGACGAGGTCTCGGATGGCCTGTTCGACCCGGCCGAGGACTTCCCGCTGTCGCAGTTCGATGCGCTGCGCACCGATTTCTCGCTGGCCCGGTTGCGCCACTACACCGGCACCCCGGTCGAGGATGTCCAGTCCTACATCCTGTTCACCAACTACCATCGCTATGTCGACGAATTCGTCCGTTGGGCCTGTGTCCAGCTGGCCAATCCGGACAGTCCCTACGAGACCCTGTCCTGCGCCGGCGGCGTGGTGATCACGCGCGACAATCCCGACCCGGAATTGGCGGTGATGGACACGGCCTGGCGCAAGCATCAGATGCCGGCCTATCACCTGACCGCGCCGGGCTGGAAGGGGATCACCCTGGTCAATATCGGGGTCGGGCCGTCGAACGCCAAGACCATCTGTGACCATCTGGCCGTGACCCGGCCGCACGCCTGGATGATGATCGGCCACTGTGGCGGGCTGCGCCCCAGCCAGACCATCGGCGACTATGTGCTGGCCCACGCCTATCTGCGCGATGACCATGTTCTGGATGCGGTGTTGCCGCCGGACATTCCCATTCCGTCGATCGCCGAGGTTCAGCGGGCCCTGTACGACGCGGCCAAGATGGTCTCGGGCGCGCCGGGCGAAGAGGTCAAGCGCCGGCTGCGCACCGGGACGGTGGTGACCACCGACGACCGTAATTGGGAGTTGCGCTATTCCAAGTCGGCGCTGCGCTTCAACCAGAGCCGGGCGGTGGCCATCGACATGGAGAGCGCCACCATCGCGGCCCAGGGCTATCGCTTCCGCGTGCCCTACGGGACGCTGTTGTGTGTGTCGGACAAGCCGCTGCACGGCGAGATCAAGCTGCCGGGCCAGGCCAATCGCTTCTATGAGGGGTCGATCTCCGAGCATCTGCAGATCGGCATCCAGGCGGTCGACCTGCTGCGCGCCGAGGGCGACAAGCTGCATTCCCGCAAGCTGCGCGCCTTCGACGAGCCCCCCTTCAGATAGGGGGTTTGCGCAGCAGATAGAGGCCGAAATCGACGTAGTCGCCGCCGTACTCGAACATGATCTTTACCCGGTCAGCCGAGGCGCGGACGACGGCGGTCTCGGGGGCGTCCGGATGGTCAGCCAGCCATGCGCGGGCCTGCCGGTCTGCAGTGCCGATATAGTGATCCATCGCCGCCCGCGGCGAAATCCCGGCCGTGACAACCTCGTACCCCGCGGCCCGGGCGGCCTCGTGGGTGCCTTCATGGGTCGTGAAACGATTGACCGCTTCGAAGATCTGACGCACCGGCACCGGTGGTTCTGCGTTCCAAATCAGGTCGCCCCATAGCAGCCAGCCGCCCGGCTTCAGGTGACCGGACAGGGCGTCGAGGATCGCGGAGGGTTCGAGGCGGCCATCCCCGACCGGGTCGGTGGTGCCGGTGGCGACGATCAGATCGAGCGGGGCGATGTCGGCCAGTACCGTGCCGGATCCGGCCTGCCTCAGATTGACCAGACCGGCCGCCGGGGATGCGTCGACACGGCCTCGCGCGATGGCGGCCATGGCCGGGTCCCGTTCCACGGCCGTCACGTCCAGTCCGAAGTGCTCGGCCAACCGGACGGCGATAGCGCCGTTGCCGGTCCCGATGTCCAGAGCCCGGGCCCCGGGCCGCAGGCCGGTGCGGGTCACGGCGGCGTCGACTGTGGCCATGTCGAGTGGGTTGCAGACGTCGAGTGCGGCATAGGCGAGGCAGTGATAATTGATCGATGAGGCCATGGTCGGATGCTACGACGCCGGGCATTTTCTCGCTGCATGAAAAGTGCTTTACAACGCAAAGCACAAGTGCCACTGTCGCGGTGAACACGAGGTGACCATCATGACCGACAACCCCCATTCCACCGCCCACGACGATATCGCCTATATGCGGGCCATGGCTCAGGAGGGGCGGCAGGCCCCGCTGCTGAACGGCCCCATCATGGTGGCGGCCGGCCTGATATTCGGGGCCGCCAATCTGGTCCAATGGACGATCGTCAGCGGCCTTTGGGTTGTCGAACCCATGGTCATGCTGTGGGTCTGGCTGACCGCCGGGGCCGCCTTCTCGGTCGCCCTGTTTTTCCTGGTCCGTCGGGCCAATCGCAAGCCCGGTGCCGGCTCGACCGGCAACAAGGCCGTCGGGGCCGCGTGGTGCGCCCTTGGTTTCGGCATCTTCGTCATGTGGCTCAGCCTGATGGCTGTCGGTTTCACCAGCGGAAATTGGGAGATGATGTGGGCCATGCCGAGCATCGTCGCGACCACCTACGGGACCGCCTGGATGGTTTCGTCCGCCTTCTCGACCCAGCGCTGGATGACGGTCGTGGGCCTGGTCGCCTACGCGGGGGCGATCGCCTGTGGTGCCCTGATCGGTAATCCTGCCATCTATCTGGTCTTTGCCGTGCTGATGGTCCTGACGGGCCTCGTCCCCGGACTGGTGATGATGCGTCAAGAACCCGCCGAGGTGCGCTGAGCATGGCCGACTTTGACATCGGCCAGATTGACGACGTCATTCACGGCCGGGTTCGGCTGGGGATCATGGCCTATCTGTCCGGGGTGGACAGCGCCAATTTCAACGAACTCAAGGAGCGGTTGCAGACGACGGACGGCAATCTGTCGGTGCATTTGCGCAAGCTTGAGGATGCCGGATACGTCGCCGTGAACAAGACCTTTCACGGGCGCAAGCCCATGACACGGGCAAGCATGACGGAGCCGGGCCGCAAGGCCTTTGTCGCCTATCTTGACGCCATGTCGGGACTGGTCGCCGGCCAGGCCTGACCGCAACGACCGCCGGTGGTTCCAAGCGAACCGCCGGCGGTCTATGCAGGCGTGATGAGCAGCCGCATTCTTCGTTTCGACGCCCTCGACAATTTCCGCGACTATGGGGATTACGCCACCGCGGCGGGGAACCGGGTCCGGCCGGGACACCTGCTGCGATCGGCCCATCATGCGCGGTTGACCCCGTCGGACCTGGCGCAACTGGCCGCCCTGGACATCGGGACCGTCGTCGATCTGCGCCGGCCGGTTGAGCGCACCAAACAACCGTCCCGCCGCCCTGACGCCTTCAGCGGCACGGTGATCGAGAGCAATCTGGACGCGGTCGGCGAGGCCCCGCACATCACCTTCCTGAAGGCCGCGGACCTGACCCCGGAGTCCGGGCGTCGTTTCATGACCGAGACCTATCGTCAGCTGCCGTTCGCCGAAGCCCATCTGGACCTGTTCAGCCGGTATTTCCGCGCCCTGGCCGACAGCGACCGGCCGGTCCTGATCCATTGCGCGGCCGGCAAGGACCGGACCGGCATGCTGGCGGCCCTGACCCACCATCTGCTGGGGGTCGGGCCCGATGACATGATCGAGGATTATCTGCTGACCAATGTTGCGGTGGATCTCGAGGCGCGGGCACCGGCCATCGCCCGACAGCTGGAGGCCGCGACCGGCCGTCCGGCCGCGCATGACGCCGTCGTGGCCTTCATGGGCGTGGAGCCCGCCTATCTGCAGGCCGCCTGGGTCGCGATCGATGACCGCTACGGTTCGACCGACGCCTATCTGGCGGAGGCCCTGGGGGTCGATGCGGCGCTGCGCGACCGGATCGGCGCGCGCCTGTCGGCATGACCGCCCCGCTGCGCGTCGTCGATGCGCGGGACCTGCCGTGGACGGATCCCCTGGCGGTCGCCGCCGGACTGCGCGACCGGATCGGGACCCTGGCCCTGCTCTCGGACGGTGGCCCCCTGGGGCGCTGGTCGTGGGTCGCGTGCGATCCGGACCGGATTCACGTCGGCCCGGTCGGGGCGTCGGCCCCGTTCGCCGCCCTGCGGCGGCCTGAATTCGCCACCGGAACCGTGGGCCTGGTCAGCTATGACGCCGGTGCCCGCCCCGCCACCGGTACCCGCGCTGAGGTGTGGCCGGACCTGACCCTGGCCCGCTATCCGGCGATGCTGGGGTTCGATCATCAGACACGCCGGGTGCGGGCCGTCGGTCGCGGCGTCGACGCCAGGGCGGCCGGGGCGGCCGTTGAGCAGGCGGCGAGTTGGCTGGCCACCGCAATCCTGCCCCCCGTGCCGGACGCCCCGGCCCCGGCGTTTGAGGCCGAAGCCTCCGATGCGACCTATCGCGCGGCAGTGGCGGATGTGATCGCCCGGATCGCCGCCGGGGAGCTGTTCCAGGCCAATATCGCCCGGGCCTGGCGGGGCGACCTGGCGTCGGGAACCGAACCCTTCGATGTGATGCTGCGCCTCGCCGGTGCCCGGGCCGCGGCCTACGGGGCCTACTGGCGGCTGGGGGACCGGGCGCTGGTATCGAACTCGCCCGAACTGTTTCTGGCTTTTGAGGCCCGGACCGGGCGTATCGAAACGCGGCCGATCAAGGGCACGCGGGCCCGCGATATCGACCCGGGTCGCGACGCCGGGCTGGCGCGCGAACTGCAGGCCAGCGCCAAGGACCGGGCCGAGAATCTGATGATCGTCGACCTGATGCGTAATGACCTGTCGCGCGTGGCCCGTCCCGGCACGGTCCGGGCCGAGCGGCTGTTCGAGATCGAAAGCCTGCCGACCGTGCATCATCTGGTCTCGACGGTGACCGGGATGGCGGAGGCCGGCGTCAGCGCCGCCGATCTGCTGGAGTCGACCTTCCCGCCGGGCTCGATCACCGGGGCCCCCAAACACCAGGCGATGAAGGTGATCGCCGGTCACGAGCCGCCGCGCGGGCCGTGGTGCGGGTCCCTGTTCCTGATCGACGACGACGGCGGTCTGACGGCCTCGGTCCTGATCCGGACCGCCAGCTTCGAGCGGCGCGCGGGTGTCTGGCACTATCGCACCCTGGCCGGGGCCGGCATCGTCGCGGACAGCACCCCGGAGGCGGAACTCCAGGAAGCCACCGCGAAGATCCGGGCCCTGCGCGAGGCCCTGGTCGGGGATCAGTTGGTGTAGCCGACCTTGTCGACGGTTCTCGGCCGCAGATAATAGGTCTGGCTGAACCGGGTGATCGCCGGCATCAGGTAGTCGACCGGCGAGTCATAATCATAGGTCACCTCGGTCATGATGACGCTCTCGCCGTTGGCGATCAGACCGTCGGGAATGACGACCGTGCTGCCCGTTGTGCGGGCCGTCATGCCCGCGCCCTGGCTCCAGTCGACCTTGACCACACCATTGGCGTCGCGGGTCAGGCTGGAGGCCCGCTGTTGCAGGGGCGCGCTGGAAAAGGGCTTCATCACAAGGTCGCCGACCTTGAACACGTCGGCCATCTGGCTGGATTTGATCGAGTCGCTCTGGGCTACGAGGTCGGCCACCACGGCCGAGGCATGGCCCATCCGCTTCTGCGCCATATAGCCCTGGCAGAATTCAGCGAGGCCGAAATAGAAGGCGATCATCACCGGTGCCAGCATGGCGAACTCGACCGCCGACACCCCGCGCGGATCGTCACGCAGTCGGGCAAACAGGGATTTGCGCGCGGCGGCCATCAGTTGAACGGCTCGTTGCGGAACACGGCGGTGGCGGTGAGGTAGGCCGAGCCGTCCTTCAATCGCGACAGTCCCTCGTTCATGAAGGGGGTCACCAGCGGCTGTTTGTACCAGACGCGGATCAGCATCGTGCTGCCGGCGCTGCCGTCGTCATAACCCAGCCCGCTGGTCTGGAAGCTGCCGGAGGCCATCGGGTCGGGCGGGTTCGGCGTGCTGAAATTGGGAATGACCCGGACATCGACCGTCGCCCGGGCGTCGCAGTCGGCCTGGAATATGCTCATGCGGCCACACAGGGTGGTCTTGAACTGTTCCGCCGTCATTCCCGAGCTCTCGGCCCGACCGGTGCGGACCAGCCGGGACGTTTCCGCCGTGGCGTTGTCGAGGATCGAGTCGATCACGAAGACGAGGCCGAGCTCAAGAATGGCGAACATCATGAAGAAGAAGGGCAGGGCGACCATGGCGAACTCGACCGCGGTCGATCCGTCGCGGGCGCGCCAGAAACCGGTGCGCCGACGAAGGCCGGACCGAAGCGGGGCGCGCGGGCGGATCATGGCGACGCTCGCTCCGGCGATCAGGGGGTCGGGGTCGCGCGGAGCGAAGGCGAGCAGGATGAGGCGCAGGCCATTTCGGTCGCCTGGCCACCGCGCCAGATGCGGACCTGGCCGGCGCCGCTGCCGGCGGTGACGACGACCTGGCTTTGGAACACGGTGCGTCCGATGCTGTCGACGGCGACGATCTCGGTCACGCCGTAGCCCTTGCCGGTGATGTAGAGGGTGTTGGCGTCGACGACCGTGACGTCGGCGATCTGCGGATTGCCGACGATGACCGAACCGGCCGGGCCGCGGAGCTGGACCCGGGTCGACTGGTCGATGCCGACGTTCAGCGGCTGGGCCTGGGCCAGGGCCAGCCCCGGCAGGGCAAGGACGGCGACGGCCAGAACGGCCAGCCGGGCGAGGGGGCGTGTGGCGACGGATCGGGACATGGCGGCGGGGTTCCACTTTATCGAGGGCGCGCGCGAGGCGACGCGGACGAAGGTGCCTGCCAAACCTCAACAAAGTCTGAAACGGTCGGGTGGTATAGTAAACGCAGTGTAACTGAAAACTGACAGAGATTTCGTGGACGCTTTACTCGACTTTAATCAAGGTGCTGCATTGTCGGAATGTAAGTAGGGGTCAAGCGGGCAAACCGATGGCCCTCCTGGTGGAAATCGACTGCTCGCTCAAAGAAGGATACTGACCATGACCAACTTCGTTTCGCGCTTCATTTCGGATGAATCCGGTGCCACGGCCATCGAGTATGGCCTGATCGCCGCCCTGATCGCCGTC
>TARA_R110000868_G_scaffold120773_1_pt1 | contig 22014 bp, 24 predicted proteins | sample TARA_R110000868 | Tara Oceans TARA_R110000868 (sample SAMEA4397489) | marine metagenome | biome: Polar Biome; feature: [SRF] surface water layer (ENVO:00010504); material: water (ENVO:00002006), including particulate matter (ENVO:01000060) such as... | depth 5 m | reverse complement strand
GGAATATGAGCGTTTCGGCCGCAAGAATGGCAAGGGCTTCTACGATTACCCGACCGAAAAGGGCCAACCCAAGCGTCTCTGGCCCGAGCTGGAGCAATTCGCTCCCGGCGGCAAATACGCCGAGGTCCAACCCTCGGCCGACGAGATCAAGGACCGCATCCTCTACACCCAGGCGCTCGAAGCGGCGCGCTGCATGGAAGAGGGCATTGTCCAGGATCCCCGCGAAGCCGATGTCGGCTCCATCCTCGGCTGGGGTTTTGCGCCCTATACCGGCGGTGCTCTGAGCTTCATCGACACGGTCGGGGCGAAAGCCTTCGTCACGCGTGCCGATGAGTTGGCCAAGGCCTATGGCGAGCAATTCGCCGTTCCGGCCCTGCTGCGCGAAATGGGCAAGAAGGGTGAAACCTTCTACGGCCGCTTCGGCAAGGATGCCGTGGCTGCCTGATTGGCCGCGACGCATTGAGTGAGAAAAGGGCCGGTCCGGGCATCCGGGCCGGCCTTTTTGCGTCCGGCCGTGGCCGCATCGGCTGAAGGTAAAATCTTCATTAATCAAATATGATGCGCGCGCGTCCTGCCTTTGGTGCCAATGATGGCGTCTATCGAATCAAGCCTTGGACGGACCGACGCATGAGCCGCCTTTATCCCCTGAGCTGGCACAGCATGAGCTGGATGAGCTGGCAATCCTCGGCGCGGCTGATTGCCCTGGCGTGCTGGGCGACGGCTTTCGCCCTCACCGGCGGCATGGGCTGGCATGCTTGGAGCATCATGCAGGACACTGCGCCCGGTGCCTATTACACCGCGAGCCAGGTCGATACTGCCATTACGGCCGTGCGGCTGGCCGGCAATGACGCGATGACGGGTACCGAAAAACAGGTTGCTCCCTAGCGCCGCATCCGCGTCGGTCTCTCACCTGCATCACGCGAGCATGGATGCCAACCGCATTCCGGCGCTTGTCCTGTGCGTTGCAACCGTACAGACTCCTGAAAACATGACGGAGTCTCCCCATGAGTTACACGCTGATCGGCACCGCTGTCTCACTTTTCACGGGTAAGGCGCGGGGCTATTTCCGCTGGAAAAACCTGCCCTTTCGCGAGCAGCTCTCGACGGCGGAGGTCTACAAGACCGTCATCCTGCCGCGGGTGGGCTGGTCGGTCGTTCCGGTTGTGCTGCATCAGGATGGCAGTGCGGATGGGCGGGTCCTACAGGACACGACCGAGATCATCGATTATTGCGAGGCACACGAGCCCGGCCCGTCGGTCTATCCTGACGGCCCCGTACAAAAACTCGTCGCCCTGATCCTGGAGCTCTTCGGCGATGAGTGGCTTGTTATCCCGGCGATGCATTATCGCTGGGCCTTCAATCGCGAGTTTGCCCAGGCTGAATTCGGCGCTACCTCCTATCCCGACCTGCCGCCTGCCGAGCAATTTGCTGCGGCGCAAAAGGCGGTCGACTTTTTCTCCGGCATTGTGCCGGTACTGGGCGTTGCGCCAGAGAGCGTTGCGGCGATCGAGCACGCCTATGAAGCTTTTCTGGCGGCGTTCGAGGTGCATCTCGGCGCGCATGATTTCCTGCTCGGCTCGCGGCCTTCTATCGGTGATTTCGGCTTTATGGGGCCGCTCTACGCGCATTTGCTGCGTGACCCGGCTTCCGGTGAGTTGATGCAGCGGCAGGCGCCGCGTGTCGCCGACTGGGCGCGCCGCACCCATGCACCGCAACACGCGCTGACCGGTGATTTCCTGCCGGACGATGAAATCCCCGCGACATTGATGCCAATTCTCGAAATGTTTGCTGCGCAGCAATTGCCGGTGTTGCTCGACACCGCGGAAGCGCTTGAGGCGTGGTCAGATGCCAATCCGGACACACAGGAATTGCCTCGCATCTTTGGCTTCCACAAAGTGCGGATCGGCCATGGCGACAACACCGTTGAAACTGATCGCGCGACCTTCCCCTACGCGCTCTGGATGCTCCAGCGCGTGACCGACCACCTCGCCTCTCTTGATGGTGAAGACCGTCATCGGGCGGATGAATTGCTGCGCAGCATAGGTGCAGCAAAACTGATCGATTTCGCCGCGCCCGCCCGGCTCTCACGGGAGAATTTCAAGCTGGTCCGGGCGAGCGCGCGTGGCGATTGATCGCGGCTGCATCATCCGGCAAGCTCGCGGCTGACTTGTCCTGAAGGGGGCCGAATGGACCGGATTGACGCCTTGCGCCTGTTTTCCACTGTCGCCGAGCTGGGCAGCTTCACCCAGGCCGCCGAACGCGAGGGCATCACACCAGGAGCGGCTTCCAAACAGATCACTGCACTGGAGACGCGTCTTCAGGCGCGCCTGTTCGAGCGCACGACGCGCTCGGTGCGTCTGACCGAGGCCGGCGCTGCCTTGCTGGACCGGGTGCGGCCTTGGCTTGGCGAATATGATGCGCTGGAGGAAGGCGTGGCGGATGCCCGCTCGGCACCGGCGGGATTATTGCGGGTGACGGCCTCGGTCGATTTCGGGGCGCGGCAATTGATGCAGCCGATTGCCAGTTTCATGGCCCGCTGGCCGGGTGTCGAGGTGAGGTTGTCGCTGGTCGACCGCATGGTGGACCTGGTTGAGGAAGGTTTTGATGTCGGGGTGCGGATCGGCAATCTCGACGACAGTGCCCTGATCGCACGGCGTCTGGCTCCGGCCTGCATGGTGGTCGTCGCCTCGCCGGACTATCTCGCGGCGCGGGGCGTTCCGACCCATCCGTCTGAATTATCGTCTCACGACATCATCATCGACCGCAATAAACCGGCACCGCAACAGCTCAAATTCACCCGCGGCAATGAAGAGGTCGAGGTGCGCGTGACCGGGCGCTTGACCCTGAACGGGGCGAGCGCTGCGACAGAGGCCGCCGCCGCCGGTGTCGGGATTGCCTGCTCGCCGCGCTATGCCGCTGTCGCCGGGCTTGAGGCCGGGCGGATTGTGCCCGTCATGCCGGACTGGCAGCCGGAGCACCGTAATCTGTGGGCGGTTTTCCCCTCGAACCGCTTTTTGACCCACCGGGTCAGGCTGTTTGTGGATTACCTCGCCGAGTATTTCACCGAGAGTATTTAAACCCCTGTATTCTATTGCTTCACTGGATCGGGCGTACGGGGTGCGACCTGTTGATAACCCTGTGGAATAGGTGTGAGCATCTTTTCCTGGATTGCCGACCCGCGGCCCGGTTGTGCTATATTCGCCCGGACAAGCTGTCGGCCTTATGGGGGAGCTGATGAAACACCTGATCATGATCGCGCTGGCGTGTGTGAGCCTGGGGGCTTGCGCAACGACCGGCAGTCCCGGCACCAGCCTTGTCGGCAGCGGGTTTGATTTTTCCCCGACACCGTCTCCATCGGCTCCACAGCGAGCCTCGCAATTCGGCTACCGCCTGACCGGTAGCGATGGGTGGCAGGGCGATATGCTGTTCGAGATGGTGCAGGGCGAGGCGCGCGTCGCGCTCAGCCTCGATGTCGATGCGGCACCAACCCGTGCCGACCTGCGCATTGCCATGCCCTATCTTGATGGCGGCGTGCGCCGCTATTCCGGGGTTGCGGCAGACGGGCGGGCGGTAGAGGTCGAGCTGCAGGCTGGCCCCTGCGAGACGCGTGAAGGCCGCACGCAGGCCTATTTCGCCACGGTCGCACTGGCTGGGCATGCGATGACCGGCTGCGCGGCGGAAGTCTCTACGGTGGATCGCTGGTCCAACTATCTGCCTGACTACCTGCCCGCTATCGATGCCTGCCTGGCTGAGCTTGGCGAGGAGGCCGATCATGTTTCCCTGGCCCATACCCTGCCCGGCGGGGCGACGGGCATCCGCCTGGTCGACCGCCAGGGGACGAGCTGGGAGTGCGCGATGGGCGCGGGCGGGCGGCGCATCAACTCGCTTCGCACGATCACCGGTGCCGATGCTGTCGCCGGCGAGGGGGACCCGATCTTTGTCCGCAATGTCATGCCCGATGCGGCGGCCAGTTGCTATGTGTATGAATCTGTTCGCGATGCCGACGGGCACCTGATCGGCGCGCTTGGTTATGATGCTTGCGACGGTGGTTCTGCACCCGGTGTTGGCTAGGATTTAACCCGGCCTTAAGGCGAAACAGCAGAGTGGTGGCGCATGCGCGCTCTTCTCCTCCCCTGCCTGATTCTCTTCGCTGCGACCCCGGCTCATGCCGAGCTGCAGGATGTTCGTGCCCGGGTTTCCGGGCAGGAGGGGCGGGTCTGGCTCGCCTTCGATACCCAGCCGACCGCGCTGGAGATTATCCCCGGCGAAACGGGGGTTGATCTCGTGATTGGTGGCGTCAGCGTCGCATCGCAACAGCTCAGCCCGGCCAATCGCGAGCTGGTCACAGCACTGGCTGCCGAGCCTGGTGCGGGCGGCGCGCGGATCCATCTGGAAGGCGCGCAGGCCTGGCAATCGGTGAGCGCGGAATTGCGCTCCGGCGGTGTTCTCGTGACGGTCTCGCTGTCATCCCCGGCTGCGGCTTCCCCGTCGCACATGGCCAGCAGCTATCCACCGCTTGATCCGCACTGGACCCCGACACCCGTTCCCGCAACACAAGACCTTGCAGTGCATGCCGCGGCTTCCGAAGCGCAACACGCTGAGGCTCCGCATGGCGAGGCGCCTCATCTCGAAGTGCCAGACACCGGTCCGGCGCCGGACGTGCCGGATATTGCCCATGGCGAGGTCCAGCCCACTGCCGCCGCGCCGCATTCGCCCACGTCAATCGCTCCGCAGCCGCATGCAGATGCGCCTGCCCATTCGCCAGCGCCGGCAGAGCAGGCCTCAACGGCGGCGCGGGCCAGTTCCCTGCCAGGCCAGGCAGCCAGCATGGCCGCCGCAGCCCTGCCAGCGGGGACGCGCCGTTGTGAGGCCGCCGCAGCCGATTTCGAGGCCAATCCCTGGAATGATGCCTCGCTCATGATCCATGCCGCTTGCCTCAGCGAGGCGGGTGACATCACAACTGCGGCGATCCTCTATCAGCAGATGCTGGCTTTCGAGCCGGATAATGTCGAGGCGGCCCTGGGGCTCGCCGATATCCGTCTGCAACAGGGTGATCCTGAGGCCGCGCGGGACTTGTACAATCTCGCTGCAAGCAATGCGACGAGTGATGCGCAGGCGGCCCGCGCCCGTAACCAGGCCCGGGCGCTGCAGCAGCACTAGGATCGCCATCGCTGGGGAGGTGTATCGTGAAGCGCTTTGAAAACGCCGGCCGTGTGCTCGTGATTGCCGGGTCTGACAGTGGCGGCGGTGCCGGCACCCAGGCCGACATCAAGGCGATCGCCGCCATGGGTGGCTATGCGACGACCGCGATTACCGCCATCACGGTGCAGAATACGCTCGGTGTCAGTGCGGTTCATCCGGTCCCTGTCGAGATCATTACCGCCCAGATGCGTGCCGTGCTCGAGGATATCGGCACCGACGCGATCAAGACGGGCATGCTGGCAACAGCGCCGGTCGTCGAGGCCGTCGCCGGCTTGATCCGCGAGCTCGCACCCGGCTGCCCCTATGTGCTCGATCCCGTCATGGTCGCCACGTCAGGCGATCCTCTGCTCGACACTGGCGCGGAGGCCGCCATTCGCGACCACCTCCTGCCGCTCGCCGCCCTGATCACGCCCAATATTCCCGAAGCCGAGCGGCTGACGGGGTTCGGTATCGCCGGTCTCGACGAACAGATTGCGGCCGCCGAGGCCCTGGTCGGGATGGGCGCCCGTGCAGCCCTGGTCAAGGGCGGGCATGCTTCAGGTGACGTCGTGCGCGATGTTCTGGTCTCGCCGCGCGGGCTTGAGGTGATCGAGCGTCCCCGCATCGAGACGCGTCACACTCACGGCACGGGCTGCACGCTCGCCTCTGCGATCGCGGCCCTGCTCGCACGCGGCTTTGCGTTGCCGCATGCTGTCCGCGATGCCGGTGATTATCTGCACGAGGCGATCCTGCATGCGCCGGGTTTTGGCGCCGGTCACGGCCCGGTGGATCACTTCTGGATGCTGAAGTCCTAGTCAGCCTCGGCCTTGCGGCCGCTGCGCGCCAGCCAGACCCCGCCCAGGATGATCGCCAGGGCGAGCGCGGCGTCCCACCCGACGGTCTCGCCGATGACCAGACCGGTCACCAGGGCTGCGATCGGTGTCATGTAATTGATCACGGCCAGAAAGCTTGGCCCGGCGGTGCGCGCGATCTGCATCAGCATCACCGAGGCGATGGCTGTCGGTCCGATCGCGAGCCAGAGCGTTGCCAGCCAGGCGGTGGGCGCAATATCCGGCGCGTGCATCAACTGCCAGACGCCCAGGGGTGCAGAGAGGATGGCTGCCATGATCAGCATGCCGGCCCCAGAGAGTGAGGCCGGCGTATCCGGTTGCAGACGCGCGAGCACCGCATTGACGCCATAGGCCGAGGCAGCGGCGAGCACGCCGAGCTGGGCGATGAGCCCGGTTCCGCCAAGTCCGCGCAAGGCTGTCGGTCCCAGCAGCACGACGACACCGGCAAAGCCGACCAGGAAGCCGGCGACCCGGCGGGCATTCATACGTTCACCGGGAACGAAAGCGTGTGCCAGCACGATGGTGGTCAGTGGCATGGTCGCGATCAGGATGCCGGTCAGGGCGCTGTCGATGAATTGCTGACCCCAGCCGATCAGGAAGAAGGGCAAGGTATTGCCGAACAGGCCCAGCGCGGCAAACCACAGCCAGCGCTTGTCCTTGAGCGGCGGCAGGCGGTGGCCGCGATAATAGGTCCAGCCGGTCAGCAATACGGCGGCCGTCGCGATGCGCACAAAGATCAGAGCGCCGGGCGGCAGGGTGACAACGGCGTGCTTGGTGAAGGCATAGGCTGAGCCCCACAGGATGGTGAGGGCGAGCAGCATGGCCCAATCCCGCAGGGTTGGCTGGCTGGCGTGTCCGGTCATGTCAGAGTTCGGCTTTCAGCGCCGCGGCGAAGCGTTCAATATCAGCGTCGTCATTATACAGGTGCGGCGTCACCCGCAAACGGTCGCCGCGCTGCGAGACATAGACCTGTCGGGCCGCAAGGCGTCGTACCAGGTCAGTCGGGGCGCCGTCGGGCAAGGCCAGGCAGAGATAATGCGGCGCCCGCTGCGGCGTCGCATCGACCAGGCCCAGCGGCGCGACGGCTTCGGCGATGGCAGCCGTGCGTGCGCCCAGGGTTTCGCTGATGGAGGCGGGGCCCCAGTCGAGGATGTGCTGCAGGCAGTCATTGGCGGCTGGCACGAGCTGGAAGGCCGAGCGTTCTCCCATATCAAAGCGGCGGGCTCCGGCCGCGTAATCCTCAGCATAGTCCACCAGACGGGTGAAATCCTCGGCCCGGTCGCGCACGATCCAGTTCTCCTCGATCGGTTCGCCCTCGCGGTGTTGTGGATCAACATAGAGCGCGCCGATGGAATAGGGGCCGAGCAGCCATTTATAGCAGGCCGCAACCGCGAAATCGGGCTGGATCGCCTTGAGGTCGAAGGGCAGCACGCCGAGCGATTGCGTCAGATCGAGCACCAGGGCGGCCCCCTGGCGCCGCGCCGCATCGCTGATCACGGCGAGATCCAGCATGCCGCCATCGGCCCAGTGAACCTGCGGGCAGGCGACAATCGAGGTGGCGCGGCCAATGGCCAGCAGCATGGCCTCGGTCCAGCTTTGCCCGTCACGGCGGGAGACGGTGCGAACACGCGCGCCGGTCTGCGCAGCCAGTCTCTTCCAGACATAGATGTTGGAGGGAAACTGCCCGTCGAGGACGAGAATCTCCGAGCGCGCATCCGGGCCCAGATTGCGCGCCGCAGTCGCCAGTCCGTAGGAGGCGGCCGGTACGATGGCGAGGTCATCGGCTGTGGCGCCGAAAATCTGCGCCGCCCGGTCACGGAAAATCTCGGGCGCACCAAAGAAGTCGGGCTGGATATCCAGCGTCCAGGGCTGGCTCTTGCGGGCATAGCTGAGCGCCCCGGCCGAGGCGGCGGAACGCGGCATCGGACCCATATAGGCGGCATTGAGATAACAGACCTCGCGCGGAAGGTCGAAGAGGGCGCGTTGTGAAGCGATCATGCAAAGCCTCTTGCCCCGCTGGCGCGGGGGCGTCAACGTGTCCCGACTCGCCAGCCCCTGTTCCGGAGACGCCCGTGGCCGATACGCTCAGCACTGCAAACCAGTTGCAGAATTCCAAACCGATGATCCGCCCCGGCGATCCGCGCTTTTCCTGCGGGCCGGTGAAGAAGCATCCGGGCTGGACCTGGGAAGGCCTTTCCGAGGCGCCGCTCTCGCGCACCCACCGGGCCGGCCAGGCCGTCGCACGGATCAAGGAATCCATCGACCGCACCCATGCCCTGCTGGAACTGCCTGAGGGCTATAAGGTCGCGCTCCTGCCAGGCTCGGATACCGGCGCCATGGAAGCGGCGATGTGGTCCTTGCTCGGCGCGCGCGGGGTCGATGTGTTTGGCTGGGACGTGTTCGGAAAGCGCTGGATCCTCGATGCCCGCGATGAGCTGCCGCTGGATGATCTGCGCATTTTCGAGACCCCTGCCGGTCAATTGCCGGACCTGTCGCAGCATGATGGCAAGCGGGACACTGTCTTCACTCTGAACGGCACCGCCGCCGGTGTCTGGGTGCCCGACCTTGAGTGGATCGATGCCGACCGCGAGGGGCTGACCCTGTGCGATGCGACGTCGGCGGCCTTTGCGGTCGAGATCGACTGGTCGAAGATCGACGTGCTCACCTTCTCCTGGCAGAAATGTCTTGGCGGCGAAGCACAGCACGGCATGCTCGTCATGAGCCCCCGCGCCATCGAGCGGCTCGACACCTTTAAACCCTCATGGCCAATCCCGGGCCTGTTGCAGCTGCATAGCAAGGGCAAGGCCAATATGGCCGTCTATGAGGGCTCGACCCTCAACACGCCGTCGCTGATGTGCGTCGAGGACTATCTCTCCTCGCTCAAATGGGCTGCCCGCATCGGCGGCCTGCCGGAACTGATCCGGCGGCGGGCCGAGAATTTCTCCGTTCTCGACGCCTGGGTGAGCAAGTCCGACTGGCTGGGCTATCTGTGCGAGGACCCGGCGGCGCGCTCGCCGGTTTCGGTGACGTTGAAATTCACGGATCCGCGCGCGACCGGCCTCGATGTCGAGGGCCAATGGGCGCTGACCAAGAAGATCACCAGCCTGCTGGAACGCGAAAATGCGGCGCTGGATATATCGATGCACCGGCAGTCTGTGCCCGGAATCCGCATCTGGTGTGGCCCGACCATCGAGCGTGACGATTTGGCCGCACTGGGGCCGTGGCTCGACTGGGCCTGGCGCGAGGCGCTGGACGAAGCCTGACGCGCGGGCTATCCGTGGGCAAGGAAGTTTGATTGGGCCCCATTGTGTTGGTTGGCCAGATCCTGGAGGGGTGATCATGACACGTTTGATGATGGCGGCCGCAGCCGCAGCACTGTTGGCCGGAGCGGCGCAAGCCGAGGATCGCGGCATGGAATTCCGCCTCGGCGTCACGGCGCACGATCTGGCCGACCACATTGAGGACGGCCCGAACGTTACGGCAGGCATTCTGTTCGCTTCGCCGGAATTTCTCTCGGCCATCTGGTCACCGCGCCCCTATATCTATGGCTCGTTCAACACCAACGGCCTGACGAATTTCGGCGCCGCCGGTCTCTCGTGGAATATCCCTGTCACCGACCGTCTGCATTTCGAGATCGCGGAAGGCCTGTCCTATAATGACGGCGTCGTCGATATCGACGAGAACTCCTCGCCCAGCGATCCCGAGCGGATCCGCCTCGCCACGACGCGCGCGCTGATGGGCAGCCATTACCTCTTTCACACGACGTTCGGCGTCGATTACGACATCACCGATCGCTGGGCGATCGGGGCCTATTACGAGCACATCTCGCATGGCCAGATCCTCGCCAAGGGCCGCAATCAGGCCCTCGACAATGCGGGCATCCGTCTGAGCTACCGCTTCGGAGGCTAGCCCGTGCCCGCCTCGCCGGTGATGCGCGTTCTGATCGTCATTGCCGGCGTGCTGGTGATTGCCCTGGCCGGTGCCTGGCTGTGGCTCGATTCGCTCTTCGAGGAGCCGGGCACCCGCACCGTGCCATCGGTCGCCGGCGAGCTGGGTGCCCAGTCGGTGCTTGCCGTTTTCGCTCATCCCGATGACGAGCAATCTGTCGCCGGCTTGCTGCTCCGGGCTCACGAGCGCGATGGTGCCGTAACCCGGATGATCACCGCGACCCGCGGCGAAGCGGGGACACCGCTGCCCCAGGTCAGCCGCTCCGAGGAATTGGGCATTATCCGGCACGCGGAAGTGCTCAAGAATGGCTGGGCGCTGGGGCTGGAGGAACAGGAAGTCTGGGATTACCCTGACGGTGGCCTGTCCGACGCGGACTTCGAGGCCTATGTGCAGCGCATCATGGAGCGCATGCAGGCCTGGCAGCCTGACCTGGTGGTGACCTTCTGGCCGGAGAGTGGCCTGTCTTATCATCCCGATCACCGCACGGCGGGGCGCGCCGCGACCGAGGCCGTCAGGCGTCTGCGTGAAAGTGATCCGGAGCATGCGCCGCGCGCCATCGCCTATATTCTGGCGCCGAGCCGGATGATGCGCACTTTCGGTGGCGAGACCGGACAGTTGATTGTCGACAACCAGCCGGCGCCAAACCTGCAAATGCCGGGAGAGGGCTGGGCAAAAGTCAGGGGTTGGCAGATCCACGCCTCACAGCGAGATTATCTGCAACATGCCTATGGGTTTCCGACCCGTGTCGTCTATGCACTCTACGACAAGGAACATTATTACGTCGTCGAGTTCTGAGCTCTCGATACCTACTCCCCGCGCGCTGCGGCGGCCTCTCCGGCTCGCGGATCGACCTCCTGTCTGACATAGATGCCGACGAACCAGTCGGACCAATCGCCTTCCGGGCCTTGTTGCTGGAAATGCTGGCGGACTGAACCATCCTCCTGCGGCGTCCAGACGCCGCGGAAGGGCGCGCGCTGACCCGTGCCGTCATAGTAGATCTCGCCGGTCAGCTCCATCGCGCCATCCCCATTGAGGCCACCGGTATAGTCGATAAAGACACCGGCACTAACCCAGACTTGGCGCCAGGCGCCGATCAGGGGGTCATAGATATTCATGCTTTCGCCGGGGCCGCCCGAGCTGCCGGTCCAGTGCTCGGACACGAGGCAGCCGCCATGCGCCTTGGTGATCGAGTTCTGACCCTGATAGGGACCGTCATCGGGGGCGTAGACATTCCATTCGCCGACCCAGAAATCGAAATCGTCCGCATGCTCACCGCTACAGCCGGGCGGAGGCCCGGATTGAGCGTCGCTGATTGCGGGCACACTGAGCACCATGAAGGCTGCGGCGATGAAGGATTTTGCCGAAAACATGCCTGTCTCCAAATGATCGCGCCAAACGGGATTGGGTGATGCAATCTTGCGGGCGTGAGCCCATGAATGCAAATTGGTCTGGTCCGGATAACAGCTTCGTGACAGAACGCCGCTGACAGGACAGGAGTCAGAAATGGCCAATGTAACCGTGGTGGGTGCCCAGTGGGGCGATGAGGGCAAGGGCAAGCTGGTCGATTGGCTCAGCCACCGTGCCGATGTCGTGGCGCGTTTCCAGGGCGGGCATAATGCCGGCCACACGCTGGTTGTCGGCGACAAGGTCTACAAGCTCTCGCTTCTGCCCTCGGGCGTCGTGCGCGGCAAGCTCTCGGTGATCGGCAATGGCGTCGTCGTTGACCCCTGGGCTTTCATCGCGGAGGCCGAACGCATTGGCCTCCAGGGCGTCAAGATCAGTCCTGATGTCGTCAAGATTTCCGAGACGGCAGCACTCATCCTGCCGATCCACCGCGAACTCGATGCCTTCCGCGAAATGCGCGATGATGGCGAGGCCATCGGCACCACGCGCCGCGGCATCGGCCCGGCCTATGAAGACAAGGTCGGCCGTCGCGCCATCCGCGTCATTGATCTGATGGATGAGACGGCATTGAAGGCGCGCGTCGCCGACATCCTGCACCATCACAACGCCCTGCGCCGCGGCCTCGGCCATCCGGAATATCCCGCGGACCAATTGCTCGCCGAACTGCTCGAAATCGCGCCGAAGATCATCCCCTATGCCGCGCCGGTCTGGCGTGTGCTGGCCGATGCGATCCGGGCCGACCAGAAAATCCTGTTCGAAGGCGCGCAGGGCGCCCTGCTCGATGTCGATCACGGCACCTATCCCTTCGTCACTTCCTCCAACACCGTCTCCGGCCAGGCCTCGGCCGGCACTGGCGTCGGTCCGAAGGATGTCGGCTATGTGCTGGGCATCGCCAAGGCCTATATGACCCGCGTCGGCTCCGGGCCTTTCCCGACCGAGCTGCACGATGATGACGGCCAGCAGCTCGGCGAGCGCGGTCATGAATTTGGCACCGTCACCGGGCGCAAACGCCGCTGTGGCTGGTTTGACGCCGTCATCACCCGCCAGACCCTGCAGGTCGGTGGTGTGTCGGGCGTGGCGCTGACCAAGCTCGATGTGCTCGACGGCTTCAAGACGCTTAAAGTCTGCGTCGCCTACGAGCTCGACGGCGAGCGCTATGATTATCTGCCCGCCGGCAAGGAAGCCCAGGCCCGGGTCACCCCGGTCTATGAAGAGCTTGAAGGCTGGCAGGGCTCGACCGCCGGCGCGCGCTCCTGGGCCGAACTGCCCGCTGAGGCGGTGAAATATGTCCGCCGCATCGAAGAGCTGATCAATTGCCCGATCGCCCTGGTCTCGACCAGCCCGGAACGCGAGGACGTGATCCTGATGCAGGATCCCTTCCGCAGCTAGGTCCGGGTGGCGCGGTCGTGATCCTCGACATCCTGATCGTCGTTGTCGCGCTCGCAGTCAGCGGGCTCCTGCTCTGGCCCCGCCTCGCGAATAATCCGCTCTGGCGGGCGACCATAACGCCGCTCGCCTCGATCATCGGCAGCGGGTTTCTCGTGCTCGGCCCGATCCTCGAGACCTCATACGGCTATCTCGCGCCGGCGATGATGGGCGTGCTGTGTCTGGGCGCCTGGATGTTTGGCGCGGCGATCCGCGCCAATATCCGTGACGTCAATGAAGAGGGCCATGATCGCGGTGCCATGGCGGGGCATATCGAGACCGGTTCTTCCTGGGTGCTGGCCTTCGCCTATATCATTTCGGTTGCCTACTACCTCAACCTGCTCGGCGCCTTCAGTGTCAGCCTGACATCTTACGACGATCAGCTGCATGCCCGCATTGTCGCCAGCGCGGTGATGCTCGTCATCCTCGTTGTGGGCTGGTCTCGCGGCTTCAAGGCGCTGGAGCGGCTCGAACAGGTCTCGGTGGGAATCAAGCTGGCCATCATTGCCGGCCTGCTTGTGGGGCTCGCTGTGTTCAATGCCAGCCACATCGCCTCGGGCGAGCTGCACGTCGTGGCGCCGGAAATCACCGGCTGGCCCGCCATAACCCTGGCTTTCGGCCTGATCGTGACGATCCAGGGTTTCGAGACCTCGCGCTATCTGCGCGAAGAATATGATGCCGAGACTCGTATCCGCTCCATGCGTCTGGCGCAGATCATCTCGACGGTGATCTACATCGTCTACATCGCCCTGATCGCCTATGTCTTCGCGCCCAGCGAATCCCCCTTCAGCGAGACCGCGATCATCGACATGATGCGGGTTGTGGCCCCCATCCTGCCCATCCTTCTGGTTGGCGCTGCCCTGAGCGCCCAGTTCAGCGCGGCCGTCGCCGACACGGGCGGCTCGGGCGGGTTGATGGTCGAGCTGAGCGGCGGGCGCATCCCTCTGCGCCTCGCCTATGCCATTCTGGTCGGGGCCGGTTTCGTGCTGACCTGGACATCCAATATCTTCGAGATCATCGCCTACGCCTCGCGGGCCTTCGCGCTCTACTACGCGCTGCAGGCAGCCCTGGCGGCGTTGAGCGCCTGGCGCACCGGCAGCCAGCCGCTCAAGCTCGCGGGCTATGCCAGCCTGTGCCTGCTCGGCCTTGCCATCACCGTTTTCGGTACGCCGGTCGAGAGCTAAACCCTACTCCGCCGCCACCATGCGCGGCTGGCGCAGCCGCGCGAGCAGGTGTGGCTTGAGTGCGAGGGCCGGTTTTTCCACCGTCACGCGCAGGACCCAGCCTGCCAGGACTGCCACTGGCAGCATCAGCGCGAAGAGGGCGTTGTATCCGAGCCAGGGCATCAGGGCGAAGATCATCATGCCCAGGGGCCAGTGCAGGATATAGACGCCGTAGGAGACGTCTTCGACATCGCGCAGCGCCTTGCCGATACGGCCGGGTACAGTGATGAAGCCGAGCCAGAGATAGGTCCAGGCCAGGGCAATCTGCAGCATGACCGGACCGGCCGGCGTGCCCTGGGTGGCGATGGCAGCGAGAATGGCGAGGCCCACATAGCCCGGCGAGAGCGGTACGCTGTCGCGGCAGGCGAAGAAGCCGGCGCCGATCATGAAGGCCGGGCCGAAGCGGGCCATGGTGCCGATCGTACCCTCGCCAATGCCGCTATAGCCGAAGATCTGGTAGGCGACCGAAACGCCAACGGCCAGCGCGCTCCAGACCAGGATGAGGCGGCGGCTGCGATAAAGGCCGACAGCGGCCAGCAAGCCGACACCGAGATAGGCCAGGAGTTCAAAGCGGATCGTCCACAGCGCGCCATTCATCACGCCGCCGATCGGCGAGGCGCTGAAGACTTCCGGCAGGCCCGCCATGGGGTCGGCCTGGAGGATGATCATGAAGGGGAAGCTCAGGGTCGCAGCATCAGACCAGTATTCGGTCAGCGGCAATTCAGTGAAAAGCGGGCCGATCACCAGCCACATGAGCAGGGCCGCCGCGACCAGGCCGGGGAAAATCCGCAACACGCGCGATACGGTGAAGGACAGCATGTTGGAGCTGTGCAGCAGGCTGGCGGTGATCATGTATCCGGACAGGATGAAGAAGCCGTCGAGCGCGAGTTGCACCACAGCATCGACAAATTCCGGCCAGACACCGTGATAGGGCAGACCCATCGGGATCAGCACGGCATGGGCATAGACGACCATGATGGCGAAGACGATCCGCATCGCCGTGAACGTGTTTGTCTTGTCCTCGAGCCGGCCATGGCCGGAATGAAACAATGAACTGAACATGGTGCCTCGTCGAGCTGCGTGCGGGTGTCTGTGCGGGGTGGTGCAAGAACGGGGCCGAACTCGCGGGCAGGCTTCGCCCGCTATTGAATTGAATTTGTTGAAATAACACGTTGCGAATTTGGAACGGGCTTAAACCGTGCGCTCCACTCTTCATCCCATAACGGGAAAAGGGAGGGGCTCATGGCCCAATTTGGTTTCAGGGGATTTATAGCCAGCGCCGCCGGTATCGGCCTGACAATCGGCATGTCGGCGTCTGCGCTGGCCGATGATTGCTCACGCTTCAACGAGGCGCGTGACGCCTATCTCGGCGCGACCGCCGCCGGCATGACGCGGGCGCTGGATCAGATGGCGCAGCAGCGCCAGATCCCGGTCGATGTCGCGGCATTCTACTGGGGCGGCACCCTGCTTCAGGCGGAGGATCCGCGCAGTCTCGACAGTCTCGCGCAATTGACCCTCGCCAGCTATGGCTGGCCGGGCAATGCCAACCGGGCCGAGACGACCATGACTCGCATTGCCGACGAACATGGCAGTGCGTCCGCGGCTCTGTTCGCCGGGCTGATGTTCTCCGACCAGCGCGGCACACGCGACAGCTATCGCGCCCGGGCCTATCTGGTTCAGGCCGCCCGCCAGGGCAATCGTGACGCGACCGCATTCCTGCCGATGTATGACGCCTGCTATGCCCGTAATATCGCGCTGAACTGAAATCGCGCCCGGCGCGGTGAATCTGGACGTAATTTCATCATCCAAACCATGCCCCTCACGCATCCTGTATGGCAGGATCACAGGCGGGAGGAGCCGGGATGACGCATTGCCAGACCAACCTGTTTCAACGCGCCGGGATTTCGGCTCGCTTGAGCCATTACGGGCCGGGCTTGCGGATGGCTGCGCACGAGCATGGCTACCACCAACTGTCCTGCCTGCTGGCCGGTGAACTGCGCGAGAGTCATGCCGCGCATGACCGCGACATTCACCAGCCCAGCCTCGGGGTGAAACCTGCGGGACTAAGTCATACCAATGAGTATGGGCCGAACGGCGCGCTGATCCTCTCGGTCAATATCGATCCGGACCTGGCCGATCCCGAGCTTGCGTTCTGCCTGGCTGACTGGCGCTGGCAGGCGCACGCCGTGCCGCGTGGGAGCCTGAACTCACTGCTCACGCTGGCGAACTTGCTGGGGGGTGCGGCCGCCGAGGCGGATGATGTGCTGGCGGACTTTCTCGCCGTGCTGACAGCCGAGATTACCGTTGATCCTCCACGGCCCGCTTCGGCGATTCCCGACTGGCTCAACGAGGCTCGCGACGCTCTGCGCGAAAGCGACGCAGCGCCGGATCTGGCCGCGCTGGCGGGCGAGGCCGGTGTGCACCGCGTCCATTTCTCGCGCTGCTTCAACCGTCATTTCGGCGTGCCGCCGAGCCTTTATCGCCGTCGCTGCCGGCTCGCGCGCGCCATCGCTGATATGGTGCAGGGCGCGTCCCTGGCCGACGCGGCTGCGGGGGCCGGCTTTGCCGATCAGAGCCATTTTTCGCGTCTGGCCAAGGCGGAGACCGGCTATACTCCGGGCGCCCTGCAATCAATATTGCGTGCCGCCTGAAGGCGTCAGGTTACACCGGTTCAAGACCCAATTGATCGGCCAAGGCCAATAAGCGCCGAAGGTTCCGGCGCGCGGGGCCGAAATCAGGAGACTTGTCATGATACGCCCTACCTTGATCGCCGCCGGAGCCGCAATCCTGCTGGCCGGCACCGCCTTGGCCGAGACACCACAGGGCGCCGCGGCGAGCCTTGATGCTTTTCTTGATCGCTTCCCCGATCTGGGTCCGGGTTATGGCGTGGTTGTCGTCACCGCTGATGAAGTGGTTCTCAATCGCACCACAGGCGAGCGCCGCGCCTCGACTGGCGCGCCCCTGACGCCGGATACGCCGATCTATATCGCCTCCCAGACCAAGGCCTTCATGGGCCTGCTGGCGGCGAGGCTCGATGTTGAGGGCGTGCTCGATCTCGACAGCCATATCGTTGACTACTGGCCCGATAGCGAATTTCCCGAGGGCGTCGACGTTGCGCGCTGGACCCTGCGAGACCTCGTCACCCACCAGGTGCCGATCGAGGTCGATCTGCTGACCCTGATCGAGGCTTATATCACGCGCGTCGATCCGGCAGATTATCCGGAAATGATTGCCCAATACGGCACGGCGCGCGAGCCGGGCTTTGACTATGACAATCTGGGTTACAATATTTACGGTGCCATCCTCGAGACCGCGACTGGCCGCAGCTGGCAGGACTGGCTGCAGCTCGATATCCTGGAGCCGCTTGGGCTGGATCATACCTCTGCGCGCACCTCGGACTTCCCTCTTGATGAGCTGTCCTGGCGGCATATCTGGCAGGGCGAGGAGGCCGGCTGGTATGAAATGCCGCCCAAGACGGACCCGATCATGCAATCGGCCGGCGGGCTGGTCACTTCAACCACCGATATGGGTGTCTGGCTGCAGACGCAATTGCGCGGCGAGGGGCCAGAGGGCAGCGGGCTGACGCGCGAGATTTTCGCCGAGGCGCAGACCGGCAGCGTCGAGACGCATCAGGAAAATGGCCGCAATGCCTATGAGCTACCCTGCTCGTCCTATGCGCTTGGCTGGAATGTCTGTGACTTCGGGGGGCACGTCCTCTACATCCATGGCGGCAGCTATACCGGCACGCGCACCATGATGGCCTTCTCGCCCGATCTTGGCATCGGGATCGGCGTCTTCTCCAACTCCGACAATGTGACCGGCTGGCTGACCTCGCGCACCGTTGTGCAATACCTGCAATATCTCACCGAGCATCCCGATGCCGGGAGCTGGGCCGACAGGCGGTCCTCGCTCTATCCCGAGCGCGCCGCCGACTATCTCGAATACCGCCAGCACAGCCTCGCCGAGGCGCGTGCGGAGGAAAGCTGGGGCGGCTGGAGCTGGGCGCCGGATGCCGAGGAACTGGCGCGCTTTACCGGCCACTACACGACGCCGCGCCCCTATATGGACCTGATGATCACGATCGAGGATGGCCAGCTGCACGCCGCCATGAGCGAATATCGCTTGACGCTTCAGCCTGCCCGCCCGGACCTTTTCGCGGGCCAGACCGACCCGTTTGGTGATCTGGAGCCGTTCGAATTCGCCCGCGACACATCAGGTGCGATCGCCGGCTTCGTCTGGGGCGAGGACCGCTATACGCGTAGCGCTGAATGAGCTGACGACCTCTTGCCCGCAGTCATGCCCTGTGCATGCTGCGGGTAAGGGGTGACGGCATGGACATCGAAGCACGGCAGCGAGTGGAACCGGAACTGGAAAGCGGCGAACGGATCCTCTGGACCGGCCGGCCCGATGCGCGCGCGCTGGGCTGGCACCGCGGCGGGGTGCAGATGCTGATGATGATCCCATGGCTCGGCTTTGTGGCGGTGTGGACCTGGGTTGCGACATTCGTCATGCCGCCGGAGGTCAGCTTCGGCCAATTCGGCCTCGCGCTGGGCGGGATCTTCGTGATCGTCGGGACCTATTATCTGATCCAGGCAGTACTGATCGTTTTCGGACCATCCACGACGCTTTATGCCCTGACTGACCAGCGCGTCATCATATCCGACGGCCCGCGCAAGGCGACGAGCCATCCTCCTCACGCCCTGCTGGCCCTCACGCGCCGCGGCAGCGATGAGCGCGGCGATCTGCTCTTCGCCCGGGGCGGGTGGCAACATACCGGCAAATATATGAGCTGGGTCGTAGCGCCCGGCCTCATCGGCATCGACAATCCGCGCCAGGTTGAGGGCCTGATCCGCCAGCATTTACTGACGGATCAGGCGCACCGCCCGTCCTAGGACGCATCGGCCGGGCAGCGTTCGAAGGGCAAAAGTTCGGTGCCATCGGGCAGGCCGCCATGGGCGCCCGGCGTATGAACCGTCCTGATCAGGATGATCGGGGCGCCGCCATCGGAGGCGGTGGCATTGACGATCTCGGCATCGCCATTGGCGCTGGCCAGAATGCTGGTCCGCAAGGCGTAGGGCGCCGAGCCGTCTTCGGGGGCAAAGCTGCCATCGACCATATTCATCGTGCGCATATCGAAAGCGGGGTCCGGCTCGGCGAAGGAGAGGGCGTAGGTGATCTGATAGGGCACAGGGTCTGCCCCGAGGGCGAGGACCAGCTGGCCGGCATTGCCGTCAATGCCGCTGGGGTTGTTCGGCGTAACGCGCACGTCGAGCTCGAAGCTGCGCGCCGAGGTATCGCCGCAGGCCGAGCTGCCATCGGCCTGGCGCTCGACATAATGACCATTGAGCAGGCGGGGCAGGCCTTGGGTTTCCGTCGCCCCGGCGCCCTGCAGCAGTGCGGCGGCGAGCAGCACGGTCATGATGGGCATGGCAGTCCCCCGGTTGGTTGGCGGCAGTCTAGCGAGGCGCGGCGCGGCGACAATCACCCGAACGGGGGAGGGGCGTGGTTATTCTGCCGGGGCGGGGCACGCGCCGAATTGGCGCAGGATGCGACCGGTGGATGCCAGCATCCCGCCGTCCGTAGAGCCCGCATTCACGGCAACGATGATGCGGTCGGGGGCTGCGGCGCTGCGCACGCCGCGTTGATCGTTTTCCCAGAGCTCGACGATCTCGATATCACCGTCATCATGCCGCGTGAGCATTGCGGAGAGCCCGCCTGTGGTGCCGCCCTCAAACACGCTGTCTGTATAGCGCCCCGCCGTTGTGATGCGGGCCGCCTCGATGCGCATATTGCCGGGGAAATTCCCACCCAGCGGCGTCACCCCCTCGCGGATCGCGTAGAGGTAGGGCGGACGGCCGCCGTCAAGGTTGAACGAGATCAGGCCGGCGCTGGCCGTGTAATAGTCGGTACGGAGTTCCTCATGCCGTTCGATCTGGCGCACCCGGATCGTGATCTCTGCGGCGGAGGCAGCCTCACAGTCCAGCGCACCGCTGGGCAGACGTTCAACATAGCGGCCCTCGGGAAAGATCGCGGCGGCTTGCGCCGCCAATGCGGCCAGCAGTGTCATCGCCTGTAACATGAGAGATGTCCTGTCTTGCTTCGCCCCGGCTGGCCCCATTGGAAGACCGGCCAGATGAATGTCAGCTGAACCTGGCCGCGACGGGGCGCTGCAGGCTCTGCTCCGGCCTTTTGGCGCTCACCTTCGGCATTATCGTGCTGGCGCTGCATGATGACTGGAGCAGCTGGCAGGCGGGTCTGGTCACGACGATTGGCTGGCTGGGTCTGATCAAGGGCATCACCATCCTCGCTCTGCCCGCGCCCTTCCTCAGCCTGACGGGGTCATTGCTCGGCCAGCCGGCGATGCTGCGCCCGGTTGCGCTTGTTGTTGCGGTGATCGGTATCGGTTTCCTGGCGCTGGGATTTGTTTGATCCATAGGCCACTTGCCAGAATCGGTGGCGGGCTGCTCATATAGCGTCTGCAATCTGAGGTCAGCGGCAGGGGAGCTCAGCGGCGCGATGGATTCAGCCAAGCCCGATGCGACGCCATGGCAGCCCGAAGAGGGCGAAACCGTCCTGTGCGAGATTGCCGCCAGCCAGCCGACCCAGCGCAGGCTGCAGTTTTGGGCTCGCTGCCACCTTGTCATTTCGCTGCTGATCGTTGGCGGGTTCGGCGTTTTCAGTCTTCATCGACTGTGGGTCTTCATGGAGACGGCGGGCTGGCAAATCCTCAGTGACCTGCAGCTTTACCCGATCATTCTTCTGGAGAGCGGGTTCCGCGCGCTCTTTGGTGTCCTGGCCGCCTTGGGCATTTCGGTTGCCCTTATCTGGTGGCGTCGTGGTCTCTTCGAGCGCGGGCTGCTCGAGCGATACGTCTTCACGGATCGCCGGGTTCTTGGCATTGGAACCGAGAGAAGCATTTCCGCGCAAATTCGGGTGGACGATATCCGCGCCGCTATCCTTTTTAAGTCGGCCCGCCCGAAGGGGTTTTATCTGGCGCGGACCGATGATCCCGACGAAAAACACGGCCTGTGGATCATTTATGTCGAGGATAGCGACGCCGTGCTGGATTTTCTGAAGACCACTTATGGTATCGCAGTTGAAACAGCTGCACGCTGAGGCCTGCTTGCGCTGGTGGAGATGACTTAACCCGCCTTGCCAGAATCGCGGCTGACCTGCATTGTCGCGTCATTATTCCGGGGGGCGTCCCGCTGGCCAGCCAGCATGGACTGAGAAGCACCCTTAGGACCGGATCCGGGTCATGCCGGCGGCGGGACGGAGCAGGTGATGGACGAAGCCGAATTCAACGCATTCTGCGGCACCCTGCCGGCCACGAGCACCGTGGTGCAGTGGGGTGAGGCGCATGTCTGGAAAGTGGGCGGCAAGGTGTTTGCTGTCGGCGGCTGGGCCAAGGATGTCGAGGGTTTCGCCATCAGCTTCAAATGCTCCCCCATGACGTTTGAAATCTACAAGGACGAGCCCGGTATCCGCCCCGCGCCCTATCTCGCCTCGCGCGGCATGAGCTGGCTGCAATGGACCGGCCCTGAAACCCTCGATACCGACATGCTGCGCGACTATCTCGGCGAAAGCCACCGCCTCGTCGCCGCCGGGCTGACGAAGAAGGCCCGGGCCGAGCTCGGCCTGGCCAACGATTAAACCCTTTCACATCCAAAACCGGACGCTCCCCAATGAACAAGCCCACCACTCAAGCCTCATTCGAGACCCCCAAGGTCACCACCGGGCCCTTGCCGGGATCGCGCCGCGTCTGGACGTCGCCCACCGCGGCGCCGGGTCTGAAGGTGCCGCATCGCGAGATTGATCTGCATCCGACGGCGAATGAGCCTCCTGTGCGGGTTTACGACACGTCGGGGCCTTACAGCGATCCGGATGCCAAGATCGATGTCGAGCATGGCCTGCCGCGTATCCGGCTGGCGGGGATCAGGAAGCGTGGCGGGGTTGAGGAATATGACGGGCGGCCGGTGACG